>Ga0081455_10002862_pt1 | contig 20325 bp, 25 predicted proteins | sample TabmetS3T2R1_FD_70207 | JGI IMG/M metagenome (GOLD analysis project Ga0081455, IMG submission 70207) | Tabebuia heterophylla rhizosphere microbial communities from the University of Puerto Rico - S3T2R1 | ecosystem: Host-associated > Plants > Roots > Rhizosphere ...
TGACGGGAATCGTCGGGGAAGTTTGCTCGGGGGCGATGTTAAAGCGTGGCGTGTACTTTGGTAGATCTCGATCAAGGTTCCAGCGGACCCTAGTGTCACTGAATTCGAAGGTAGCGGTGCGGTGCACCGGCCACACATTTCAGGAAAATTTAGCGTCGTGTTGGTGGAGGGTCAACAGCTAAGACCAAAGTGCGTGGGCGCAGCCTTTAGCCGCGAGCGAGGGTCATTTTTCAGCGGTCAATGCTTTTCCGCTTGCTTTGCATCAGCCCAGTATCCTGGCTGTAAGACCTGCACTCCATAACCACCGTCCACCCATCGTGGCTCAACGTAAATTCCTTTTTTCGCAGGTTCTGTAGGTTCGGTGGTTGGCTCAGGCTGAAACTGCTGAATAAAGATGTCTAGAGGATCAAACCCAAAGCCGTAATTGCGACCCGAAGCAAAAGCAATGTAGGGTAGAGTCAAGGTAATGCCGATCGCGACTATAAAGCCGAAAATTATTGATCTAGTACTACTTGGCGGTCGCATAGAATTTTTCCTCCAAGGGACCTATAGCGCCGTGATGGGGGAGACGTCAAGGCCGTTTGTCAATCCAGTCCTTGAACAGCCTGAGTCCGTGCTCCTCTGCGTCTTCCTTGCCGCTAAAGATCGGCACAGTGGCATCTCCCCTGCGGCTAAAAATCAACCGCCACACTACGGGATAAGAGCGCGGATTATTCAAAAGCCAAAGAATTCAAGAAAGGCGACATCCTACAACAGGGCATACTTGGAGTGCCGGTGAAGGGAAATAGCCATGGGCGATGCCGCGCGGAGTTGTTGAAAGGATCAACGAATCCTTTTGTTGTCGTGCTTTTTCCCTAAACCGCCCAAGAACATCACGAATACGATAGAAGCGACCCCTAGACCTACAATGAGAATAACATCCATGGGTGCGGACATTATACACGTGAGCGTCCTTTGTCAATGGGACTCAGGACACTAAACAATGGGTAAAGTGTGACGACTCTTCGATGCGTTTGATCTCTACAATCGAACCGAAGTGGCGTGGGCGAAGAGTGAGACGTCGCGAGTACCAGTCAAATTCGGTTGCAAAGGTCGGTAGGACTGAACCATCAATCAAATCAGAAACCCCTTGTATCGCTCCCTTCTCCATTGCTTAGTCACGTCAGAACGACACTGCTGCATATGCTCGATCAGACTCATTTCTTAATTCGGTCGAATACCGGAAGATCTAGATCCAGGTCCCACGAAAGAGTCAATGTTTCTTCCTTCAAATCTGGTGCTGTGTAATTTCCTTGGCTCTTCAGTTGCAAACGATTGTGATCGAAGTGGAAGTCAGAAAAATATTTCATCAGTTCCTCAGGACTCGATGCCACCGTCCTTGCAACCGTTGTGCCCGGAACCACATAGGTTAAGTTTGCTTGCCAAATCTGATTTCGTTCTTCATCTAAGAACAAGACAAGAGCCACATAGCCGCCCCTGCTTATTTCGTGATTATCGCCCCTTAGTAGTTTCGCGCGAGCTTCCTCCATGATCGGCTGGGTGAAAAACTGAACCTGAAAGGCGTTCGTCGCGCCCCCAAAGAATTCGTTTGTGTAAGTGACAAACGCGCTCTTGGTCTCCAACCTGCTTTTACCAAGTTTCAAGACCTTCGATTTTTGAACAACTAAATTGAAGAAAGCTTTTGTTTGGAATTCCGTCTCATCGCAAACGCCCTGTACACAGCGCATCAGCCCCATCGCGGACACGGGCTGGGTGGGCTCTGAATGAATATACGTGGGAAGGGCGCAGCAGCAAAGGATCGCTACGATACCGACCGCACGCATATTCATCTTCCCCTTCACTTTCAAGTTTTCCGTTCTTCAACGTTAAACTCGGTGTGACACGCGACGCGCAACAGTGTTCATTGTCCCCTTATGCGACCAGAGCTGTCAACCTGGAATTCGGTTGCCAATAATTTTTCCTCGCCGTTTGGCACTTTCAGTCCATGCAATGAACACTTATGTCCATCCGGTGGGAAGACAAGAGCAGCAAAGAACACCGACGGCTCCGATTTGCATCTCTTGTCCGCAGGTTCTAATCGGGCATATCACTTGCTGATTCCACTTTAGGAAGAGAGACATCGTCGCAAGGACGCAGCCTTTTCGTGCTCTAGGGGAGGGCTTTATGAAGGATATTTTGACGATGCTTTTGGCGAGTGTTTTTGTCTTCTTAGCATTGATTGTATTGCTTTCGGCCGCCCGCACTCCCGACCGCAAGAGTTTGACGTTGGAGAACAACGAGCAAAAAGTCTCAGATCTTGGACTTCGTTTCGCCTTCAAAAGATAGGGTTACACTGAGGTACTTCTCACACTCAACGGGCTCGGTCTCCTTTTTCACCAGTTTTTCATAGTCGGTTAACACAGGCCATTAGCAGCAATGGTAGCTGTTATCCTAAGACACGCCAAGAAAATATAGAAAATCGATGCACTCGCCGCAAATATCGTTGGTGCCGAAATGTTGTAGGGTACTGGAGGTCGGTTAAGAGACTTTTGAAAAGATGTTGGTGCAAACTGTTCCATGTCAAGCGGCGGCTTTGGATCTACGCAACCGGCGTGCAACCGTTTTGGCATTGCGACAAATGCAACATGACAACGCCTTTAAACTTGTGGCCTGACATCCCATACGTTTCTTTCCTCCATCCTCTCAAGCGCGTCGAGCGGACCACTAATGCATTCGATTGAGTGAATTTAGTACCAATTAGAATCTGTAGTGTCTGCTCAGTCCAACACTGCCAAGATTTGCTCTCTTAAATTTCGACCCGTTCTGTCTGGCACGCACATTGCGGCCGCGGTTAGTAGTTGGGTTAGGTTCCTAACACATAATGGCCGGCGAGTGGCGTCGCGCGGTCGGCAAAAGTCGGGAATACTCGTTTAATACCCCGCGCGGAGTATCTCGGCTTTTGCTTTTTATTGGTGCTTGCATCGCAAACAAGCCCGGGCGTCAGTAAGTTGATGGGACTAGATAAGGGAGGTTTACCAAGTCATGACCAGAATCACGAGATTATTTCTGGCAGCCCTGGTTGGATTCTCTGCGCTCCCTTTCGGCTCCTGCAAGTCTCAAATCGACAAGGCCGGCAAGTCCGTAAGTGAGACAATGGATAAGGCCAAAGAACAAACGGGTCGAGCTATGGAAAAAACTGGAGCGGCGTTAAAAGAGGCTGGTGAGAAAATGCAAGAAAGCGTAAAAACAGAAACGAAGTAATGACGACTGAACTGCCTTGGCTGCTATCCCCTGGGGTCATAGACTGTCAGCCGGGCATTGTGCGCTTTTTCTTCGCTGAGGTGCATTACACCCACGGCTGCTCCAGCTTCCCATACTCTTTAAGCAACCGTTCGACTTCATCCCTTCACGGCCATGCGTGTGCCTCATGGACTTTCCGCGCCAGCGAATCCGTTCGTACCCGAGAAGTTCGCGAACACAATTGCGAATACCGGGGGAAGTAGCGCGTAACACCTACTGTTGACCTTCTCGGTTTTCCAAGGGTTATTCTTCATTCTCTACATGGTGGCGAAACTGCGGAATCAACCACTTCGGCCAAATATACCGCTCCAATAAATCCAGCGCGTTTTTAACTTCCGGCGTGGTGATGTCTTTTTGCTTACATTCCAGCACGGCGGATTCGAGAATGGCGAGGGTTTCTAAAACGGTCATGGGCGCGTGGGAAATATCATCTACTCAACCCCGCAGTGCTGTTCAGATGTCAATGGGATGGCGCCCAATGTCAATACAAACTCTGTTCAAGGGATTACTAGTATGGGGAAAGGAGACAGAAATCTATGAAACTAGGCGTAACCGGAAGCGCTAAGGTAGGACCGAGCAGAGTGAAACTTATCGAGAAGGCAAGGAACATCAAACCAGGTGAGAGAGTCTTTGATAGCGGCAGTAGCTTCGTTGTCAAAGAGGTTTGCGTTAGTGCGGAATTTGTTGCGTTCATCGACATGGACGGCGTCCGACATGGGGTTTATCATCCAGATGAAAATTTGGGAATAGGGGAAGAACTTTCCCGAAAGTATGCCGCGACTTACGATTGGCATACAGCAGTGCCTTCGGCGATGATTCACTAAACACGCCAAGGATCTCGTCGTGGAATTATTTTCTGTCCATTCCCGCCGCCACACAGAGCGAGCAGCACCCCCGCTTTAGTCTCCAATGCTTGCTCACTGGATTTGTCGAAGCGGGACTGAAAGTCATCCATTCTTGCTGGTCACGGGAATTTCAAAGTCGTAGTCTTAGACACAGGGAGTACTTCCGCTCGCAGATCGTAAGAATTTTGGAGGCTAACCTCAACAAGGCAATCCCTCAGATTGGCAGCATGGACATCAGTCGTCTTTTATAAGCCGGGTTTACGTCGGCCCGTATCTCGCTACAAAATCCTACGGCTCCCTCAGCTTCCCATACTCTTTAAGCACGCGTTCAATTTCATCACTCACAGCCGTATCATGAGTGCCATGGAATTTGGGCGCTAGAGCATCCATTCCCACACGGAGAAGCTCCCGAACACAGTCACGGATGCCAGGAAACGTAACGCCGAAGTACCGGCTGTTGACCTTCAAGAACGTATGCATGGCTACGGTCATGGTTCAGCGCGTCTTGATTTTACCTCGTTAAGCGATATCGGCCTGTTTCTCTACGAGGTTGACCGTGGAAACACCTTTCGATGTCCCTTCAATCCACTGGATTGATCCATCACCTGCTCGTATCTTTGCCCTGTAGGGGTTCCTCACCGAATTTCTCACAACGACGGCGCTGCTCACATGCGGCATGGACTGCGAGATCCGCGACTCTCCAAGATCAACCAGTGAGGATCACAATGGTATAATTACTAGTTGTGGGTAATGTTGTGGGTAACTTTCAATTCATTTAACTTATTCAAATATAATCAAATAACTTACAAAATTAATTGGCGGAGAGGGGGGGATTCGAACCCCCGGTACCCTTATTAGGGGTACACACGATTTCCAGTCGTGCACCTTCAACCGCTCGGTCACCTCTCCGTTTCGGAATGTTTAGCACTTACGCACGCCGCCCCTGCTCTTCAATTTTCCAATCTCTCCAAAGAGTTTTCTTGGCCGACCGTCTTGCAATTTATCAGAACGGATCGTCAGGGGCAAAGATGAAATGGCTGGAGCGACGTAATCCCGATTTTCGCGCGCGAGCAGGCTGAAGCGGACCGGGAGCAGAATCGTTAGATTGATAAGCCGAAACCTTTTCAGGTTTTGACCTATTCTCGAGAAGAAACCAGGCCAGCACGAAGACTTTCAGTCCCCTGAATGGGGATTGACGTTTCAAGTACCAAAGTAGCTATAATTACGACAGAGCTGGTTGCCACCTCGTATTATGTTCATGAAGTTAATGCTCTTACGTTTTATCGCGGTTTATCGCCCTGCGGGCTATAACAAAATGAAACACGTTTTGTAGGACTATGTTATCACGGTGTCCAATTCCAACGAAAGCAAGATTTGGCGATCCCATGTGACTGCCACCTGGTACGCAGGAAAATTTGATCTGCATGATGAATCTTGTTTCACAACTGAGATAGAAGCCGAGGAACATGGCCTGGAATTGGGAAAGCACTAGATCAGCAATCGCATTCAAAGCATGCAACACTTCCCATAGGCAGCGTGCGCAATTCAGCCGTAACAGAAGCTTAATTTAATGGAGATCAGTAGCGTGATAGCGTAGTTGTGGCGTTTCAGTTCCGCCGGCCGTTGAGATAAGTCTCCTGATATGCCTCACCTTCCATGCCGTTAGACTGGAAAAACTATGGCAGCGATACGCGTCCACTTCGGCGCGGAAATTCACGTAACCACACGCTTACGCAGCGCACTTCGAGAAAAATATTTCAGTGCCGCTTCTTTGCCATCGGAGACATTGTGGAGACGTTGATGTGCAAGCGCTTTTGAATAACGAGAGTTTTTTCCCTTCAGTATAGTCAATCGTATCGCCGGATGAAGCGCCAATAACCCAAAAGGACCAAGTAGCAAAGGAGAGACCGTTATTGACTTCACGTAAAGTGATGAAGCCTTTCTTTCACTTGATCTTCCCGCGATCCTTTGGGCTGGTGCCTCGCCTGGTCCACTCATCCAAGGCAACGGTTAATGAAGTCAACGGTTAGGCCCTGCCCGCCATTTGGAACATGTTAAGTTTCGCTTTGGGTTTTGCCGACGCATGCGAAACCCTCAAGTCGCCACCCCAAAATCTCTTTTTTTACCACTTTTTCATAGTCGCGTAACACAGGGCCATTAGAAGCCACCGTGTTAGCGGATGACACGGAAGAGGTATTGAAACAAATGGATCAACTCGTCGGCAAAAATCTTTGGTGCCGAAGATGTTACCCGGAGCATAACGGATCGGCTAATCCAATCACTGCGCTGACAAGCCCCGGCCCGAAGTGGAGTCGGGTACGGATGTGTCGTTTTGAGACTTTTAAAAAGATGTTGGTGCAAACTGTTCCATGTCAAGCGGCGGCTTTGGATTTACGCAACGGGCGTGCAGCCGTTTTGGCATTGCGACAAATGCGATATGAGAACGCCGTGAGACTCCTGACCCGAAATCACATACGAGCTTTACAGATTGCACATGAGCTTACGGAGATGGAAAGGGATCAGCAAGTTAGCCACGTAGCCACTGCGTTACAGCCCGCGCCAAACAACAAGGCCGTGCAACAGGGTATTCAATCCGGTTACTCTAAAACCCGCAGGTCCTTGAGCTTGCTGTACTCGGGTTCGCGCTCAGCTTTTCACAATATAGAGGGTATCGTCGTGGGTTGTACATGTTCCGCCCTACGTTTCAGCTTTCATCGGGTCGTCCTTCAATCTAGTAGAACTCAAGTGCCGCGATCGCGCATAGGACACTGGCTGTAATACTCATTCGCCGAAACGCTCATATCTGTTCCAAGATCGTGACAAGGACGATAACGAATACCATTCGCGACGCATCCAGAAGCAAAAGCAAGAAATAATATGGCAATCAACTTCCTCATTTTCTCTGGCCCTCATCTCGTCACGAATACCGATGTCCCTTCAGATTCCCGTCCTCTTTAAGCAAGTCTTCAAGTTCATTCTTTACAACAATATCGTGTGGCTCGTGGAACTTGCGCACCAGTGCGTTCATTCGCACACTGAGCAGCTTGCGAACCACTTCCAGGAAGGTCGCGGTAAGAACTTGCTGCCCTCCGGATCAACCTCGTCGCTAGTATATTCTTCCAAAGCATGGTTTCGAAACTGTAGTCAACCACTTTGCCAATTGTATGGTTTCAAAAGATCCAAAACGGTAGACACTTCCGGTGTGTTGACGTTTCTCTTTTTACACTCCAGGTCCCACATTCGAGGGGGCTATTGGAGACTGTCATAGCGCACCAATCTAACCCTAATCCGACAATGCATGCACAGCATGAGTAATGAGCGAAGGCGGTGAGACCGGAAGCCGTGGGCACCTGAGCAGGCAGTTTGGTGGAAGGTACGGGTCGCCGGAATCATCACCCTCGGGGCTGCGGAGTGGCCCTCGAGGTAGTGTCCCATTGCCCAGGGCTGCAGGGCTCATCGCCTGAGCTGCTTAGACATAATGTCGGATTAGGGCTAACTCTCCCCCCGCGTGAATTTGGTCAATTCATTTCTAATATTCCAGAGGTATTATCACTCACACTAGAACTTTTCACGATCTAGCGTAATCACTTGTTCAATCCTGCCAACAGTGAATTGCGTTAGAAAGCAAGGGGCGAAAACGCCCCGATATCATCTCAGCGGGCCGCAAAATGTCGGGAAATCCACCGGGAAGCAACCGGGGGAGGCTTCTGTCTGATGCCCTTAAAGAACTACTGGAGTTAAGAAGTTTTAGAGTCAGTTCCCCTTGGGCCAATGGCCAGAATAGCAGAATTTGTCGTGGGCCTGGCAATCACTTGAACATAAAACCGAGGTAGCGAAGGAGCATTCACAAATGTCATGTCAACGGGTTTATCAAATACCAATGGAACAGCTACGATGTTGTCTTCAAACCTGTTGTTACCTATGTGACCGTTGACCCGGAAATGCATCTTCCCTTCAGAAAGCAGAAACAGCTCATAGGTTACATCGTAATCGATATTCGCCAACCTGCCCTTCGTACCTGCAATAGGTGGATGTTTTATGGGCGTATCCTGATAAACAAGCTTAACCGGGACAATTGCCGGATCTTTAAATCCCTTCTCAATCGCCGCTTTTCTATATTCGCTTTTAAAGACTTCAGCATCGTCCAGACGTTTACTTAGATTGTTGAAGCTTTGTTCAAGCCGGGTCATTCTTTCGTCAAAATAAAAGCAGCCACCGAGTGCGATGCTGATTACAACAACGCATGCGCCGATTTGGGGAATTAACTGCTTCCAACTGAGGACAACTTCCGGGTTGTTACGTTGCTTTTTTCTCTGCCCTTGCGGTGCCAAGAGATTGACTGCAGACCAAACCAGTTTCAATTTTTGTTGGCTCATATCAAAAAATTGCCCGCTCCTTTCGAACTTGGAAGGGCGCAATGAATATGCCATTGCTAACTATTTGATTTGGCGTGGCGCGAGAGAGTTGTCTCTTGACAAAAGTGCGCACGAACGACGATTCTAGTCGATCACCGGCTTCCAACTTGCTCGTCGGCTCGCAGCAGTAATCTTTCAGCCCCTAGTCGGCCGACCTTGCGTCGGCGGTCAACTTTCTAATCTTTTTCCTACTCACCGAACCGTTGCTTCCCGACAGGCGAACCCGCGACGGCCTTAACTAACGCCGATGGCATTCAAGCACCGTTCACGCATATCAGCGTACAGGACAGAGCCGGACATCACGATTAGTAAAACTCAAGAGTGGTTCGGTGGCTAACTCTAGTGAGTCTCTGTTCGTCCGTCATCTCACACCCCCAAGTCACTTCACTCAAAAGCCGGATCACAAGCAGAGACGGTGGCGCAATTGCGATAAATATGATCCAAAATAAATATCGCCCGATCTAGTTTTGACACTACAGAGCAGTCACCGAATGCCCCCGCCATAACGAGCAAAAGTTGACAAGAATACTTGCGTGTGGAAATGGGTAAAGAGTGAACGTCACAGACTGGAATGACCCGATTGTCTTGATCACAAGACACGGCCTGGACTTGATTCTTCTAGTTGTAGGACTGGTCTGTTTTGGCCTCGCCACATTTCTGCTCTATGAACCAAAATCGACGCGGAGAAAAAGGATTAGATGACCGTTCAAAACGAGCCAACGGTAACGTTGGCCTAATGTCGTGCTCGTTGCACCCTTCCGTCGGCTCTATAGATCCTTTCCTATTCACCAACCGTTGCTTACTAATTGGCGCACAGGGGCGGTAATGAAATCCGGTCCGGGTGACTCATCCGAGCAACCGATGGACCTGGCTCAGTTGTGTACGGGTGATTAGATCAAGTCAGAACCTGACACGGCTACCAAACGGCGCCATGAAGCTCCAAAACCGCCAGTAGGTTCAGCGGAACTAGCTTATCAAACTTGCGAGCAATGAATGAGTGACGGGCCAAAGAGAGCTTCGAGATTGCGCCGAAGATCGCTTACCGAAATGGCGGACTGAACGAGAGTCCGAGAGTTGGAAAAAGGGCTGTCGCGAGGTTCAAGCGGCTCCACTTCTCAGAGAGATACGTTAGTGCGAGCCGGATTGCTGACCGAAGGATGAGTCTGGTGGGACCGATTCAGTGGTGGATCCTCGGGTACCTTTCCATTCACATCTTCTTAGCTACAGCAGCGCTGGGCTGCAGTATTCGTTTGTAGGCACTGTTGTCAACAAATAGAGGACTTCGACTGCTAGCACCCGGAGATAAAGCCACGTTCGTGAATCGTGGCTACAACTATCATACTGTTGCCAGGTGTTCTAGAAACATTCCTTTCAGGCCGACCAAGTCATAATCCCTACGCGTCCATTCTCGATTGCGGTGTGTAAATCAATTTGACACTGGGCTGATACTTCCAAATTGGGAGAAATATCCGCTAACTGTTCCTCCGTGGCTGATATTTTTGGCCACGGAAACCCGGCCACGAGTTTTGTTCTCCGTATGTTAAAGCTATATGCATTTTCACTTTCCAACATCAGTAGAAGTACTCGGATTTAAAGAAGACCAAGGTGGCACCTTGCTTGCTAAATTCCTTCGATGAGAATATAAGAGGTCAGTAAATTTTCATGCGACGATAAATATCGGATAGATCATCAAAGCAAGGAACACCCATGACACGATCATCGCACAGAAACCGCAGCTCACAAGTTGCACTGCGACGGGAGCGTTCAGAACAATCTGGAGACCCACTTACCCCGACTGACACGCTGCGACAAGAAGCAGCCTATGCCGGTATGAAGCTCATACCCTGGGGTGATGTCTGGAAATCTCTCAGAACCGCCAGGTTTCGCGGCAACGGGGAAATGATCGAGGTTTTCTACGACACCCTTTTCAAAGAGGCCGTCTTCGATGATCACGGCGCCTGGTCTTTGGAACGCCGCAGACTGCACTAACGCACCTCGTCACAATCATGACGCTGAGTCTACTCGATTCCGACTCAGCTCTGCTCTATCAAAGAAAATCTATCTGAGGGGCCACACGATGAGCCTTTCTTAATGAATCGCTCGAACTCCGTCGAGAAATAGTGCACAAGAAACCTCTGGTTCTTTAGAACTTTTTTGACAAGGGATCAGAGTATTTGGCGGAGAGGGAGGGATTTGAACCCCCGTCACCCGATGGGTGAACCTGATTTCGAGAACCTGCACATCAGCGATATAGACAACCACAGACAAAGATTTACAGAGAAAAACGACTCTCCCCTACCCTCGCGTTTTGTCAGTTTCTGTGGGCTTCTGTCAGTAGTCGCTTCACAATTTCTTCACAGTCCAAAATCAACACGCTTCGTCAATTCCAAACCCGCGACACGCATCGGTCAAGCCTCATCGCCGCGAGCACATCGTCCCGAATCTGAAACTTTTTCCCTGATCTCATCAAGTGCCCCGTTCTAAGTCGCTAACGGTGCAAGGTTTTTTTGGCACTGTGTAGCAATTGTGAAAGTCATGGATGCCGCAGATCAGATAGAAACCGAGTTAACCGAGTCACCGCAACCCGCCACGCTTCGCTGTGCCAAAGGCGGGCCTCCAGGCAACTCGAAAGCCGTCAAGCACGGCGTTTACAGTCTGACCGCTGCAAGAAAGCGGTGCAGGATCTATATAAGCACACAAGCTTTGGAAAAGCATTCGAGGCGAGAAAGGCTGAGTATGTGACTCACCTTGGCGGCGACAACTCTCTACTATGGAACTAGCCATTATCGAAGATACCGTTTGGACGAACTTCTACACCGCAGCTTACGACTCCTATCTATCGAGCCTCAAAAGCGTCATTCGCAAGGGTCGGCCGCATCCAATTGTAGATGCCAGGACTAAGCTGGCTGCTCACCGCAGAGAGAACCTGAAGACGTTGGGTTTAAAGCGTGTCACCAAGACGCTGAGCCTAACTGAATTCTTAGCCAAAGACGATCACCCACCAACCGACGGCAATGGCGCTGCAGACGGCAATATGGGCGGTGCCGAGGGAAAAACTTCGTCATAAAATGCCCTATAACGAACGATCACGCCCCGACCCTTACCTGAGCTGAGTAATTTTTTTACGGAACAATGGAAATTGCAGATGCCCCCAAATTATACTGCGCCAGCCATGACATTTTTGGTAGGAGGTATAACTTGGGGGGGCCGCCTATGGGACCGTTTTCGAGTTTCATATACCCGCCAAGCCGGACCCTTATGAATGGCACAGCGACAGCTTTGGTATGGTATGGGGTGGTCAAAGGGAATTTGCTGACAGAATTACCAGAGGATTCGATGATCAGCTACTTGGAGTTGTCCAAAAAGCATTGAATCTGTCTGCACCGCACATGACAACGCTTAAGAACGAACTGGTGGGGCAGCTTCAGGCACCTATTCCGTTTGCGTTTTTACCGTTACAGGGACTGTGTTGATCTCTCGACCTTCTTGATTCGAGCAACCATACTTATTCAAAACTGGCTCGTAGGAGTGCGTGGTGTGGGAGGTGCCATAGACGTTGCAACTATAACCAGAACAGAAGGTTTCAAAGAGGTGCAACAAAAACCATATTAGGTGAAAGAAATTAGTCTGGAGGAACAATGGAGAACTATTCTAACGCAGTTGGAACCAAGGATTGGCTGACGGCGTTGAAAGTCAAAGGCATTCAATTGAGAGCTTATGTTGACGAGCGAGAAGAATGCCAGGAGACTGCTACGGCTCCCGAACGACGAGAGGCGCTGTTTGGGACTCATATAAGAGAAGCGATTGAAGTAATCAAAAATCTTCGCAGGTAAATCGCGCGATCATGAACGATGACTCGCAGAGAGCCATCAAAATTTTCTGCCAAATTGGGTTAGCTCAATCGTTCTGTTCGCAGCACTGTACGTCGTTCTCTCGGCTGGTCTTCCTGAAGACTACAATAAATGGGCGTTTGGAATCATCGGCGTAGTAGTTGGCTACTGGCTGCGCTGAATCGGAGGATACTTGCCGATTGATTAACAAGTTTCTTCTGCCGGGCTGACAGTGGACTTCTAGAAAGACTAAATCCGGATCCTCTACGCGGCACTTTCCCTGGTATCCGCAACTGTGTTCGCGAACTTCTCGGGGTGCGAGCGGACGCACTGGCGCGGAAGTTTCATGAGACAAAGATTTGAAGGTAAGCAATGAAATTTACCGGCTGGCCGGAGAATATGGGAAGCTGAGGGAACGTTGAGTGTTTAGGCCGTAGAAGTTCGCTTAACTCGCCCATCTATTCACCGATTTCATCAATTATTCGTTTGATGACCCAAGAAAAAACTACAGTCACAATCGCAATCACGACCGCGAGCACGACAGTCCAAGTATGCATTGAGTGCCTTTCGACGCTGACTTTTCGTCTAGCTCACCGCGGGATTTTGCGCCCCGAAGAAACTCAAGAAATAAACGACGCACAATAAGTTCTGGTGTTGCGCCAACGTGCCCTCTAAGTTCACTCCAATCTGACTCTACTGTAATGACACCGGCACTGACAGTGTAAAAGCCGGTATATCTCTTCCCTTCGATTTCGACGGTGACAGGATATTCCTGCGGGTTGCTCTTTTGGCATGGCGGGTCGGTGTGGGCCTTCGGTGGTGGAACTTCCGAACCTGTCTCGCCATTTCAAGAATCTGCTCTAGGATTTCCGGCTCTTGATTTTCATAGTACTCCCGCACTAACTCATCAATCTTTTCTTCTAACTCTTGGCGGTTCATCGGCAGGACTTATCACCGAGGTAACCTCGAATCAACAGTAACTTGTAGAGAGCCTACCGCCGCTGCTCTCCTCGGTTTTTCCGGCTATTTTGCGGCCCGTTGCCGCGAGAGATGTATCTCCTTTTTTACTCCCTGTATCTGAATTACGACGCTGGTCTGTCTGGAAATCACACACATACAAGATATTATCGATGAAAAAACGCGACAGGATCTGAGAGTTTCGCCACCAGATCCGTCCCACAGATAAGGATGACACACGCGAGTCAGCGGGAGCCAGCGAGCTGCCACATCTTTGGCCGCATGGCATACTTTCTGCGTGGCAAAGACCATGACGGTTTCAGAAGCTCTTGCCATTCTCGAATCCGCAACCCTGGAGTGTAAGAAAAGAGACATCAACACGCCAGAGGTGACGGAGGCGCTGAATTTATTAGAGCCATACATTCAACCTCCGTGGTTGATTCCACAGTTCCGTTACTATCTGGACCCCGATCCGAGCGTTGAGTTGAATAAACAACGCCAACAGCAAGTTCTCCGCGCAACTTTCCCAAGCATTCGCGACTCGGTCAGAGAGCTAATTGGAAAGCAAATGGATGCGCTGGCGAGGAAGTTCGCCGCGACTCACGATATGACTATGAAAGATGAACTTGAACGTTTGCTCAAAGAGTATGAGAAGCTAAAAGAGCCGTGGGTGTTTAGTGCGACGTGAATGAGTCCAAAACGTGACCTTCCGGCGCAGAGACCGGGAGCAACCCGGCCTCTTACCGCCACAATCAGACTGGTTTCTGACTATTAGTTATTTCCTCACGGCATCACGTCGGCTCTTATTTGGATGGAAGGGTTCTGTCGCAGCTCTAGCGCCTCCAGCCGCGCTGCCACGGTCTCAAAGTAGGCGTGCTTGGCTTTTAGGTCTTTGACCTCCGATTCCAGCACCGCTATCTGCGCCTGCTTCTGCTTTAACTCCGCCGTACGATTCTCCAGCGCCTGCACGGCAATCATAAGTATCCCCGCCATGTCCCCCGAGTTGATCGTTGTCTCCGACCCGATTTCTCCCACGCCGTCGTGCCCGAAGGCCGCAAAGAAATCTTGCGCCATCGGACCATAGTGGCGAAACTTCTTAGGGTCATGGCCGATGAAGTTCCAGCTCGATAGCTCCAAGCCGTGAATCTTTCCCAGCACTTCCTCTCCATCCACCGGCTGGAAGTTTTCCTTCTTGGTCTTGTCCGAAGGGAAAGTAAATGCCACCTGCCCTTCGATTACTGTGACAGCATTGTTTCCCAGGCGGATCTTATTGCTGGCATTGACGACAGCTCCATTGCCGATAGCCGTAGCGTTGGTCAGATTTCCAACAGACACGTCGGCTAACAACCCGATGGCGGTGTTGTTGCTGCCCGTGGTGTTGCTTATAAGCGCACCTGCTCCACTGGCAGTGTTGAAGTTACCCGTAGTGTTGCTAAGAAGTGCTGAGTTCCCGCTGGCGGTGTTGTTGTCGCCGTCCGTGTTGTTCTGAAGCGCCTGGATTCCGCTAGCGGTGTTTGCACCCCCCGTGGTGTTGCTACGAAGCGTACGATACCCGCTGGCTGTGTTGAAGACGCCCGTGGTGTTGCTAAAGAGCGCCTCGAATCCGCTGGCTGTGTTGAAGCTGCCCGTGGTGTTGAAAACGAGAGCCTGAACCCCGGTGGCCGTATTGAAGTCGCCGGTGTTGTTGCTAGCGAGCGAATTGACTCCGGTGGCAGTGTTGGAGTTGCCATCGGTGTTGGCAATCAGAGCACTGGCACCGACCGCGGTGTTGTTGTTGCCGATCGTGTTGCTAAACAGCGCTTGCACCCCATTGGCCGTGTTTTGGCCCCCCGTGGTGTTGAAAACGAGAGCCTGAACCCCGGTGGCGGTGTTGGAGTCGCCTGTGGTGTTGCTGGCGAGCGCATTGACCCCGCTGGCGGTGTTGGAGTCGCCTGTGCTGTTGCTAGCGAGCGCGTTGAGACCAATGGCAGTGTTGTTGACCCCCGTGGTGTTGCTAACGAGCGCGTTTGTCCCCAGACTGGTGTTGGTCTGCGCCGCAGCAACTCCGGTAACGGCGAGAGAGCCAAAGAATACGATCACTGCTAAAATGATAGACCTGAAGACCATGTCTGCCTCCTTTAAGACTGCGGTGCAATGAAGGCACTAAGAACATCTTCAATTGCAACGCCAATGTTCTGAAGCACGCTTTCTGACGTAGCGGTGCGCAATCAGGATGCCATGTCAATTTTACGGAATATGCGGAGCTTTGGAGGGCTTTTATCTGTCAAGAACGAACAAAAATGACCGAGAGTGGAGAATTTGTGTCACTTTTACTCCTATAGAGTCGGTGAGTTACAAAGCCGCCAGTTCAGAGGAATAATGGAGTTCACTGCGGACTCTCACAAAACCGAGAGTCAACCAAGAAATTACAGTCCCACCCCGTTTTTTTATCTACTTCTACAAATTCCCTCAACGCCTTACTTAACGCCTTCAAGTTTGCGCCACGCGGCTGATGCAAAGATATTAGCGGCTTCGGTGATGGTGTACTTGGCCATGCGCTCCTATGTCTAAAACCGCAGACAATTTCGCTTTTCTTTTTCTTCGTACCTTCGCTTGCCTGTCGGCTGCGAGTCGGTTCTGATGCGTTTCCCGGCAGGAGGCTTTAGCGCAACACTTTTGCCAGTCGCGGTTCTTCGTGAAAAATGTCTTGCATACCGAACATACACCAATCTGGAAAATTTCACCGCTCTCCAGTAGGTTGGCGATTGCCTGCCAAACCAAGTTAGAAAATTCTCGCTTTACGATTGCACTAGTGAATCCTGGCACCGTTATTTTGGCTTGTGGCTTGGGTGTTGTGAGCATTCGCCAGCGCGGCCTTTCCGCGTGCTTGTTTAGTTGCTGCATGAGCTGGATAAGCCCGACCTTTGGGCCGTAGCGATTCATAAAGGCGGTCTGCTTCTTGCGCATCGCCGGTTTCCATGTCAGAGGTACTCCCACGCTAGGCGCGAGCAGCTCACCAAGTGCCCAGCGTAGCGTGTCATAAACGGCCTTTAGTTGGGTCCGATGGTACCAATCTCTAAAGATCGTAGACTCCCCCACCCGGGCATTGACGATTCGTACCGGTTCCTTATTTAGGAAACCCACTAGCAGCTTCAAATCTTCTCATGTCCGGGTAGGGCAACCTGATTTTTCTTGCACAGGGTTCTGACTGGGAACCAGGAAACGGGGAAAAACTCGCGCTGAATCAATTAATTAGGATTTGGCGGAGAGGGAGGGATTTGAACCCCCGTCACCCTTCCGGGTGAACCTGATTTCGAGTCAGGCGCCTTCAGCCGGGCTCGGCCACCTCTCCGCTTTTGTTTGGTCTCGCTTGTTCTGTCTCAAGCCTTTAAAAAACGCCTGAAGAATTGCCGAAGAATCGTCAGCGAGTATTCCTCCGGACACAGGCGGCCGGTGATTCAGTCGGGCGTCGTCGCAGAGCTGATAAAGGGACTCCACTGCGCCCGCCTTGGGATCAAGGCAGCCAAAAATGAGCCGTCCTATCCGCGCTTGAACAATGGCTCCCACGCACATGACACACGGTTCAAGCGTCACGTAAAGTTGACAGTCGCCCAATCGCCAACAACTGAGATGGCGAGACGCCTGTTCGACAGCCAATAGCTCTGCATGTGCAAGGGCACTGCGCAGCTCCTCACGCCGGTTGAAACCTCGGCCGATGATTTCGCTTTGGCAAACAACGACAGCACCTACCGGCACTTCACCGTTGGCGGCGGCTTTTTTTGCCTCATCCAACGCCACACGCATATATCCGGCGTCTTTAAGATCGTTATCGGACGAATGTTCCATCGAGACGAATCGACGATAGCACAAAACAAAAGCCAAAAAAATTCAGTGCCCGCACACTATTCACGGTAACGAAACGGTGGGGATCGGAATGGGCGGCAAAGAATGATAAATTCGGACAACTATGGATGCATGTATTCAATGGGCGGCGGTTCGATGTCGGTCGTAACATGGGTGACCCCCGCCACATCCTTAGCAATGCGCGCGATCTCCGTCTCAAGGTCTGGATCGGCAAGGATCCCTGAGATATTGACTTGCCCGCCGTCGCTGCGGACGTTGAGAATAATGTTGCGTGTTTTCGGCGACGTTATGAGCGCGGCTTGTACACGCGCCGTCGTTGTGAGATCCTGAAAAGCCTTTTCGGATTCCGGTGTGGGCCGAAATTCTTCTCGCCTTACTGTCTCGGCGATTAAATGTGCGGCGCTGTCGGTGTTTATTCTAGAGCTGTTTATAACGAGATCATAACCGACGGGATCTTGCCAATCGGCATTGAATAGAGCTCTAAGCCTCCGGCCCCGAACTCGGTCGAGCTCGCGAAGAAAGTGCTTTGCATTTTCTCCCTCAAGACCTTTGCGCGCTCTCACCTCCTGTATCCGATATTCGATTGGAGCGACGATTAAAACCTTCAGGACATGCCGTATTCCCGGAAAAAGCTCTTGACCTGCTCGGCCATAGTAAATCAGTCTGCCCCCTTGTGCTACCTCGCACATGGCCGCTTGAAGCGTGATGCGATAGAGCCGCAGACTCTCCATCCATCGCTCCCACCAATGCCCTTCGGCCTCCAGAACCTCTGTGTATTTTGCTTCAGGTATGCCATAACGGCGGCTTGCTTCTAGTAGCACCTCACGATCAACACACCTGAAATTCAAAACCGAGGCTAGTTTTTCAGCAATCTCGCTGCCGCCGCTGTACGGCGCATGAGAGATAGTTACAATCGACATAAGTAGCTCCTTTGCCGAATTGTTTTTGACGGAGCTATATTCCGCAGATTGCACAATTCAGCAGCTCTTGCTGCTCCCGTTTTCGGGGCACATTCTCCCACTATGAGCTTTAACTCGTCAAGCGCATTTTGCTGGAAAATCGTCAAGGTTTTAAGTAATTTAGACACCCTTCTTGCAAGGTGGTCACTCACGGCATGTATTGCGTGCGCTTGAGAACCCGGATGCAACAGAACTAAGGTGATTATCGTCCGGACCGTGGAGCGGGAAAAAATACGACAGATCTTGAATAGAGGAGTGAGCATACTTGCTCCCCTCATTTCTTAGATAACGCCGGCTACCGAAGGGCCTTTCTGATTCGAGCCACGAGATCGAGAATTTTTATCGGTTTCTGAAGGAAATCGTCGCAGCCCCCTTTGAGGCACTTACCTTTCATATGGGAAACACGCCCATCGCTAAAACCGGCAGCCCCGGCAGGTCCTTAGATCGCTCCGGATAAAGGCCACTACTTCAACACTGTCGAGGTCGGACAAGCTGGCTTCAAGCAGGACAATATCGGGTGGGTGCTCCGCTATTATCTTGATAACGCCTGCCCGTACGGCTGCCGTTTCCCTGGGCTGATTATCGACAATGAGAACGGTCTTTGCACTATCAGTCCCACGTCCAAACATTATCCGAATTCGAGATATCAGCAACAACAAAAGAGTTTCAGAATTCGCGCTGATACGTCTCGATTGCCTCCAGAATGCGGACGTCCCTGGGCGCTCAATGACGCCAGGATTGCACGAAACGGAAATCCTTCGTCGGTCAGTCAGGCTCGACTTTCATCATTACGTGCCACCGCAGCTAAGGTCATCGACGTTCCAACTTCAAGACTACTTGACAGTGCGGCCGTTCAAAACAATCCCGGAGGGATCAGTACACGTACACGGCTCACCGGCTGGCCCCAAACCAAACGGACAAACAAATCTGCCGACGTTACATTCCCGCTCTGAAATCTCATCCATCAGGCTTCCGAAAAACCCACGCCGCTCCTCTGTTTGGCGGCGTGACGCAGTTGTCGTGCTGGTGGTTGCGCAGGACATCATTAGAATATTGACGGAAATAAAAAGCCAGAGATGAAGTTTCCTGATTGTTGCCAGGCAAGCGTTATATCGTCGAAGTTTCATCTTCTTGTTCATCCCTTAATTCAACGGTCCAACAGAAAGTTCATCCATGTGGCCCGCCAACCGCCCGCAAGTCCGAAAGGATTCAAAACCCAATCCTTTCATAATTAGTAATCGTCAATCACAGCCAATGAAGGAGGCAATCTATAACGAAAATCAGGCGTACCGGCTTATCTGCTATTATACGTCGATACAAATCGGTATGGAAATCAAAGGCAACTTGGCCAAGCCAGCAAACACGTAGCACTAGAGTAGACAATGGTTAACGTTGGGCCAGACCGGGCCAGCGGAAAGCGGTAATTGAAGTTGGGGACTACCAGGGGATTTCGACGCCAAATTCCTTTTCTGGAATATCAAGTTGATTGCAAAGGGAATGAATGACTTCAAACTGTAGATGGTCACCTGAAGCCAAGCTGGGCATCGATGCAATGCGCTTCTCTAGCTCAGTCTCTCGTAAGAGATAGTGATCTGATGTCGCTTGAACCGTCTTTATCTGGACCCCAAATTTGGCCTGGGCCATTGGAAGAAAATCACCCCAGGTTGGCAATTGAATGAATGGATAAGCCATTTTATAAGCAGCAGTATTTAGCTTCACGAATTCGTCAATATAAACGCAAGCGGAATATTGGATTCTTCGCCGAAGATTATTTGCGGGCGCCCCCGTTTGAAAATATCATCGTAGCGCTCGGAAGCAGGTGGCAGTTTAAACGGATCAATTTCTTCTAGTTTACAGGCAGCAAGCCGAACTCTAAGCATGCGACAGAATTCGGCCTTAATGTTATCCAAAGTTCCGCGAGCCTGGGCAGCAAGATCAAATTCTAAACACTGAGCGACCCACCAGTCTTCCCGCGGCATGATCAAAACTCTTAATTGGGTCGGTTTGGTTTCCAATGGTAACCGATCGAAGTATCTTTTAGCCCTAATCCGACAATACTTGCACAGCATTAGTAATGGGCGAAGGCGGTGAGACCGGAAGCCGTGGGCACCTGAGCGTGCAGTTTGGTGGAAGGCACGGGTCGCCGGAATCATCACCCTCGGGGATGTGGAGTGGCCCTCGAGGTAGTGTCCCATTG
>Ga0081455_10002863_pt1 | contig 20325 bp, 20 predicted proteins | sample TabmetS3T2R1_FD_70207 | JGI IMG/M metagenome (GOLD analysis project Ga0081455, IMG submission 70207) | Tabebuia heterophylla rhizosphere microbial communities from the University of Puerto Rico - S3T2R1 | ecosystem: Host-associated > Plants > Roots > Rhizosphere ...
TAGGAACGCCGCGTCTTTGTAGGGGTCGCCGTACTCTAGACGCATCCAGGCACGAAAGGTCTTGTCCCATCCCGTACCGGACGAGAGGCCCACGCCATCGGCACCCACGCGCAACGTGGTCCGGAGCGGGACCGATGGCCCAGCGCCACCATCAGCCCACATTCGGCCGCTGAGGAGACGATCGATGCCGTTGACCGGATTGACCGCAAACGCCGCAAACTCGGTCCAAAAGCGCACGGCGCCCGACTTGGACTCATCGACGATCAGATTGGACAAACGGTAGAGCGCTTCGCCAAAGAACATGCCGCCCCACGTGGTGCTCATGAAATCGTTGGTCGCGGGCTGCTCCGTCTCGAGGAAGAACTCCCACATGAACGAGCCGAACACGACGTACGGCACGGACTCCCAAAACGTTAGGCCATTGACGCGCGCAGCAGTGAAATACATGCCGCCCTGCCAGGGATGGCCGAACTGGTTGACTTCGAACTCGTTGTCATCCCACTGAAAGCCGGTCTGGAAATTGTGCTTCCAATACGCTGGGCTGATCTGCGCGAACGGGACGCCGGCCACATACGGCACGAACCACATCGTCAGGTTGATCGCTGTGACGTCCAGCAACGGCCACAGATAGTTCCCCGCAGTGCGCGCGCTCGTAGCCTCCTCGCCGCACGGACACAGCGCCGCGGGAGCGAGCTGCGCGAGGTCCGGCGGCCGCAACTTCAGCGCAGGTTCAGCCGCGGAGTCGGCGGGCAACTCGAGCTCGCTCGAGAGTTGGAATTGCGTCTGCGCAACTGCGGCGGGCTCGGCGACCGATGGCGTGGGCTGCTCCGGCGGAGCGCTTGCGGGCTCCGCGGGTGCCGCCGCAGGCCCTACAGGCTCGGCGGGTGGCGGCGCCGGCGCTGCTGTGCGCGCTCGCATTCGCGGCTGCGCTGGCGGCGGTGATGCAATACAGCCTGCGTGCTTACGTTCCCGGTTCGCTCGAACCGGGAGGGTTCACGCTGGAAAATTTCGCGGCGCTCCTGCGGCCGCTTTATGCGCGGGTATTCCTCGATACGGTGTGGATCTGTTTCCTCACGGCATTGTTCACGCTCATTGTCGGGTATCCGCTCGCCTATGCCCTGGTGCACGCCAGAAGCGTTCTGCTCAAATCCACCATTCTGGTGATCGCCGTTACCCCGCTGTTCCTGGGCGAGGTGGTGCGCACCTATTCGTGGATCGTCGTGCTCGGCAACAATGGGTTCATAAACTCGATGCTGCTCAAGTTCGGGCTCATCGAGCAGCCGCTGCAATTCATGTTCACCCAATTCGGGGTCGTCACCGCCCTCGTGCACGTCACCTTGCCGGTGATGGTGATCATGCTCGCGGCGGCTCTCTCCCACATCGATCGCGATTACGAACGTGCCGCCGCGAGCCTCGGCGCCGGACCGATCCGCGCGTTCCTCACCGTGACGCTTCCGCTTTCCACACCCGGAATCATCGCCGGCGTTACCACCGCGTTCGCCTGGACCTTCAGTGCATTTGCCACTCCGCAGCTGATCGGCGGCGGCCGGGTGAACATGGTATCGAACTTGGTGTATCAGCTCGGATTCGCGAGTTTCAACTTCCCGTTCGCGGCGAGCCTGTCGGTCGCCGGACTCGTCCTCACGTTCGCAGTGCTGGCGCTGATGCGCGTGGCCGCCAGCCCGCTCGAAAAAATCCGCCAGCACTGAGGGGGCACGCTTGCTCTCGCACAAGCTCCTGCGCCTCCTCGGTGGGATGACCGTCACCGCAATTCTCGGCTTTCTCCTCTTGCCGGCGCTGGTCGTGACGCTTGCCGCCTTCAACAGCAGGGCGATTTTGTCGTTTCCGCCAGAGAGCTGGTCGTGGCGCTGGTTCATCAAGGCCATCGCCTACGACGACTTTCAAGCCGGATTCCGCAACGGGCTCATTGTAACGGCGTGGGCGTCTTCCATTGCGCTGGTGGTGGGCGCGGCTTTTGCCTTCGCCCTCGAGCGCTACGATTTCCGCTTTAAGCGATCGCTGGAGACCGTCCTGCTGTCTCCGCTGGTCGTGCCGCATTTCACCATCGGTCTCGGCTTTCTGATCCTCGCCGCGCAGGTGGGTTTGGCGCGCGGGTATGCAGTGGTCGTCGCCTGCCATGTTGTGCTCGTGCTGCCGTTCGTGCTGCGCAGCGTGTACATCTCGCTGCGCAACCTCGATCCGCATCTGGAGCTCGCCGCCGCCAGTCTCGGCGCACCGCCGCGGCGCGTCCTCACCACCGTCACCCTGCCGCTGCTGCTGCCGGGCCTGGTCAGCGGCTGGCTGTTCGCGGCGATCCTGTCGTTCAATGAATTTACCGCTTCGCTGTTCGTCACGGCGCAACGCACGCAAACGCTGCCGGTCGCGCTGTACAACTACGTGCGCGAATACGCCGACCCCTCGATGGCGGCGATCTCGGTCATATACATTGTGGTCACCGCAGCGCTGCTGACACTCGCCAACTTGTTCCTTGGCCTGGCAAAGGTTCTCAATGTTGAGCATCCCCGCTGAAGGTGCGCTTTCGGGCTCGATTGCCGCGCGAGCGGGCCGGCCGAACGGCGACGAGGACATCGCCGTCCAGCTCGACCGAGTGACCAAGCGCTTCGGCAGGATCACCGCGCTCGATGACGTGTCGCTGATGGTCCGTCGCGGCGAGCTGATGACGCTGCTGGGTCCCTCCGGCTGCGGCAAGACCACGCTGCTCAACCTCGTTGCCGGCTTCCTAATGCCGGAGAGCGGCGAGATCGTCATCGACGGCCGCCGCATCACCGATGTCCCCGCCTATCGGCGCGAGATCGGCATCATGTTCCAGAACTACGCGCTGTTTCCGCACATGAACGTCGCGGCCAATGTCGGTTACGGCCTCAAGATGCGGCGCATCGCCAAAGCGGAGATCGCACGGCGCACCGCCGAGGCGCTTGCTCTGGTCAAGCTTGCCGGGCTCGAGGATCGCAAGCCCCGTCAACTCTCCGGCGGCCAGCAGCAGCGGGTCGCGCTCGCGCGCGCCCTCGTCATTCGTCCCAAGGTGTTGTTGCTCGACGAGCCGTTCTCGGCGCTCGACCGGAACCTGCGCGCCTCAATGCAGGTCGAGCTCAAGGAGATTCAACGCAAGCTCGGGGTCACAACCATCTTCGTCACCCACGACCAGAGCGAGGCGCTGAGCTTGTCCGACCGCATCGCCGTGATCGCCGAGGGCCGCATCCGCCAACTTGATACCCCGGACGAGATTTATCGCCATCCCATCGATCGGTTCGTCGCCTCCTTCATCGGCGACGCCAATGTCTTGCGCGCGCGCCTCGAGCGGATCGACGGAGCGACCGCCACGGTCGCGCTTGGCGCGGCACGGGTGGCGGTACCAAGTCGAACGCTACAGGGCGGCGTGGTGGACAGCGCCGTCGATCTATTCGTGCGACCCGAGGACCTGCGCGTCGCGCAATCGGATGCGGCAGCGGCGGCGCACGGCATCGTCGCCGCGCAAATCTATCAAGGCGGCCACATCGACCTTTATGTGGAGGTGCCGGAAGCGGTCTCGGGCCGCGTGCTGTTGCGCGTGCCGAGGCACGAAGCCTCCTTGCTGCGACCGGTCGGCACGCGCATCGGCATTACGCTCGCTGCGGAGACGGCAACTGCCTTCAGATCAGCGTGACGCACCGAGGGGCAGTTCCCGCGCAGCCTCATCCCAGAGCGGATGCTCCGCTTCGTTTTGATTGTGCTTGAACAGCCCGCTCGAGACCTGCACGGAGCGCCGAATTGGCCTCCGTATACCGAGCGGACACGGCGGATTTGACGGCTGCCGGCGCTCGATCCGGATGTCCCGCATCGAATGGCGGCGCCGGGTGGTACTCGATGCCGAGCTGGATTGCCTGGGCGGTCGCCTCGCCCGCAATCTCCGCAATGACGCTCAGTCCAAAATCGATGCCCGAGGTCACGCCTCCTGCGGTGATCACGTGGCCGTCTTTTACGACCCTTGCTTTCTCGTGTGTCGCCCCGACGAGAGGCAAGAGATCGGTATAAGCCCAATGTGTCGTCACCCGTCGCCCCTTGAGCAATCCCGCAACACCGAGAACGAACGCGCCGGTGCAGACGGAGGTGACATATTTCGCGGAACGAGCCTGCCGACGGACGAACTCGACAGTCTCTTGATCGGCGATCGCTCCGATGACACCGCTCACGCCGCCGGGAAGGCAAATCAGATCGAGGGCCGGACAGTTCGCGAAAGTATGGGTCGGCACGAGGCTCAGTCCACAATCGCTCGGCACCGGAGCCGCCGATTTGGCGACGATGTGGGTTGCCGACTGAGGCAGCCTGGCGAGGACCTGCAATGGGGCTGTAAGGTCGAGCTGCGTCAGCTCGGGGAAAATCACGAAGCCGACATTGAAGTTTGACATGACTGGCGCTCCATTGCTGCCGGAAGCGACGCCAGAGGTTAAATGAGCCGCCTGCCGTCCGCGAAGACCTGCGCCCAACTCAGAATGCGGACCGAGTGTCGCAATCCGGTTGGCCAAAATGGATCATCTTTTACCAGCGCGTCGACTACATCTGGGCTTTCGGCTTCAACAACCCATAACCCGCCGGTAGGTTCGCCCGATGTTGCCCGCAAGGGGCCGGCCGCTTTGACACGCGCCGCGTTTTTCTCCAAAAATGACAAGTGAGCAGGCATGTGCTGGCGGCGTACGTCGGTACCGAGACTTGGGCTGTCTTCAAACAGAACGATATAGAGCATCTGGTCTTCTCCGAAAACGACGCGGGATTGTTCTAGCCGTTGTGGCATTCCGATCAAGCGGCGGCGCACGCGGACCTAACCCCATTTCTCCCACGTCATGGTGCGCACGCTCGTCGTGCCTGTGATCGGGTCGGGCGAAGGTGGGGTCGAGAGATAGACTCGGTTGCCCTCGAAACGGGCGATCCGCGTCTGCGCGGTGCCGGTCCAGCTCTCGTTCCACGAGACATCCACGTGATGGGTGATCTCGTTGCCGTCGATCGTGTAGGTGCCGCATGCCGGAGGGAATTTCCTCGCGCACCGCCGCGATCAGCCTCCAAGTGCCGAGAAGATGTTGGCGGGTCTGGCCCCTTGTCATGCCGCAAGCTTTAGCGCGGCGCGGCGATGGCGCAAGCGCGTCTTGGCACGGCAGGACCGGTCCTCAAGCTCGCCTCGTTCTGCCGTAAGAGCCCGAATTTGTGAAAGCAGGAGGCCCTTTTCTTGCCGACCAATGCAATTCGCCCACCCCATTCGTTCTACCAGATCCAAACCGCATGACCGCCTTGGTTACGGATCCTTCCGCATCTCGTGCGCAGAGTGCAAGCAGTATGAGAATTTCTAAGGCGTGGTCGAGAAATGATGCTTTGCAACCGAGTCGATCTATCTCGACAGAGTGGCCTCGTCATCAACAATGCAAAGGGAAGCCACTCCCATGCGTCTCTCACGCCCATCTATTTTGCTGGCCGCTGGCCTCGCCCTTTTCAGCGTGACGCAAGCCGCCGCTGGCCAGCTCTGCAAGCCCGCTTTGACGCTGCGGGACGTTCGCATCTCGGAGGCGCGCGAGATGCAACGGATGTGGACCGGCGTGCTGGTGGCGGAGGCATCGCGATGTTCGACGGCGTCTGGCCTATTCGATATCCAATTCACTCGCCTCAAGGAGGTCTCGCCTGATTTGCAGTTCACCGAGCGATTTACGTGGGTTTCGGGACAGTCCGAGCTGTCGCTGGACTTTTGGTGGGACGAATGGCTGGAGGATTCTCGGATCGTCAGCATCGCGCCCTGCCCATGCCGCGACTAGCATGTGCGCTGGGCGAGGCGGTCGGCGAAGCTGAGGCTCAGGGAGACGCTTCTTCCGGCGGCTTGACGTGGCGAAATGAAAACAGCAGCGACAGGTCGTAGACGATCTTCAACACGCCGCAGATGACGAGCGGCAATCCGGCCAACGAGGTCGACAGCAGGGCGCCGGCCATTGCCGGACTGATTGACGAGGCCAAGCTGCGCGGCACCGCGGTGACGCTCGCGGCCGCCGTCCGCTCGGGCGGGGTCACCACCGCCATGACGTAGGAGGTGCGCGTCGGCACGTCCATCTGCGAGAGCGCCGAGCGCACCAGCAGCAGCGCGAGAACAATGGTCAGATTCGGCGAAAAGGCTGCAAGAATGAGGCAGACGCTCGAGGGGATGTGCGTGAACACCATGGTATTGACGAGACCGAACCGTTGGCCCAGGCGCGCGGCCACCGGATACGAGAACGCGGTGAGAACATTCGACCAGAAGAAGAACGCGCTCGCGGCTGCAAGCGACAGCTCAAACCGCTCGAACAGCCAGAGCGCCATGATGGATTGAACGGTGAATCCGCCGGCAAACGCATCGAGGCTGAATAAGGCCGCGAGCTTGTAGACAGTCCGGCGGGACGCCCCCAACGGCGTGGCTTGAGGCGCCGCTTCCGTAACCTCGGCGCGGGGAAGGCGGGAATAAAACACGGCTCCGATGAGCCCGAGCGCCGCGTAGACATAGAACATGATCTGCAGGGCGCCGATCCTGCCCATGCCAAAGGAAACCAACAGGTCGGGCGCGCCCGCGGCGAGCGCGCCGGCTGCGATCGACAACGCGCCGATCAGGCTATAGCGGGCGAAAACGTGGGTGCGTTCCTTGTCCGATGCCCGGTGCGCGAGCGCGGCCTGTTCGAGCGGGACATGCACCCCGATGTCCCCGGTGGTCGGATTCATCGTGCCGATAAACGCAACCACCGCGATGAAGACGAGATGCTGCAGGCTTGGGATTGCGATCCCGGTCACCACCATCAAGGCCGCGCAGGCGAGAAGCAGCGTGCGCAGGTCGTAGCGTGGAGCCAGAAAACCGACCGCCAAGGTCGTGGCAGCCGAACCTAACAGTGCGGCGGTCGCCACCAAGCCGATCTGAAAAGGATTGAACCCGATCTCGAGCAGATAGGCCGGCAGGATGATGGCGGCGAAGCCGTCGCCAAAGCCGCGGGCCGCGCGTGCCGCGTAGAGACAGACGACGTCCGCGCGTCCGGCGCCGCCCCATCGTTCGAGCATACCGCTCTTGAACTGCGGCAACCGCAGCATCGATCAGTCAGCCGGCGTCGCCGTGAAATCGTCGAAGTACACGTGGCTGTCGGCCTTGGACCACAGGCCAATGCGGCCCGCTACGGGCTCGGAGAGCACATGCTCGAGATAAAGCTTGCCGTCGAGATATGCCGCGACCTTAGTCCCGGCGATGCGGACCTTGAGGTCATGCCACTGACGAGTCGGAGTCGGCGTGTTGCGAATCCATTTCACCGAGGATCGCTTGCCCTTCTCGAACTTCCACAGCACCAGATTGTTCTCAAGCGGATTGGCGCGGATGGTGAGATAATCGCCGTTCGGCTTGAGATTGAACAAGATTCCGGCGCCCTGATCGATGCGTCCGGAAATCCCTTCGAAGCGCACGGAGATCTCGCCGTCGCGGAAATCGGTGACGTCTTTGGCGACGACGTAGGGGAAATACGCATAAGCCTGAACCCGGTCGAGGAATTCGGCATAGCGGTCGCCGTAAAGCGCGCGCGCCTTGTCGGCGATGCCGGCGGCGGTTTGCCCTTCCTTCCACTGGCGCCCGTCGACCACCAACACCTTGTTGTTGCCCTCGCTCTCGATTCTCCAGACCCCGACGACGCTCACGAACGATTTTGGCTCGCCGCCGACGGTCTCGTCCGAGAAGTCGAGTTTCAAGGATTGCCCTGCGTCGGCATATGTCAGCAACGCCGCGAGGCCGACGGTGGCGATGGCGATTGTCGTAGTGCGCTTGCTCGTTGTCATGCTTGAGCTCCATTTTTGATGAGTTGGGCGGGGAACCGCGGCGGGCGGCGGCTCCGCCACCACGCGATAACGATCAGCAGCGGCAGGCCGCCCAAGAACCATGCGAGCGCGGGCGATCCGTTGGCGAGCAGCGGGTAACCCCGATACTCCTGGCCGGCGATCGGCTCCGGAATTGGGCGTCCCGCGAGCGCGTAGATCAGTGGCAGGATTTCGCGGGGACTGGTCGAGCGGCTTCGGTCCGAACGGCCGAGGTAGGAATATTCGATCTCCCCGTAAGCTTCGTCATTGGCGCTGCCGAGCATGCTTTGGCTGCTCGTAGCGAGCCGCACGGTAATGCGCGGCATAGCCCGCTCAAGTTTCGAGAGCACATTACGTCGTAGATCGACGTAGCGCGGGTCCTCCGGGGCCAAGTGAACCGTAATGATCAAGGGCTCGCTCAATTCGGCAAGCGCTTTCTGATCGGGGGGAGAAAAGGAATTGCGCCCATCCTCGGTAACGTCGAGCGACAATGCGACCAGCGTGGACAACGCTATGACGGCGGCGGCGATCGCCACACAGGCTGTCGACCGAACGATCTTGGTACCGACCGGCACGCCAGGATGCAGCCATACCGCCGCAAGCGCGGCAAAGACGCCGATCGCCGCGACGATGCCCAACACGAGGCCGGCCGATAGCAGTCCCTGCTCGAACGGGCGCAGCGTCTGTGTCAGCGACAATCGCGACAGCCATCCGAGCACGCCGGGCTGACCGGCAAGCGCGAAGTCGAGCACCCAGGATCCGATCGTGAACGCAAGGGTGACGATCGCCGCGGTCGCCGAGCTTTCGGAAATGCTCGCCGAGAACAGCGCGATGGCGCCGACCAAAAGGCCGTAGAGCACATGCCCGATGACAAGGTTGAGCGTTTCCGGAACGTAGAGATGGCCGCCAAACGCCAGCCAGACTGCAAGCGCCGAGGCGGCGCAGAGGACCGCGGCAAGCCAGGCGCCGAAGATCGCCGCCATTTTGGCAAGGATGAGAGTCGGAACGCGATAAGGGAGTTGCACCAGCAGCGCGAGTGCGCCGGATTCTTTTTCGCGCCCGAGGGTTCGAATCGCAACGAAGGGAAACAGCAGCGTCGCGACGAGGTAAAGTCCACCAAACGTCGGAACCAGCACGCCATCGAGCGGCGAGAGGCTGCTCGCGAGCTCGGGCGAATCCTGCGCAGCGGAGCTCGCCTCTCCATAAATGCCAACTGCTTGGAAAAAGCTGTAGCCCACGAGCGGGCAAAGGATAAGCAGCATGATCCAGAGCGCACGCCCGCTCGCGATCTCCCAGAACTCCTTCGCGAGCAACGGCAGAACTGGCGCACGGTGAGCAGCGGCCGTATCAGGTGAGCGCAAGGAAAACGTCCTCCAAGGTGGCTGCGGGTTTTCCGATCTGCGCGCGGAATTCCGAGAGCGTCCCGACACCGCGGACGCGACCTTCGGCGAGCAGCACGAACCGGTCACAGACGCGCGCGGCGTCGCCCAATTGGTGAATAGCGAGAACGAGCGTCCGCCCGCTTCCTGCGGCTTCGCGGAGCACGTCCATGATGTCGCGCGTTTGGCGAAGGTCGAAACCGTCGAACGGCTCGTCCATCATCACCAGAGGATGCGGCGTGAGCAGCGCCAAGGCCAGCAGCAAGCGCCGGCCATAGCCCTTGGATAATGCAGCGATGCGCTTGCGCAGGACGGGGGCGAGACCAAGCGAGCGGATCGTCTCTGCAAGGAATGCCTCCGGCCTGCCATAGATGGCCGCGAACAATTCGGCCGCGCTTGCGACGTACTGGTCCTCCCAGGGACGAACTCCATCGGGCAGGTAGAACAAGAATTTGCGCCGGCGCGACAAGGGAAGGGGCGTCCCGCGCCAGAGAATTTGGCCATCATCGGCCGCAACGATGCCGGCGATCGCTTGCATGAGCGTGGTCTTGCCGGCGCCGTTCGGTCCGATCAGCCCGAGCACTTCCCCGGCATTGACGGCAAAGGAAATGTCGGCCAGCGCGCGCTGCTCGCCGTAGCGTTTGGCAAGGCGTTCGACCTGCATCAGCATGGGAGTGCCGAGGCTTGATGCGGTCATCGCTGCACCTAGTTCCTGCGCACGAAAACGGTGAGGCGAACGACATGTTTCTTGCTGTCGGTCTGATCCGTGCTCACCGTGATGGAAACCGGTCGCGCGGCGTTGTGCAAAACGACATAGCCCGGATTGGACCGGTCGCGCGCTTCGGACCAGCCCGCTCCAAGACAGGACTTGACGTTACGCAGTGTTTCGCTGCGCGCCTTCGCGGCCGCTTCCGCGCTCTCCATCTCCGCGGAATCGCAGGTATAGGTCGCCGCGCCATAGAGAGAGCAGTCTTTCCAATCGGGCAGCACAAGACTCGCATCGCGAAAGTCGCCCTGCCGCGGCCGCCCGGCGATGGAGGCAAATCGCTCTTTCGTCACCGCCAGGTCCATGACGCGGGTCAAATCGAAACAATAGGCCGGGGCTGGTGAACGCGCGTTTTGCGCGAGTGCTGCGGCCGGCAAGCTCGCCACTGCGACAGCGAGGATCGCGAGTTTCGTCATGATGTCTTGCTCCACGCGAGGAGATCGGTCGGCTCAAGCGAGAGGAGCAGCGCTATGCCCGATGCCAGCAACAAGGCCAGCACGAGCTTTCGGAAACCGCCTTCATCGATGCGGCCGTAAAGCTTCAGACCAAGCCAGGTCCCGGCAAGCAGGACCGGCAATCCAATGGCGAATAGCCCGATCGTTTCGGCGTTGACTGCTCCTCCCACTCCCAACCAAAGAGCACTCATCGCGAAAATAGCAACGCCGATCGGCTGGAACACGCCTCGTTGCACGTCCTTTGGCCAGCCCCGCAGTCCACACCACACCGTGACGATGATGCCGGCAAGACCGGTGGCGCCGCCAAGGATGCCGTTGAGCAGGCCGACTCCGGCGTCCGCCCGCGCGCCGCCGGCGAGGATCGGCTTCATGCTCGGCCGGGCCAACCCGTAGCCGCTGTAGACGATGAGCAACGCGCCGACGGCTGCGCGCATGTATGCGGGACTTGCCCAACCGAGGATTGCCACGCCCGCGGGCACCCCGAGCGCCGCGCCGACGAGGAATGGCCAAAGCCGATGCCATTGCAATGCGTGGCGCAATTTCCACACGGAGACGCCCTGCACGATCAGTCCGAAAGCGATGATCAGGCTGGCCGTTTGCAGTGGATTGAGGATGTGAAGCCAAACCGCCGCGGCGACCAGTCCGAAGGCGAACCCGGCGAGACCCGCGACCAGCGCAGCCGCAAAGGTGGCGAACAGGAAAATCGCAACGTCAGCGCTGGCGATATCCATGGCTACGCCTGCTTCCTTCGCATCCGCTCGTTGCGTAGCGCTTGCCGTGGTGGGTGGATCGCCTGCGATCCGACCGTGGTCAGATCCGAGTCAGCTCTTCGCGCGCGCGGTCTTATCGAGCGCGGCGCGCAAGCCGCGAGCGAGTTTCAGCGCGTCGTCATTGGCCCAGAAGTGCAGGAAGATCAGCCGCGGCTGCTCGGTGAGCATGTGGCTATGGATGGCCGTCACCTCGATGCCGTTGGACCGCAGCGCCTTGACCACCTCGTTCACTTCGTCCGCGGTGAGCACGAAGTCGCCGGTGATCGCGGCCTTGCGGCTGCCCGTCGGTTGAAAGTTGATCGCTGTGGCCACGCCCATTGGTCCGGCGGGAGCAAGTTGCATGCTGTTCTCGCTGACCGGATCGCGGCGCGGCACGCCGAACTGATAGACGCCGCCGTTCGCCTGCCCTTTGGCCCCGATGACTTCATCGAGCTGGGCAGTATCGAGATCGATCGCCGGCTGCGAGGCTGGCGGGCCCGTCAGCGGGGTCTTGCTGGCTGCAAGGCCCGCGCGGAGCGCCGTTGCGAGCTTCACCGGATCGCCGTGCCCAGCGATGTGCATGTAGAAAGTGGCCGGGTTGGCACGTAGCACGTGGTTGTGGACGGCGGTGATCTCGATGCCGTTCTCGATGAGCTTGGCCATGACCGGATTGATCTCGGTCTCGAGCAGCACGAGGTCGCCCATGACCATCGCGCCGCCGTGGGCCGGCTTGAACGCCGCCCAACCGCCGAGCGCCAAGGCCGGGCGAATGGTGATGCCGTCGAGCGTCACCGTGAGATCGCTGCGCGGAAAACCGTAGCGGTGAACGTCGCCAGAGACAGCGGCGCTCCGTCCCAGTGCTTCATCCACCTTCTTCCAGTCGATCTCCTGGGCTTTCGCGGCGCCGCCGATTGTCGCCGCGGCACAAATCACAAGCACGTACACTGCACGCATGATGACGTCCTCCTCAATTGAGACTCACTCGGTGGCATCACTCCTTCTCGCCCGACCGGTTGCCGTTCACCAAAACGGACTGGATGCCGACCCTCACGAGAGCATCCCCAAAACGTAGAGAACGATCCCGGCGCCGCAGCAGGCCGCAAGCGTCGGAATCATGCCGGTCTTGAATCGGAAGATCGCGACAGCGGCCGCGATCGATAGTGCGAGCGCGAACCAATCCACGCTCGTCAGCCTTGGTGCATCGAAGGATAATGGAAACATGCGAACCGGCACGGTTTCGCGAAAGACGGTGTGAACCGCAAACCAAATGGCGAGGTTCAAGATCACCCCCACCACCGCCGCGGTGATGGCGGAGAGCGCCGCGTTGAGGCCCTTATTGCCGCGCAGTTTCTCGACGAACGGCGCGCCGAGAAAGATCCAGAGAAAGCACGGGGTGAATGTAACCCACGTCGCGAGCAAGCCGCCCAGCGTTCCGGCGAGCATGGGCGCAAGCGAGCCCGGCTCGCGATAGGCGGCCATGAAGCCCACGAACTGCAGCACCATGATCAGCGGTCCCGGGGTGGTTTCCGCCATGCCGAGCCCGTCGAGCATCTCGCCGGGCTTGAGCCAGCCGTAATGTTCGACCGCCTGTTGCGCGACATAGGCGAGCACCGCATAGGCGCCGCCGAAGGTCACGACCGCCATCTTGCTGAAGAACACGGCGATCTGGCTGAAGACATTGGCGCTGCCGAGCGCAGCAAGGAGCGCGAAGACCGGAACGAGCCAAAGCGCGAGCCAAATCGCCGAAACACCCGACGCGCGCGCGACCGTGGGGCGGGCATGTTCCGGTATTCCCTCGCCGAGCATGTCGTCGACGACGGCCGGCTTGTCCTTGCCAGCGGCATGTCCCGAATTGGCTTGAAAGCCGGCAAAACCCATGGCGGCTGCGGCAAAGCCGATGATGCCCGCGCCGAAAACAATGACCGGAAATGGAACACCGAGGAAGAAGATGCCGACGAACGCGAGCGCGGCCAGCGCGATCATGACGTTGTTCTTGAGCGCCCGCTTGCCAATTCGAACGAGCGCTTCGATCACGATGGCAAGGACAGCGGCCTTGAGGCCGAAGAACAGCGCGACGACGATCGGAACGTTGCCCCAGGCGGCGTAGACGTAGCTCAGCGCCATGATGGCGATGATGCCGGGAACGACAAACAGCCCGCCGGCGATGATGCCGCCGAGCGTGCGGTGCATCAGCCAGCCGATATAGGTCGCAAGCTGTTGCGCCTCGGGGCCAGGCAGCAGCATGCAATAGTTGAGCGCGTGCAGGAACCGCTGCTCGGAGACCCAGCGCTTCTCCTCGACCAGAATGCGATGCATGACCGCGATCTGGCCGGCGGGACCGCCGAAGCTGAGCGCCGCGACCCGCAGCCACACCGAGAACGCTTCGCCCAGCGAGACCCCGTGCTGCGGCTTCCATCGCTCGCTGACTGAGACCTCGACCAAGGTTTGCCTCGTTGCCCAATTCTCGAATGGGCTCTAGCGAACGCGTCTGCTCATCGGCGCTTCTTCCGAAAGTATTCGTAAAGATCGTTGAAGACCTCGCCGCCGCGTGCAACCCGCTGCGCATCATCCCTGGTTGCCGCGGCGATCCCCTCCATAAGCGTTCGGATACCTGCCACTTCGGTTCGTCCGAACTTGCCGTCCTTGAGATCGATGTCGTGGATGATTTCCGCGATGGCGCGCAGCGGCGCATCCTTGAGCCCGCAGCGATCGAGCAGCACCTCGAAGGTGCATTTGTCGCCCTCGTGCGTGAATTCCGCCTCGAACATGTCGAACCGCAGCTCGCCCTCCTGCGGGCGATAGCCTTTGCCGGCGACGAATCTGAACTGGGCTTGCGGATCGATGAAGCGGCGGATCAGCCAGGCGCTGGCGATGCGGTCGACATAGACGCCCTCGCGTGTGACCCACGTCCGGTTGCGAAGCACTTCGGGTGGCGCTGATTGAGCCGTGTCTTTGCCTCTCACGTCGGCGTCCTCGTTCAATCGAGCCTCTAGGGTTCCGATCACCTCTTCCGCCGTCTTGCGCCCGATAGCGCCGAAGAAATCGATCGCGACGATTTCCGCGAGACGTTTACGCAGGCGGGCGACCTGGGCGCGAACATCCGCGAGAGTGGAAGTCTTTGCATTGGGACGCAGCGACTTCGCCAGAACGCGCGCGTCCTTGACCACCTGTGCGTAGTCGGCGTCGCGTGCCTTGTCGAACAAAGTGCGGATCTCCTGGTCGGAAAGGCCGTCGATCAGGCGCGCCTCGCAGAGGAAGGCCTCGCCTCCGCCCTCCTCGATTTCGCGCAGCAGCCACTCGAAATCCTCTTGTGTCTCCTCGTTCATGGGCAGCACATGCACCGCATTTTTCACGGCGATAGCGCCGACGCCCTGCAGCCGGCGCCAAATCTTGACGCGCAGATATGCGGGCTTTGCCGGAAGTTGGTGGATGAGCAGGAGCCAGCTATGCGCCAGCACCGCCGGAGTTCCGACATTCATGGGAATCGAGACTGTATCAGGCAGATGGGCGAGTGCAACATATGTATCATCAACTTGCCGTGTGGTGCCGCGATCGCCCCCATCCAATGCGCGCGGGCTGGACCGCTCCGACTCGCGCAGATCGGGGTGGCTTGAGGGTGCGCTAGATCTTGAGATCGCGCCACACCGAAGCAGTGATGAGGCTCGCCCGCCTCTGAGACTATTTTGCCGTTCTGTCGGCAGGACCGAGAAATCGCATGCCTCAGGCGGTATCGACAAATACCGCTGCACGATGCGATTGGGGCAGGAACGCATAGACTTTGTTTCTCTTCCGGTTGAGTGCGAGCGTGTGCGCCCCCGCTTCCGTCGTCACAACCTCCTCGCGGCGCATGGTGCCAATGGCGATGACGTCTATGACCCCAGGATCACCTACGGCCACGTAGAGATGCCCAGATTGCGGATGCAGGAAAATGACGTCGGGGGCACCGCTTAGAGGAACATCGGCGAGTACATCGCCCGATGCCGCGTCAATTGCGAGCAACAGGCCTGCATCGCAAGCACACAGTAATCGACCCGTGGCCGGATCGAGTTCGAGTCCGTGCGGTCCGGCCGCCGGGACCTCGTACTCCTTCAAGATCTTGGTCGGATTCCGAGCATCAATCGCGACGATCCGCGCGGGAGAGGCGATGTTGACGAAGAACATCTCGCCCGCCGCGTCGTAAATCGCCCACCGCGTGCGACCAGGAACCTTGACTTCGGCGATCCGTTCCCGGCGCCCCAGATCGACGACCGATACCGAATGCGAGTTTGGAATGGAGGGGTCGCCGACGTTCGCGACAATCAAAATGCCGCGAACCGCATCGAAGGCGAGTCCGTTCGGCTTCACGCCTACTACGATCTTGAACGCGTCACGCTCGGAATGTGGCGAAAACACCGAGACAGTGTTTTCGCCTCGATTGGATGTAAACACAAGGTCACGCGCTTCGGACACGAGCGCACCTGCCACTGCCACGAGTCCGGGCATCGACTCAATGTATAGATCACGCGCACTGTCGATCACGTCGATCGCATCGTTGCTTGTATGCGCAACGTAGAGCCGATCTGTGGGAAGATGAATATCCGCGTGATCGAATCCACCCTTGGCTCGATTCGCAGGAAGCTCGATGTGACCGAGTAGACGAAGCACCATTGCTGCAAGCCTCCCCTTCGCTCAATCCCGCCGCAGCTTGCTGGGATCGCCGCCGCAATAGAGATAAAGCGCGTCGTAGACCTGCCGCTCGCGGCGGATTGTTTCGTGATCGTCGTAGCCCTCTGCGGCGGCGAGCCGCTTGAACCCCTCGGCGATCGCCTCGAGGCCGGGTGACTCGGGGGTAAGATCGCGCCGCGGCGTATCGGCGCCGCGCACGATCAACGCGAGGCGGCCGACAGCTTCGTCCTTGACGTTGTATTTTTTGACGATCGCGTCGAACGAGCACTCCTCGCCGTGATGGCCGAGCTCGACGCCGGCAACATCGTAAGGAATGGCGCTGGTCTTGCGCGCCACACTCTCCACCTCGCCAACCGGAACGAACAGGAACTCCGCATCGCGATCGATGAATGTGCGGATGAGCCAAGGACAGGCCACGCGGTCGACCTTCACATTGGCGCGCGTAATCCATTTCATCGGTATCTCCTAGCGGGCTGGGCGATGATTAATCGCGGGTTCAGGTAGCATCCAGTTGCTCGTGGCAGTGAATAAGTGTATCAACACTGGCAAGTGTTTGCAACATATGTATCATTTAGGAGTCAACGTCATGAGAAATTCTATGGCAAGCGAGAGAAACAATGCTTTGCCGGCGACCTCCGTAAGCTTTATTTGCACGGCTGTAGGACGGAAAACCGAGTTCTTCAATAACCAGGAGTCATGAAAAATGTTACGGATATTCCCCACCGACACTCGCGCTGTTTCTGCCCCTGGCGGTCGCCAGCGCTGCGCACGGCCAGCCGCCCATTCTTGGCCGGCTCGCTCGGTTTTGTGGATGATGTTCGAGGCACTGCGGGACGGTCTTGCCGCGCATCGGCGCTATGAGGAGCTCAGATCCTGGGGTGTTGCCCACGATTGCGCGCTGCGACAGGCGCTCGCCATCGCTCCGGACCCTTCCGAGCGCGCGCGAGAAAGGATCAGCCCGTTATGTTTCGCAGGTCGGGCGTAGCGCGCACCGGAGTGGCTGCGCCCGAACCAACGGGGGTCAGCGAGGGAGCCGTCGAGCTTGACGCGAGTTGCCTTTCAGCCGGTCGAGTTGCCGGGCATCGTCCGCGGCTTCGGCCAGGAGCCAATCGCTGAACGCCACGATTTTCGGCAGCTTGGCGACTACCTTCGAGCAGACAATCCAGTACCCATAGGAAACAGGCATCGCGAGATCGAACGGGCGCACCAGCCGCCCGCCGATCAAATCCCAGGCGGCAAGCGCGGTGCGGGCGAGCGCGACCCCTTGGCCGTCGACCGCAGCATCGATCGCCATGCTTGCCTGGTTGAGAACCGGGCCGCGTGAAGGGTCCACGCCGTCGACGCCGGCAAAGTCGAGCCATTGCTGCCAACCTTGCCGATCGCTGACGTGCAGCAGCGTGAAACGGCCGAGATCCGCTGGCGTGCGCAGCGCCTTGCGGCCATTGAGAAGCTTCGGACTGCACACCGGAAACAGCTGCTCGGTGCACAAACGCGTGATGTGCAGTCCCGGCGCCGTTCCGTCGCCGTGGCGAACGGCGAGATCGATGTCCTCGCGCGCGAAGTCGACGTGATGCATGGACGCGCTGACACGAAGATCGATCTCCGGATGAGCCTCGGCGAAGCGGCCGAGCCGGTGCACGAGCCACTTCGCTGCAAAATTGGGCGAGGTGCTGACGGTGAGCGCGCCGCCGCTCTGCCGTTGCAGCAACCGCTCGGTCCCGTCGCCGATGCGATCGAACGCATCGCGCACGACGACGAGGTAGGCACGCCCGGCCTCGGTGATGACCAGCCGCTGGCGCTCGCGATTGAAGAGCTTCAGTCCGAGCTCGGCCTCGAGCGCCTTCACCTGATGGCTGACCGCGCCTTGGGTGACGCAGAGTTCCTCGGCGGCGCGGGTGAAGCTCTCATGGCGGGCAGTGGCCTCGAAGGCCTTGAGTGCGTTGAGCGGCGGCAAGCGGCGAGGCATCGGCCAGCCAATCATGAGAAAAACTAGGGCAGGCTAAGGACGACGGCGTTTGCCTGCAACACAATTCGGCCTGTCCCTGCGTCACATGTAGGCGCCAAAAGCCCCTGCCACGCCGACGCCGGCATACCTGGTTTGGGCAGGGCCAGCCATTGCGTCGTTACCGCGCAGTCGCTACATCCGCCGGCGGCGATCAGTCGCGATTGCCCCGAGGGGTGAACCCATGCGCGCGGAAATCCAAAATTTCGTCGACGAAATCAAGCAGTCCATCGGACTGCTGAGGAGGCATCTTTGACGTCGACAAGGCGCGCACGCGGCTCAATGAACTCAACAAGCAGGCCGAAGACCCCGCGCTGTGGGACGATCAGCAGCGCGCGCAGCGCGTGATGCAAGAGCGCACTGCGCTCGAGGACCAGCTCGGCGCCATCGGCCGCATCGAGCAGGAACTCGACGACCAGCTCACCATGATCGAGCTCGGCGAGGCCGAGAAAGATCAGAAGGCCGTCGCCGAGGCGGAAGCGGCGCTGCAGAAACTCAAGGAGGAGGTGGCGCGGCGCGAGCTCGAGGCGCTGTTATCGGGCGAAGCCGACTCCAACGACACTTATCTCGAAGTTCACGCCGGAGCGGGCGGCACCGAAAGCCAGGATTGGGCCAGCATGCTGCTTCGCATGTATACGCGCTGGGCCGAGCGGCATGGTTACAAGATCGAGTGGATCGAAGAAACCGAGGGCGAGGCGGCCGGGATCAAGTCGGCGACAATACAGATCAAGGGTCGCAATGCCTTCGGCTGGCTCAAGACCGAGAACGGGGTGCATCGGCTCGTGCGCATTTCGCCGTTCGATGCCAACGCGCGCCGGCACACCTCGTTCGCCAGCGTCAACATTTATCCCGTCGTCGACGATCGCATCACTATCGATATCAAGGAATCCGACGTCAGGGTTGATACGATGCGGGCGGGGGGCGCCGGCGGCCAGCACGTCAACAAGACCGAGTCGGCGGTCCGCCTCACCCACATTCCCACCAACATCGCGGTGGTGTGCCAGAACGATCGCTCGCAGCACCGCAACCGGGCGCAAGCCTGGCAGATGCTGCGGGCGCGTCTTTACGAGCGCGAATTGAAACGACGCGAGGAAAAGGCCGCCGCCGAGCAGGCCGCCAAGACCGACATCGGCTGGGGCCATCAGATCCGCTCCTACGTGCTGCAGCCGTATCAGATGGTCAAGGATTTGCGCACCGGCGTGCAGACCTCGAACACGGGTGCCGTGCTCGACGGCGACCTCGACCAATTCATGGAAGCGGCGCTGGCGCAAAAAGCGTTCGGGACCGAGCCGAAGGAAGTGGAGGACGTCGAGTAGGCCGCCTCACAGGCTGCCGTCGAGCTTTTCGCCTGCGCGCAAGAATTTCTGCGGATCGACCGCCTCGCCTTTGAGCCGCGTCTCGTAGTGCAAGTGCGGACCGGTGGAGCGCCCGGTCGAACCGACCTTGCCGACAATTTGCCCCCTCTTGACCGACTGACCGACGCGCACCTCGACGGACGAGAGGTGACCGTAGCGTGTCGACAATCCGTTGTGGTGGTCGATGTCGATCACTCGGCCGTAGCCGCCGCTCCAACCTGCGGCAACCACCGTTCCATCGGCGGTGGCGCGCACCGGATCGCCGGTCTCGCCATGCAGATCGAGCCCAGTGTGCATGGCCGGCGCGCCGAGGAACGGGTCGACGCGCACGCCGAAGCCCGATTGCAAGTCGAGCCTGCCGTCGAGCGGCTTACGCACGGGAATGGTGGCAAGTGTGCGCGTGAGCCGAGTGACTTGCGCACGTGCAACGTGGATGCGCTGCAGCTGCCGCTCAAAGCCCACGCCCTCTTTGGCGAGGTTGACCGGCACGAACGGACCGCCGACCGCGCCCTCGCCGGGCGCTTTGCCCGTTTCGAGCCCGAGTTCGATCAAGACGCCGCGCATGCGCCGCGCCTTCGCGTCGTAATTGTCGGCGAGGGAACCGACCATCCCCGCCTGGCGCTGCTCGAGCCGATCGAGAGAAGCGTGCAAGCGCTCGAGAAGAGCAATGCCGCCGGTGGTCTTGGCAAGAGAGCCGGAGCGCGAATCGGTCGTCGGTTGATCCGGAATGAGGGCGGCCCCCTTGTCGCGCGCCGGCTTGGGCAGGATCGCTCGCAGCACCCCGCTCAATCCGCCCCGGGCAGGCTGCTTGATCGCTCCCGTGGCGTCGCCGAGCCCGTTGAGAGAATCGGCACGCGACTCCAATGCCGCTTGCCGGCGTAAAATTTGCTCAAGCTTCTTCTCGTACTGCTCTTGGTCGAGCAATTGGCGGCTCGAAAAGCGGTCGATCCGGGCGCGCAATTCGGCGATGCGATCTTCGTAGGCGAGCTGCATCTCGGCCTGCCGCGCCATGAGCCCGGTCAGCACGTCTTCGCGGAAGGCGAAATAGGCGGCGGTGGTGATGCTCCAGCCCGCCATGATTACTAGCGTGCCGATGACGAGCCAGAAGGCGACGGGCCCAAGCC
>Ga0081455_10002864_pt1 | contig 20325 bp, 21 predicted proteins | sample TabmetS3T2R1_FD_70207 | JGI IMG/M metagenome (GOLD analysis project Ga0081455, IMG submission 70207) | Tabebuia heterophylla rhizosphere microbial communities from the University of Puerto Rico - S3T2R1 | ecosystem: Host-associated > Plants > Roots > Rhizosphere ...
TCTGCCGAGCTGTTCCAGATGATGGCCGGCATCAGGTTCACCCATGTGCCGTATCGCGGCGAGGCGCCCGCGCTCACCGATCTGATCGCCGGCCAGGCGCAGTTGATGGTTTCGACCACCGGCTCGTCGCTGCAGTACGCCCGGGCCGGCACGGTGCGCGCGCTGGCGACGACAACCGACGACCCTGTCGCCGAGCTACCCGATGTGCTGCCGCTGTCGAAGACGCTGCCGGGCTATCGGGCCAATGCCTGGAGCGGCCTGTGCGCGCCGAAAGGAGCGCCTGCGGAGATCATCGCCTTGCTCAACAGGGAGGTGAACCTCGCGATGGCCGATCCGAAGATCAAGGAGCGCATCGCCAGCCTCGGCGGTGTCGCGCTGCCCGGTTCGCCGGAGGACTACGGCCGGACGATCGCGGCCGACACCGAGAAGTGGGGCAAGGTCGTGCAGTTCTCCGGCGCGCACGCGAATTGAATCGCTCTTGTGCGGCGAGCGGCCGCGCTGATCCAGCTGCGGCGAGCGGGGCCGCGGCAAACTCTTGTGCGCGCGAACCCTCACGTCGCATCGAGCGGCCCAAGTCTACTCGCGTCTGATACGCTTCCCCGAGGCGGTGGGCCGGTTTTTCGGCGTATCGCCATATGCCAGATACCAGGGATTCTGCGCGCATGACCCGCCAGTGCCGGGACCCGCCGTCATCATGCATTGCTCGAATGACGTGAAGGCACAAGTCGTGCCGACCCAGGGGTAGCTGACACACCAGGGGCGGTAGATCTCGGCGACGCTCTTGCCCGTATCGATCGCAGCAAAAGCTGCGACCGCAAGAAGCGTGAGAGCTGCGCGGATCATGATCATGGCGATCCTCCCGATATTGGCGCTGCCCGATCGAACGGATGAATACAGCAAAATTGAAAAAGATGCAGCAATCGCCGACGCGCAGAACGTCGATCAATTCGATATTCAACACTCGCTGGTATGGCCTCACTGAGCCCGGACATGCGTTTCGGAGAGTTAGCCGGGCGCCTATTCGAACGGGTTTCAGTGTCGATCATCGAGGAATGCACCAGCGTCCAGCATGGTGGCGTAGGAGGAATCCAGTCATGAGAGTTTGGCCAGTCATCGGTCTGCTGTTCGGCGCCGCGATCATCGCGACAATCCCGGTCTCACCGCAAGTGACACCGCGCGGTGTAGAGCTGAGTGTCGATCAGGCGCAAGCCGCCACTCACGGGCACTACCGGCGAGCTGTCCGGCATGCTTACGGCAGCGGCTACTACGCTGTCCCGAGCTATTACTACGGCAGCTACGGCCAGCCGATCGGTGGTGGCGGCGGCCAATGGTACCCGTGGTAGTTTAGGCTGACTCCAAGAAAAATAGGCCGGAGGACCCTGTACGGTTCCCACCCCCGTGCCGCAAGACTCCGGCCGCATCGGCCGTTGTAGCGCGCAGCGCCAAGAACGGCGCGCCGGGGTACCTGTCTTACCGCTTCCCGTTGATGCGCCCTGGTCCCCCGGCGTTCCTGCATCATTGGCCTGCAAATCGTAGAGGAGTAAGGCTGGGCCGTTCTTGACCCGAGGAAGTCCTTCGGGTCGCCGGATCAGCCAGCGCCGACTTTCGCAGTCGGGGCTTGACTCTCCCACCTGCCGTGTATCAGCAGAATTCAATCCAAGCTGTCGGCCGACCTGGTTGGAAGCGGTGGGAGACACGGCCGAACCTGCGTACCGGCCAGGGCTACCACGTGACCACCTCCGGATAGGACACGGAAGATAAAGGGTAGGGGAGCGGAGAGATGTCGCCAGTATGGAAGCGCTCATTGATAGCGATCGCGCTCCTTACCTCTGTTGTCGTCGCCTATGACGTCTACCGTAACCAAGCAGGTCGCCGTTTCGACGAGGACCTGAAGAAGCTCGAACCCGACGCGAAGAGCAGGCTCCCCATCAAGGTAGACGAGTTCACCACGTTGGTGGACGTGACATACGAGCCGCGCAAAAAAATCTACTGGTACGTGATGGAGGTCAAAGACGGGGAGAGGGTCGAACGTCAAAAACTGAAGCAGCGCGCCCAAGATCAGGTTTGCGCAAACGCCGATGCATTGCGCATGATGAAAGAGAAGGGCGTCAGCTATGAATATCACTACATGGACAAGGCGCGGGCCACTGTCGCCGCGTTCACGATAGCGAGTTGCCCATGAACTTGACGTTCAAGCGGAATACGTACCGGCTCTAACCACGAGATCGATCGTCTCTTTGCAGCGCAGAAGAGCCTGCGCATAGGCCCCCCGGTGTGCCCAGGGGCCGGTCACGGTGTGCGGAAACTCGCGACTGAAGTGGGATTTCGGCGCCCTGTCTCGGAGGGCGACACGGTGGTGCCTCCTTTAACGTGGAAGCCCATTTGGAATCCCACTACCGCGATTGGAAGACGGAAGGCACCGGCGACGATCCGAAAACCGACGGCGGCGCGCCGGGTGCCGCGGGCTCCGCGGAAAGCGGATCCGCGAGTGGTCCGTTGATGGTCGGCGCTTGCGAAGGCGCCGCCAAAGGTGCCGGTATTCGGCCTGGCAAAGGATCGATGGTTGGCGGCGGAGGCGCAAAGTTCGGCAGCGGACTTGGCGGCAGCCGGGATTGCGCGCTCGCAGCCGCGAGCGGGACGACGGCCAGGGTGAAGGCGGCGAGGACGCGGATGAGTTGTCGCATGATGCGCTGTTCCATTGCTGTGCCCTGGCGTCGATCTAGTTACGCCGCGCGAATAGCGAATGGCCGCGACCGTTATTGCGTCGTGCATGGACCGCAATTGCGCAATTTTGCGCAATCGTCGGCAACCGGACCATTCCATTGGTGCATGTCCCGGACAAGTGGGAACCGGTTTTCCGATAAGGACATGCGCAAAATCAAAAAATCTGGAGCGCAGCCCGATTCGATCCAATCGGGATGCGCTCCAGCCGAGCCCGCCGGCTGGCGAGCAGCCTCCGTTTGTGATGCAAATGCCGTTCGGAGGACTTGTTCAGTTCCTCGGTTTGAAGTTGATCGCTTTGACGGTGGCGGCGATGGTCGCGCGCTGCTCCTCGATTGCAGCCGCGAATTCATCCGGGCCCCCGACATTCATCACCGAGCCCGTGGCCGCCAACCGTGCTCCGATCGAACCGTCAGCCGCCGCTTCCTTGAAATCGGCCGCGATGCGCTCCTTGTGCTCCTTCGACATCGTCTTCAGGCCGATCAGGCCATGCAGACCTTCGAAGACCAGTGACGGGTAGCCTTCCTCCAACGCGGTCGGAATGCCGGGCACAAGCGATGTACGCGCTTTGTTGTTGAGCGCGATCAGCTTGATCCGGTCGGCGCGCCATTGCGGCTGAAGGATCGCAAGCGACGCCATGACCACCTGAATGCGGCCCTCGGCGAGATCCGTGGGCGCCGCGTTGATGTCGCGGTAGGGAACCTGGGTAATGTTCAGGTTCTCGTGGTGGGTATAGGCCCAGAAGGTGAACTCGGTCAGGCCGGGCACGAGGCCCGAATTGAACTTGCCGGGATTGGCCCGCGCGGCCTCGGTGAACTCGCGGATGGTGTTGTAGGGCGAGGCTTTCGCCAAGGCGACAGCCAGAATGGTATTGGACGTTCGCACGACCGGATTGAGGTCGCCCGGATCATAGGGAAGCTTGCTGTGCAGGAACGGGTGCACGGTGAAATTGCCGGACGGCATGTACAGGAATGTGTGATCGTCGTTCGCGCTCAGGAATGCCGTGATGGCGATGATGCTGTCGCCGCCGGGCCGGTTCTCGACCACCACGGGCTGGCCCCAGCGCTGCGATAGCTTTTCGGCGAACAGTCGCGCCCCGACGTCGACGGCGGCGCCCGGTCCCAACGGCACGATGAACCTGACCGATCGCGTCGGCCAGGCCGGCGCCTGGGCATGGGAATTCGCTCCGGACACGGCGAGACCCGCGAGCAGCGCGCTCACGAAGGCCAAAACTGGAAATCGCGTCATGGCTGTCCTCACGTCCAAATGCCGCGTCCAGGTGGACACGGCCCAGTTACGCGCCTCCGTCACCCCGACAATCGGCGGCCATTCGATCGCGCGTCCATCACGCGTCCTCCAGCGGGGCGCCGGCCTTGCTTCGGAGCGCGCGCAGCACGGCTTCGGGGGTGAGCGGCAATTCCATCAGCCGCACGCCGACCGCATCGTCGATGGCGTTCGCGACCGCCGGTGACACGCACAGCGTCGCGGATTCTCCGGCTCCTTTGGCGCCGAACGGTGCGTTGTGCTGATAGGCGTCGACCGCCTCGTTCACCATCACCTCCGGCACGTCGAAGAAACTCGGAATCTTGTAATCCGCCAGCGAGGCATTCGTGACCTGTCCGGAGTCGAGATGCATCTTTTCGAACATCGTGAAACCGAGCTGCATGAGCGCCGCACCGGAAATCTGCGTTTCGACGATCCGCGGATTGATGAGCGTGCCGCAATCGATGACGTTGACCAGCTTGAGGATGCGTACGTGCCCGGTCTCGGTGTCGACTTGGACCTCCACGCCGGCGCCGCCGATCATCCAGAACGGCGTGATGTTCGTCGACTGGCCGGTTTCGTGCTCTGCCGGCGTATAGTCGGGCTTGTAGGTGCCGGTCCCGATGATGTTGCCGGCCAGCATGCCGTATTTCTTCTTGAACAGCTCGGAAATCGGCATGTTGCTGCCCTCCGGCTCGCCGACCTCCTTGGCAAGCGATGCAAGCTTGCCGCGCACCTCTTCCGCCGCGATCCGAATGGCATTCCCCATGTGGAACAGCGAGCGCGAACCCAGCGTGCCCATGTCGTAAGGCGTGACGTCGGTATCGCGCGGCACCACTCTTACCTTTTCAGCCGGGACGCCGAGGACCTCGCCGACGATCTGCGCCAGTCCGGTGTCGGAGCCTTGGCCCATGTCGATCGTGCCGACGTAGAGGGTCACGCTGCCATCGGCGCTGAGGTTGATCATCGCAACCGACGTCGTGGGCGAAATCGCAGCCTTGAGCGCGATGGCGAGGCCGCGGCCGCGCCGTACCGACCCGATGCCGCGATCGAAGGGTGCGCTCCAATTCAACCGCTCGCACAACCGGTCGAGGACCTCCTCCAGGGGAGCGTCCCTGAGCACCGTGCCGCTGGCGTGCTGGCGGCCGTCCTGCAGCAGGTTGCGACGCCGGAACGCGACCGGATCGAGCTTGAGCGACCGCGCGATCATGTCGGTATGGCTCTCGTACGCCCAGGCGAGCTGCGGGATGCCGAATCCGCGCAACGCGCCCGCCGGAGGCATATTCGTGTAGAGCGCGTAGGAGTCGATGGAGACATTCTCGATGTCGTAGGGACCCGCCGCCACAAAGCCCGACTTGTGCGTGACACGCGGGCCGACATCGGCGTAGGCGCCGCCGTTCCAGAACACCTCGCACTTGCGGGCCGTGATGCGCCCGCTCGCGTCGACGCCGGTCTTGATCCGAAGCGTGCTGGGGTGCTTCGTGATCTGGTAGAATTGTTCCTCCATCGTCAGCGCGATCTTGACCGGCCGCCGCGTGAGCAGCGAGAGCGCAGTCACCAGCGCCTCCAGCTTGATGTAGAGCTTCGAACCATAGCCCCCGCCGACGAAGGGCACCTTGATGCGGACCTGGTTCTGCGACCAGCCGAGCAGCCGCGCGATCTCGGCGCGTACGAAGGACGGTCCCTGCGAGCTGGTATGGATCGTGACGCTCGCGTCACGCGCATCGGCGATCGATGCAAACGGCTCGAAAGCGAGATGAAGGCATTTCTGTGTGCGGAACGTATGCGCGAAGATGTGGGCGGCCGAGGCGAAACCCTTGTCGACGTCGCCGCGTCGCAGCCTGGCCTCGACAGCCATATTGGTCGCCTTCACACCCTTGAGGTGCTTGAGATCGGCGAAGCTGCCGGCGGGCCGTAGCTGTTCGTGAACGTAGGCGGTGGAGGTCATGGCCTCCACCTCGTCGTAGACCGCGGGAAGGTCCTCGTATTCCGCCACGATCTCGTGGACCGCGGCTTCGGCGACGTGGGGATCGGAGGCCACGACCACGGCGACCGGCTCGCCGACGAAGCGCACCTTGTCGATTGCCAGGATGGGCTGGTCGTGGAAAGCCGGGCCGTAATAGGGATCGGAGATCACCTTGCGGACGTCGTCGGCGGTGAACACGCCAAAGACGCCGGGGACCCTCGCCGCGGCGCTGGTGTCGATCGATTTGATTCTGCCATGCGCCACCGCGCTGCGGAAGATCTTTCCATGCAACATCCCCGGCAGACGCATGGTGTGAGTGTATTCGGCTCGTCCGGTGACCTTCTCGCGGCTTTCGAGCCGCGGTAACGAGCGGCCGATCTGCCCGCCAGTGCTCACTCTATTCGGCATCAGGCCGATGGCCCCGCGATTTTCATCAACATGATCGACATGAGCTGCTCGATGCGCCGGCCCGTCGAGTGTAAGAATAGTCTTTCGCCATGTTCTGGCGCGTCAAGTCATTTGTGTAGCATAACCCATCTGACCCTCGGCTGGTCGGTTGCAAATGTGTGAGGGCGTGTCCTCATGAATCGCCCAGCCGTGTCCGCAATCGGACATCGAGCCGACGTCGCCGAATGACCGAGTCTGACCCGACATGGCTGCATGGCAGAGTGTGACCCATAGCCGACATTCACGCCTCAACGGAGAGCTTATATAGCTCGGCCGCGTTGAAGAACCATTCCGCACAGCCGATCAGCATGCCGTGGACTTCTTTGGCATGCATGAACAGCGGCGCAGAATGCAACGTACGCTTCAGGGTAAAGCCTAGAGGATGCGTGGCAGCCAGGTTGCGAGACCGGGGAAGATCGCCACGATGACCATCGCTGCGACGAACAGCCAGACGAACGGCCATGACGCACTGAAAATAGTGGCCATTGGCACATCGGCCGCTGCACCTTTGAACGCGAACATGGTGTAGCCGAACGGTGGCGTCATGCCGCCCACCGTCACGTTCAACAGCATCAACGTCCAGAACCACACCGGATCGAATTCCAGCGCCTTCAACAACGGCTGGTAGATCGGGATGATGACAATGAGCAGCGCCACCTGGTCGCAGAACATGCACCAGACGAAGGGAAACACCATCATCATGAACAGCATGAGCAGTGGGTGCAGATCGAGTGTCGCCACCCAGGTCGCGAGTTTGGCCGAAGCGCCCGTATAGGCAACGAGTTGGGAGAACATCGTCGCGCTGGCGATGATCACCAGCACCATGCCGGCAATCTTCATGGACTCCGCGAACGAGTCCCAGGTCATCTTCCAGCTGAGGGTCTTGTAGTACCAGGCGGCGACAATTGAGCCGGCGACGCCGAGTGCCGCGGATTCCGACGGCGTGCAGATACCTGCCATCAGGAACCCCATCACCACGGCGAGAATGAGGTTGATTGGCGTCAGTTCCCACACCGCGAGCCACTTGTCACGCGCAGTCGCCTTCCTGCCGGGCGCCGCCTCGTCGCTCGGAGACAACGCGGGATTCAATTTTACGCGGGCGATCACGTAACCAAAGAACAGCGCGGACAAGATGAATCCCGGGATGATGCCCGCGATCAGCAACGCCGAGATTGAGGTGTCGGCCAACGCACCAATAATGATGACAACGACCGAGGGCGGAATGATCGGTGCCAGCGACGCCCCAGCCAGGATCGTGCCGATCGAGAGCTTCGGGTCGTAGCCGCGGGTCATCATTGCGGGATACAGGCTGCGGCCCAGCATGGCCGCGACGCCCATCGCGGAGCCCGCCAGCGCACCGATGAAGGTGGTGAGCGAGATGCAAAGGTAATACTGCCGGCCGCGCACTTTGCCGATCAACGTGTCGCAGGAACGGAATGCAACGTCGATCGCACCCGAGCGGAAGAGATACTCGCCCATCACGATGAACAGCGCGACAGCGGTGAGTGATTCCGAGCTGGTGCTCTCAAGGATCGAGTTGATGAACATTCCGAATCCGGCCTGGCCGAACGTCAGCAGCACCCCGACAACGTTGATCACCAGGAAGCAGAGATAAATCGGCAAGCCCGACATGAACAACGAGAGCAGTAGCACCAGACCAACAGAAAGAATGACCCACCATTCCATGGTCACGTGCCGTTTCGATTGATCCGATCAGCCGATCGTTGAGGTCGCTGTGTACTGGGCGGAGAAGTTGCGGAAATCGAGCTGCCGCAGGTAATGGATCGCCGACATCAGGAATCCGTAAGTGATGAAGGTCGATATCCACCACTGCGGCACCGCGTGGACGCGCATCAGCCGCACGTTATCGATGTACTGGCGCAGATTCTCGTCGAGCCCGAACCACGCGACCATCAGGCAGACCACAGCCGATATAAAGTAGAGAAACCAGGAAACGGTCGCGGCGACGCGTGCGGGCAATTTGTCGATTACAATGGTGATGGCGACATGGCCACCGACCTTGGTGAGGAGGGGCATGACCAGGAACACGCTGGCGCACTGCGCATAAGAAATCAGCTCGCCGCTCCAGCTCGTGGGTGAATTCAACAAATAACGCAGCACAACTTCAAGGCAGTAGGTCAGGAAAATGATGCCGAGCAAAACGGTTGCGGCGACAAAGCTCCAGAAGGTGAGCGCATCATGCGCCTTCGCGAGCGTCCGCAACATCGCCGCCACCCCCTCTATTGGTAGGCATTGGACTGGACCCTCTCATAAAAGCGCGTTGATGCAAAACTCTTTCACCTCGCTGGAGGAATGGTCCTGTCGCGTGGGGCGTGCCGTCAGGCATCGAGTCGCGCGGCCGGTGGTCAGGGTTTGCGTCGATTTGATTGCAGCTCGGCTTGACCGGCGGCGCGGCATCGGGGAGCATTCCGACGACGAGTTGCGAAGAAGAGGCGATCAATGTGTCGCCCTGAACAATCTCCGCGATCAAGGGAGGGGACGATGCTGAGTGCGGGTACACATCGGAGGCGAACCGTCCGGATCCTGGCGGCGACCGCCGCATGCGGCTTGCTGATTGCCATTTCCACAGTGGGAACGGCACGGGCCGAGACCATCAAGTTGCTGACCAGCTGGGGGGCAAACGACAAGCCCTCCTATGCGAACGTCTTGCTGTTCAAGAAGAACGTCGAGGAGATCAGCGGCGGCAACATCAAGATCGAGGTCAGCGGACCCGAGGTGGTGCCGCCATTCCAGCAGTTGCAGCCGGTCGTGGCCGGCGTGTTCGACGTGCTCTACACGCACGGGGCCTATCACGCCGGCAGCAAGGGACTAGGCCTTGCCGGTGACGCCATCGACATCGACATCAAGAAGCGCCGCGATGCTGGCGTTTGGGGCTACATCGACGAATTCTATCAGAACACCCACAAGCTGAAGCTGCTGGCGTTAGCGACCCAGGGAACAGCAGGTTATCATTGCTATCTGCGGCGCCCGCTATCCGACCAGAACGATTGGAAGGGCCGCAAGATCCGTGGCGTCGTCAGCTACCACGGCGTGATCAGGACGCTGGGCGGTGAGCCGGTTGTGATGCCCGTCGGCGAGATCTATTCGGCTCTCGAGAAGGGCGTGGTCGATGGCGCCTGCATGCCGGCTGCCGGGATGCTCGCCAACAAGCATTTTGAAGTTGCCAAGTACCGCATGGAACCGACCTTCGGATCCACTAACGTTCTCTTCCTGATCAATATGGGGAAGTGGCAGAGCCTCTCGGCGGAGCACAAGCAGATGCTGCTGAACGCGGGGGCCAAGACCGAGCTCGACGCGCAGAAGACGGGGGACGAGATTCTCACGGAGGAACGCGCCGAACTCGCAAAGGCAGGTGTCGAGGTGGCGAAGCTGCCGCCGGAGAAAGCAACATTGGTGCGTGAAGCCTGGAACAAGAGCCAGTGGGAACTGGCGCAACAATGCTGCGGTCAAGCCGGTGTGGGGCTGCACGAACTCGCCCGCAAGGCCGGCTTGGCAAAATGACCTGACAACGCCAGCCCGAGTCGTCGGCTCCTGGCACGAAGCGGCGCAAATCAATGTTGGCTCTCATGTCAGCAGTTGGGGGCCAAGCGGAAATGTTGTGGACGGGACCAGTTCGACGCTCCTGACGCTTCACGATCGGCGGCTGACGCGTCCGGCGGCCTGATCCCATCACAGCGACCGCAGGTTCAATCGGTGACAGCCCTGCGCCCCGTTGTTAGGCTCGTTTCTTCTCTAACCTAGGGGCCCACCATGATCCGCATACCGCTCGTATTGATTGCAGCCGGCACACTTGCAGCGTCGATCGCCGAAACAGCCTCTGCCCAACAGCTAGTGCAGCGGCGCGACGTCTCTTATGCGGTCGCACTCGCCATCGCGACCGGGGCGGTCGACGCCTGCCGGGCGCTCGGCTTCACCAGCTCGGCTGTCGTGGTCGTAGGCCGCGGCGGCGACACCATCATCGCCGCTAGCGACGACAACGCCCGGCCGCACGCCATGGAGGCCGCGCGACGCAAGGCCTACACGGCGCGCACCTTCGCGATCACCACGACCGAGTTCTCGAAGGAACTGCCGGACCGCCCGTCGCGGCGCGCACAAGTGCTGCTGCCGAATATCACGTCGCTCGACGGCGGCGTGCCGATCAAGCTCGGCAACGACGTGATCGGCGGCGTCGGCGTCGCGGGCTCGCCCGGCAAGGACGAGCAATGTGCCAATGCGGGCCTGGAGAAGGTGAAGGCGGCGTTGGAATAGGGCGCGGCGCCACTCATCCATAGCTGTCAAGCTCGTGCCGGGATGTAACCTGGATTAAAGGGCTCGCTTAACAAGAGAGCGGTCAAGCTTGCCTGGGGGCCTTGCAGGAACAAGGCTCAGCTGGCCGCGCATTTGGTAGCGAATGGCAACGCGAACTCACGGCATGTCCGCTGACACGTCAGCAATCGAGGGTAAAGCGGAATTGTTGCATATGGGCCCAATCCGCCGCTCCTGACCCAAGGCGAATCCCGCAGCACAGCAGGTCTTGCCCTATGCGAGGTGTGCTAGCCTTTTTTGAGTAAGCCGAAGCTCCGCCCAAAGGTTCAGGGTCATGGCCAACAAGAAATCTGCTTCGCCAACCTGGATCAACGTTAAGGCGGCACTCCTATCCTTTGATCGCGCAGGCCTTCAAGGATTGGTGCAAGACTTGTACGCTGCGAGCAAAGATAACCAAGCGTTCCTGCATGCCCGGTTGGGCTTGGGTGATGATCAGCTTAGACCTTACAAGGCACGTGTTTCGAGGTGGATATGCCCCGACCTAACGAGAAACGAGCCTGTATCGGTGTCGAAGGCCAAGAAGGCAATTGTGGATTACAAGAAAGCGATTGGGCGCCCGGACGGGTTGGCAGAGCTGTCTACATTTTACTGCGAGGAGGCGATCAGCTTCCTCGAATCGTGCGGCATGGAAGATGAGAGCTACTTTCTTGCTCTGATCCGCATGTACGACCGGTCTCTGTAATGTGCATTGACTCTACCGCCGGCCAAGCGCTCGACTTATCTTGAACGTCTCGACAAACTGAGATCACGCGCTAGGCACGTCGGCTGGGGCGTGCAGGATGAACTTAACAGCCTTTGGTATGCGGAGCTTGGTCAGCAGAGCGAATGACGCGCCCGACTTCATCATCGAGAATCCGTTATGCTCTGACGGACTCCTGACTAGGAGGAGCGAATGCAGTTCGGTCAACTAGGACGGCGCGAGTTCATCACGCTGCTCGGCGGCGCGGCGGCGTGGCCGGTGGCGGCGCGGGCGCAGCAGGCCACGAAGCGCCGGCCCCCTCGAAATTCGACGGACTGCTTAGATAACCTCGCGGGCTGGCACTGGCAAAGGCCGAGGGCGAGCTCGTGAAGGAAGCGAAGGACTCAAATGATCACCCGTCTCCTGGCCGCAGTCGCTGCCGTCGTGCTGTTGCTGACTCTGCTCATCAACGGCCCATTCGGCATAGACGAAGGCATATACCGGAAGATCTACGGCGCTCTTCAAGGCCTTGTCCCCAAGGCGGCGCCGGCGCGGGATGCGCAGCAGCAGGACAACCTGCCTGACATCGAGGCCATGGCCGCGTGTTTGATCGGCCAAGCCGCCGTGTCGCTTCGTGGGCAACGCAGCACGGATCATGACGCCGAAAAAGCCGCCGAGATCGCGCTGCGGCAGGCGATGATTGTTTGCCGCCACGGCCTAGAAGCTACGGACGTTGAGTTCGTCGTCGGCGCGATCGAAGCTCTCGCCAACCACCTCGGTTTTGAGGACCCGCCGCCGGGGGATCACGACCAGCGTCTTCCTTGGTTCTTCCGGGGCAATTGGTGCCGTATCCAACAGGATGGGGACGGGCTCACCCTCGAGCCGCTGCGAGCGGACCGCGAGTGCTCATCGCGGTTGACCATCACGGCCACGGAGATCAGCGGCGAAATTCTGACCGAGGCGGGCGAGCGGTTCTCGGCGTGCAGCGTCGAGCATTCGGACGGCAACAAGAACCTCTGGTACCGCACGGATCTGACTTGCGACGACAGGTCCTTCCTCACCACGGTCATGTGGAGCGACGATGGGCTTTACATCCGCAGTCTTTCGCCGCCGTAGGAGAGCCTCTCGGATCGCGGACGTGCGCAACAATGGCAATCACCCCTATCTCAGCGGCCCATATTATTTCGACCTGGAGACCAAGCGGGTTCTGGGTCGGGCACTTGAAATGGTCTGCCTTGCCCTGCGCACGGGGGACTGCGACGATCATGTCAAGCAGGCCATTGCCAACAAGCTCATTGCCCTGGCCAAGACTGGAGAGCGCAATCCCGAAGTGCTGTGTGACTAGGCCATTGAGGACATTTGTGGGCCGCCCCTTGCTGAATCACGGTCGGCCATGTAGCCTGGCTACTGTTTCCTTCTTTGGTCCCTTGAGGGCGTGCAGGTGCCCCTGCGCGCCCTCCTTCATTTTCAGCTAGTCCTCAGAGCCTGTTACCCCAAATGGGGGATGCGCTCTACCCAGACAGGGATCATTCTTTCAAAAAAAAATTTAGGTAACGAACAATGGCAAAGCGCAAAGCGGCAACATGGGCGACGAAGCACAAAAAGATCATTGGATGTGATGTCACAATCCAATTCAAAAATAATGGTGACCACGATCAATTTTTCAAAAATGTACTTCCTGTGTTGCTTGAGACAGACCTGGCCTGGGAATTGCGTATGGTGCAAGACATCCGCATCTTCGCAATCAACGTAAGGAGTAATGCCAACAAAAAACAATGGCAGGAGGTCCTTGAGCCACTGTTGTCAAAAACATCACTGAACTGGAAGGTGATCCCCTGCAACTGAGTTGACGGAAGGTGAAGCTGTTCAACAGCTTCACTGAGGTCCAGGAAAGGCCTGTTATAATAAAACCGATGAAAATTCCATCGAAAGATATGCCAGCAAAATTTTTTGCTGCCTGCTGAAAAGCAATGCTCATCACTTCTTGCTGCCGTACGCGCAGCGCGAGCTACCCGAAAGGGTAGCGTCGCGGGGAATTAAAGCCCCGGCCTTCCGCCAGAGGGATCAAGTCACTGTTGATGCCTCGGAGCTGGTCATGGCTTCATAGCGCCCTGGACGCTAGTGTAGACTGCGTAGAGCGATGTCGAGCCGCAGATGTAAAGTCTATTTCGTTGCATACCGCCGAAGCACAGGTTGGCGACAGTTTCCGGTATGTGGATCTTGCCAAGCAAATCGCCGTCTGGGGTGTAGCAACGCACGCCGTCTTCCCTCGGATCGCCCCAACCCACGGAGCACCAAACACGCCCGGCGGTGTCACACCGCATCCCGTCGGTAATGCTGGGCTTGGGCATTTCCGCAAAGACTCTGCTGTTCGACGCCTTTCCAGCCCCAACATCCACGTCGAACACGCGGATATGCGACGGGTTGTCCGGCCCGTCCGTGAAGCCCGTGTCAATGACATAGAGCTTCTTCTCGTCAGGCGAGAGGGCAATGCCGTTGGGCTCCACGAAGTCATCGACGACTATCTTGATGTCACCAGATTTTGGATCTAGCCGGTAGACGTTACGCTTTTCCTGCTCAGGCTCGGCTTTGATGCCCTCATAAAAGCCGCCGATGCCGTAGGTTGGATCGGTGAACCAGATCGAACCATCGGAAGCGACGACCGCGTCGTTCGGCGAGTTCAGCTTCTTGCCATTGTGCTTGTCAGCGATGATAGTGATCGAGCCGTCGAGTTCGGTCCGGGTGACCCGTCGGCCGCTGTGTTCGCAAGTTATCAGGCGTCCTTCCCGATCAATGGTGTTGCCGTTCGAGTTCATCGACGGCTGGCGGAATACGCTCAGGTGATGGTCATCTTCCGACAGGCGCATGATGCGGTTGTTGGGAATATCGCTGAACAGCACGTAGCGCCCAGCCGGGAAGTAGACAGGGCCCTCGGCCCAACGGAACCCGGTCGCGACGCGCTCAACCGCCATGGTGCCGGCGAATGCCGGGAAACCCGTAGGCCCGAACGAAACGTTGGGCTTTTTGAGAGACTCCAGGCGAGAATCCGGATAGCGCCCCCCGGGCAGCGGCCCTAAGGGCAGCGGCTCGGTTGACCTAAGTGGAACGCCCGTTTGGCCGAACGGCGTTACGGTCGCCGCAGAGGCCGCTTTCATGGTCGCGGCCGTCGCGGCAGCCACCGTTGTCGTCAAAAATGTGCGTCTGTTCATTGTTACCTCCCAAGAAGTGCTCAGGAATCTGGTAAACGCTGATCAGGACTCCGAACTCCCCACCGCCAACTCGTATTCAAGCTCCGGGATTGTCGTTCGGATGTTGGGAACCGTAGCACGAACAGAACTCGCTTAAGAGCCCCTCGCCCAGTTGCTAGGTTGCCGACGATACCTTGGCCACCTTGCTCACTCTGACATACCCCACGCGCATCGTTTGCTCACCGCACGCTCGGTACCCGCTTCGACTTAAGCTCCGAAGGTCCGAGCGAGTTTATTGGCCGAGCCGCGTGCGCAGGAATTCGAGTTGGCGCCGGGCGCGCCTAAACTGGTGCGCATGCGTGTAGCGCCCCCACCATGATGGCGGCGCGCTTGGCGAGCCGCAGATAGCTCTGCCGCAGGTCGACGTCCTCGCGCTTGGCTAGCTCGACCAGCTTCTCGATGGCGCGGTGCGTGAGCCGGGCGTCGCTGGGATGGTGATCGCCTTCTCCTGCGGTGGTGTCTACGGCCACCCGCTCGAGATCTTTGATCTCGATCGCACCGGTGCGGTGCGCCACCGAAAGGCTTTCCTGCAGCAGCGCGGTGATGTGCTCCTCGCCCAGCCGCTGACGCCAGCGGGTCAACGGCGAACGATCGAAGGGCGCCTCGTGGCGGACCACCACCCTCGCCACAGAAGTATTGGAAGTACGGGTTCTCCACCCATCGGTCGCACAGCACCTCGTCGGAGAGATTGTGCATGTGCTCGAGAATAAACAGCCCGCCACCAGCCTCGTCGGCAGCGGCAGCTGCCCTGGCCCCACCCGACATGCCGAACTGAAGTGCCTCGCAGAAAATCCCAATCGATTGTCCCCGCGAGCCGCCAGGGGATGATGAAGATCGATGATCTTCTCCAGAGCTGGGCGAAACTCGTCCTGACGGTCGTCGCGCGGTTGGCTCATGGCTCTCCCCGACAACGAATCTCGCCGTCGAAGGAATCATGAAGCGTCCGAATCCGGAACCGAGGCGCACACCAGGCCTTCCTTGCAAAATCGGTTACTTGCTCACGTCAAATCCAGGCGATCAGTCAACCGCTTCCTAATTCTTCACGGGCGACGAACTATCTCGGCGATTGTAGTACGATACCGTAGCGCCCGTATATTCGGTCGATCGTCCCATCGGCACGCAACCGCGTGAGAGCCCCCTCGATGGCATCGCGCAGCCTCTCGTCCGGGCGGACCATGCCAACGGCGACATTCCAGTTGAGGTTCGCCTCACTCTCGTCGAGATCCAAGATGCGGACCGCCTTGTGCGGATGCGTCAGATTGAAATAGCTGGCAACTGTCGGCGTGACCGCCGCCGCGTCGATCTCGTGATTGGCCAGGGCTTCGAGGCTGTCCACCTCGAACCCGAAGGTCGATGTCGGCACGCGACGCTGACTGATGATCATCGCCGCCATGGATCCGACCTGAACCCCGACTTTGGTGTGCTCGTCAAGGCTCTTGAACGACGTGAGTTTGCTGGCCAAAGGCACGGCGAGAGCGACACCCGTGCGATAGTAGGGTTTTGAAATCCTCAGGTTGGTTTCGCTTTGAGCCTCGCGATCCGCAATGACGTCCATGACGATATCGCAGTCGGCGCTGCGAATCTGATACACGGTGATAATCCAGTCCAGCTTCAGCGAGACGCCAAGCTCGCGCGCCAGGGCTTGGCCCATCTCGACCTGGAACCCCGGAGGGTCGCCCGCCTTGCTGGCGAATGGAAGCGAGTTGGGGTGGGCGCACAGCCCGAGCGCGCCGATCGAGCGAATTGTGTCGAGAGACCGCGCCTGAGCCGAACCCATCAGGCCGATGGTGGCGCCAACCATGAGCGGGAGAATTGCTTTCATTTCCGTGTTCCAGAGATAGATGGATCAGGTCTTGCCGGCTCATCCTGCATCCGGCTTCAATGATCGGATGTATTTGATGATCGCGTCGATTTGCGCGTCGCTGAAGGCCAAACCGAACGCCGGCATCGCGCCTTCCTTACCGGTCTTGATGCGGTTGCGCAGATAGTCGTCGCTGCGGGGCGAATTCGTGAGCTGCGGCCCCTTGCCGGCAACCCGTCCGCCATCCGAGTGACACCAGCCGCAGCTGGATGCGAACAACTGTTCGACATCGAATGTTGCGGCGTCCGGCGCGGTGGCGGCAGGTTGCGCCGAAGCCGGCATGGCGCAGGCCAACGAGGCGGCCAGCACCGCGACCAGCAACAACGCCACGACGCTCAAGTCCAGCCTCATCGAGCCCGCATCCGCCACATGAGCCGGTTCGAATGCACGGGGAGCGCGGATTGCTCCCCGGCATACCGTCCCGACAATCTATTTCAGGCTGTAGACGATGAGCGCGCCGTCGTCGCGCGGCATGCTCTTGTAGACGCCGCCGAAGGTTGGCGCGTAGTCGTCCGACGCCATGCCGCCAAAGCCTGCCGTCACGGCGATATATTGCTTGCCGCCGACCGCGTAGCTAATGATCCCACCCTGGTGGCCGGTGCCGTCGTAGTGATTCCACAGCTCGGTTCCTGTTTCGGCATCGTAGGCGTGAATCACGCCACGCGAGTCAGGTACGAACACGAGATTGCCCGCCGTCGACAGGACGCTCGCGAGCGGGGGCTCGGGGAAGCGAACCTCCCACTTCTTGGCCCCGGTCACCGGGTCGCGCGCGTCGAGATGACCATAGATCTCGCCGCCCGGAGGCGGAGCAATCTTGAAGTTGGCGCCGATGTTCAGCTGGGCCTGGGGAGCGGTCACCGGCGTCGTCTTCACGATATCGAGCGTCATGCACCATTCCTGGCCGAGCTTGTAGTAGAGACCGGTCTTCGGGTTGTAGGAGCCTGCATTGAAGCTGACGCCGCCGGAGATGTGCGGACACAGTGGTTCGGCGACTTTCCCCACTGAGAAGTCGCGGCGGCCGATCAGCTCGCCCGTCTTAGGGTCGATGTCCTTGACGAAATTGCTGTGCTGCGTGATCCGCCACACGTTCTTCACGCGGGCGTTGCGGTCGTACACGAAGATGTACCCGCTCTTGTTGGGATGCACCACGAGCTTCTGGCCGTCGCGCTCGAGCATCACGAACTCGCCGACCGCGCTGTCGAAGTCCCAGGCGTCGTGCGGTAGCTCCTGATGATAGAATTTCAGCTTGCCGGTATCGACATCAAGACCGATCACCGAGGAAGTATAGAGATTGTCGCCGGGACGGGCCCCCTGCGTCTTGTAATCGGGGCCCGACCAATCGTAGAGCGGCGCCGGGTTGGCGGTGCCCCACCAGATGGTGCCGGTCTCCGAGTCGTAGGTGCCTGGCATCCAGCCGCCGCCCCCGCCGGTGCGCCAGGAGTCGCTCCCCCACGTCTTCATGGCTTCGTCGGTGCCGGCGACGGTCAGGAACTCCCATTTCTTCGTACCCGTTGCGGCATCGACGCCGAATATTGGGCCGCGGCCGGGCCATTCCCCGCCCTGCGCGCCGATCACCACGGTGCCTTTGGCATATAGCGGCGCACCGGTGAAGCCGACCGTCAGCTTCTGGGAATCGATCAACTTGGTTTCCCAGGCCGGCTTCCCGGTCTTCATGTCTAGCGCGATGAGCCGACCGTCCATCGTGCCGACGAACACCTTGCCCTCGCCGAGCGCGACCCCACGATTGTAGGGCGAATGGGTCTGCCGGGCGATCAGCGCTTCGTCCAATTCCGGGAAATAGGACCAGATCACCTCGCCGGTGACGCCGTTCAGCGCAAAAGTTCGGCTGTAGGAGCCCGTGTAGTAGAGCACGCCATCCGCCACGAGCGGCATTGACTGCAGCCCGCGAGTGGACCGTCCTGGGATATGGATCCAGGCAACGCTCAGATTGGATACGTTGCTCGTGTTGATCTGGGCGAGCGGGCTGTAGTGCCAGGATTTGTAGGAACCATGGTAGGTCAGCCAGTCATTCTGGCCGCCGGCGTCGATGCGCGCGGTATCCACCGGTTGAGCGAACGTTGACGACTCGACGAGCGTCGCACCGATGGCAAGAGCAACAAATATGGCGAGACGTCTCGGCTGCTTCTTCATGGGCACCTCCTCCAGTTCGCTTTTCACTCATAGTCGAGTTCCCTTTTCACTCATGGTCACTGCACTGCCGCAGTCGCTCCACCTGATCGGGACAATTCCGACAGGCCGAGCGACACTCATAGCTTAAGCTTATTTGTCCGCACTGTGAACGCACAGAAAGGACTTCGTTGCATGCGCCGTCCCCATCGCAAGACCGAGTCTCGCTTGTCGATACCATTTGCGCCAAAGCCGGTAAGATTGACGCGTCAGCGCCGAAAAATGCGGATTTTGTTCTCATCAAGACGCGCCCTTACCTCATCGCCCGCCTTCGCGCTGACATCGAGCGCATCGTCGAGTTCCTTCTCGAAAACAAGCCAGCTATTTCCTGGGCCGAGGCTGGCTGGAGCTTTTAGGCACGGTGTCACCGCACATGCCCAAGGACCTGCTGGTGGCTTCGGCGGCACCCTAAGATGCGGTAAGCTCACTGCACGGGTTCGTGGTTGCACTCCCAGACGGGAGGGAAACCCCATGTCCCACATAAGACGGCGCGAGTTCATCACGCTGCTCGGCAGCTCGGCGGCTTGGCCGCTGTCAGCGCGCGCGCAGCAGGCGGAAAATCCGGTGCGGATAGGTTTCCTGCCGGTTGGTTCTCCGTCCAACAGCTACGACCGGTCGCTTCTTGAGGCATTCCGACTTGGTTTGCGGGAACTTGGCGTGATCGAGAATCGACACGTCGTGCTTGATGTCGTTTGGATCAACAGCGAGCCTGAAATTCCACAAGCGGTGAACGAGTTGATGCAGCGCGGAGCTAAGCTGTTGATACCGTGCGGCACAAGCGCGTCAGTAGCGGCAAAGCAGCAAGTGTCGACGATTCCCATTGTGTTCATTAATGTCGGCAACCCCGTCGGAGTCGGGCTTGTCGACAGCCTCTCACGCCCGGGCGGCAACGTTACCGGGTTCAGCGACATGCATGCGGACCTAAGTGGTAAGTACGTGCAATTCGCCAGCGAGCTGGGCAAGCCGCAAGAGACGGTCAATTACCTTTGGTTCACCAGATGGCCAGACGGTCAATACAGGCTTCAGGCTACCGAGCGAGCAGCGCAATCGCTCGGTGTTAATCTTCGATCACGAGGCATTAACGACATCTCTGAAGCGAACGATGTGATGGCCGCCATGAAGACGGATGGAGCGGTCACGCTCATCGTTCAGTCCAGTCCGTTCATGTTCCGGCATCGGCGTAGGATCATCGATTCTGCGATGGAACACGGCTTGGCGACGATATACGCCTTCCCACCAGGGGCAAGGGACGGCGCAGTGATCGCGTATGGCCCAGATTATGGCGATTTGTATCGTCGGGCAGCCTCCTACGTTGAGCGGGTCCTCAAGGGTACGAAGCCAGCTGATCTTCCGGTCGAACAGCCAACCAAGTTTGAGCTGGTACTCAACCTCAAGACCGCGAAGGCACTCGGCCTCGACGTGCCGCCGACGCTGCTCGCCCGCGCCGACGAGGTGATCGAATGATCGGGCGCCGCGAGCTCATCACGCTGCTTGGTGGCGCGGCGGCAGCGTGGCCGGGCGTGGTTTGCGCGCAGCAAGCGGAACGCATGCGCCGTATCGGCGTACTCGCGGCCCTGTCTGCGGATGATGCGCAAGGGCAAGCCCGTCTTGTAGCGTTCGTGCAGGG
>Ga0081455_10002865_pt1 | contig 20315 bp, 24 predicted proteins | sample TabmetS3T2R1_FD_70207 | JGI IMG/M metagenome (GOLD analysis project Ga0081455, IMG submission 70207) | Tabebuia heterophylla rhizosphere microbial communities from the University of Puerto Rico - S3T2R1 | ecosystem: Host-associated > Plants > Roots > Rhizosphere ...
TCTTTTACCATACGGAAATAGGATTACAATTTTTAGAATAAACACCGGTGGGGCCGCTTATCGGGTGAGATGTACGACCCCACGAGGCGCTCTACATTAAAAACGTAGAGGTTTACCATGCAAAACGACGATATAAAAATCATTCTGATAAATGATAACAATTTAGAAAATTGTTACTAAACTTTGTCATTTACCTTATTCTACTTTTTTAATTGAAACCATTATGTCACCTTTCTCGAATTCTTTAATCATTTCGCGTAAGGCTAGCGGTACCCAGATGTGAAAGACAAGATTCCAATCAAGTTGGTCACCGACTTTCAAATTCCATTGTTTAACAAGTGACAAGTGACACAGATAGCGTTCTTCTTAAGTACATTTGATGGCTTTTTATACCTTTAAACCCCATCTAATACCAAAGGTTTATATACGTTATGGGTCCCATCATTGGTGAACTAACTTGACAGAAAATTCTAGAGAAACCGTCCAAGATCTGTTTGAAGAGGCCAACAACTGTGTCATATGTGGAAGACCGATTCGTGGAAAAAATGAAAATGAAATTTGGGTTACATATCACCCGGATGAAAAAAGAAATTTGTTTGTTGAACCTGGTTGTATGAATTTATTAAAGAAATTTGAAATAGCTTACGGAAAAGAATTTTATGTTCCAGAATCATCCAGTTTTGTAAGCGTTGCTGCACACTCTATGCCAATTTCGAACATCTCATAATCAGGAAATGCCGAAAAGCATCTAACAGATCATCATAACTTGTTTGTTCTTTATCCAAGAGATACCCCTGATCAAACGCCTTCCTGTTCGCCAATAGGTTCATAACTATTTTCTTCTCTTTGTTGATTTTGATCTAAGGTCGACATGTTATGTAATTATCAAGCGAGGTATATGACTACTAAGTAAAGACTATTTAATTAATCAATAACTTTTGGTACAAGTAACAAAGTCAAACGACTGTCGTCTTCGCGGTACTGTAAAAGTTCGAATAAAAAACTTGCGACATGCTGTGGCGTATCAATCTATTCTCGAAAAAATTGAAATGTTCAATCTACATAAATTACTTAAAAAATCTGAATATTATCTATACACAAATAGTTTTTCTAACATCCGCATCTACTATAGCTCAGATCATCCGAATTAACTGATAGGACGAGCTAAAGATTTCTCGCATCAACCTTATTATTATGTTGGACCTATGTTAAGTCATGCAAATAAAGCTTTATACTCAATCCGAAATTCCTAAATCACTAATGCCTTTCGTATCCGAATTGGAATCACTCGGTATCAGATCAAAAAAATTAAACGAATTGAATGATGTTTATGAAGTTAAAAATCTTGTAGAAAACATCAAACAAACATTATTTCAAGATTATAAATCTAGTTTTCAAGAGAATGCTGTAGTATAGTCATTTTTTCTTTTAATCCAAATATGAAAAGATTATTTGTCAAATAAAGGATACCATAATCAGTAAGGAATTATTTGCACATCGTGTGTTAAGCTCTATTTTCAATATTTTTTAAATACCTGCTATTCAATTTCTAAAGGAATAAGAAATTCACAGGTTGTAAACAACTTTTCATAAAATAATATGTAATTTTAGTTAATGAAAGATTAAAAATGAATCTGGAGTATTAAGCATAAAGCTATATGTAACTAACTAAAAGAAGCAGATGAAAAGGCCAATATGACAAATTGATGTTTATACTTTTATATGAAAATAGTTATTGAATGATGTGTCTCAATATTCAAATTTGTCTAGTATGAATTTTGATACCACAAAGGAACAGGAAGAGTTGATTTCGAAGGTTGACAGCGTATGTAAATCCATTAGAAGTTTTGAAGAGCTATGCTATATTGAAGATAGGCTCAACGAAAAATTAGTTCCTGAATTCAGTAAAATTGGAATGCTTGGTTGTCCAATTTCAAGAAAGTATGAAGGCTTAGGATATGATATTTTAACATATTGTAAAACCCTAGAAAGAATAGGTGAAGAGGGTAATTCTATGAGAACATTTTTTTCTGTGCACACTTCCATTGGACAGATGATTCTGCAAGGATGGGCAAATGAAGATCAAAAGAAGGAGTACTTAACTGCAACAACAAGTGGTAAAAGTATCATGGCCTTTGCATTAACTGAACCGGAGGCAGGAAGCGATCCTTCATCTATGATCAGTGCATACGAAGACATAGGAGAATCTTATTTACTATCTGGAAAGAAGCATTGGATTGGAAATGGAACAATAGCAAATGTTATCACAACATATGCTCGTGATAAGACTACGGGGAAGATATCTGCGTTTATTGTAGATATGAATTCGTCTGGAGTTAAAAAGAAAGAAATGAAGAATAAAGTGGGTCTTCTTACGATAAAGAATGCTGAGATTTATTTCAAAGACTGTCGCATCCCAAAACAAAATTTACTTGGCGGTATAGGACAGGGACTTAACATTGCCTACAGCGCATTGATTGACGGGAGGTTAAGTGTTGCAGCCGGCTCTATCGGAGTAATGAAGGATTGTCTCAACGAAACCTTGCAACACACCAAGTCTAGAAGACAACATGGATCTCTTTTAGCCAAAAAGCAGTTAATTCAACAACACATTTCAAGAATTGTTGTAGGTATCGAAAGCTCCAGATGGCTCACCTATAAGGCTGCGTGTGCCAGACAGAAACTGCATGATTATGTTGAACAATTCAAACTGGAACATGAACGATGGCAATCAAAACTAAATCGTGATAACAAAATTTATTCGACTTTAAGAAATGAAGCCGATAGGTTAACTGCTATTGCTAAATTCCATGCTACAAATACTGCATTTGATTGCGCAAATAGATCATTACAAGTATTTGGATCTTTTGGTTACCAGAAAACAGCACGTGTCGCAAAACACTTTCTTGACACTCGTGCAACAATGATCTACGAAGGGGCAAATGAGGTGTTAGAACTCAAAATTGCTTCCCTTGTATTGGGAGATAATTTCAAAGCATACTAGTGTATACATATTTGGACAAGGCATGGAAGTAGAAAAATTACAAAAATGAACGCCTAGTAAGTTAATTTTTTTAGATCAGCCTAGTATCATTAATTGTATTTATTATACTCATTTATAGTATCATTTATTAACGAAACACCTTTCGCAGCTTCCTCTTCATTAATAATTAACGGAGGCATTATTCTAATTGACTTCATTCCTGCTGGAAGAACGAGTAGACCTTTCTTAAACAATCTGTTGACGATGACATCTCTTGTCATTTTTGTATCAAATTCGAGACCAATCATCAATCCAATCCCTCTTGCATCAATGAGTCCATTGATCCCAACAAAGTCAACAAAATTTTTTAGTAGCATATTACCAATTTTTTGGGAATTAGATAAAAGATTATTCTTGAGAATAATCTCTATGATCTTGGTACCAATCGCCATATCGATTCTACTTCCTCCTCCCCAAGTACTTGAAAGAACTCCAGGTTCAGTAGGATCGTATTTCTTATCATATACAGTAGCGCCAACTTGTAAGGCTTTTGCAGCGGTCATTATGTCAGGTTCTACTCCATAATGTTCATAGGCCCACCACTTTCCAGTTCTACCCATTCCACTTTGAACTTCATCAAAAATTAAAGGGATTTTATATTCGTCTGCTAATTTTCTAATACGCTGGATAAATAACTTACTTGCTACATTTAATCCTCCTTCTCCCTGTATAATTTCAGTTATAATGAAGGCTACCCTGTATTCTTTTAGAAGACTCTCCAAATGATTAATTTGAGGATCAGAATCATCTGTACAAAATTTTATTCTCTTAACTAATAACTCTGGGAAGTTTGTTTTCTGGACTTCTTTACTCAATGTGAAGCTCAGTGCGCCAAGTGTCCTTCCATGAAAATCACTGTCACAAGATATTCCTGGAAGAGGACCCATTTTCTTATATGCTATCTTTATAGCGTTTTCTACTGCCTCAGCCCCACTATTTATGAAAAATACTTTGGAATTGTTCTTACTTATTGAAAGAAGCTTCCTTGCAATATCAAAGTGCTCTTCACAATAAAAATCTTGTCCTGCTATTTTATGGACTCCCTTTTCTACACTAGAGTAATTTTTAATAACCTCTAAAATTTCAGGATGGGAATATCCTAATGGACAGGAGCCAATATTTGATGTGAAATCTAAGAACTCAATTCGATCAATGTCTTCAATAACACATCCTCTACCAGTTTTAATCACAAGGGGGTAAGTGAAAGTAGAATCATATACAATTTTTTTAAATTCTTCTACTATCCTTGCCGCTCTTGGGCCTGGGATTTCTGTCATATCTATGGATTCTGTTCCAAATAAATAAGATTTGTACAATCATCCTAAAGTAGAATACTCAATTCCATGATAATTGCAGTTCAAAGAACTTTATCTGAAAATACCACAAAGGTCCAACATGTGTTGCCACAGCCGGGAGTGTCAATTTAGAAAGTCCAAGGCTCAATCCTAAAGTGAATAACAGGATCAGGATCACTACAACTATCATTTTTAATGGAATCGTCATTAATATTAATCCTATGTTTGATGTTTCATATTTAATTCTTCGAGCAATTGTTGCTTTTTCCATCAGTCATGGCTACAATGACGTTGACGAACAACACTCATCTGTAATTGCACGTAACGATACCATATAAAGAACCATATCGTTCGCAGTTATAAAGTTTTAATTGACATAGTTTTCTATGATTGCTTGTATTCTTCCACCGTATTTTCTTTTATATTCAGATTTGCACGATACGCAGCAAAAGAATCGTTCGTAGTTTGCAAATTTAAATACTTGTGGAGCACCAGCTATAACTCCATGACAATAGTCACAGTCTAACATAATCTGCATGCCTTTCTTAATGTTCTTCAATCGTGGAATCTTGTTTGCAGCTGATAATTCATGAATCTTTTTAGTTTTGTCAATTTTTCCAAAGTCAATAAGAGGCACAACGCCTTGAATAAAACCTATATTCACGAGCCTTTCAAATCTTGCCTTGACAGTGGGGGTTGTAATTCCAGTTTCACGTGAAATCTGACGAAAAGACTTGCGTCCATCTTTGAATAGGGATTTCAATATTGAGATGTCATGTTCATCGAGTTGGACAGGCATGAAGATTGAAGGTATCAGCAGCAATATTAAATTTTACATTTGTAAAGTCCTATTGTTATATTTCATATAATTTACTATAATGTGTGGCTAAAGACCCAATATGTGGTATGTATGTCGAAGAAAAACCTGATTCGGTCAGATACACAATGAATGGTAAGGAATATTTCTTTTGCAGTACTCAATGTCTAAACGAATTTAGGGAACCAGAAAAAGAATTGAAAAAGTTACGAATCCAAGTAGCTGTAAGTATTGTTCTAACAATTCCTATCATTTTTTTGAGCCTGCCTCACATGTTACCAGCACAATTCGGTCATTTACTTCCAATGGATTTGATGCATAATTCGAGCTACATTATGTTTGTATTAGCTACTCCATTACAATTTTGGGTTGGATGGAGATTCTACAAAGGATTTTGGGATGGCATTAAAGCAAAAGCGTCAAATATGGATACACTTATAGCAATTGGAACATCAGCAGCTTATCTGTATAGTGCAGCAGTAACGATTGCTCCAGAATTATTTCCTTTTAAATCCGTATATTTTGAAACGGCTGCGGTAATTATTACTTTGATACTTATAGGCAAATTACTTGAAACAAGAACAAAAGAGAAAGCATCGGATGCCGTAAGAAAACTACTTGACTTGCAACCCCGTAAAGCTAAAGTACTGCGAACAACAAAGAGTCCTTCCGGACAAATCCTTGAGGTAGAAACCGAAATACCTATCGAGGAAATAAAAGAACAAGATATATTAATCGTTAGACCTGGTGAGAGCATCCCTACAGATGGAATAATAATCGAGGGTGCTTCCACATTGGACGAATCTGCAATAACTGGCGAAAGTATTCCTGTTGACAAATCAAAAGCTGATGAGGTTATTGGAGCAACTATAAACATGACAGGTTTATTAAAAATTAAAGCTTCAAAAGTTGGACAAAACACCGTACTTTCACAGATAGTAAAACTCGTGGAAGAGGCTCGAACTGGTAAAGCTCAGATGCAAAGAATGGTGGACCAAGTTGCAAAATATTTTGTTCCTGCGATAGTGATTATTGCCATAGGTGTTGGTCTAGGATGGTATTTTGTAGGCAATATAGGATTCACTTATAGTCTTCTGGCTTTTGTTTCAGTCATCATTATTGCATGTCCTTGTGCACTAGGAATTGCCACACCTGCCGCATTAATGATGGGTTCTGGAAAGGCTGCTGAGCATGGTATATTATTCAAGGGTGGAGAGTACCTGGAAATCGCTAGTAAAGTACAGACGATAGTATTCGACAAGACTGGAACATTGACAGAGGGCAAACCATCTGTTACCGACATCTATGACATTTCTGAATCTGGAATTGGAGAAAAGGAGTTACTGAGATTGGCAGCGATTGCAGAGTCAGGGTCTGAACATCCCTTAGGGCAGGCAATTGTAAGCAAAGCCAAAGAACATAATATGATTCCAAATCCAGAGATATCTGAAGCGATTTCAGGTAAAGGATTAAGAGCCGTATACGAAGGGCACGAAATATTGGTTGGAACAAGAATGCTTATGATTGATAATAAAATTGCAATATCTGAAAGTGTTGAGTCAAAATTAAAAGAGCTCGAAACTATGGGAAAGACTGCCGTCTTGATGACAATTGACTCGAAGCTCTCGGGAATTTTAGCCCTCGCTGATACGATAAAAGAAAGTGCCAAGAAAGCTATAGAAGCTTTAAAATCAAAGGCCAAAGAAGTCATAATGCTCACTGGGGACAATGAAAGAACTGCCAATTATATCGCAGCTCGACTTGGAATCCAAAGAGTTATAGCGCATGTTCTTCCACAACAAAAAGAAGAGTTAATATCAAAACTCAAGTCTGAGGGAAAAATAGTAGCCATGGTAGGAGACGGAATTAATGATGCACCAGCGTTAGCTAGAGCAGACTTGGGAATTGCAATAGGATCGGGAACTGATGTCGCAAAGGAAACCGGTGGGATTATACTAATTAAAGGTGACGTTAGAGATGTGACCATCGCACTCGAGTTAGGTAGCAAAACAGTTTCCAAGATTAAGCAAAATCTTTTCTGGGCCTTTGCATACAATACAGGATTGATACCAATCGCTGCTGGAGTTTTAGTCCCGTTTCTTGGAGTAGAAATATTTGGATGGTTACCAATGTTGGCTGCAGTTGCAATGGCCATGAGCTCTGTAACTGTGGTAGGTAACTCTATACTACTGGGAAGATATAAACCAAAACTACCACTTACTGAGACAGAGCTTGAAAAGACTCACACTCAGGAAGACACTTATAAGAAAGAGATACTTTAGGCCGTTTCTCAACAATTGGTATGGAAGCTCACACAATACATTACCATAACTTGAATGACGTCTTTTGTACGGACGGTTATGGTTATAGTATCATAAAAAGATGTACTTTCGTAATTTGCAAGGCCTGAGAGCTGAGTCAAGTAAATTCTTCAATTGGCATTCCAACTCAAAAATAAATTGAATTGTAGTTTGGTTTATTATTTTACAAGATTCAAGTGGGACCAAGGGGATTTGAACCCTGCATGTAGTAGGGTTCAACTATCTTGTATTTAGCTGTTATTTTTGACAGTAATTTAATTCGCCTCATGGAGTCAGTGGGATTTGAACATTGATGGTAAGTGTGTTCAGTTACAGTATTAGTCTAGCGCTTTAATCCTAATCTTCCTTAGGGTGTATTCAATGTCAATGCAACTTTCCAAACAGTGTTCAATAAACTCGTTTGCTGTTTGTTCGGAAATTTGACCAGGCATCAAGCTATTGAGTTTGACTTCCTGACAATATCAGATAGGACTAAGAAATAATTAAAGGGGGATCAAAAATTATATGCCGCTATTAGACCACATACGATTAATTCAAAAGAAAGGATTTGAAGATAGCTCTACTTGCCCAAACCGGTGGAGTAAAGGCTAGGAGGAGTTCAACCCCACGCAATTTCTTCCATATGAGCAACAAAGGAGGCGCTGAGATTCTTGCGGTTCCCGATGATTATTGTGACTTATTTTCTTTGGAGCGGGTTTATGGATGCAATCTACTATTTAACGGCAGCTAACGATATAAACATGATAATAACAATAGATAATATTGCCTTACGAAGGGAATGGCATAGCGCTAACGGATCATCTCCGTAGGTGGGGAATGAAAGTTTGTCCTATTGATAGAAGTTTAAAGATATTGGGTCAACGCTACGCTCTTCACATAATGAGAAATATGATATTGCTAAAGCAGAATAGATTTAATCAATTTCTAAATTCTATTGAAGGCATAAGCACCAAGACGCTATCAATAAGATTGCAACAGCTTGAAGAATATGGTTTAGTTGAGAGAAAGGTGATTCCCGGCAAACCAACCCACACCGAATATTATCCCACCGAAAAAGGTATGGCGGTACAACGAATCTTGGCAGAGATTGCTTCGTTCAGTGCAAGATATGAACCAGAAATTATCTTTGTAGATAAAAAGCCAAGAAATACTACCAAGCCACTCTTTGGCACTCGAATTTTATCTGAAGTTTATGATACTTGAACAACAATGGTAATATCGGACACTAGTATGACTTTCCGAAGTCGATGCCGCTGGACAATACCGCTGATTCTTTTATTTAGTAACAAATAACTATCTTCCTAAACCCACGTATTGTATGGGCATGAATGTAATAAATGGCTAAAAAAATATGAATTGTTATTATCTTAGAGTATCAAGTTTAAGTTATTGCTCAGCTTGCTCGCATAGCGTCATGGCTTTTTGAAATTGAACGATACTTTTAAATTAATTGAAATCATTACGCAAGACGATACGATAACGTGCTTTCCCTGATTCGAGGCGCGCCATAGCATCGTTTACCCGGCATAGAGGAAACTCTTCTATAATTGGCTCTATGCCATGACGGCTACAAAAATCAAGCATCTTTAGAATTTCTGCAGGACTGCCTCCCGGTGAAGCGCCCATAGATTTCTCTCCAGAAATCAACGGAAACACGGTTGCCTTTAGTTGGGAAGCTGCTCCAACAATATGCAGTTTGCCGCCGGGTCGAAGAGTACCAATGTAGCTGTCCCAATCTAGATCTACATTTGCAGTAACGAGTACCATATCGAAATTATTTGTATAGGGCTTTAAAGCATCAGAGATTTTTGAGTTTATGAATTGATCGGCTCCAAACTCTTGTGCTTCCCTTTCTTTTTCGGGATTTGTAGAGATGGCCGTAACCTCGCATCCCCATGCATCCAGAAATTTAATAGCCATATGTCCTAACCCACCAATTCCTACAACTGCCACATGATCGGTAGGTTTGATGTTATTTTGGATAATAGGATTGAAGACTGTTATTCCACCACAAAATAATGGTCCTGCAGTCTTGATATTGATATTATTAGGCAGGGGAAAAGCGAATAGTGCTTGACAACGTGTCTTATCGGCATAACCTCCATGTCTACCAATTATTACATCTTCTCCTTTAAGGCAACGGTTATGGTAACCACTCAGACACTGATCACATACTAGACAAGACCGTGCTCGCCAACCTAATCCCACGTATTGTCCTACTTTAAGATGATTTACCATATTGCCAATAGATGCCACTTTGCCAATGATCTCGTGTCCAGGAACGAACGGATATCGTGTTAATCCCCAGTCGTTTTTAAGCATACTCAAATCACTGTGACAAATACCACAATACTCGATATCGAGCTCTACCTCATCAGGCTTCAAGGCACCTAATTCATAATGAAAAGATTCCAATTTTCCCCTTGGTTCATGAGCTGCATATGCTTGGATATTCATAACTAATTACTTCTCCGAAGGGTTAAAAAAACTGTCCCCGAACATTGGAAGGCCACTCTTTGACTGCTCCCGTGTTGCCTCGTCTTGTATTACATCCCAGTGTTCAACCATAATCCCATCCTTGATGCGAAGGATGTCGGCTGCAATCCAATTTACAGGCAGACCAATGCCCGAAAACCGTCCGTGGACGATTACAAAATTTCCGTCGGCCACTATCGTTCCCGGTTCATATTTCAGTGTTGGCGGACTGCTCTTAACCAGATTGAACAGTCCTTCACGACCAGGCTCAATATGAGCGCTATGCTGAATGTACTTGGGAGACCAATACTGCTCAGCTACTACGTAGTCACGCTTATTGAATAATGTATCAAAAGCTTTGAGGACAAGTTCCTTGTTTTTCTCTTCCAGTGCAGAATTATCCATACTAGTAATTTAAAATTGGATTATTTAATTATGAAAGTTACCTTTTGGTTATATAGTTATAAATTGGATAACGTTAGCAACTGTAGCAAGAATAACAGACACGATATTATTGTACGATAAAGCAAAAGGTACGACAAGTCAAATTTCAAATTAGTATACATTCTGAAGTACCAATTACCTCGGTTGAATGTCGCGGGCCGTCTGCTGTTTAATGGGAGCTAATAATATGAGGATGCTAAATACAAATAGAAAAGCCGCATAGCTCGGGGAAAAGGTATTTTCTCTACTTGATCTGCTCTATCGCGGCCAACCAATTCTCCACGTGATAGGCCGTTGCTAGCTTGCCGTCCCTGACGGTGAACATGTCTATCGAGATAGTCTTGAAGCCCTTCCCAGTGGGCTTAGCGCCGAACAGTTCGCCCGTCGGGGTGCCCGTCGCCTCACCTCGGACCACGATTTGGTTGCCCGACGTCCAGATATCCTTGACCTTCCAGTGCAGGTCCGGGATAATCTTCCCCAGGCCCGTGAATACCCCCGCCAATTGATCACGTGACAGACAATCTGTGTTCGTCGAACAGGATCGGTAGTCAGGGTTCGCTGCTTTCGCCAGCAAGGCCGGGACGTCCTTTTTGGTCGGCTCATTGAGCGCCTCATAAAGCGGCGCCACAATCGCACTCGCCTGTTCCGTGGTCAGCGATGGCGCATCGTCAATCTGGGCCCCCTGAGCATTCGCGCTCACAAGCATCATGCCTAGCACTAACGATGCAAATATCGCCACCGACCCGGCTACATACAGTGTATTCCAATCGCTTATTAGAGTATGCATGAATTGGTTTCCATCGCGGGAATCTTCTGTAGATTTGGATTTCACACTTCCTATATACAATTGCTTATGATATAAGTATGGAAGTTACCGATAGGTAATATGATCACATATTATTGACTACAGTAACTTTCGGACAAAAGAGGAGAATTTTCAAATCCTTTGATTCTGCTCGTCATGCAAATAATCATTACAGTGTGGTGGATCTACTGCAGTTACTGTAGACAGTAACTAATATGTAACTATGTTACCAATGAGTAACTTCCATACTTATATCAGAGCCAATCATTAATAGGCTTATGAAATTCGAAAGAATCCAACAGAGAGGCAACTAAAGAAGGTGTCTGACAACGCAAAGATTGCAGACTCTTCGGCGAATGGAACGCCGGGCACTAATCTGAAATGGGATGTATTCATGACGCCGGGCATACCCATTGTCAGCAACATGCCTCCAGGCGTGAATAAGGTGTATTTTCAGGCGATGGCATCAACCCTAATTTATGGTAAGCGAGACGCCGTTCTGGTGGACGCTTTTATGACTGTCAAGCAGGCCGACACCCTAGCCGACTGGGTTGCAGCAAGTGGCAAGAACTTGACAACAATATATATTACACATGGACATGGAGACCATTGGTTTGGAATCGGAGCCATTCTTGATCGTTTCCCAAATGCCAAACCAGTCGCCACACCCAATGTTGTGAAAGTTATGCACCAAAACTCCTCTCCAGAGGTCCTTGAGAAGATTTGGAAGGCGGCTTTTCCGGCCCAGATCCCTGACCGGCTAGTGATGGCCGAGGAGCTTAAAGGAAACGTAATTGATCTCGAGGGGCACAAGTTGGTCGCAGTGGATCTTGGCCATACCGACACCGACTATACGACGTGTTTAAATGTCCCGTCTATCGGCCTAGTGGTTGCTGGTGACGCTGCCTACAATGACGTTCACCTATATCTAGTAGAGTCAAATGCGAAGACTCGCCAGGAGTGGATCTCTGCACTGGATAAAATTGAATCACTCAAGCCTAGCGCTGTGATCGCCTCACACAAGCGACCTAGTAACGATGACAATCCACGGATCATCGAAGAGACGCGACAGTACATACGCGATTTCAACCGGTCGGACGAAACGACCACAACGGCGCAAGAGCTCTATAATAAGATGTTGGGACTATATCCAAATCGGGTCAATCCTGATTGGGCGCTCTGGAGTTCTGCGCGCGCAGTCAAACAATAATTTAGAAGTTGGCAATACATGACGAAAGGAAATTCAGAATATGAATCCAATTACTGCCAATAGGTAAAGTTAGTATTATTATTATTAATTCTTCTTCCCATACTAAGGTTCTATCTTTCTACTCACATTCTCTTCATTCATGTTTTTTGGTTCAAAAAAGGAGGTCTATCTTATATTAAAGCTAGACGCTGCCATTTCTATCTGACTCAAACATCTGGATTTCATTTCAATAACATTTAATCTTCTCAATTGCATTTGTTCAGACTTTGTCTGCAAGATGTGATCATAGGCTTTTTGGGTATAGCCATCGTCGCAGCAATCGACTCTCAACAGGCATTGCGAAATACGTAAGACCAATTACTAATATTATATTCATAAACAAATTAAAAAGCAAAGGCTGCGATCCTACTAAAGGTCTAAGAATAAACGATGCTAGGATGCTGATGCAAAATGCTCCAATAAATGCAACTATTGCCATTTTCCATTTGGGAGGAGGTACTATCACTTTCAAGTCAGGTAGAGTAAACCATGTCTCGAGACCAGTCGCCTTCTGTAGGTATGGAGTAGTGTATCTGTTTGCTTCTTCTGTTTGATTGCGCAAGTCTTCCGAATTTTCCCATGCTTCGAGAGAAGCCTTGTCTCTAAATCTGTGAATTATATGTCTCGCACTTGAATCTTGGCCTGTTTCCATGATCGTTGTCGTTCCTAGGTAACCTGGCACTTTCCTTTGTAACACCAAAAAGCGTCCAAGCCATTCGTCATAATCTTTTTCACAACCAGGCTTTATTCTTATATTGACAACTACAGTAACTTCTTTTGAGGCACGTTCAGTATCTTTATTTTCACCGCTCATTTTTAGAATATACGGAGAAAAGTTAATAACTCTAACTTGATGGGCCAATACCCTTGAGAAGTCTTACTGTAAATTAAGTAAGATTGAATGTGAAAGCTTTCTGTGCTGAACATGAAAAATACCTTTATCCGCTTTTTATAGACTTTCGGGTGATTGCGGTATAGAGATCTGTCAAAGACACAAAGTGACCCAGGCCTACTGCAGCGTACACTTGTGTAGCCAATGGATCATCGTTCTTTGCTAGCATTTCAACTACAATTGCGTTGTAATCTGATACGATTACTCCCGCCTGAGTCATTCGGATCATTGCAGTTTGTAGTTCTGTGGCATCAAAAGCACCTGAAGCATCGATTGCGGCATACGCACCATAGCCCGCGTTTACAGCAGAAATTGCTGGAAAAGAGGTGCAGACTGCAGTATTCACGCCCGCAACTATAACTTTCGATCTGCCAGTCTTTTTGATTGAGGAGGTGATTTTAGGTACGTCAAAGGGGTTTACCTTTGCTCGATCAATTATTTCTTGATCCTTCAAAATATCGGCTAACTCTGGAAAGATAGGCCCAAACATTCCGTCTGACATCGTAGTAGTTGCTACTATTGGCACACCAAGAATCTTCGAAGCACGAGCGAGACCAACCACGTTCTTTCGGAGATCTTGAGGTTCTGGGAACCGCGAACCAGCAACCAGACCAACCTGATGGTCTACGAGAAGCAGCACTGCATTATCTCTAGTTAACCTGTCGTACGTTGGATTTGTCATTTCGAAAAAACCTCCAACTTTGTTTGGCAGCAGATAAACGGGCAACTAAGTACAATTGATTCATCTTTTGTAAGGATTGATGTCCTTGTCGTATACGCCTCTACTATTTCTTGTGTAGCTCCTAGTTTGTCTGTGCCATAGCCATTTATTTTGAAGATTGTACTACCAGCATTATGTTTACTTAGAATTTCAGTCCCTTGTGTAAGATCTTCTGTCAGGTTAAATAAGGATACTTTTTTCATGCTACCTATAAGGATAAGATTAATTTAGGTATTGTGCAAGTCGAGGTATAATTTTGGTTTATATTTTCTGACATTTGTCTGATTTTTATTGTGTAGGTATAAAAATCAGTCAGTCTTCCTTTGCTGCAGTAGCGGAAGATGTTAGATAGCTTTGATTAATTGTTCTTCTTTTATCAATCTCCCTCTTTAACCAGGTTTGATTGATTGCTATACTAGTTCTTATGAACGACTCCACTTTATGGACCCCACTATAAGATTCTAATCTTCTTAAAATTAACTTGGTTGTAGAAATGTTTCCACAAAAGAATACTGCGACTATAACTTCTCTTTGATACCATGCTGGAATGAAAATCAAGTATTCATCCAATTCACGATATATTTTTTCAAGTACGCTCTGGTGTCTAGGCAATTCAACATAAATTAATACGTCAAATTCCATATAGCCTGTTAATCGAATAGAAGTTAAGTTTCTTGAAATAGTAAATTGTGAAGCATAGTTTCTGCTCATTTTTTCTAATCTTCTAGCCACAGTCTTAGGCGAGAGCGAAGTCTCTTTAGCGATATTCTCAACTGACTTTCTAGCATCTGGTATTAAACATTTCATAATGTCCAAATCAGAACTATTAATTTTCATGGTTGGCGGTGGACTAAAATCCGCAAAGAATGCTTCGACAGTTGCCGGTTTTAGTAAATCGGTTACTGTCTCTATCTTGATTTCTGTTATATCCTTAACATACAGCCTGAATATATAAGAGCCCTCCAGTTCCTCTGAGTAAGCAACAAGGTCTCCCAAAAGGCTTAAAATTTTGAAAATATCTTGATTTTTAGTTTTCTTATCAATATTCTTAACTATCAAAATACAGAGTTTTTCATAACCAAATATTATTGGATTTATAAGTACAACAAACTTTTCTATTACTCCACTTGATATCATTTTATCAATTCTTTCTTTTGCAGCAGGCATTGTTATCCCAATATCAGCAGCTATTTTCTTGTAAGGAGTTCTGGAATCCCTGGCAAGTAATCTTATAATGTGTAAATCAATACCATCCACTCGTACTTGTTGCAATGGATAATCTTAGTACTTTGCCTGTAAGATATACATATTTCGGTTATAGGTTATGATAGTCAAATTAGTCTATCAAGTCAGGGATTGGGCCATTAGGATACCACCCCGACACGTAGAGTTCTATTAGTGGCGATTAGCTGTTTCTTATATCAAGTAAGATTCTTATAACTTAGGGGAAAATTACTAGTTAATTTAAATAATTCAAATCTATATTGGATTTATGGCAAGAGTTGTAATCAAATGTTCTGAGAATGGTCCCAACTTGATTGAATCAGATGGAACTGTGTTTGCTGCTATGTGTAGATGTGGAGGATCAAATACAAAGCCTTATTGTGATGGCGCCCATGCAAAAATTAGGTTTAAGGCAGAAGCAAAAGAAATTGTAGTTTCAGAATAATCGAACTACTTTATTTTTCTCTTTTTTTCTACTTTGAGCTAAGCGTTTATTTTCTCTATTGATTGTTATATTTTCGCCTTGTATCCCCTCATTATAACAAATTACGTTAATTCCTTGTGATATAATATCCGGTATTAAATCTGGATCGTTTGTCTCATCGATTTTTGATTCGATATCATAGCAAATTTTGGAATCAGAATTTTTGATAATTTCTAATACCCAATCACCGTACTGACTCATTCTGCTGGGTTTGTTTACTCTCTGAACCTAAACATAACAGTATTATCAGTTATTGTAAAATCCGACTTTCTATCGAACATCTCTTCTAGTATGTATCGATAGAGTTCTTTTATTAAGAATGAAAAATTCCTTCCCATGTCATGTTGAATAATAAAATTGTGTACGTCGTTTTTTATCTCATGCTTATAGGCAATGGAAGACACTCGTAACCAGTTTTCCAGGTTGTTTAAGAACGATGGAAGAGTTGATTCTCCTCTTAATAGCAGTACTATGTCTAGTAACTCTTTTTTGGCGGTAGTGACTGCAAATTTCGATAGTTCCTCTTCTGTGAGGTTATCTACTAGTTTACTAAGGGTGGACCTTGGAATATGAAACATTCTGGCTTGAGCGGCAAATCTGTGCCAATCCAGATGGTCCTTTAGGATCTGATTTACTAGCGTATTAAGACTTATTTGTTTCTTTTTTGATTCTTCGCGCAGCTCCTTTATAGAGCTTGAAGGAATTCTAAAGGTGGCACCTTCTGTAGCTTGCTTTTGAATCTCATCGCTCATTCACAGATCCTCCTGCTGCTCAGCTGCTCGAATAAGTTTGATAATACTATTGACATGAGATTAATGATATGTACCATCATACAAGTAATTAAGAAATTATGCTGAGAGGCATAGTGAGTACCATCGCATTGCCTGAATTAAATAATTACACTGTAGTCAGGTAATTCGATAAATTACACAGTACTCCTGGATTTAATATAAAAGATGTTATTATGATGTGGTATGAGATCAAATGTCACGTTCAAAAGCAATGGCATGAAGATTGCAGGTCACATGTATCTCCCAGATGATTATAAAAAGGGCGAAAAACGAGCTGCTATCGTGGTCGGCCACCCGTGTGGTGGAGTTAAAGAACAGACTGCGGGTCTCTATGCAAAGAAGCTCTCCGAAAAGGGATTCATCACACTCGCTTTTGATGCAAGTTACCAGGGTGAAAGCGAAGGAGATCCACGATACCTCGAAGACCCGTTTGCCAGAGCAGAAGACGTAAAGTCGGCTGTAACTTTTCTGGAAACCCGGAACGAAGTAGATGAACAGAGGATTGGTGCTTTGGGTATATGTGCTTCTGGTGGTTACGTTCCGTTCGCAGCGGAAACCGACCGACGTATTAAGGCGATAGGAACTGTCAGCGCTGTTGACCTGGGTGATATGGTTAGAAAAGGACTTAGAAACAGCACTTTCCCTAACCTAGAAGATTTGCTTGAGGAGTCTAACAAAGCTCGGACTGAAGAAGCAAAAGGCCAGCCTCCGCGTGTAGATCACATCGTGCCAAATACTCCGCAAGAAGTTCCCAAGGATGCACCTGTCGGAGTTAGAGAAGCGACTGATTACTACCGGACGCCACGGGCTCAGCATCCGAATTCTCCTAACTGGATTTTAGTAAGAAGCATAGACAGGATTGCAGAATACTCAGCGTACGATCATGTTGATATGATTTCACCACATCCCTTGCTCATGATCGCAGGCACCAATGCTGACACACGATATTTCAGCGAAATGGCCATTGAGAAAGCAAAAGAGCCCAAAGAATTGTTCCTGATCGAAGGTGCAACACATATCGGATTGTACGATAAGAAAGAGTATGTAAACCCTGCAGTTAAAAAGCTTAATAGCTTCTTTAATCAACATCTGCAGTAGGAAAAAATATCGCAGAGATAATAACATAGTAATAACTTCTCGTCTTCAACGATAGTAACTAACATTTCACAGCAATACCAATCGTGAAAATGACATATATAAAAACTCAATGTCTTGTATTGGAGAACATTTCCATCAAACATAAATAAATCCGTGAGCTAGGTTGTCACGAGAAATTGGAAATGAAATAAGTAAATCTCGTATAGAGATGCTTACTGACGCAATATTTGCTATAGTAATGACTCTTTTAGTGTTAGAGATAGCAGTTCCACAGTTAACTCATCCAGAAGTCGCCAATGGTGAACTTCCAAAACGACTGCTAGAATTATGGCCGGTAATCTATAGTTATGCATTGAGTTTCATAATATTAGGTTTCTTTTGGATTAATCATCACGACCAATTTTATTACATCAAACGGGTGAATCGTGTATTCGTCTGGATTACCATTTTTTATCTAATGTTTATAGCATTTATACCATTCTCAACAGCTCTGCTTGGAGAGTATACAGATCAGCAGATCTCGATGATGATTTATGGAATCAATATCTCTGTAGCCGGATCTTGGGCTGCTGTACAATGGTCGTATGCAACAAAAGAACATCGTTTGGTTGATGCTGATCTTGATCCGAATTTTATCAAGATAATGTCTAGAAGAGGCCTTACAGGCATTATTGTTTATTTGATCGCTGCAGCTCTATCATTTGCCAGTACCACTGTAAGTCTTGTATTGTTTATAGTCATTCCTGTATATTATTTAATCCCGGCTCGAATTGATAAGCCTTGGATTTGGTTTACTAGAAATAAGTAAGAAACAATATTATTAGTTATGAAGGGATTAGATGATAAATAAATTAGCTATGAAATATAACAGTTATAACTCAAACACCCATGACGCGGGTATCAGTCCAATCAACAATGAGCTTTCGCTCGGCAAAAAGCCACTTTCCGTCAACTTTTGTGAAGACATCATAGTAACGAATAGATGCAATAAACAGAGTTCTTTTCCCCTCAGATTCAGACACATGATGGGCAATGCAATACGTTTCTCCAGTTGCCCGTTCCCCATCTAGGACTACAGTACTTTGCCCCATGAAATGAGTTGTAGCTTCGTATTTATTCAGTTCGTCAAATACGGGAGCCAAGTCTTCTCGTCGGTACAACTCCATAGACGGTTTCTCGGATCTAGCATCCATGAATACAACGAAGTGTGTATCCGGAGTAAAAAGGGACATTTGCCCCTTCGCGTCACGTCTATCCGCACAATGTGCATATGCATCTACAAGTTCACGTATTTCCAAGCGATCAGCGGCTTCGGTACCCGAAATTGAAACATGAGTATCCATTATGTACTTCTCCTTTTACGTCTGAACATCATTAAATATTACAAGTACGTAAAAACCTTAGTACTACAATAGCATTTCTATCTTGATAGTCTAGGCCTGACAAGACTTCCTTGAGTGGAGGTTTAATGAAGAGATAAGAACCTCAACAACCTAGCTTAAACTACACAGATTTGCCTTCAATAGATGGATACTCAAAGAAGGTTGACGATCTAGGGGACGAGGTTTTGATGCCAAAAACAAAAGTCGAAGATTATGGCTTCTTTGCCGTGTGTGATGACACAGAAAAGAATTCATTTGCATTTGTGGGGGATCATACACACGAAATGACGAAGAATATTATTTACTATAGATTCCAAGCAGGAGAAACTAGAAATACTAATTACGACCCATCTGAAATTCCAGATTCATCCCTTCCGACTCAATAAATCTCCAAGGATTCATATTGTGAATAAAATAAATCCCTTCAAGTGGATCATATTCTGAGCAAGCACTATTATCATACTCTAAAGGATTAGTTAGATAAATCATATTGAAACTAGTAGTAACGTCCTTAAAATTAGAGAATTATTACGCACATGAGCTGTAAAATCGTGTTTTATACTTGGTATAATAACCATTATTTTTTCATCATTCCATTAATATATCCAGTTTCAAGCATCAAAAGTGAATATAAGATATTTGCTATGTGTGTCCTGAGTATTGATTCTACTGCTATATCTCCATCTATATTTGTCTGAGTAGTGTATATGATATTGGTATTGTTATTTCCAGATATCATCAATCTGAAGGTTTCTATGATTTTAATCTGACCATCATGAGTATTTGTTTGAAATGCCAACTCCTTATTTATTTTATCAGTTGATATTTCTCTTGTTACCCCAATAAAGAATTCGGGAAAAAGCTGTTCTAAACGTGTATCTTTAAGAGCACGATAGATTAAGTCTGGTGGAACACGCAAGCTAATAGTTTTTGAAATTAGACTCATACTTACTATTATTATCTCCTTTTCATAGATTATATATTGTATCAGACAAATTTGACCAGCTTGGCGGGATCCTGACTTTTTAGTTTCATTTTAGGACTCCAACATTTATCTGAATCCTCTTTTTCGTCCGTCCATCTTTTTCGTCTCCTCTTAGACTTATAATATTTACTCCAATTATACTTACTTTAATGCTCCATGCTGAACAACCATGTATAATTCCAATTAAATTTGATACTCCTTGCACTAACAAAGTGGCTTGGTTTTTGACTAATATCTACCATTTAAGATACGTAACGAAGACATATCATATTGACATTCTTAGTCGTAG
>Ga0081455_10002866_pt1 | contig 20313 bp, 16 predicted proteins | sample TabmetS3T2R1_FD_70207 | JGI IMG/M metagenome (GOLD analysis project Ga0081455, IMG submission 70207) | Tabebuia heterophylla rhizosphere microbial communities from the University of Puerto Rico - S3T2R1 | ecosystem: Host-associated > Plants > Roots > Rhizosphere ...
AGAGATCGAGATTTTCTTCGATTGGGCGATCGCGAGAGCCACTTGCCTTTCCGAGCCGGCGATACTCGTCGGTTTCCTCGGGAGTCATGTCGCAGATGTACGCTTTGCCTTTGCGTATCAGATCGACGGCGTATTCGTAGAAGCGGTCGAAGTAATCCGATGCGTAAAACGGTGCACCACCGACGTGCTTGTCCGCCCAGCCATCGATCAACCAATGCACATCGGTCATAATTGACTCGACGTATTCCGCTTCTTCCTTTATCGGGTTGGTATCGTCCATGCGGATGTTACAAATGCCGCCGAACTCGCGAGCGATCCCAAAGTTGAGGCAAATCGATTTAGCGTGGCCGATATGCAGGTAGCCGTTGGGTTCTGGCGGAAAACGGGTGCAGATTTGTTTGTGTTTGCCCGTACGAAGGTCGTCCGCGACGATATCACGAATAAAATCCGAAGGTCTTTCAGTTTCAGTCGTCATGATAATCCGTGAAGCTATTGGCGAATGATCAGATGGACAACTTTCGCTGTGAGCGACACCGCACTAAGATATTCCACGCGTGTCATGCTGAGCGAAGCGAAGCACCTGACCCTAGAATGGTTTGGATTACACTAGAATTGAGAACGTTTTAGCTGCCTGTGCGAGGTCCCTCACTTTGTTCGGGATGACATGAAAACCAAACAAACGACCGGGCGCTACACGCTCGCTGATCTGGAGAAGTGGCCTGAAATGGCGCGGGATATTCGTCCTTCGGTTCGCCTTGGAATTTTTGGCGACCCAGTCGCGCATTCGCTTTCGCCTGAAATGCAAAACACGGCTCTGCACGCTTGCGAGATCGATGCTCAATATGCGCGTTTTCACATCCGGCCGAATGAATTGAGATCAGCCCTGCGCTTCCTGCGGGATCTGGACTTCGTAGGCGTGAACTTGACCGTGCCGCACAAACTTGCTGGCTTTGTGCAAATAGACGAGGCAGATGAATCAGCGAGCCGCATAGGGGCGGTGAACACGATCCGGCTTCGTGATAAAAAACTTTTTGGCTCAAATACCGATGGTGAAGGATTTCTGCGCGCCATCCGCAATGAGTTCTCGGTCGATCTTCGCGACCTTCGAGTTCTCCTCATCGGCGCCGGCGGCGGGACTGGACGTGCAATCGCCTGGCAATGCGCACTCGAGAATTGCGAGCGTCTGGTCCTTGTCAATCGGACTTTGGAGAAAGCGAGCGCCCTCGTGGAAAGTCTGCGCCCCTTCTTTGCGGGACCACGCGTGCTTGGCCCCGCAGCGCGTCTCCAGGCGATACCGTGGGAAGAATCCGGAATGCGCACGCAACTTGCGGACACCGATCTTATCGTGAATGCCACTCCGCTTGGAATGAATCTGAGCGATCACTCGCCACTCCCAGGACGCTTAATCGCCCCGTACCACATGGTTTTCGATTGCGTATATGGGCCTTCAAAAACCGCTCTGCTGCGAGCGGCCGAACAAGCCGGAGCGCGCAGCGCGAACGGTTTGTCGATGTTGCTATACCAGGGAGCGCTGTCGTTTTCGATTTGGTTTGACCGCGAGCCACCCATTGATGCAATGCGCAAAGCACTATTGTAAGACGTGTATATCAGCCCCGAAAGCTTTCGGGGTTCACAGAAACGCCCTACAATTCGCCCGCAGCCAGTTTGTAATTCCGTTGAAAACCGCGATATTAATCGATGGTAAGCGCGGGTGTGAACTTTGGCCGTCCACGGCGGACTGCGGTTGATCTTGCAGAAGAGTTGCTGGAACTCAAGCGCGAGCGAAATGCTGTTATTCTTGCGCATAACTATCAGGTGCCCGAGTTACAAGATGTGGCCGACTTCGTTGGCGATTCGTTAGGCTTGAGCTACCAGGCAGCAAAAACGGATGCCGACGTGATCTTGTTTTGCGGTGTCCATTTCATGGCTGAAACAGCCAAAATTATCAATCCAGCCAAATGTGTCCTTTTACCCGATCTCGACGCAGGCTGTTCGCTTTCTGAATCGTGCCCACCGGACAAGCTGGCGCAGTTTCTGAAAAAGCATGCGGACAAGAACTATTATGTCATCGCTTACATCAATTGCAGCGCTGGCGTGAAGGCATTGTCTGACGTCATTTGCACGAGTGGCAATGCCGACAGGATTGTGCGCTCCGCCCCGCCTGATCGGAACATTCTTTTTGTTCCAGACCAAAATCTTGGCGCATGGGTCATGGAGCGAACTGGGCGCAAAATGGATTTATGGCAGGGCAACTGTTACATCCACGTCGAGTTCACAGCGCGCAGTATCAATCGCATTCGCCAGCAATATCCTAACGCACCAGTAGTGGCACATCCGGAATGCACGTATGCCGTACGCATGTTGGCCGATGAAGTGTGTTCCACCGAAAAGATGGTGACTTTTTGCAGAGAATCGCCAGCGAGCGAGATCATCGTCGTAACCGAAGCAGGTCTATTGCATCGTCTGAGCAAGGAAGTTCCCAACAAAACATTCATCCCCGGTCCGACAGATAACTGTTTTTGTGGCGAATGCCGGTTCATGAAAATGAACACGCTGGAAAAGGCGTACAACGCGCTTTTGAACATGGAACCGGAAATCACTTTGCCGGAGCCGTTGCGCAAGCGCGCAGAGCTACCCATTCGACGGATGCTTGAGCTGAGCAAGTAGCTGTAGTTGCAGTCACGGCGCTGTGTCCGCCCGTGCTCTGGAGCGCCTCGACGCAGCGAGGCGGCTACAGCGACAAAACTCGGCACGACCTCGAGGGGTTTGGGTCACTTTCGTCCCATAATTCGACGTCGGCCTCTTTTCGCTAGCCAAACTGGCAGCAAATCTTCAACACTTCCTGTCTATGAAAACATTCAATCAGACTCAGCAACCGGGGAAATTTTCAGCGTTTGCGATTGCCACCTTGCTCGCCTGGATCGGGCTTTTGCCAGATACAAAGGCACTCAGCCCACCGCCAGACGGAGGATATCCTGGTGGAAACACGGCGGAAGGGCAAAGCGCGCTTTTCAGCCTCACCACTGGCGCATACAACACGGCCGTTGGCTTGTTTTCGCTCCTCAGCAACCAGGAAGGGCAGTTCAACACCGGTATCGGCGCCGGCGCTCTCCTTGCCAACACTGCGCACCAAAACACAGCGATCGGCGCTGGCGCGCTTCTGAGCAATACCACCGGTGTTAAAAACACGGGGGATGGAACGTTCGCGCTATTCAACAATACTACCGGTAACAGCAACACAGCCAGCGGCGTTGCCGCGCTCTTTAACAACAGCACCGGCTTCAACAATACGGCCATCGGTTACAATGCTGTTTTGAGCAACACAACAGGCGGCGATAACACGGGCATTGGTGTTACGGTGCTCTTCAGTAACTCTACCGGCGAATTCAATACAGGCGTCGGTTCTCAAGCGCTCCGAGACAATGTAACCGGCAACAGCAACACCGCGATAGGCGATTCAGCAGGCTTCAACATCACCGGCAGTGGGAACGTCTGTATCGGCGCGGGAATCAACGGCGTTGCGGGCGAGGACAACATCACTCGTATTCGCAACGTGTACGAATCGGTCGCGACTGAGCGGGCGGTTTATGTCACTTCAGACAACAGAATCGGGACACTATCTTCTTCGTGTCGCTACAAGGAGCAAATCGAGCCAATGGAGGATGCTAGCGAAGCGATCCACCAACTCAGACCCGTGAGCTTCCGTTACAAGAAAGAAATCGATCCAGCGCATGCCCGATCCTTTGGTCTGATCGCCGAGGAAGTAGCCAGAGTAAGTCCAGACCTCGTAACACTAGATCGCGAAGGCGAACCAGAAACGGTTCGGTATGAAGCTGTCAACGCGATGTTGCTCAATGAATTCCTCAAAGAACATCGCAAGATACAAGTGCAGGCAAAAACGATTGCAGACTTGAAGAACGAGATTGCAAACCTGGCTGTGACTGTGAAAGAGCAAGCGGCGCAAATCCAAAAGGTAACTACCCAGGTTGAATCGACCCAAGCTGCAGCACGACTCGTTGCGAATAATCAGTGATGTCTGATCGCAATCGCTAATCTTCCGCCGCGCTGGACAATCGCGGCTACAGCCAGATTCTTTTCAACGCGTGACATCTATGCAATCCAAGGTTTCTTCTGCACAAAGGGATGATTGAAAAATCCATCGAACAACGAATCGACCGACTGCGAGCCGGCGGAATTATCGATCTGCATTTCGATTTGCCGATGGACTTGTATGAAAAGCGCGAGCGCGAAAATGTCCTGACCACCGAATTTCTACCGGAACTGAGAGCGGGGAATATTGGCGTGGTTGGGGCCGCCATCTATATCGAGGACCGTTATCTTCCAAACGCGGGCCTCCGTGTGGCGCTCGATCAGGTGGCGCGACTATATGCCGAGACCCGGGCCTGCCCTGAGTTCGCGATTTGCAAGAGTTATGGTGATATCGAGAACGCGCTCAAAAAAGAAAAGATCGGACTGCTTATTACGATGGAGGGAGCGGAGCCACTTGGAAAAGACTTAAATCTTCTGCGCGCTTTTTACGAGCTCGGCGTCCGCTCGATGGGACTCACGCATGTGCGAAGTAATGAGGCAGGACACGGCGGAATCTTCGCTTCGAGTGGTTCATCGCAGGAGGGCCTTACCGAGTTTGGCCGCGATCTGGTGCGAGAATGCGAAACGCTCGGCGTGATCATCGACCTTGCCCACATCAATCCGGCCGGGTTCAACGACATTTTATCCGTAGCGACAAAACCACCGATTGTTTCGCATACAAATGTCCGGCGTTACTACGATATCGAGCGCAACATCAGCGACGACCAGATCAAAATGATCGGGGAACGACGTGGCGTGATTGGCGTTAATTCTGTTCTGGTAAGTCCAAAAGAAGAAGAAACCACTCTCGATCGATACGTCGATCACATCGAACACATAGCCAATCTGATCGGCATGGATGGAGTCGGAATTGGGTTTGATTTCTTTGAGTTTATCTACAGCCAGTGGCCCGAGTCGGCGAAAAAGGAACTGGCTGCAAAGCTTACTACTCCTCATTTCATTCCCAACATGAGGGACCATTCTGGGACGCCAAACCTCATTAGAAAATTAATCGAGCACGGCTTCAACGACCAGCAGATTGAGAAAATTCTGCGTGGAAACTGGCTGCGGATTTTTAAGGAGTGGCTGTAGCCGCCAAATATGCACATAAGTACGCACGGCTCATCCCCCCAACGAATTTTACTTGTCATGTGAGGAACTTTTGGCCACCCTCAAAAATCTGTGAGGGCCTCCTCCACTGCGCTCTCTTCGCGAAAGCCTTCCTTAGTTATCGCTGACGACAGCACAGTCGCCAGAGAAGGACTCGCTACAATTATCCGGCGTGATCTCGGCTATGCGGTGCGTGGCCTGGCAACCGATGAAGGGACCACGCGTGAGCTGATGGAAAAGCATCACCCGGATTTGCTTGTCATTGAACCATTTCTCGGCCATCACGACGGAATTTTTCTTCTCAAACAACTTGCAGCGCGTTTTCCTGGAGCACGGATTCTCGCTGTATCGAGACAGCCCGAGGAAATTTATGCAGAGCGCGCGCTGCGCGCAGGCGCCTCAGGGTACTGGATGAAGACCGGTACGCGCGAAGAGCTGCTCCGTGCTATTGACACGATTCTCGCGGGTGAACTTTATGTTAGCCCGCGGATCGCGTTACGAGCGGTTCATGAGGTCATCGACCGCCCGACAACAAATTCAAAAATACCTAACCTGACCGACCGTGAATTGCATGTCTTTGCCCTCAGCGGCGCGGGACTCGGAACGAGCCGGATTGCGCGAGAACTCGGAATTAGTCCCAGGACCGTTGAAACCTATCACGAGCACATCAAGCTCAAGTTAGGTTACGGCGATGCTGACGCGCTGCGTCGAGGCGCGCGAGAATGGTTCGAGCTAAATCACCGTAACGGCTCCAGAAACATCGCCATCGGGGATTAGCCGTTAAAAATATCCGGGAAAATCCCCGATAGACGAAGCAACGCGCAATTCGTTAGTCTCGCAGCCAAATAAACGAGGATCGCAGCCATGAAAAGAGTAACGAAGACAGGCATAGCTATAGCCACTATAGGCATGATGCTTTTATTAAAAGGAAGTTCCCCCTTTGTGACTACCGCAAACGCTCAAAGTCAGACCAAATCGCAACAGAAAGCGGAAGAATCGACCCGAGACGCGCCGCCCGACACGACTCCGTACCGGCGCCCCGCCGTTCGTGAAGATTTCGCCCCAAAAGGTCTAAGACCAATTCCCGTTGTCCCGACCATTTTGATCGTCGATACCGTGGTGAATAACACGGATCCAAACCTGACGAACACCGATACATTTAACGATGGCGAAACTTCCATAACAGCGAATCCGGCGAACCCAAACGAAGTTGTTGTCACGGCGTTTTCAGGGGGCTGGGGAGCGAATGCGCCGCTTTGGCAATCCACTGATGGAGGAAATATCTGGACCAAGCAATTTACAATCCCAGCGCCTCCGGGCATAGCGGCAGGTGGTTGTCCCTGTGACCAAGCCATCGATTACGGAACTGCCAATCAGATGTCAGGAACCTTTCTTATCAGCGATATCTTTAGCGGCACAAGCACAGATCCGGCGAGCGCCGCAGCATGGAACTGGCTGGTTGTTGGTGGCGTTACGCAGCCTACCAATTTCAATAATTCACCGCCGCCCGGTGGAGTCGATCAACCATGGCTGTTGGTCAACGCGGACCCGACGATTCCAGCACAGGACAACGTTTATACTGCCTACGATGACTTTACTAACGGATCTAATTGCGCAGGTGACGCCTGCATTGAGCGAGTGTCTGCCTCTTACGGTGTCAACCCGCCTAACTTCACGGCCGATAATCAATCCGGCACGGCAACGGGTAGCATCAACCCAGGTCATCGCCTGGCTGTCGATCCTCGAAATGGATTCGTCTACAGCTTGTTCCAGCGGAACATCGCTGCAGGGGCTGGAGGTTCGAAAAATATCGACTACATGCTGAACCGCTCCACAGATGGCGGAGCAACTTGGACCCTGAACGGCATGGCCGGTGGGATTATCGTAGGCAACGCCGACAGCACTCAGCCAACTCCCAAGTTTGGTACTGTGAACGCTCTGCTCGGCGGGGTCGACCACGCTGCAGTAGATCCAAATAACGGGGACGTTTATTACGTTTATGGCAATCGAGATGCCGGCACCGGCAACAACCGCCTCGCCATCCGTAGAATCCAGGACGACGGGGGAGGCGGCGTCACTGTAGGGCCAGAAAACTTCGTGACCGGTCAAGTAGAAGCCGCCATTCCCTCAGTTGCGGTAGCGAGCAACGGCATCGTCGGCGTTTTCTATTATACTTTCGATGGGACCTCGCCAGATGGCTTCCCAACCTTCACAGCACATCTCGCGCAGAGCAGCGACCAGGGCGTTACTTTCAGCGATCAAGTCCTGTTGACGTTTCTCTCCTCTGCCACGGATAACGGCAACAACAGGCAGCGAGTGCTGGGAGATTACATGCAGATGAAGGCAGTGGATACCTGCTTCTTTGGAGCTTTCACTGGAAACGGCGTTCCGTTTGGCCGGCCTTTTGCCAATCACGACCCAATCTTCTTCAGGGTCTGCGTCGGTGAAGCGGACCTGGCAATCACGAAGACCGACTCACCCGATCCAGTGATCACCGGGAGCGATTTGACCTACACGGTTACTGTAACGAACAATGGTCCGGATGCTGCAACGTCGATTACTGTAACGGATAATCTTCCCGCCGAAACAACCTTTGTCTCGTGCTCTTCTACGGGTGGAGGAGTCTGTGGTGGCTCAAATAACAACCGTATAGTTACGTTTGCCTCGCTCGCGTCCGGTCAGTCTGAGACCATAACCTTTGTAGCTAATGTGAATTGTTCAGTCGCCGACGGCACAGCGATTAGCAATACAGCCACTGTTACTTCCTTTACGTCCGACCCCGATCTGAGCAACAACTCGGCAACAGCAACGACAACGGCATCTAATCCTCCTCCTACGATCAGTGGCGCGACAGCCGAGCCGTCGCTTCTTTGGCCACCAAACCACAGAATGGTAAATGTAACGGTGGACTACGATGTTACCGACAACTGTGCATTGCCACCTGATTCGTGCACTCTAAGTGTGAGCAGCAATGAACCAGTCCTTGGACATGGAAGCGGTCATACATCTCCAGACTGGACTGTCTTGGATGACCATCATGTTCTACTGCGAGCCGAGCGATCGGGCAATGGCAACGGGCGAATCTACACAATTACGATCACGTGCACGGACAGCGGCGGTAATTCCTCCCAAGAGCAGGTCGAGGTACTGGTGCCTCACGACAGAGGCAGATGATCAGTGAATTCTGGAGACTTGCAAAACTTTTCCGCGACCAGAAGGAAGGCTAACCCCGACCAGACATATCCGATTCAAATCAACATCATTGTAGCCAACAGGTAATTGATAACTCAAAAGCAAATAAGAAAGGATTGAGACTTGGATGCGACTAACACAGGTAGCATCCGGGGTTACTTTCCGTCATCAGCTGCTGTTGACCTTTTGTCTTCAGCGATGAACAACGGTAACTCCAGGCAGCGAGTGCAGATGAAGTCAGTCGATAATTGTTCCTACGGCGCCTTCACCGCAAATGGCGTTCCGTTTGGCCGGCCTTTTGCCAATCACGACCCAATCTTCTTAAAGTTTGCGCAGGCCCCGCCAAGGCGTGCTCCGACACCAAGGTCACGTCCTACGCCGGCGCCGTGTCCAACGCCACGCTGAGAAATAGCTCAGTGTAAGTCGCCATCTAACGGACTGGAACAGAAATCGTATAAGTAATCAACGTGCAAACCACCACCATACCGATCATAGCGATGATGAATATTCCATCCGCGATTTTTTCAAGGCGATGCATTCGACGCAGCCCTCGCGAGCGAAGCGCCCAGTAAGAAAGCAGACAAGAAATCAGAAACAGCAAGGCGTCGGCTGCCAAGACATCATCTGCAAGCGTATCTGCAGTTCCGAGCGTAATCACAACGCGAATCAATCCAATAACGGTCAGACACACTCCAACCATTGCGGAGGAAACAGTGAAGATGTGAATGCAAATATCTTTCTCGAGATGGCTGTCGACGCCGCGTTGCGGCTGTTCTTCTCGTTTCATGCGAGCAGTACTTAGACTGGTCAAGAAAGCGGCTGTTCAGAGAATTGCGCGATCCTTCTTTTGCTTGCTCTTGCTCTTGCACCTGCTCTTGCTCATTCTCGTGAGATGAAATCTCGATTCGATCATGAGAAGAATGGTTGTCTGAGCTCAAGAGTCGGCGATGAGCTTGGCATGGTATTCGTACAGTGAAGGGCGGGCGTCAGAACAAGAGCAAGAGCGAGAGGCCGGATTGAAATTCATTAATCTGACGCGCCGCACTGAGATCGGCGCGAATTCATACTATCTCGAGATAGGTCAGCATCGATTGGTGCTCGACTCCGGAATGCATCCCAAGGAAACGGGCGAGGACGCGCTGCCGAATTTCAAGGCGATCGCCGGTCGGGAAATCGAAGCAATCCTGATCTCTCACGCCCATCAGGATCACATCGGCACATTGCCGGTACTCATGCGCCGCTTTCCAACCGCGCGCATTTTCATGACAGAAGCAACCGCCGAAATCGGCAACGTACTTCTGCACAACTCGGTTAATGTGATGACCCGACAACGCGAGGAAATCGGTCGCGCAGTCGCCGGGATCTATCCGCTTTTCACCCATCGAGAAACCGATCGGGCATCGGAACGCTGGCGCTGGTGTCCACTGCGTCAGCGTATCTCCGTTTCCGGCGAGCGTGCACCCGAGCGCGAGAGAGATGCACTGACATTCGAGTTTTTCGACGCGGGACACGTGCTGGGCTCGAGCGGAATTCTTCTGAGAGGTGAAGGTAAGACGGTCTTTTACACCGGGGACGTCAATTTCGACGACCAAACGATCATGGGAGCAGCAAGTTTTCCAGAAGAGAAGATTGATGTTCTGATCATGGAATGCACGCGAGGCGACCACGCAAAACCTGCTGGTTGGACACGCCCCAATGAAGAGAGACGTCTGGCAGAGGCGATTGGCGGTGCCTTTGAGCGACGCTCGTGTGTACTCATACCAGTTTTCGCGCTGGGAAAAACCCAGGAGATCCTGGCCATGCTTTACAAATTCCGGCGCGAAAGGTTACTGCCCGAATTTCCAATCTACATTGGCGGCCTCAGCTCAAAGATGACTGATATCTACGATCGGCGCGCGCATATGAGTCGTCGGCAATTGCCGCGCCTGCAACTAATGAAGGAAGCCGCACCCTTTATATTGAACGACGAAACCGTGCGTGACGCGCCGTTGCGGCCGGGCCGGCTTTATGTGCTCTCCAGTGGAATGATGACTCCAAAAACTCTCTCTAATGTTCTTGCCCAGCGGCTGATTGAGAATCCGCAGCATTCGATTTTCTTTGTTGGCTATGCCGACCCGGAATCGCCTGCCGGTCTTCTACGTGCTTCGAAAACAAATGGAGAAGTCGCCCTTGCCCCTGACCAGCCGCCCCAACGCGTTCGCTGCAATATCGAACAGTTTCAGTTCAGTGCGCACGCCACGCGTGAAGCGCTCATCGACTACGCCACAAGACTGGCACCTGGCAAAATTGTTCTTGTGCACGGCGATCCATCAGCGGTGGAGTGGATGCGCTCTACGTTGTCAGCGGAGCTTCCTCGATCGGAGATTTTTGTGCCACCCCCGGGTGTGGAATTAGAGTTGTGATCGGTGAACAGTGATTCGTGATCGGATACGGAGACATTAGCCACTGATCGCCGATCACAGTTCACTGATCACTTGCCGAAATGCGCATCATTTCCTGGAACATTAATTCGCTACGGAAACGCCAGGACCGCCTGTTTGCATGGCTGGAAGCGACAGAGCCGGACATCGTCTGTTTGCAGGAAACAAAATGCACGGACGACCAGTTTCCCGCGCTTGCTCTCCAAGCCGCGGGTTACTATGCGGCGTACCACGGCGAAAAATCTTACAATGGCGTCGCGATTCTCTCGAAAACCGAGCTGCGCGATGTGCGTCCGTCTCTCTGCGACGAAGTAATGGATCCCCAGGCGCGCGTGATTGCAGCAACCATCGGTCGTATCCGGGTTTTTTCGATTTACGCACCGAATGGCCAGGCGGTCGGTTCCCCGGCCTACGAATATAAACTGCAGTGGTATCGTCGCCTGCGGAGTTGCATGGCGAAAGAAAACTCGGGCAATGTTGCGGTGTGCGGCGATTTCAATGTCGCTCCGGAAGATATCGACGTTTACAATCCAACTCTATGGCGTGGCGCAATCATGTGTTCCGATGGCGAACGTGCGGCGTTTCAGCAATTGTGTGAAATCGGCTTGCGCGACACCTTGCGAATTCATCACCAGGAAGGCGACCTTTTCAGCTGGTGGGACTATCAGATGCGTGCGTTTGAGAGAAATCGCGGCCTGCGCATCGACGCTATTCTGACTGGCGAAAGACTGGCGGAGCGCTGCACCGCATCAGGAATTGACCTCGAGATGCGCAAAGGCAAGGAACCATCCGATCACGCGCCGGTTTGGGCAGAGTTTGATACTTAAACGCCGAACGCTCAAGCTGAACATCCAATATTGAACTCGGATTCTGAATTGGACGTTGGGCGCTGGGCGTTGGACGTTGAACGTTGATGACTAACGAATCGCACTTCCGCGTTTCGAACCCGCCACCGAAACCACTTATGATTTGGGATGGCGAGTGTCATTTTTGCAAGCGGTGGATCGAACGTTGGCGCGAAATTACCGCCGGCAAAGTAGATTATGCCACCTATCAGCAGGCGGCAGCGCGGTTCCCTGAAATCCCAGTCGAGCAATTTCAGCGAGCCGTTGCCTTTATCGAGCCGAGTGGCGAAACCTTCTTTGCCGCCGAGGCTGTTTTTCGGTCCTTGCGATATCGATCCTCAAGGAAATGGCTGGCTTGGAGCTACCATCACATTCCTGGTTTCGCCTGGATCTCCGAGACTGCTTACCAATTCATCGCGCGGCATCGCAGCCTCGGATCAACCTTTACTCGATTGTTGTGGGGCAAGGACGTACGGCCTCCGACCTATTTTTGGGCCCGTCGCTGGTTCCTTCGCATGCTCGGACTTGTCTATCTGATCGCATTCGTGTCGCTTTGGGTGCAAGTGGATGGACTTGTTGGGGCCAACGGAATGTCGCCGGTTAGTCGGTTTCTCCCTGTAGTCCGGCAGCAGCTTGGACCAGACGCTTATTTTCTATTGCCAACACTTTGCTGGTTCGATTCGAGCAACGCTTTTCTTCATTTGCTTTGCGGAGGCGGCGTCCTCGTTTCAGTGCTTCTGATTTTCGGGATCGCCCCGGCGCTTTTACTCGTTGTGCTTTTTGTTTTTTACCTGTCGCTCACGGTTGCCGGACAAGTGTTCCTCAACTTTCAATGGGACGTCCTCCTGCTGGAAACCGGTTTTCTATCGATCTTTATCGCTCCATGGCGGCTATTGCCGCGGGACCTGATATGGTGGCCGGGGTCGGCGCCCCCGACCGCAGCTGATCCTGTTTCACGGGCAGGTTTATTCTTGCTCAAGGTGCTCCTATTCAAACTAATGCTCATGTCCGGCGTCGTGAAGTTGACCAGTGGCGACGATTCCTGGGGCTGGGTAAACCAGTCCTTTCATTGGAGCGCGTTGACGGCGCTTGATTACCATTACTGGTCGCAGCCGTTGCCGACGGTCTTTGCCTGGTGGGCCGACAAAAGCCCGGAATGGTTCAAACACTTTTCGGTCGCGTTTTGCCTCGCGGTCGAAATCATCGTGCCGTTTTTCATATGGGCGCCGCGACGCCCGCGCCTGGTGGCTGCAGGATTGATAATCTTCCTCCAGATCGTAATCGCCCTTACAGGTAACTATTGCTTTTTCAACCTGCTCACTATCGGGTTGTGCTTGTTGCTGATTGACGATGCCACGGTAGGGTCGGCGCGCTGCGCCGACCGGACGCCGCAGCGCGGCGTACCTACCTCGCGATTGTGTAGCTACACGGCGATCGCGGTGATTGCGGTCACATTGCCGATCAACGCGTGGCTCATTTTCAGCGCGTTCAAACCGGAAAGCAGACCGCCACGCTGGGTAACAACAGTCTACGAACAACTTGAAACATTTCGAATCGTTAACGGCTACGGACTTTTTCGTGTGATGACCAAGGAGCGCAACGAGATTGTTATCGAAGGCAGCTCTGACGGCATCGAGTGGCGCCCTTATGAATTCAAATGGAAACCGGGCGACCTAAAGCGCGCACCTGGCTGGTGTGCGCCCCACCAGCCCAGGCTTGATTGGCAGATGTGGTTCGCCGCTCTGGAAGCTCCAGAGCAAAATCCGTGGCTGATCGGCCTTATTGTCAGGTTACTGGAGGGGTCGCGAGATGTGACTCGACTGCTTGCACATGATCCGTTTTCCGATAAACCGCCCCACTACATCCGAGCGATGTTCTACCGCTATCGTTTTACAACTAACGAAGAACGCCGGCAAACCGGTGCCTGGTGGAAACGCCAGGAGCTTCGCGAATATTTGCCGACAATCTCGCGGGACCAGCTGCGCTAGGGCGATTGTCATTGGCCCCGTAAGTTGAGACCAGCTAGTTCAGACGTATATTCGGCGCGTGTCGAAAGAAGGTCAGATCGTAACGGAAGGCACTGTAACTCAGGTACTACCAGGGACCATGTTTCGGGTCGATCTACCCGGGCAACGCAATGTGCTCGCACATATCTCGGGCAAGATGCGAAAGCATTTTATTCGCATCGTGCCGGGCGATAAGGTTTCCGTCGAGCTTTCACCTTACGATCTGACAAAAGCGCGAATCATTTTTCGCGAACAATAACTCGCTTTCGGTTCAGCAGGTTAAAACCGTGAACCGTTCCAAGTGCGATTGCCTTTCGGGGGTTCCGACGTGGTGCTTAACTTTGGCTCGAGATTTGTTTGCCGAATTTGTCAACCACGCGGATACTTGCACCGATAATCAACCGGAGAATACAAATGGCAGAAGAGAATAAAACAGGAGAAGGAGCCCCTGTCGCAGGGGACGCACGCGACAAGCTTGAGAGCAGTAAACAACATGCGCGCAGGGCAGCGGAAGACTTGAAATCAGCGGCAGGCGCCATGGCTGAAGAATATCGCGGCAAGGCAGAGCAAAAATGGGGAGAAGCACGCGGCAAAGCTGAACAAGCGTGGGGGGATGCGAGGGATCGCGTCCGTACATTCCAGGAAGACGCGGAGCAATACGTGCGTGAGAATCCAACGAAGGCGATTTTCACCGCGCTCGGAATCGGGTTTGTTCTGGGTTTGATCTTCCGGCGTTAACTCCGAAAGCTTTTCGGAGATGATCAGCGAGAGCTCTCGGTCCCGCAATCCTGCGGGGCATGCCGGTTTGCTCCAGAACCTCTTCGCGCTTGTAAATGCTCTCGCGGAGTTTTTCGAAAGCCGATTTGCTCTTGTCGCCGAGGAATCGAAAGCGGCCGCAGTCCAATTACTAATATTGGTTGGTTGCTTGATTTTCGCCCTGCTCCTTTGCGCGCTGGGTTATGTTTTCCTAATAACTGGAGCTGTTGTCGGGTTAGCTCATCTGGTTGGAATTTCATGGCCATGGATAGCGCTCGCCGCCGCCGCGCTGCATTTTATCGTAGCGCTGGTGCTGCTCCTGATCGCGCGGAGCCGAATCAGCAAGCCGTTTTTCCGTGTCACTTTGGCTGAATTAAAAAAGGATCGTGAATGGCTGAGGAATCTTCAGACAACAAATCAATCGACGAATTGAGAGCGGAAATTGCCGATTCGCGCGGACGCGTCGGGCGCGATTTGCGCGGCCTGCAGTATGAATTGGATTTCCCGGCGAAATTCCGCAGATCATTCCGAAAACAAACAGTTTCCTGGATCACAGCCGCAGGCGCAGTCGGTGCCTTGATTGCCCTCGCGCCGATGCGAAAAAAGAAAATTTATGTAGACGCAAAACGCAGCCGCAAATCACAGAAGAAGCTGGCCGAGACCGGCTTAGCGTTGGCAGCGTTGAAGCTCGCCGCCAGCCTGGCGCGACCGGTGATTCTCGAGTTTGTCAAAAATAGGCTGACCGATTCTGCCGGAAAATCTCGCACCAAAACGTAAGGGCGTGGGCCCAGTTCCCTACGGCTCGCACTCGTTTTAGGATTTACGCGCTGACCTGCGTTTCGTAATTGTTTCCTCGGGCGCCAATGATCGCGAAGTCTCCAGATCTTCCCGTGAAATCGCAGGCGATGCGACATGTGGACGATTATCTCGAGGTTGGCCAGAAAGCTGGCGCATCTGATGTCCACCTGGCCGTGAACGCACAGCCAAGGTGGCGATTGCATGGACGTTTGGAGCCAATCTGGCCTGACGCGCCGACGCTGACTGCCGAGCAAACCGCTGCTCTGGCTGAAGCCTTCGTGCCGGATGTCTACAAGAACGAGCTTAATACCCGTGGCGATTCAGATTTTGCGTACGAAAACGAGTTCGCGCGCTACCGCACCAGCGTCGTCCGACAACGGCTGGGAATCGAAATCGTCTTTCGCGTGATCAACAGTCACGTTCGAACCATGGACGAACTGGGGCTGCCCGAGCGTCTCAAGTTGCTTACCCGTTATCAGAACGGGCTAATTTTGGCGACCGGTTCAGTAGGAACGGGCAAATCGACGACGCTTGCAGCAATGGTCCAACAAATAAACATCGAGCGCCGTGATCACATCATCACTTTGGAGGACCCAATTGAGTACATTTTGACTTCGAAAAACTGCCATGTTACCCAGCGAGAGATATTCACGCATAGCGAGTCGTTCGCTACAGCGCTGCGCGCTTCACTCCGTGAGGATCCCGATGTGATCATGGTTGGAGAAATGCGTGATTTGGAAACTATTTCGCTCGCCATCACTGCTGCGGAAACCGGGCATCTTGTTTTGGCAACGCTGCACACCAGTAATGCTTCCCGCACCCTTGACCGTTTGCTCGATGTGTTTCCATCGCATCAACAGGAACAAATCCGGGTGATGGTGAGTGAATCGCTCCGGGGAGTGATCAGTCATCAGTTAGTCCCGCGAGCCGACGGCACAGGACGTGTTCTGGCATTGGAGATTCTTACAAACACGCCTGCTGTGGCGAATGTGATCCGCGAAGCCAAGACCTATATGTTGCCGGGCATTATTCAGACAGGTAAGAAGCAAGGCATGCGCTTAATGGACGATACCCTAATTGATTTGTATCAGCGCGGCCTGATCAGCGCCCAGGAGGCTTACGCCCGAGCGGACCAAAAGCACATGGTGCGACAACAGATAGGAAAATGACGAAGCTCGAATGACGAATGACGAAATAATTTCGAATAACGAAGTCCGAATACAAAGCGCACGCTTTCAGCTTCAGGGAAGGAATGTCTCTATAAATCCTATCCGGCAGCTTTTCGTCCCTCGAGCTTTGTCATTCCTTCGTCCTTTGGCGTTCGTCATTCGGCATTAATCAAATGGCTTACCTCGACCAGTTCTTAAGTGTCATTGTCAAGCACGGTGGATCCGATCTGCATTTCGCCCAGGGGCAACCTCCGAAAATGCGAGTGCATGGAGACATCATGCCCATTCGCGCCGAGGCGATTTCGCGTGAGGAAGCCGTGCAAATGATGAGCGAAATTTGCGGTACTCGTAACTGGGAAAACTTTGAAGAAACCGGAGATCTCGATTTTGCCTATGAAATGGATGAAGCTTCCCGTTTCCGCAGCAATTATTTCAAGCAGTCCAACGGTTACGGTGCGACTTTTCGGCTGATTCCCACAAAGATTGCCTCGCTTGAACAACTGGGGATTCCGCTTGTTGTAAGAGACTTTGCAAATCTGCGCGGCGGGCTTGTCCTTGTAACTGGTCCTACTGGCTCTGGCAAAACTACAACGCAAGCCGCGCTGATTGACTACATCAATCAAAACTTTGCCAAACACGTCGTCACGATCGAGGAACCCATTGAGTTCGTCCACGAGAACAAGAAGAGCACCATTACGCAACGTGAAGTTCCGAGCAATTCCAGTTCCTTTGCCGCTGGGCTAAAGGCAGCGTTACGCGAGGATACCGATATCGTGCTGGTAGGAGAAATGCGCGACCTGGAGACGGTCTCCCTTGCTCTTACCGCGGCTGAAACGGGTCTTCTCGTATTCGGTACGCTGCACACAAACAATGCGCGTAAAACAGTCGACCGAATGGTGGACGTTTTTCCCGCGGACCGTCAACCTCAGGCCCGTGCCATGCTTGCGAACTCTCTGCGTGGCGTAGTAGCTCAATTGCTCTTAAAAAGGGCAGATCGACCTGGACGAATTGCAGTAAACGAAATTTTAATCGCGAATCCGGCCGTCGCCGCAGTCATTCGTGAAGGGGCAACACAAAAGCTCCAGGACGTGATTATTTCCGGCAAAGCGCAGGGGATGCAATTCATGGATGACGCCATCTGGGCGCTGCTCGAAAAAGGAATTGTCTCCCCTCACGAAGCATTTATGAAAGCCATCGACAAAGGCCGCTTCAGACCGTTTCTGTCACCAGAGGAAGAAGCACTGGGCAATGCTGCCGGTGCAGTCCCGGATGATGAGAAGCGCCTTCCCGGGAATTTTGTGAAACCGATGGGCACTCATGCGCGAACAGGAACGCGCTGAGAAAACTCCAAGCGCGCGTGCGGCAACGGGGTCAATTCACGTCCATCACGAGGACTGCGGTATCTTTCAACTTGCCGGAGCGAAACTGATCGAGCGCCGTGTTCGCTTGTTCTAAAGGAAACGTCTGGGCATCTGTCTTAACTGGAACGCGCGGTGCTATTTCAAAAAATTCTTCTCCGTCGCGGCGGGTCAGGTTCGCTACAGATGTAAGGACGCGTTCTTCCCAAAGCTCATCATAGGGAAAGGAAGGGATATCGCTCATGTGAATTCCGCCGCAGACTACAATGCCGCCTTTTGCCAGCGCGCGCAGCGCCGCAGGGACAAGCGGGCCGACTGAGGCAAAGATAATCGCTGCATCAAGTTTCTCCGGCGGCATCTGGTCGGAACCGCCGGCCCAGATCGCCCCCAGTTTCCTGGCGTCCTGCTGTGTTGCGTGGTCGCCTGGTCGCGTAAACACGAAAAGATCCCGCCCTTCAAACAAAGCGATCTGCGCGATCAGATGTCCAGCATTACCAAAACCATAGATGCCGAGCTTTTGTGCATCTCCAGTTTTACGGTAGGACCGATAACCAATCAGCCCCGCGCAAAGCAGCGGCGCAACCTCAACATCGTTGTAACGGTCAGGCAAATGAAAACAGAATCGAGCATCGGCGACGGTGAATTCCGCATAACCCCCATCGATGGTATACCCGGTGAAGCGAGCCCGGTCGCACAGATTTTCCCTGTGTGATCGACAATAAGCACATTCGCCATCAGTCCAGCCAAGCCACGGAACACCAACGCGATCGCCGACTTTGAATTTCGAATCTACTTCTTCTCCAATCTCTTCCACATATCCCACAATTTGGTGGCCCGGAATGAGCGGCAGTTTTGGATCCGGCAACTCGCCATCGACCACGTGAAGATCGGTCCTGCACACGGCGCAGGCCGCGATTCGCACAAGCAATTGGCCCCGGGATGGTCTTGGCTTCTCTACATCGCGCAGTTGAAGCGGCTGGTGCGGTTGATCCAGAACCATTGCACGCATGGTTGAAACAGAATGCTCTTTTCGCCTACCACTACTCGCACCGCTCTCTTAACCGTCGCTGAGCACGGCTAAGAGTTAGAAACAAAAAAATCACCGTACGCTGGCGGGCGCGGGCCGCATCGGTCCCCTCGCCGGTTCGACTTCGTGCTCGTGGAAATGCGCGCTGCGCAAGAACGGCACTTTATCGAGCACGTGCTCCTGGAACCATTCGAGCCAAAGATAGATGACCGGCGTGACGAACAGCGTGATCAACTGCGAAAAAATCAAACCGCCCACGATCACCAGACCTAACGGTCGGCGCGACGCGGCGTCCTGGCCAAATCCAAGCGCAATCGGTATTGCGCCCATTAGCGCAGCAAGCGTGGTCATCATGATAGGGCGAAATCGTTCTACGCTGGCTTCGTGAATGGCCGAGCGGAGGTCCCAGCCTTCGTCGATCCGTTGCAAGGCAAAATCGACAACCATAATTCCGTTCTTCTTTACAATGCCTAACAATAGGAAGAGACCGATCACGCTATAGAGCGAGAGCACCGAATGGAAAAGATATAACGTGGCGAGTCCGCCCACCACCGCGGGCACGATCGCGGGAAACAAGACCGTAAATGGATGTACATAGCTTTCGTAAAGGATTCCCAAAATCACATACATAACAAAGATCGCGGCGAGCAACAGTAGAGGCAGAGAACGAAACAGTTGCTGGAACACGAGTGTTTCTCCCTGGAAAATACCCTGCACGGTAGGATAATTGGGATGGATTTGGTCGAAGGCATCCTCGATGGCCTTGGTGGCATCGCCAATCGCGACATTTGGTAACAAATTGAAGTTAAACGTGACGCTGGTGAACTGATTCAGATGGTTCACCGCTTGCGGTCCGATAACTTCTTTTGTCGATGTTACAACACGCATTGGGACCAGATTAGACATGTTGCCTGTTGTTGTGGCGATCGTCCCGCCGCCCGAGCCGCTTGCGCTGAAATTGCCGCTGGTGCTGCTGCGCACCCACAGGTCATCCAAATCGTCAGGGTGCGCCCGTGCCTTGTCTTTGACTTCGAGGATAACCTGGTACTGGTCATCCGGTTTCTTGATGAGATAGACGTAGTTTTGCGAGTAAGCGTTGCGCATCAGACTTTGGATGGCAGAAGTAGAAACGCCATAGGTTGCAGCGCGATCCCTGTTGATGTCGATCCTAAGATTCGGCGTGTCGTGGTAATAATCTGAGCGAACACTGGCGAAGCCTTTGAATTGTTGCAGCTTTTCCATCAGCTGATCGGCGACGGCATAGACATCTTGCGGCACGATGCCGCTAATCGTGTAGGCATACTGCCCTTGAGTCTGACTGGTGGCACCTACACTGATTTGCAGGACAGGGCTCGGCGTTAACACGGCGGCGATACCGGGAATGGAGCCAAGCGATTTTTGCAGTCGTAAAATGATTTGATCGACCGGCGGACGCTCACTACGCGGCTTTAGAAAAAGAAATAACAGGCCTTGCGACAATGGGGTGCGCGAGGAAAAACCCGCGAGAGTGAAAAATTGCCCGACAGCTGGATCCTCTTGGATT
>Ga0081455_10002867_pt1 | contig 20305 bp, 10 predicted proteins | sample TabmetS3T2R1_FD_70207 | JGI IMG/M metagenome (GOLD analysis project Ga0081455, IMG submission 70207) | Tabebuia heterophylla rhizosphere microbial communities from the University of Puerto Rico - S3T2R1 | ecosystem: Host-associated > Plants > Roots > Rhizosphere ...
TGGAGCTCCCGCGACGCCTCCTTCTATGGTGTCCAGACCGCCTGCTGCGACCCGGGCAATGCCTTCGGCACTGACGGCAAAGCCTACGCCATCATCCTCGACACTGCTCCGGCGGCGACCTACATCCTCCGCTCCACCGACGGCGGCGGCACTTGGGCCGGTCCTACCCAGGTTTCAACCCCCGACCGCCCCAACGTCGCCGTTGACCCCACCAATTCCAACATCGTCTACATCACCTTCACCGACTTTGACCAGCCCGCCGGGCGCATCGCCGGCTACAAATCCACCGACGGTGGTGTCACTTGGGGATCGGAGTTCCTTATCGGCGACCCCATCTCCCCGCCCGGCTACCAGCAATCGAGCCAGCCGCGCGTAGCCTCCAACGGCTGGATCTACGTTGGCTACCAGGAATATAACTCCGAGGTCGCCGGCTGCGCCGCCGGCGTGCGCAACGAAGTGGCCCGCTCGACCGACGGCGGGGCCACCTGGACGACCACTGCCGAGCTGACCATCGTGCAGGGTGGCGCTTGCATCGCCGCGCAGGCCGGGCGCGGCATCTTCTGCATTAACGCCAGCGGCAGCTCCTTCCGCTCCCGCAGCCACCCGATTATGGGCGTCAATCCTTCCGACCCGACACACGTCTACATGGTCTACTCCGGCGGTGATCTGGAACCCACCGGCACTTATAGCTGCGGCGGCGGCACCGGCAACCACAGCGACACGCTATTCCGCAAATCGACCGACAGCGGCGCCACCTGGTCGTCGCCGGTCAAGATCAACAGCGACCCCGACGGGGCGAACAAGGACCAGTATTACCCCTGGATGAGCGTGCTGCCTAACGGCCGGATCTGGGTCGGCTGGAACGACCGCCGCGACGACCCCAACGACTTCCTGAGCAAGTGGTATCAGGCGCACTCCGACGATGAGGGCACCACCTGGCTCGACATCAACGGCGCGCCCGGCAACGACGTCGTGGCCGACGTGCAGACCCAACCCTCCACCTTCATCGGCGACTACCACGGCCTGGGCGCCGGCGGCCAGGGCAACGGCAACGTGCTGGGCATGTGGTTCGACAGCCGCAACAGCGTCGCCGGCGACGCCTATACCGACCCGCTGGCTGCATCCACGGCCACGCCAAGTCCCACAGCTACAGCGACGGCGACTGTTACAGCAACTCCTACACCGACAGCTACGGCAACCGCGACAGTCACAACAACACCCACTGCGACAGCAACGGCTACGGCAACAACAACGCCCACACCGCGGCCCACGCCCACGCCGAGAATAGCGCCGACACCGAGACCTCGTCCAACCCCCGTCCCACGCCCCTAGCCTTTCGCACCGAACCATGGAGTGGATTGGTCCTTACGGCATGGAAAACCTGAGACAGAGACGGATAAAGGTCGTGAATCGTGCTGACTCTAAGGTAAGCTCAAATGGAATGGTGGATTGCCGCGTGTCGAGACGACCAAGCCTGATTGATGGGAGATTATGGAGTTCCCGTGCAACAAGCAGGGTGCAGCGACCGCCACTCCTTTTCTAGTGTTGCGCGCCGCTCTTGCCACTGCTTGTGGGTAAGCGCACATGTGGAGTCCGCTGACGATGTTGCCACAGCGAGTCGGATTTAGATTCGATTAACCTTCAGCCGCTCCAGCAATTCAATTTTCTAACCAGACCACTGATATGAGACGCTTCACAGTTTCACTGATGCTATTGATTTGTCTGTCCTTTCTGCTCGCTTTCTCCAGCTCTTCAGCTCAGCTGGCGCCGACTTGGAAGCCAAACGGCCGCGAGTCTTCCGAAAAATATGACAATCCGCCTGCTCTCCCTCGAAAAATCGTTACCTCGCCACGAATGGTTTCACCTCACGGAGTGTTCACTAGCTACCAGGTGAATGTTGATGCGAGCGGCAACAACATTATTGGCGATGCTGCGAACGAGTGCACAATCTCCGTCGATCCGACAAATCTTAACAGAATGGCAATCGGCTGGAGGCAGTTTGATGATGTTACCTCTAACTTCCGGCAGGGCGGTTACGGTTATACTACCGATGGCGGCTTGACGTGGACGTTCCCTGGTGTTCTCGCACCAGGTATTTTCCGCAGCGATCCTGTAACCGGTTCGGATGAGGCAGGGAATTTCTTCTATCTCAGTCTGCGATCGGACGGGTTTTCGTTTTTCTGTGATGATATGTGGCGCTCGACCAATGGCGGTGCGTCATGGTCGTTAATTTCAGGCAAACAGGGAGCCATCGGCGGCGACAAACAATGGTTCACCATTGATAAGTCCGGAGGACCCGGCCATGGCTTCCAATATCAGGCCTGGGATACTGCCGGTTGCGACTTCGGGATGTTTAACCGTGCGACCGATGCCGGAGTGACATGGGAAACACCAGTTAGTATTCCCAACACGATTCAATTCGGGACGCTCGATGTAGATAGCAATGGCAACCTTTATGTCGGCGGCGAAAACGCATTCGTCTCCGGCGACTTTTGGTGCGCCCGGTCTAGTAATGCACAGATCGGCGGGCAGACACCAACTTTCGACCAAAACACCGCCGTCGACATGGGTGGCGAGCTGAGTGGTGGCGGTATCAATCCAGCGGGACTAACTGGACAATTATTCCTCGCGGTGGACCGCTCGGGAACGGCGACTAACAACAACATTTACATGCTCGCCAGTGTGCTGCCTGCCGGGCGAAGCACGACGGATGTGATGTTTGTGCGAAGCACCGACGGCGGATTAACCTTCAGCGCGCCGCAAAAAGTCAATGACGATCCCGTTAACCCCAGCAAGTGGCACTGGTTCGGCACATTCTCAGTAGCTCCCAATGGTCGGCTCGACGCTGTCTGGTATGATACGCGCAATGCTGCCAATAACACGGATTCCCAGTTGTTTTATTCTTTTAGCACCGATGCTGGCGTTATCTGGTCGCCTAATGTTGCTGTGAGCGACTCATTTGATCCTTCTGAGGGTTATCCGAACCAGAGCAAGATAGGCGATTATATTACAATTGTATCTGACGAAACCGGGGGCAACGTGGCTTACTCGGCCACGTTCAACTTTAACCCGAACAACGGCCAGCACGAAGAAGACGTTTATTACGTGCGTGTATTTCCCGGTGGGCAAGGACCCTCACCTACACCGACAGCTACAGCCAGCCCGACACCTACAGCTACTGCTACGGCTACGACGACAGTAACTCCAACTGCTACACCGACTCCCACGCCAACTGCTACACTCACGCCCACAGCAACTCCGAGGCCGACGCCAACCCCCAGATTTCAGCCCACGCCGAGGCCTCGTCCTACTCCAGCCCCGCGACCCCTGACGGCGAACAGAGCGAGTAGCCAGTAGCATATAGCCCGATGGCTGATGTGGGACGGGCGCGAACATGCTCGATCTCAGCCGACGCGTACAAACTCGGTATGCTCTCTGGTAGTTTGCGGCGGTAGCCGGCGAAGAGCTCAGATTTCAATGTTGCTGCCACGCATTGGGAGAATATTTGTCGACAAGCTAGCCGTTCTGGATTAAGGAAACGCGCCGGCGAGGCGATTTGGGGGATTCCAGCATGGTGAATCGCCTGTCGCTTCGTGGTTTACCACTTCAATCTCCAATCTTGAACGTCGCATGAGATATTCTCCGCTTTTGATCTTTAGCTTCTTTATAAGTCTGATTTTACTGATTGTGCTTCCCCCGATTTCGGCACAAACGCTGGCGCCCATCCGCAGGTTGCCCCTTGAAGAGCCACTTGAAACTTCAAAAAATATGCCGCCTGCGCCTCCTCGGAAAATAGAGACATCGCCGCGGATGATCTCGCCGTTCGGCATATTCACGAGCTTCCAGGTAAACGTCGATGCAAGTGGCAACAACATTCTTGGCGACGCCGCGAACGAGCCTTCCATTGCAGTTGACCCGACCGACGGTAACAAGATGACAATCGGTTGGCGGCAGTTCGACAGCATTCAATCCGACTTCCGCCAAGGCGGCTGGGGTTATACAACCGATGCCGGCGTCCACTGGACCTTTCCCGGTGTTCTGGAACCCGGAGTTTTCCGCAGCGATCCTGTAACACACTCCGATGAGATCGGAAAATTCTTCTATCTCAGTCTTCTTGGGGACAATTTCTGCGATGACGTATGGGCCTCTACGAATGGCGGCCAAACGTGGACGCAGGGAGGTCCGGCGCACGGAGGCGATAAAGAGTGGTTTACCATAGACAAGACCGGCGGACCGGGACACGGGTTCCAATACCAGTTTTGGAGCGGGTTCTTTCCTTGCGACTTCGGCGAATTCTCCCGTTCGACTGACGGCGGGCTCACTTGGATGAGCCCAATTAATGTTCCAAATGATACCGACACCGGAGCGTTGGACGTCGATACCAACGGCAATCTTTTCGTTGGCGGCTCAGACTTTAGCGGTCAGTTCCGGTGCCTTCGTTCCTCCAACGCTCAGATCGGGAACCAGACGCCAACGTTTGACCAAAATACCCAAGTTAATCTGGGTGGCTTTCTTATTCAGGGCGGAATCAATGGCATAGGACTTTGTGGCCAAACATTTATCGCGATAGACCGCTCCGGGACAGCGACAAACAACAATATTTACATGCTGGCCAGTGTGGTGCCGAATGGTCAGAACACCACAGAGGTTATGCTGGCACGAAGCACGGACGGGGGAGTCACCTTCAGCGCACCGATCCGCATTAATGACGATGCCAACCATCAAAGCAAGTGGCATTATTTTGGCACACTTTCGGTAGCACCGAACGGCCGTATTGATGTTGTGTGGTACGACACGCGTAATGCTGCTAATAACATTGATTCGCAGTTATTCTATTCTTTCAGTACCGATGCCGGAGTGACATGGGCTGTTAACGTCGCAGTGAGCAGCACATTCAATCCACAAGCAGGCTTCCCGAACAATCAAAAGATAGGTGATTATATCACGATCGTTTCGGACGCGACTGGGGGCAATGTGGCATATGCCGCTACGTTTAACGCCAACCCGGACGCTGTAGGCGGACACGAACAAGACGTCTATTATGTGCGAGTCTCTCCTGGTGGTGGGGGAACTCCGACGCCGACACCGACGGCCTCTCCAACGCCGTCGCCAACTGCTACAGTCACGCCTACTGCTACTCCGACAGTAACAGCAACGCCGACGGCAACTGCCACCGCTACTTCTACTCCGACGGCAACACCTAGTCCAACAACGACACCTACTCCGAGACCCACGCCGACGCCGAGGTCTGAGCCAACGCCGAGAGCTCGTCCCACACCGGTGCCAAGGCCATAAGATCGAATTATTGGTGATTAGTGATCACTTGTAGTCGGGATCCCGGATCCCGCTTTTGGGAGCGCAAGCGTCTTGCGCATTGGCGAATCCTATCCTCGCGATCGCTAATCTCGCCTGGGCCACATTCATATTCGCACGACAATTCGAGGGGGACTGCATTCGGCGTTGCGGCGACCCCAGGTTGCGAGAGTTGTGCGCTCCAGAACGCGGCCAATTCCAGGTTACAATGACGTTACCAAACACTCCCAGAATATTTCTCGACAACTTTTGGGTTCTGCATTATGAAAGCCCGCCCGTGCGGCGGTTCGGGGTTCTAGATTCGGGATTTGCAAATCGCTTACGGCTTCCACGCTCCAAACTTCACCGCTTCAACTACGCAATGAGACCTTTTACCGTTTCAGGCAACCTCTTCATCCTTGTCGCTTCAATGACCTCGCTGTCTACGGCTTTAGCTGGGCCGGCACCTGCGGGACGCTTCCCAGAGCCACTCGAAAAATCGGAGATGCAGCCAGCTCCATTGATTTACCGGCTCGAGACTTCACCGCGGATGATCTCGCAGTTCGGACCATTCGTGAGCTATCAGGTGAATGTTGACGCAAGCGGAAACAACATTGTGGGCGATGCCGCGAATGAGCCATCGATCTCAGTTGATCCCACGGACGGCAGCAAGATCGCGGTCGGGTGGCGACAATTCGATACGGTGCAATCTGACTTCAGGCAGTCCGGCTATGGCTACAGCACTGATGCCGGCCTCACCTGGCATTTCCCAGGCGTGTTGCAAGACCAGGTGTTTCGCAGCGATCCTGTCACGAACTCCGATGACACCGGGAATTTTTTCTATCTCAGCCTCTTAGTGGAAAGCTTTTGTGCCGACATCTGGCGGTCTACAAACGGCGGCCAAACATGGACAGAGCAGTCACCGGACGGAGGCGCGCATAGCGGGGATAAGGAATGGTTCACCATTGACAGAACGCCGACCAGTATGGGCTACGGTTTTCAATATCAGTTTTGGACCGAATTCGCCGCTTGCGAGTTCGGAGGATTCAGTCGTTCGACTGATGCCGGAGCAACCTGGCAGACTCCGATCAGCATTCCTAACGCTCCTCAGTGGGGAACGCTCGACGTGGCCAGCAACGGCAACCTTTTTATCGGCGGCGGGGATTCTGGTAGTAGCTTCTGGTGTATTCGGTCGACCAACGCGCAAAACCCGGGCGTTACACCAACGTTTGACCAAATCGCAACAATCAATATGGGCGGCAGCCTCGTTTTTGGTGGAACGGTGAATCCGGGCGGACTCTCCGGCCAAATCTTCCTTGCTGTCGACCGGTCCGGCGGCCCGACTAATAACAATATTTATATGGTGGCCAGTGTAGAACCATTCAGCGGCGGCGGAACGAATGTGATGTTTTCTCGCAGCACGGACGGCGGAGCAACCTTCAGTGCCGCGCAGCGCATAAACGACGATCCTGTAAATCCTAACAAATGGCATTGGTTCGGCACCATCGGAGTTGCGCCCAACGGCCGGATTGATTCCGTGTGGCTGGATTCGCGAAATGCCGCAAACAACATAGACTCGCAACTATTCTATTCGTACAGCACCGATGGCGGTGTTACCTGGGCGCCGAACGTTGCCGTCAGCAATTCCTTTAACCCTCTCGAAGGCTGGCCGATTCAGCAGAAGATAGGCGATTACATCACCGTTGTATCCGATGACACTGGAGGCGATGTCGCATACTCGGCCACGTTCAACTTCAATCCGGGCAGCGGGGAGCACGAGCAAGACGTCTATTTCGTTCGTGTGTCACCAAGTGGCGGACCTACACCTACGCCGACGGTAACAGCCACGCCTACAGCAACACCCACGGCCACAGCTACATCTACCGCAACCGTTACACCGAGTGGCACGCCCACGCCTACACCTAGACCCACGCCCACACCGCGCTCCCAACCGACACCCAGGCCCCGCCCTACACCGGCGCCGAGGCCGTAGAACTGCGTCAGACGTGATCAGTGACCAGCGATCGCTGGTCAGGTGTAGTTGCGGGTCATTTTGAAACGCCGCTGGTCGCGATCGTTTCGAAGAGCCCGGCGAAGGCGAACCATCGATGATCGGGTTCAGCCGAGGGCGATGATACCCTGCGAAAGCAAATGAAGTCGATTTTTCGGGTCGGCATCCACTTGCCGTTTCCTACGTCAGTTGGCCTGCGTGCTTCCTCATTTCGGATGGAGCTGGATCAGCAAACGGGGGTACCCCTGAGATAGCCCTTAAAGTTGGCTCTTTATAAAATTTCAGAGAAAAATATTGTTGACACCTTCCTGCCAACCGGACTAAAACGGGCGTCCTGATGGCCAAATCTAATTTTCCGGCAGGGAAAATCAGGGTTCCAGCCAAATCTCTTCTCCAACTTACGAATCATTCAGGTTCAACCTAGGACAACATCAAAATGAAAAAGCAAATTAATCCCAGTATCAAAGCGCATCTTATACGAGGGGCGTTTTACCTACTTCTGCTTGTAGCAGTGTGCGCCATCCCATTTGCCTTGGCGCAGCGCAACGCTACCAAGCGAGGCGTGGCTTCGAAATTCGCAGTTGCACCGCCTGCGAACGGAGCGGCCCAGGCAACGATGCTTTCGGGCGTTCGTTCTAAAGCCGTCTCGCAGTCTAAAGCCGTCTCGCAGTTTAACACTGGCATGGGCTCTCAAGCTACTTCGAAGCCTAACGCTGGCGCGCGGCCTCTTCCCTATGACTTTCGGCGTTTACCTGGCCAGGCGCGTTTGTCGACAGCGGCGTCGCAGGGCCGCAGCCCTGCTGCGAAGATGGCCGATCGGTTGCTGCGTCCCATGAGGCCTGATGGGGTCTATGTGATCGATGACGGAGTCTCGGAAGATGCAGTGGGGTTTGGTAACGGAGCGCAAAACTTCGAGTCGCTCTTTTTTAATCAGTTCGACGTCATTGCTGGTCAGACGCTGATTAGCACAGTAAGCGTGGCGTGGGGGACGCCTGCTTTTCCGGATCCGTCGATGAATGGGACGCCGGTAACGATCGGCATTTGGAGCGATCCAAATGGGGATGGGAATCCGAGCGACGCGGCGTTACTGGGGCAGGTCGCCGGAACGATTCAGAATCAAGGCACAGACACATTCGTCGACTACACCTTGAATCCGCCGGTCGACGTCAGCGCGTTTACCAGCTTCTTCGTCGGCGATATGACTCCGATGAATAATGGGCCCGAGCACTTTTTCCAAGCCATCGACCAGACCAATTCCCAGCGGCAGAGCTGGATCGCAGCGATGAGCGATGGCAGTTCAGTAGATTTCAACAATCCCGGCAACAACGACTTTATTGGTCTTATCGATGACTTTGGAATTCCGGGTAACTGGCTGATCCGTGCTAGTACCGGAGGAGGAGGAGGCAGTCCGACCCCGACGGCAACAGCAACGCCGACGGGGACACCGGGTGGATGTGTGATTAATGGAAGCATCGACACTGGGGATCCGACACAGACTGATCGGCTCTTCCGGAGCGGTATTCCGCAAACCTGTCCGCCGACTACGACGTGCGCGATCTTTGGCGATCCGACTCCGCACCATTACGATGCGTATACCTTTACCAACACCACGGGTGCGAGTCAGTGCGTGACAGTGACTACCGACACGCAATGCACCGGCACCAACTTCATCTTCACCGGTGCTTATCTCGGGAGCTTTGATCCAAACAACCTGTGCACCAACTGGATTGGAGACTCAGGTAGCAGCCCGGATATTGGGGTACCAGGCGTGTTCTCGTTTGACGTCAATAATGGCGACACGTTTGTGATTGTGGTGAGCGAAGTGACAGCCGATGCGGGATGCCCCGCTTACACTGTGACGGTGACTCCGGCGACAATCTGCGGTGGTGGAGGCAGTCCTACGCCAACGGCAACGGCAACGGCAACGCCAACTGGATCGCCTACGTGCATACCTGGAGGCACCCCTGGGCCATGGGTGGCGGGCAGTGCGTATCCGCTAAACATCGTGCGATATGGTTTTGCGCAGACGGCTACTCACTTCTATGTGTTTGGAGGTGTTGCTGACGGTCTTCGTGTGACCAATGTCAACCGGATGGATCTGGCCAGTGGAACGTGGGAACCGCGTGCGTCGATGCCCTTCAAAAGCGAAGCGCCTACGTGCGCGCTGGATGAATCGAGCGGGATTGTTTACTGCGCGGAGGGCGACACTGGGCCCGGCTTTGCCAGCTACAACATTGCAACCGACAGCTGGACATCATTGGCTCCCGATCCCTTTGTGACGGATCACTACGGCTCGGTATCGGGTGCCTTCAACGGCAAGGTGTTTGTGATCGGTGGCACGACCTCCTTCAGTAACGCCAATTGGGTATATGACATAGCCAGTAACACGTGGTCGCTTGGAACGGCGGCGCCCACAGGGGCGTTCATATTGCCCGGCTACCGGCAGGTGGGACAATTTCTGTATGTAGTTGGGGGTTTCGACCCGACTGCGATCAATCTGACGACCACTTTACGCCTGGATATGAGTTCAGCGCCTGGAGTGTGGGAGATTGGACCGGTATTCACGCAGCAACGAGCAGACTTCGGGCTGGCCTTTGATGCTGGGACCAACAAGTTGTATGCGCTTGGTGGAGACTTGGGAAATGACTTTAATTTCTTCAATTCGACCGATGAAGTGGATGAGCTAGATGTGTCAGTGTGGCCTGGAGGAACATGGGTGACCTCGCCACCGAACCTGCCACAGCCTAACCGTCAGGCTAACATGGCTGGCTTTTACGGGAATGGGGAGATCTGGAGTGTAGGGGGTATAAACGGAGCGACCTTCCAGTTCCTGAATGAGGTTTGGCATCGCAGCAACGGCGGCGGTGGTTGCGTCACCCCAACACCGACAGGCACTCCAACAGCGACGCCGACGCCAACCGGTACCCCAACGTGCACTCCGATCGTGATTAATGGAAGTATTGGCGTTGGCGATCCTACGCAGACTGATAAACTCATCGCGACCGGTAACCCGCAAACCTGTCCGCCGAGTACGACGTGCAACATCTTTGGTGATCCAGGTTCCTTCCGTTACGACGCTTACACGTTCACAAATACGACCGGTGCAACTCAATGCGTGACGATCGATACGAATTCAGTCTGTACTGGAAACCATAACATTTTCACTGCGGCTTATTTGGGGAGCTTCGATCCCAACAACGTCTGCACCAACTGGATTGGAGACATAGGAAACTTCCCCAATCCGGATCAGGCGTTTCAAGTTGAGGTGGACAACGGGCAAACCGTTGTTGTGGTGGTGAGCGAGGCCCATCACGCAGGGTGTCCGGCTTACACGCTGACAGTAACAGGGTTCTGCGGCGGAGGCACACCTACGCCGACGCCCTCGGGAACGCCAACGGCTACGCCCACCTGCACACCAGGAGGAGGTTCCCCTGGGCCGTGGACGCAGGCGGCGCCAGTAGGGATAGATCACTACGGTGGGTTCATAGATAGCAATGGCACGGTTGCGTTTGAAGGCGGTGGTTACTCCTTCTCTGTGCCAGGTACCATCAATGAGTTTGGCAGTTTTGATCCTGTTGCCAACGCGTGGACATCGCTTGCTCCAGTGCCCGATTTGGATAACGCTGAGGCCTCAGCCGTGTTTGCGCCCAACGTGAATAAGCTCTTCGTCTTCGGTGGCGATAATCCAGACACGCTGGTCGTCGTTAATACCACCCGTATTTATGACATTGCCACCAACACCTGGAGCACGGGAGCGCCCATGCCTGACATTCGCGCGTTTATGGCTTCGGGCTATTTCAACGGCAAGATCTACCTGGTCGGTGGATATAGCACAGGAAATGTCGATCCATCCTTTGGTCAGGTGTGGGAGTATGATCCGGTGACAAACACATTTGACACGTCGCGGACAAGTATGCCCGCCACATTGGGAGGCCCGGGTTTTGGAGTGATTAATGGGCACCTCTATGTTGCTGGTGGCCGCGACATCAATGTCACGAACCTTGACACGTTGTATGACTACGATATTGCGGCCGATACCTGGACGCAGCGGGCTAATCTCCCGAGCGGGATCAATGTACCTGGCTCGGCTGTGATTGGTGGTAAGCTGTGGATATTCAGTGGTGGCAATCCGTTCGGCAGCGGTCCAGAGGCAATGCCTTCGGTCAGAACGCAGGGTAAGCAAGCTCCAGATACTACGAACATCCTACAGGTCTATGACCCGGTTAGCGACAGCTGGACTACCGGGCCGAGTCTCAACCTGGTGCGCTCGTTCACTGCAGGCACTGATGTGGGTAATACAGCAGTGGCAGTGGGTGGGTACGACGGTTTTGGCACGATAACGTCCGTGGAGGTTAATGTCACCACCGGCGGTGTTTGTCCGAGTCCTACGCCGACGGCAACAGCAACTGCAACCGCGAGTGGCTCGGCAACTGCAACGCCAACAGCAACAGCAACAGCGACCGCGAGTGGCTCGGCAACCGCGACGCCAACAGCAACAGCCTCGGCAACAGCCTCGCCGACTTCGACGATTAGACCTACGCCTACGCCGCGTGCTAAACCGACGCCGAGACCGGCTCCGACACCCGGGCCCCGCCCGACAATCAAGCCGAGTCCGTGGCCCCCTCCGTCACCAACGCCCTGAAAAGGGTTAGCCTACGCAAGCATCAATCTCTTTGAGACGGGAATTCGCGAACTTCGCGAATTCCTTGTCTCTGGGGAATCGAGCTCTTGGCTGGAAGCACAAGGAAGTTGGGATTCTTCTCACTCGATTCTCGTAGTGCGGGGTTGAACGTCCCGTTTAGAATAGAAAAAAACATTGACGTTCGTTGGTAGGGTTGAATAAAAACTATACCCTACACACAATGGATAATTTCCCGTCAGAGAGTCGGGTTGGGAGAACAAACAGAATGAAAGAGCAAATTGATATCAACATCAATGCGCATCCACTCCGAAATGCGTTGATTGTGCTCTCAGCGGTGGCAATCTGCAGTATTCCGTTCGCCTTGGCTCAGCGGACGCATCCCGGAAAATCCGACGAACGCAACGGTAGCAGGATACCGTCACGTGTTATGAATCCCACAGGCGCGCCTGGGCAAGTGGGCGGCACGCTCATGGCGCCACAGAGTTGCACAATCATTTTGGATGAAGGATTTGACGATATTGAGAATCTGCCCGGCTGGGTGCTGATAAATCATAGCCAACCTTCAGGAGCGAGTGGTTGGTTCCAGGGCAACGGCCCTGTGTTCCCTGCCTTCGATGGTCCGCCTGACGCATACATTGGCGCGAACTTCAATGACGGTGGAGGCCTGGCTACGATCAGCAATTGGCTGTTAACGCCAGAAGTAACTTTGCAGGACGGCAGTACGCTGACCTTCTACACACGTACAGCGCAAGCGTCACTGGCGGCAGTGGGCATGCTGTCCGGCGCCTGCAACACCGGCAATGCGTTTCCGGATCGGCTACAGGTTCGGATGAGCACTAATGGCGCAAGCACCAACGTGGGGACAACCGCGTTCGACGTGGGCGATTTTATTAATCTCTTGATCGATATAAACCCGACCTACGCGATAGGCGGATACCCCGAAGCATGGACGCAATTCACGGCCAACATCAGCGGTGTCCCACCGGGGATTACAGGCCGGCTTGCTTTCAGGTATTTTGTTGAAAATGGCGGTCCTGAGGGAGTCAACTCGAATTACATCGGCATCGACCGAGCGGTGTATTGCGCCACAATCCCCAGGGTGATTCCCACACCACGGCCGCGGCCAACTCCAGTGCCTCGTCCATAAACCATGGGCCTAGTCGGGGGAAAGAACGCCCAGCAGACTTATTTACCCATCGAATAGACACTGGAGCTGTTAAACGCTTCAATGCTGTTCAAAAAGCTTGACTGGCTAATGTTGAGCCGGTTACAAAGGGCGTTGTTTTGTATTCTGGGATTTTTGAAACAATGCATTACGGCGCACTGGTAGTCCCTCGGACGGCGTAGCGGCGTTTCGACTCCTCAAGAATCCACTTCCGCAAACCCAAACCCTAAGAAAATGAAAAACAGATCTGTTATTCCATCGACAGTTTGTCGCCGCTCCAATCGTGAATATTTTCGAACCGGGCGCGAGGCCGGTTTCTTCAATGTGCGTGCCCTGCTCGGAGTGACCCTGTGTTTTGTCGGGCTCGCACTCGCCATATTCGCTGCAAGAGAGAGTTCGCTTCGCCGGATGCCGCAGCCTCCTCGCTATATGCCTGTGCCGTCTAGCGACGACTTGCAGGGCGAAGGTGCTCGTCTTGCAGAGTTGGAACAGTACTGGCACGATCGTTTGACTTATCCTACCGGGCGGTTCGATCCCGCATGGCTGCGCGTAGCAGCTGCTCAAGACGCTCGGATCGTACGTGGCGTCCCGGCGGGATCTTACCAAAAACGCAATCTCGGTCATCGGTCGCCTCTTGGCACGAATACTTTTACCGCCCTCGGTCCACAACCGGAGCGCATGACGGGTTGCTCCGGTTGTTTTGATTACACGACGACTGAAGGTCGAGTTAACTCTGTTGCTGTCGATCCAACGACGACGGTGAATGGTACCATCGTTGCTTATTCCGGGGCGGTCGGTGGCGGCGTCTGGAAAACAACGAATTGCTGCAGTGACACGACTACATGGACCGTAGTTACCGATGACCCGCTCATTTCTACCACAGCCATTGACACAGTTGTTATCGACCCTAACGATCATAACACCGTCTACGCCGGCACAGGTGACCTGAACTTCGGATCCTTCTCAATGGGCAGTCAGGGGATTTTGAAGTCAACCGATGCCGGTGGAACATGGACCGTGTTGGGCGCGGATGTGTTCGGCATGATTTACAGCCAGCCCCCTGGTGAGTTCCCACAATATAACGCAGTGGGTAAAGTGCGCGTCGATCCGAATGACAGTAACAAAGTCGTAGCAGGAACCAAACAGGGTCTATACTTTTCCTATGACGGCGGTACGAACTGGGACGGCCCATGCTTCACAAATAATTTCAGCACGCAACGGCAGGATGTTACAGGCCTGGAGCTGAGCGATGTGGGCGGAGGCAATACCCGGATCGTCGCCGCGATCGGCACGCGGGGTTTCCCTACATATGTGCAGTACGATCTGGGCAAAAATGGAGCAAACGGTCTCTATAGCGCCACGATGGGATCGAGTGGCTGCCCTAGCTTCACCTCAGTCGCCAGTAATGCTAACGGCTTTATCTTCGGCAATCAGGTCTCCGGCAGCCCGTACACGACGGGCGCACCGATGAATGCCGGCAACGGCATACCTTGCGACTATCCAATTACCGGTGGAACTGGAACCTGTGACCCCAGCACCAACCAGCTCGGACGCATCGACATTGCAGTCGCACCGAGTGATCCAAATTACATCTACGCGCAGGCGCAATCCATTGTTTGGAATAGCGCTTGCGGCAATACCAACGGTTGCCAGCTGGGTGCATGGGCTACCACAGATGGCGGCACGAGCTGGACTTATATGGAAGGTTCTCAAGGCGGCGCGCTCGGTGACTGCGGCTTCGATTATCCGCAAAACTGGTACGATCAGGGAATCGCGGTGGACCCGAATAACCCCGATCGCGTATTCTTCGACACATATGACGTTTGGTTCGCAACCCGTACAGGAACCGTGTGGAACGATATCACCTGTGGTTATACCGGCGCGAACCCACGTCCTGTGCACGTGGACCAACATGCACTCGCGTTCGTATCTGGGTCTTCCAGCATTTTGGTACTCGGCAACGATGGCGGCGTCCACGGGACTACAAACGCGGACCTTGCAACGCAGACCAATGATCCAACATGGTTTAACATGGACACCGGTATTAACACGATCGAGTTTTACTCCGGCGATATCAGCGGTAATTTTGCTAATTCTGCTTCGCCGCAAGCAAGTGGTGGTGCGCAGGATAACGGCTCGTCTTCCGTGACTTTTAACGGAACCCCGACGGGACCGGTGCAATGGCAGCTTGGCGTCGGCGGTGATGGCTTCTATTCGCGCATTGATCCCGTAGGCACAGGATCAAGTCTCCGCTTTTTCCAGGGCAACAATAACGGCGCCATGAGTCGTTGCGTTAGTAATTGCACGAATCAATTTGCCCCGTGGGTCGGCGTGACAGGAGGCTGGACTGCCGACACTAGATCTTTCGTGACACCATACGATCTTTTCCATGGTGGTATCCCGGGTGGCGATGATTGTCCTCCAGCCGGTGTTCCTGGTGGCTGCGGCCATCTTGTTGTTGGCAGTACGCGCGTATGGGAATCGATTGCCGGGGGAGACGCCACGATGAATGGGACGTGGTATGTGACTAATAATCCAACGACTCAGAACATGACAAAGCAGACATTAGGAAATCGTTCGTATATCAACCAGGTCAAGTATTCGCCCAAGTATCACAGCGTTGCAATGGTTGGCACAAATGACGCGAACGTCTGGATCGGGTTCAACCTTGGTACCGGCACCCAAGCACAGGCCAACTGGATAGATGTTACTGACGACAACGCGATTCTGCCTCTCCGCCCGGTGTTGGGTGTCGCGCTCGATCCTTCAGTGGCAGCTGCCAATCTACCGGTCGGCTACGTCGGGGTCGGTGGATTCAACCCAAATACGCCATCGACGCCAGGCCATGTTTTCCAAGTGACTTGCACTGCCGACTGCGGCTCATTTACGTGGGCAGACAAGACTGGCAATCTTCCGGACATCCCAGTAGACTCGATCATCGTTAACCCCAATATCCCGCAACAGGTCTTCGCTGGCACAGACTGGGGCGTTTACTACACCGATGATATAACGGTCGGATCTCCAACGTGGCAACGCTTTGAGAACGGCATCCCACACGCGATGGTATGGGACATGCAAATAGACCGCGGCTCCACGACGCTTTCGGTCTGGACGCGCAGCCGCGGTGCTTATGTTTATCCCTTGGCGGGAGGCGCTACACCAACACCAACACCAACCGCAAGTCCTACAGCAACCGCAACGGCGACACCTACGGTAACAGCCAGTGCAACACCGACACCGAGGCCGACGCCTACGCCGAGAATAGCGCCTACACCTAGACCCCGTCCAACACCCGTACCTCGCCCATTAGGCGCTGATCGGCAGATCGGTGATTAGTGGTCCACTAGACAGTAGATCAGCCCGCCCACACCATCGCCGACGATGCCAGATGAAAACGCCACTTTACCGCGTGCCGTTGAGCCCGGGCATTGCGGTCTTTTGGGAAATCATGAATGGCTGTCGCGAGTTTCCGAAGAAAGCTGTGTCCAGCTCTAAGGCTTTATGGCCGAGGCAGAGTCGGGCGCGAAGTTAGAGAAACTGTAAGCGCCGCCGCGCTTATCCTAGCGCGTTGGTAATGCCATTACTGTGGGGGTTGCCGTTTCTGTGGGATCGCAGCCGCTGTTGTCTTGGGTGTCGGCGATGGATTCGGTATACACGGACTCTCTGGGCAATTGAAGATTTCCATCGAATCTATAGGCGAGCCACTGACATCATAACCGCCCGCCAGCCAAATGCGGTTAATGCTGTCCGTATCGGTCGGGAAATTGCGCCGACCAGTGACGAACGGCTGTCCTGTTGACCAACTGTTAGTACTCGGATCGTAGATATTCACCTCGCTGGAGGGGTTGGGTGCGTCTCTTCCACCGCCCATCACATATATTCTGTCGCAGAAGGTAAGCGCGCGCGTTTCAGCTGTGTTCCGCGGTATCGTGGCAATGTTACGGATCGTGTCGATTACTGGGTCGTAAGCAAATGAGAAATTACTATCATGAAGGGTAGTACCGTCCCAAGTGCTGCCGCCAGCTGTAACGATTACGTTGCCGATAGTGGCAGTGGGGATGTAGCCCAGCGGCGTCGGCAAGTGCGTGCTCTTCTGCACCCAGTTTGGAGGGCAGGGAGTAAATTCCCAAATGGTATCGACCATCCCCGCGTTGATGTTGAATCCACCCAGAATGTAGAGTTTGTTGTTAAAAACCGAGAAGCCGCCGGGCAGAATCGTCCCTTTACTCCCTGGCCATGGAGCATCAATCGTGGTGATGGTGTCCGTAATAGGGTCGTAGCGAAAAACCCGATCCGTAGCGGTGGTTTCCCCCGCTGCCGAGCCGCCGACGCAATAGACGTAGTCCGCTCCGTTAACATTGAGCACGCTGCAAGCCATGTCGTTCACTTGATTGTCAGGATAAGTGGCTGACCTAGTTGTCCAAGTATTGGAGGCTGGATCATACTGGAAGGGATGCGTGAACTCGCTCCCAGGTGTGTCGGAACCGCGCCCACCCATGGCGTAAAACTTCCCGAGAGGAGGCGCAACCGTTGGTCCCGGCAAGGCGGCGAAGCCGCCGCCGCCAGAATTACGAGCATGGTGAAAATTTCCTGGAAAAAAGACACCTACCAAACGAACGCCGACGCTCGGCAGGTCTCGCCCGGCTATCCAACTGCAAGAACCGGGTGTCGGTGTCGGTGTGGCGCCTCCATCCCCGTTGGAGGCCTCGACGTTATCGGTACCGTTGACCAAATCGCCTACAGCCGGTTCTATTATGATAACGGCCAGTAGCATCGCAACGATACCGGACAGGCAAAAAATAGCAGCAGTTGCAACACGGAGGGATTTTGAATTCGATTTCCTGCTCGTGCTTGAACCGATCTTTTGGTTGTGCGAGAAATCGGACACGGTAACCGGAATCTTAGGTGGAGTGCTGAAATAGTGTCAATACTTTTTCCAGAGGTTATCTTTTGATGGGACCGGCGGCGGCGGTCTGCTTCGCACTTTGACCGATCAATGCCGTGACCTGGGAAATGCCCTCGAGGACAGAGCGCTCTGCGAGAAAGAGTTTACAGCTTACAGGGACTCGCGAATTGCTTCGCGAGTCCCCGAAGAAAGCGGTGCGTTAGCTCCAAGGTTACGGCCGAGGTCTTGGAGTTGGGCGCGGCCGCGCAGTTGGAGTGGCCCTTGGTTCCGGTGTTGCTGTTGGTGTTGCCGTCGCCGCCGCTGCTGCTGCAGGCGGCCAGCGCGATCGCCGTGACCGTGCCCAGCGCGGCGATGACTGCGCGCCGCGCGATCGGAGTCCTCATCGTGTTCGTCCCTCCTGGGGGAGCAGAGCTGGCGCGGCGCCGGCGACCGCGTCGAGAGCCGGCTACTCGAATCGATTCGACTAATTCGCGGGAACCGTAACCCGGCGGCAACCTGGCCGCAAGACTCTGCGGGACCCTGATTTCGTTCGTGGGTGGGACGTTCAGGGGTATGGGCGGGGCGGCGCCGGGCAGAAAACGTTTCCAAGCGATTGTCGAATCAATTCGACTGAGTGGTTCGGATGGCTCGGGTGGTTCGGATGGCTCCGGTGGCTCGGCCCCGCTCCTGCCGCCTCCCGGCTTTGCACCCAGAAACGTCGCTAACTCGGCGATCCAGCCCGGGGTTAGCGACGGTTCTGGGTGCAAACCGGGGGGACGAACGCGATACGCGGGGAAGCGGAACTCCACGTCACCGGACAACGTGGCGCAGCCGGAAGCCACGACTCAACGCCGCGGCTCGGTTGGCGTCACCCCGAACTTCTCGATCACGAACCGCCAGAACAGCGGGAGCGCGTCGACGGCCGGCAAGTCGTGATCGATGTCAATCCGGCCAGCGACTCGAACTGCGGATGCGCGGCCGAGAACGTCGCGAAGCGGTTCTCGATCTCGGCGCTCACGAGGTCGTCGACGCCAGAGGGGATGCCCTCGAGGATGTCGACCCGGTCGACCTCGCCTTCGACACCGTCGGCGGCGACCTGCTGAGGCGTGCCGGGGCGCTCGTGCGGCCGGGCGGCCGCGTCGTCTCGGTGGCCGAGGAGCCGCTGGCACCGGGGATCGATGCCGTCTACTTCGTCGTCGAGCCAAGTTCCGAGCAGCTCGTCCAGATCGCACGCCTCGTCGAAGGCGGTGTGCTCCGGCCGATGATCGACTCGGTCTTTCCGCTCTCCGACGCCCGGGCCGCCTTCGAGCGCAGCCTCGCCCGCGGCAAGCGCGGCAAGGTCGTCCTGCGCGTCTCCGGCGCGTAGCAAGACGACGACCGCAACATCGGCAACAACGCCATCAGACCGGTCAGGAATCGAGAAGCACCGGCCCCGAGCGGCACCTAACCTGACCGCCATGGACCTCGTGCCCACGGTGTCTGAGCCGTTCACCGGGCTCCTGCCGCAGAGGAGACCAGCCCATGCCCGCCGCCGCGACCCATGAGGCCAACCGGTCCTACCGGGATGTGCTGCGCAACCGGCACGTGGCTGGTCTCCTCCTAGGAGATCTCCTCGCCAACGTCGGCACAGGCATGCTCATCGTCGCCCTGCCCGTGCAGACACTCTCGATTCACGGGAACGTGCCGAAGGCCGTCGCCATCGGGCTGGTCGAGGCGGCGCCGTTCGTTCTGTCCACCGTCGTCGCGCTGTCCATCGGATTGGGGCGGGTGAGGGTGCCGCCACGGACGCTCCTGCTCGCCGACTGCGTACTCCGATCGCTGACCTTCGCCACGCTGGGCGTTCTGGCCGTCACCGATCAGCTCACGCTGCAGGTGCTGATCATTGGCCTTCTCTTCGGCGCGACGTTCCGGATGGCCGGGTCGAGCAGCAGGCGTCTGCTGGCCACGTCCATGGCGGGCGAGACGGGCCGGTTCGCCGTCAACGGCCTGCTCGGGCTCAACGCGAGCTTCGCGCTCTACATCATGGGCCCGGTCCTCGGCGGCATCATCGTCGCCACGACGAGCGCCGGTGTCGCGCTGCTCTTCGACGCATGCGGCGCGCTGATCCTGCTGGCCGCGGTCCTGGCCTCGGTCCCGCGAGCCGTCAACGGTTGCGACGCGCTCCGCCGTCCGGCGTCCCACGAGTCGGGCTGGCGCGTTCTGCGACGGCGCCCGGTCGCGGCTCGGCTGCTCGTCGTCGAGTTCTTCTTCAACTTCCTCTACATGCCGATCGAGATCGCGCTTCCCTTGTTCGTACGCGAGAAGCTGGAC
>Ga0081455_10002868_pt1 | contig 20303 bp, 19 predicted proteins | sample TabmetS3T2R1_FD_70207 | JGI IMG/M metagenome (GOLD analysis project Ga0081455, IMG submission 70207) | Tabebuia heterophylla rhizosphere microbial communities from the University of Puerto Rico - S3T2R1 | ecosystem: Host-associated > Plants > Roots > Rhizosphere ...
GGGAGCCGATCCAGGTGGTGGGCGACCTCTACTCCCTGGCGACCTGCAACGAGATCGGCTGCCGCCGCCTGATCGAGATGATGGACGAGTTCGCCATCGACGATCTCGATCGGCTGGGCACCCACGTCCTGGAGAAGTCCAAGCAGGCCTCGCTCGAGGCGATCCGCAAGATCAGGCCCGGCGAATACAAGTTCTCGATGCGCGTCGACGGCTACGACAAGCCGATCGACCTCGTCGCCACGATGAAGATCGGTGACACGGGCATCGACGTCGACTTCGCCGGCACCTCGGGCGTGTCGGCCTACGGCATCAACGTGCCGGTCTGCTACACCGAAGCCTATGCCTCGTTCGGCGTGAAATGCATCGTGGCGCCCAAGGTGCCCAACAACGAGGGCTCGCTGTCGGTGATCCGCGTGACGGCGCCGGAGGACTCGATCCTCAACGCCAAGAAGCCCGCGCCCGTGGCGGCGCGCCACGTCACCGGCCAGATGCTGCCCGACGTGATGTTCGGCTGCCTGCACCAGGCGCTGGGCGGCCAGGTGCCGGCCGAAGGCACGTCGTGCCTGTGGAACCTGTTCGCGCTGGGCGGGCCCGGCGCGACCGACGGCGATCCGGCGGAGACGGTGCATGCCAAGCCGTTCAGCGTCATGAGCTTCCATGCCGGCGGCACCGGCGCACGGCCGGGCGCCGACGGGCTCTCGGCCACCGCCTTTCCCAGCGGCGTGCGTAATGTGCCGATCGAAGTGAACGAGGCGGTCTCCCCTGTCATCGTGTGGCGCAAGGAGTACCGCACCGATTCCGGCGGCGCCGGCGAGTTCCGCGGCGGGCTGGGCCAGGTCATGGAAGTCGGCACGCTCGACAAGGCACCGTTTGCACTCAGTGCCTACTACGACCGCATCGACCATCCGCCGCGCGGCCGCGAAGGCGGCCTCAACGGCACGGCCGGCCGCGTCACCTTGTCGTCCGGCAAGGTGCTGCGCGGGAAGGGCCTGCAGACCGTGCCGTCGAAGGATCGCGTGATCATCGAGATGCCGGGTGGCGGCGGCCTCGGCAATCCGCGGCGGCGGCCGGTCTCCGTGGTGGTCGACGACGTGCGCCAGGGCTTCATCTCGGCCGAGGCGGCGCGGCGCGACTACGGCGTGGCCGTCAATGACGACGGGACGGTCGACGAGGCGGAGACGGCGAAGCTGCGCGCAATCGCGGCGGAGTAGGATCTCCTCCCCAACGAAAGTTGGGGAGGTGGACGCGTAGCGGCCGGAGGGGTCATGGGGCGCTCGCTGATGAGCATGACCCCTCCGGCCCTTCGGGCCACCTCCCCAGCAAAGCTGGGGAGGAGCAAACCAAGGGAGAGAGCGATGCGTGTGAGTGCCGGCCTGCCGACCGGAATGGAAGGCTTGACCTATCCGATCCCGTTCTCCGATCCGGAGAATGTGATCAAGATCGCCCAGGCGGCCGAAAAATTCGGCTACGACTCGGTGTGGGGCAACGACCACATGACGACCCAGAATTACGTGCGCGCCGAGTTCCCGGTGCCGCCGCGTTTCTGGGAGCCGCTCATCACCTACGCCTTCGTGCTCTCCGAAACCAAGACCATCAAGGTCGGCACCGGGGTGTTGGTGCTGCCCATGCGGCACGACATCGTGGTGACGGCCAAGCAGATCGCCACGCTCGACCATTTCGGCAAAGGGCGGCTGGAAGTGGGTGTCGGCATCGGCGCCTATCGCGAGGAGTTCAAGGCACTGCAGCCGGATTCCAAAGTGCAGCGCGGCGACATCGTCGACGAGGGCCTGCAGGCGCTGAAGCTCTTGTTCAACGAGCGCGTGGCGAGCTTCGAGGGCCGCTACTACAAGTTCAAGGACGTCGAGCTCTATCCCAAGCCGCTGCAGAAGCACATCCCGATCTATGTCGGCGGCAACAACCCGAACAACATCGAGCGCACGGTCAAATGGGCCGACGGCTGGCTGCCGGCCGGCATGCATGTCGAGCGCCTGCGCGCCGGGGTGAAGGCGCTGCACGAGATGGCCGAGAAGGCCGGGCGCGATCCCAGGACCATCGAGGTCTGCCCGCAGTTCGTGGTCCATGTCGGCAAGACGCACGAGGCCGCCGTCGAGAGCTTCCGCAAGAGCCAGATGAACAAGCACCTGGTGTCGTTGTCCAAGTCGACGCTCAGGGGCCAGGGCGCGGCCACCCACGAGGAGATCAACCTGATCGGCACGCCGGCCGAGATCGTCGACAAAGCCAACGCCTTCCGCGAAGCCGGCGTCACCCACCTGCTCGGCCTCTACTTTGCCGCCGACTCCGTCCAGGAACTGCTGGACCAGATGCAGCTGTTCGGCGAGGAGGTGACGCCGAAGGTGAAGTGACGTCGAGCAGCTTGGGCCCGGGCCATGGGAATAACCAAGCACCGGTGCCGGGGGTAAGCGTTGCGACCCGCCTGTGCTCGAGGGGCCACACCCGCTTGGCCGCGCGCCGCACGAGGGGTTTCCGCAATTAGCGCAGTTCCCGCAAGTGATCTGCCAATCAGCGCTGTATATGCTTGCACTGCAAGCCCCCAATATATTGAGACGCCCGCAAGTACGCGCGACGTGGTGTGGTCGAACCATAGTGCCTCCCAGCAACAGCAATTTCTGCGCGCCGTGCGGCGCAGAAATTCGATGTGAAGTGCTGGCAATGCATGCAGCGCTGCCTCCAGGACGCGGATCTCCGCAAGCAGCTCGCCGATCCGGCGATCGAGGCTGAGGCGGATGCGAAGGTGGCGCTTGCTCATGCCCTCCATTTAGGGCTGTTTGTACGAACGCCGATCAACTGCGAAATTATGAGAGTTGTAGAGATTGTTCTTGCCGTCGCTGCCACATCGCGTGCCAGCCGCAATGGCCCGTGGCTGATAGAACCCAGGCGTCCGTCTCAACGCCAGCCTTCTGCTGCACTCAGTCACGCAGCGGTGCAGTGCCATAGGCCTCTTGCCGCCGGCGCGTAGAGAGCATATGTCTTAGGCATATGCCTGAGGAGACATGGCATGCCAGAGCAGAGGCGCGTCAAGCTATTCCGCAATGGCCGCAACCAGGCGGTCCGCATCCCGGTGGAATTCGAGATGCCCGGCGATGAAGCGATCATGCGCCGCGACGGCGATCGCCTGGTGATCGAGCCGGTACGCAAGCGCGGCCTCGTCGCGCTGCTCAGGAGCATGAAGCCTTTGGGTGAAGAGTTTCCGGACATCGACGATCCAGCACCTAAACCGGAGAAGCTGCTTTGAGCCGGTACATGCTCGATACGAATATGATCTCCGACCTTGTCCGGAACCCGCAGGGCCAGGCCGCGACGCGTATCGCGAAGGCGGGCGAAGACAACATATGCACCAGCATCATCGTCGCCAGCGAGCTGCGGTATGGGTGCGCCAAGAGCGGTTCGAAACAACTGCGCAAGGCTGTCGAAGACCTGCTCGGCGAGATCAAGGTGCTTCCGTTCGAGGCTCCCGCCGATATCGAATATGGCAGAATCCGCGCAGAGCTGGAAGCTGTTGGCAGACCGATCGGAGGAAACGACCTCCTGATCGCAGCCCATGCCTATGCGACCGGTTGCATCGTCGTGACAGCCAATGCCGGCGAATTCCGGCGCGTCCGCGGCCTGAAGGTCGAGAACTGGCTCGATCGTTGAAGGCCTGTCGAGGTCATGCCGAAGACAAGGTGATGCCGGGCGGCTTGGACTCCGTCGACAACCACCAGGTCTTTCCGCTGCACCACGCGGACTGGTCGGCAGCCTGCCCGCGGTGGAGCGTCTTGACGCTTGCCATGTTGCCTTGCGCGAAGGCCTTGGCGAGACGTTTGCTCGTGGCCTCGTCCCGCGCGCCCTGGCAGGGAATGAACGCGGCAGGACAAACGAACTGTGCCGCGAAGTGCGCTCCGTCAGTTCGAGTCAGCAACAGCATGCCTCCCAGCCCCCGATCTGGAGTGAGCGGAAAGAGGAGCCGGCCGCCCGGCCGCAGAGCGTCCAGCCAGGCATCGAGCGGATCGGTGGCGCCGGCATTCACATAGATGACGTCGCTGTCGGGAAGATCGCCTTCGGCCGCCGACCGATTGACCACCGTCACGTTCGACAAGCCGCTGAGATTTGCCGAGGCTTTGCGCGCCAGATCGGCATCGATCTCGTACGCCGCCACCGATCCGTGCGGGCCAACGAGAGCCGCCAGCACGGCAGTGTAGTAACCTGTGCCAGCACCGACATGCAGCACCGAGGCGCCGGCAGGCGGCTGAAGCGCCGCCAGGCAGCGGGCGTGCAGGCTCGGCTCGCCATTGTTGATCCCGTGATCCGTCACGAGGCCGATGAGGACATCCTGGTAAAGAAAGGCAGGATCGTCCGACGGCGTCTCGATGTAGCCGGCCCCGAAGGCGAACACCTTCCAGGGACCCGGCCCGACATACTGTTCCCTCGGAACGGCTTCGAACGCTGCCACGATCCGTTGGTCGTACACGCCTCCTTTGCCGGCGATGAAACGCGCATAGTAGCTCCTCAGAGCCGCGACGGAGTGCATGCCTGCCTCATGTCTCAGTGTCGTTCTGATCGGCCGCGTCGTCGGTCACGCCGAACGCCGCTCGCAGATGACCCACCGCTTCTTTCAGCCTGGTCGGCGAGGGCATTCGACGCGAACCGTCGATGAGCAGCTCCATGCCCGGGGCGACCGTCACGCGCGTGACCGCCGACACCACCGGCACGAACTCCTTTGCGGCAAGGCGGGCATGCCACGCCCGCAGTATCTCCTCGCTGGGGGCGGCCAAGGACCTCTCCCAGGATCGGCGGGAGATCCCCCGCCTGGCCAGGATGGCGTCGATCTCGGACCCGTATCGCCGGATCGCGGCGTGATCGAGGCCGGCCTCCTGCAGCAGACGGACGCGCCGCAATTGGTTGAGATGGCCATCGTCGAAATGAGCGCCTCGCCCGCGACCGGTCGGCGGGTCGATCAATCGCTCGCGCACGTAGTAGCGCACGTTGCGCTCGCCGAGCCCCGACAGCTGACCGAGCTGGGCGGCGGTGTAGCGGCCGGACGAGCCACGAACCATGCTGGAAATATCGACAGTCAACTGTCTCATTGTCAACTGTCATAATAACATCGTCGTGCATCCCGGCCCGGGCATTGTAGGCTCCTCGGCCAACCAACGACGACGCGAACCAGAGGAGCGCCTATGTCTTTGACCGGAAATGTGGCCGCCAGCCCAGCGACCGGCGGCATCGTGTTCACCGGCTGCGACCTGATGGCAGGCGCCGGCGCAGCAGCCGCTGGTTCGTCTCAGCCGCAAGGGCATGACCATGCGCATGCCCGACGCCGCGAGGTCGTGGTCGCGGGCAAGCGGGTCAAGACCGTCGACGTGCATGCCCATTGCTGCGTGCCGCCGGCGATGGCCCTGATCAAGCATCCGCTGGAGGCGCCGGGCCTGCTCATGGATGACACCAGCGCGCGCGTCGCCGCCATGGACGCCCAGGGCATCGACGTCGAGGCACTCAGCATCAATCCCTACTGGTACCGCGCCGAACGCGACGTGGCGGCCGAGCTGATCAAGATCCAGAACGAGACGCTGGTCGAATTCTGCGCCGCCAATCCCGAACGGTTCGTGGCCTTCGCGACGGCCTCGCTGCAGCATCCCGATCTCGCCGCCGAGCAGGTCGAATACGCGGTGAAGAACCTCGGCTTCCGCGGCGTCGGCGTCGGCGGTAGCGTCGCTGGCGAAGACCTGGCCAATCCGCGGTTCCACCCGTTCTGGGCCAAGTGCGAGGAGCTGGGCGTGCTGGTCTTCATGCATCCGCTCGGCACGCGCGAGCTCGAACCCAGCGGGCGGCTGGGCGGCAGCGGCCTGCTCACCAACACGATCGGCAACCCGCTCGAAACCACGATCGCGCTCTCGCACCTGATCTTCGAAGGCACGCTCGACCGCTTCCCGGGATTGAAGATCTGCGCCGCGCACGGCGGGGGCTTCCTGCCCTCCTACGCCAATCGGTCGGATGCGGTGATCCGCACCTTCCCTGATCGCGTCGGGCCGTTGCCCAAGAAGAAGCCGACGGCCTACCTCAAGGACGGGCAGCTGTTCTTCGACACCATCGTGTTCACGCCGGAAGCGCTGCGGCACCTGATCGCCGAGACGGGCGCAGGCCAGATCATGATCGGCACCGACTATCCATTCCCGTGGACCAGCACGGAGATCGACCTGGTGCTCGGCACGCCGGGCCTCAGCGATGACGAGCGCATCGCCATCCTGGGAGGCACGGCAGCGCGGCTACTGGGCATCGCGGACTAGAATGCGGCCCAAGGCATCGGAGGCTGGCTAAGTCGGTGGACTACAGCTTCGTTTGCTCACGCCGGCTACTGAGCGTGTCCAGCCACTCCTCGAGGAGCGCCTGGGTCATTTCGAGGGTCTCCAAGATAAACGCGGCGTTGTCGGCATGCTGCGTCGTTGCGGCCCGCGCGACGAGCCGGCGCTGCTTCTTGATGCGTTGCCGTCCCTCGATGACGCGTCTTTGCCCATTCTCAAAGTGCTCACGACTCTGCCCCATCCGGGATTCTTCCTCACGAATGAAGCGCAGCAGGTCGTCACGTTTCTCGGTATTCGAGGTCCTGCGCAATCTCGAGAGGTAGACTTCGATGTTGCCTTCAGTCACGAAGGCGCTCATCGGCGTCGTCCTTGTGGCCGGCTGCAGCTGCGCGCCCCGCGTCGCATCGGTGACCCTCCGCCCTCCGGTTGTGGAAGGAACAAAGACGGAAATCTCTGTCCGGCTCACTACGTCCCCTGCGCCGTCGACATCCGAGGCCGACCAAGCCTCTGCTCGCGGCGGGTTCTCACCGGCCTCGACGCAGGCGTGAACGAAACAATCAATCGATTCCGCCATCGCACGCACCACTCCGGCTTTCGAGGTGCCCAGCGCCCTTAAGCCCGGAACATCCGGCGCGCGGGCTTCGTAAAAGCCGCTGTCGAGTTGGTCGACAATCACCCAGTAAGAGAGCTTTTGCATGGGCGCCTCCTTCGCCCTGTGAAGGATGCCATCATCGCTTCCTCCAACTTTGACGGCAGCTTTTCAACCAAAGGCCTGTGACCCTGTGGTGACCGACCTGGAATGACCAAAAGCAGGAGGCTGGCACGCGAGCGACTGGGCGAGACCGGCCGAGGGGGCGAGACCGGCCGAGGCTCGGCGCTCACCAGAAATCGCTGAAATCCTTGATGCCGGCGCCGGTGGGCGCCGACAGCGTCACGATCCGGGTATTCGGACTCTGTGCGTGCCGATATTTCGGCCATCCCTTGTGGCGGGGCAGGACGGTCAGTTGCGGGCCGGCCTTGCGACTATGCCGGGCACTGGCGACATAGGCGGTGAGGCTCAGCCGATAACGGCCCATCCGCCAGGAGAACTGGTTTGCCGGATTGTGGCCGCCGTTGGCCCAGGCCTTCTTCTGCAGCCCTTTGATCGACACGATGAGGAAGACCAGGATGCCGGCCTTGTGCAATTCCCCGGTCTCTTCCTGCTCGATCAACCTCAAGTCGGTGTCCGAAAGACCGGGCGTCGCCGGAAAGCCGTCCTTGGGCTTGTAGGGGTGCGAATGGAATTCGCCGATCAGCCGCGCCGACGGCCAGAACGCCGGCACGACCTCGCTCAATTTCTCGCGATACTCGGTCGACGGCAGGACCCACGAATGGGCGCTCTTGGCATGACCGTCGATGGTCGCATGCTCGATGGAATAGATGCAGGAATCGCGGTCCGAGCTGATCTTGTGGCCCCAGAGCAAGCCATAGGTCTCGTTCCACCGTGCCGAGTTGCCTTTTCCCGGCGCCTGCCGCGGAACGTCATAGGCCGCAATGGTTGCCAGCGTCATGTGCATGAAAGCGGATTCGCTCACACGCACGAGATACTTCCTGGCTGCCATCGCCCGCCCCGCTCCTCTTCCTACGCCCCGCCAGCAAGGCGTGAATCAACCAAACCGCGGGGCGGCCGTCCATGCCGCAAGCCGCCGCCGCGACAAATAGGACCTCTCCGGTGCTTTAGTTTTCCTTTCGGCCGGGTCGTGACGCCTGGCTTCGGGGATCAGATCGCGGACGAGCTTGTTTTGCCGCCCATTCTGGCTTTTCCGCGAGCCCGCGACGTCGTTGATTCGCAGCCGTCATGCTGAAATATATTCAGCTCCACTAAAAGGTGCGTCTTGTCACGCGAAACGATGGTTTCTCAAACGTTGCTGCCTGGGCCCTGAAGCCGGAGGTCCTGGATATCGCACCCTACAATCAATGATTGCAGCCGACCATCCTCTAGCGGCGCGAAGCCGGCGGCGGGCTGCTGGTGCAACCCACGGTCGGACAGTTCGAGGCAAAGCCGCGCTCATCGCGGATGCACGCAACCACGGACTCGCCTCGATAGGGCACGCCGTAGCAGGCCTGGTCGGCGCGGCAGGCAGCGGCCGTGCGATGGCGTCCGCACGGATCGTCGGGTGGCGCCGGACACCAGTCGTTCGGGCTCATGCCGCAGGGAGGCGGCTCGGCGACTGCTCCGCCCGACGCCCCCGCCATCATGAAACCAACGAGAGCAAGCACCAGCGACGAAGAGACCGGTCCGGCCCGCACCGCCGTCAATGGAGGCCGTAGAACTGCATCGCGCCGCCAGCCATGACCTTGCGCTGCGTCTCGGCCGACAGTCCCTTCAGCCGGTCCTTCAGCATCTGCGGCGCACCCGGGAAGAAACCGTCACGGTGCGGATAGTCGGTCGCCCACAGGATCTTGTGCGGGCCGATATAGTCGGCGAGTGCGGCGATCGAGCCTTCGACGGGCTCGAACGAGATCCAGCAGTTGCGCTGGAAGAGCTCGCTGGGCCGCGTCTTGAGGCCGGAATCGTTGAAGCCCTGGTCGTCGAAATGGCGGTCCATGCGGTCGAGCCAGGGCGCCACCCAGCCGCCGCCCGACTCGAGGAAGCCCACCCTGAGCCTGGGATGGCGCTCGCACACGCCGCCCCAGATCATGCTCATGCAGGCCAGCATCATCTCCATGGTGTGCGAGATGATGTGCTGCGCGCCGCGGCCGTCGAAGCGATCGACGCCCACGGTGGGCATGCCGCTGTTGCCGCCTTCATGGATGCCGACGCAGAAATCGAGCTCCTCCGCCTCGCTCCAGAACGGCTCGTAGTCCGGCGAGTGCAGCTGGCGATCGTTGTAAGGATTGGGCCGCAGGAAGCCGCCGCGGAAGCCGAGCTCCTTGCGGGCGAAGCGCATCTCCCCGATTGCCGCGTCAATCGACTGCATCGGCAGCATGGCGATGCCGAACAGGCGGTCGGGATAGGGCTTGCAATAGTCGGCGAGCCAGCGGTTGTAGGCGCGGCACATCGCGGCGGCAAAGGCAGGATCGCGGACTGCGCCAGCGAACAGGCCGAGGCTGGGATAGAGGAAGGCGGCATCGATGCCGTCGAGATCCATGTCGGGGATGCGCGCGTGCGGATCGAAGCCGCCCTTGCGCCCGTCCTTGTATTCCATGGCATTGGCGGCAACCACGCCCTGCCGGGCGCCGACGCCACCAATGCCGCCGAAGCCGGCGCGGCTGCCGAGGATCTTCTCCTCGAGCAGCAGGCGCTCCTTGCCGTTCTCGTCCTTGACGAGCTTCGGCGCGCGCTCGCGATACTGCGGATCCATGTAGTCGTTCCAGAGCGAGAACGGCTCCAGGACATGCCCATCGGCATCGATGACGTTGTAGGTGCGACTCATGTTTCCTCCGTCAGTGTTTTATTCGTTGGCTCAGGGATTCACAGCTCAGGCTGGCCCGTCGACGATGACCAGGTTGCCAACGGTGCTCTTGAGCCTGAGCGAGATCACTTTCTGGTATTCGGCTGATTTGTACCAATCCTCCGCGGCCTTGCGGGACGGGAACTCGATGATCACCAGCCGAGGGTGCTTCCACTCGCCTTCGAGCACAGTGAAGTCGCCACCGCGCACGATGAACTTGCCGCCGAATGGCTCGACCGTCCTGGGAACTTCCGCACGATACTTGGCGAAGGTCACTTCGTCGTTCACCGTTTCGGTCGCGATGACATAGGCCTTCATTCCTATCTCCTCTTTCCAGATCAATGCCGCCGCGTCTCGAACTCGTGGAACTCGCTCATGAAGGGCGCGGCGACGGCGGCGTTGAGCTTGCAATCGAGGAAGAGCGGGCCGTCCGGCTTCTTCAGCATCGGCGCCATCTTGTGCAGGTCGTCGAGCGTGCGGATGGTCGCCGCCTGGAAGCCGAAGGCCTCGGCGATCGGTGCGTAATCGACGTCGGGGAAGACCGACTTGGCGACCGGCAGGTCGCGCATCTTGAGGAAGTGCAGCTCCGCACCGTAGGCACAGTCGTTCATCAGCACGATGACGAGCGGCAGATCTTCGCGCACGACGGTTTCCAGCTCGCCCATGGTCATCAGGAAACCGCCGTCGCCGATCACCAGGACGGTGGTCTCGTCCGGTCGCGCCTTGGCCACGCCCAGCGCGGTGCCGAAGCCCAGCCCGATGGAGGCGAAGTCGCTGGTCAGCTTGAAGCGGCCGGGATCGGGCACCGAGAGATAAGGCACGATGCCGAGGAAATTGCCGGCGTCGTAGACCAGGTTGCGGTTGGCCGGCAGCAGCTTCTCCAGCGCCACGCCGAGCGCGCGCGGATCGACGGTGCGCGGCGTGCTGGCCGGCTCGAAGTCTTTCGCGATGTCGAACTTGGCCAGCAAGCCCAGCGTCTCCTCGGAGCGGAATGGTCGTTCGGCATTGGAACCGGGCGGCAGCGCATCGAGAAGAGCGCGCGCCGCCAGCCGCGCATCTCCGACCACGGCGACGTCGGCCGGATGCCAGCGGCCGATGTGGCTGCGATCGGAATCGACCTGGATCAGCGGCACCTTGGGCAACGAATGGCCGAAGCTCATGGTGAGCAGGTTGAGGCCGGCGCCGAACACCAGCACGCAGTCCGCCTGGTCGATCATGCGGCGAGCGGCGGAATGCGAGAACGAGCCGACGATGCCGAGATTGCAGGGATGGCCGCGGAACATGTCCTTGCCGCGCGCCGAGGTCGCCAGCAGCGCGCCGGTGCGGTCGGCGAGCTGTTCGAGCGCGGCCTTGGCGCCGGCGCGGTGCGCCCCCAGCCCGGCCAGGATCACCGGCTTGCGGCTCTGGCGCAGCAGCGCGGCCGCCGCCTCGATCGCCTGAGGTTGCGGCGCCTGTGGCGGACGCTCGCGTTTGGGCGACGGCGACGCAGCGCCGGAGTCGAGCACCATGTCGTCGAGCTGGACGTTGACCGGCAGAAGCAATGCCGCCGCCCCGCCCTGCAGGGCCGCCGCGGCGGCGTCGGCCAGGGCGCCGCGCGCCGTCGCCGGGCTGGTGGCAGTGAAGGTGCGGATGCCGGCGGCGGCCAGCACGCTCTGCGCGCTGAACGACTTGTAGTCCGGGCCGATGCCGTTGGCCTGGCCTGACGACGTAGCGGCGTCGCCCGAGATGATCAGCACGCGCGAGCCCGCACGGCTGGCATAGGTCGAGGCATGCAGGCCATTGGCAGTGGCAGGGCCGCGGCCGATCACCGCCACGCCCAGCCCGCCCGTGGCGTAGGAGAAACCCTCGGCCATGGCGACGGCGTTGTTCTCGTGCCGCGCGCCGTAGAAGCGGATGCCGGCGCTGTCGAGCGCCGTGGCGAACACCGCGGTGTCGTCGCTCATCAGGCCAAATACTTGCTCGACGCCCAGCGCCTTGATGTCGTCGACCAGCACCTGGTAGGTCGGCGCGGTACGCTCCACTCGATCGGGCATGACTCGCTCCCTCTGCTGCGGTGCCCTCCCGCCGGGCACACGACGATAGTGCGGCTTGTGGCCAGATGGAACATGCTTCGGTCGGCGAAAGCTGGAGGGCATGGCATGGGTGCGCGAACCGGATCGCAGTTCCTCGACGGACTGCGCAAGACCAAGCGTGAGATCTGGGTCGACGGCGAGAGGATCGACGACGTCACCACCCATCCCAAGCTGCGCGGCGGGGCGGAAAGCCTGGCGGCGATGTTCGACCGCCAGCACGCCTACGCAAGCGAATGCCTGTTCGCCCATCCCGAGAGCGGCGAGCCGACCAACATCAGCCACATGATCCCGCGCTCCAAGGATGACCTGTGGCGGCGCCATGCCGGGCTGGTGCGGCTGTCGGAAGGCTCGATGGGCATCATGGGCCGCACGCCCGACTACATGAACATGAAGTTCGCAGCCTTCGCCTCGGCGCCCAAGGTGTGGGCCGGAGCGGACGGGCGCAACGAGCGCGGCGCCCGCAACATCGTCGCCTTCCAATGCCATCTCAGTCGCAACGACGTCTCGCTCACCCATACCATCATCCAGCCGACGATCGACAAGCGGACCGATGGCCAACTCAAAGGCAACAAGGTCAGCATCCGCAAGGTCGGCGAGACGGCCGAGGGCATCATCGTGCGCGGCGCCCGGGTGCTCGCCACCCTCGCCCCCTACGCCGACGAGCAGACGGTCTATCCGGGCCAGCCGATTCCGCCCGACGCCAAGGACTACGCTCTTGCCTTCGCCATTCCGATCGATACGCCGGGCGTCAGGTTCCTGTGCCGCGATTCGACCTCGTCGCCGGGCGCCGATCCGTTCGACAAGCCGCTGTCGTCGCGCTTCGACGAGCAGGACGCGTTCTGCATCTTCGACGACGTGCTGGTGCCGTGGGACCGCGTGTTCATCGACGGCGACGTGCAGATCTACAACTCGATGCGCGAGACCGGCTACGCCATCAACATGACCACACAATCGACCATACGGGCGCTGACCAAGCTCGAGTTCGCCTATGGCCTGGCGAGCCGCATGGCCGAGCTGATCGGCGACTATTCGCCGGCGACCACAGAGATGCTGGGCGAGCTCGCCTGTTACGTGCGCCTGACCGCCAACGCCGTGGAGCTGTCGCTAGAGCAGGCAAGGCAGCGCGAGGATGGCGTGTGGTTTCCCAATGGCGCGGCGCTCGAGCCGATGCGTTCGATCCTGCCGATGTGGATGCCGCGGGTTGCCGAGATCATCACCCTGATCGGCAGCCACAACCTGCTGACGGCGCCCAGCCGCTCGCAGCTCAAGGACCCCAAGCTGCGGCCGCTGCTCGACGAAATGCTGCATGGCGCCGATGGCGCGACGGCCGACGAACGCGCCCAGGTGTTCCGCCTGGCCTGGGATTTCGTCGGCTCCTCGCTCGCCGGGCGCGGCTTCCTCTACGAGCGCTTCTATTTGACGTCGGCCTCGCGCAACAAGCAGCTGCTGCATTCGCGCTTCTTCGACCGGACGCGCTCGCAATCCCTGCTCAAGGACATGCTGTCGCGGGCCAGGTCCGGTCCCGTCACATCTTCGTCTCAGCCGGCGTGAAGCAGTAGATGAACTCCTGGCGCTCGCAGATGTGCGAACGGCCGTCGCCGGCCACGTTGGGCGGCATGAGGGCGCGCGGCGGGACCGCCAGCCACTTGTAGCCGTTCCAGGCCAGCCAATTGCCGCCCTCGTCCTGCTTCGCCCGGGTGGGGCGGCAATCCCCGTCGTTGCAGCAGTCGACGCCGGGGTTGGTCGGCGAATGCCAGCCCTTGTAGATATGATGCAATTCGGCGTGCCCATCGCCATATTTGCCCGATTGCGACTGGCTTTCATGGCCGATCGCCAGCCCTGCAAAAAGGCTCGTGGCGAACAAGGAAACCAGCCAGCAATGGGTGACGCGCATGCCTTGTGGCAACGCGCATGTCGGGGGCTAGGCTCCCTTGTGGGCTGTGACGCGTTGCGGTCCTCGACGCCAGATGGCAGGTTTGCGTGGCACGCATAGATCGCATTGCAACGATTATACGTATGTAAGCGCTTATGCGGGTCCTTCGGGGGGAGGCAAGTTCTGGTGTTGCGCCTAGTGGTCGACCACGGCAAGCCCTTGGTCCAAGTCGAAGCGAGTGGCCGGGTGGTCGCCAGCGAAGTGTTCGAGCATATCAACCAGCTCGAACTGGAAAATGCCCTGGCCTATCCCAAACTGATCGATGCCCGCCGCATGCAGGTCGGCTTCAGCGCCGAAGAGGTCATGCAGTTCGCCGCCGCCATCAGCGGGCTGGGCGCCGTCGAAGTCCTGGGCCCCCTGGCCGTGGTCGCCACGTCGGACGAGGCGACCGCCATGGCGCGCCGCTACATCCACCTGTCGGCCAGCCAACGGCCGGCAAAGCTGTTCAACAGCATCAAGAAGGCCGAGAAGTGGCTGGACGCGCAGCGGCCACGGACGTTGCGCGGCGACGCCCGCATCCTGGTGGTCGATGATAATCACGGGGTGCTCCGGGAGGCGACGGAGCTGCTCAGCAGCCTCGGCTATCGGGTGATCTCGGCGTCGAATGGCGCGGACGCGCTGGCGCTGCTCAAGAGCGACGACGGCTTCGACCTCCTGTTCACCGACGTCGTCATGCCGGGCGAGCTGGCCGGCCGGGCACTCGCCGCCAAGGCCGTCGAGATGCGGCCCGGCCTGAAAGTGCTGTTCGTCTCGGGGTATTTCGAGGGCTCGCTGGTCGAGAAGGAGCAGCTCGAGACCGATGTCCAGTTCCTGGCCAAGCCCTATCGCAAGAAACAGCTCGCCCAGAAGATCGAGGAAGTGCTGAGCGCCGTCTCCTGAACGGCCGCCCCTTCTCTACTTGGTCAACCGGTCGCCCAGCTCGCTCTGGAAGCTGCGGTAGCGTTCGACGTCCTGCTTGAGGTAGGCGGCCGTGCCGGCCGGCGACGCCCGTGCATAAGTCTCGATGCCGGCCTTGAGCAGCCGCTCCTTCACCTCCGGCTCGGCGATCGCCTCGTTGATCGCGCGGTTGAGTCGCTTGACGACATCGGTAGGCAAACCCTTTGGCCCGATCATGATGACCCACGACGCGAGCGTCGTGTCCTTCATGCCGAGTTGATCGAGCAGCGGCACCTTGGCGACCAGCGGCGTGTCGCTGGGCGCGGCGAGGGCCAGCGGCCGCACCGCGTCCGAGCTGATCAGCGGCACCGCCGAGGCGAGCACGGCCACGCCGAAGTCCGCCTCGCCCTTGCTGAGCGCCTCCATCATCGGCGCGCCGCCGCGATAGGGCACATGCACGGCTGAAAGATCGCCGGCGCGCTTGAGATAGACCTCGGCTCCGAACTGGGTGATGCCGGCCGGGCCGGACGAGGCGTAGGTCGCTTTTCCGGCGCTCGCCTTCAGGTAGTCGTTGAGCTCCTTGGCTGTCTTGAAGGGTTTGCTCGCCGGCACCACCAGGATCAGCGGCGACTGCCCAACCAGCGCGATCGGCGTGAAGTCGACCAGCGGATCGTACTTGGCGTTCTGCGGCTGCATGATCGGGTTGATGGCAAAGGCGCCGGGATCCGACAGCATGATGTGATAGCCGTCGGGCGTCGTCGCGGCGGTGGCGGCAGCGGCGATCGAGCCGCCGGCGCCGGGCTTGTTGTCGACCACGACGGCAACGCCCAGCGATTTGGTCAGCCGCTCCGACAGGATGCGGGCGGCGACGTCGCTGGTGCCGCCCGGCGCAAAGCCCACCGTGATGGTGATCGGCCGCTCGGGATAATCGGCACGGGCGACGCCCGAGACCGAGACCAGCGCCACCAGCAGGCAAAGGACACGAAACATCAGTTGAACATCTCCGGGAGCGTGACGACGCGGCAGTCCGCGGCTTCGAGGCCCTGTCGCACATGGCGTGCCAAGGCGACGGCGGTGGGCTCGTCGCCGTGCACGCAGATGGTCTCGACCTGGACCTCGACCCGCTTGCCGTTGCGCGAGGTCAGGCAGCGGTCTTTCACCATGCTGAGGCATTGCCTGAGCGCCTTGTCGGGGTCCTTGAACACCGTGCCCGGGATCGCGCGCGGGCTGAGATTGCCGTCGTCCTCGTAGTGGCGGTCGGCGAAGCCTTCGCGCGCCAGCCGGAGCCCGAGCGTGCGCGCGGCCTTCTCCATCTCCGAGCCGGCCAGCGCCACGTAGATAATCCGGTCGTCGACCGTCTGGATGGCGCGGCCGATCGCCAGCGCATAGTCCTCGCGCACCGCCGCCATGTTGTTCAGCGCGCCGTGCGGCTTGAGGTGGGTGATCGGCAGGCCGGCATAGCGCGCCATCGCCTGCAGGGCGCCGATCTGGTAGGCGACCATCAGCTCGAGGTCCTTGACGTCCATCTCGATCTTGCGCCGGCCGAAGCCCCACAGGTCGTTGAAGCCGGGATGCACGCCCAGGCTGACATTGTTCTGCTTGGCCAGCAGGGTGAGGCTGTGCATGGTGTTGGCATCGCCGGCATGGAAGCCGCAGGCGACGCTGGCCGAGCGGATCACGGTCATCAGGTCGGCATCGTTGCCGATGTCGTAAGCGCCAAAACCTTCGCCGATGTCGGCGTTGAGATTGATGCGGTAGGTCATGCGGCTAAGGTCTCCGTGAGGCTACGAGAAGGAGGAGTGATGGACTACAGGCCACTCGGAAAGACCGGCCTCACGGTCAGTGTCGCCGGGCTCGGTTGCGGCGGCAACAGCCGGCTCGGTCTCGGCCGCGGTGCGAGCTTTGACGAGTGCGTAGCGGTCGCGCGAACGGCCATCGACCTGGGCGTCAATTTCCTCGACACCGCCGAGGCTTATGGCACAGAGGAGATCGTCGGTGCCGCAGCCCGGAATTACGACCGCGACAAGCTGGTGATCTCGACCAAGGCCATCTTCAGCCCGAGCGACACCGGCGAAACGGTGACGCGCAAGGTGGAGGCGGCGCTGAAGCGCCTCGGCCTCGGCCATGTCGACATCTTCCATTTCCACGCCGTCAACCCTATGACCTACGAGCATCACCGCGACGTGCTGGCACCTGCCCTGGTGAAGCTCAAGCAGCAGGGCAAGGTCCGGCATGTCGGCGTCACCGAAACCGGACCGCGCGATCCCGAGCAGAAGATGCTGGCCCGCGCCGTCCACGACGCTCCCTGGGAAGTGATCATGCTGGCCTACAGCCTGATGAACCAGGGCGCGCGGAAGAACATCTTCCCGGTCACGCAGAAGCGTGGCATCGGCACGCTGCTGATGTTCGTGGTCCGCAACATCTTCAGCAACGCGGCCTACCGCGCGGAGGTCGTCGCCAAGCTGGTCGAGCAGGGCCAGCTCAAGGCTTCCGGCGGCGATCCGCTCGGTTTCCTGATTTCCGAAGGCGGCGCGCAGAGCATCACCGATGCGGCGTACCGCTACGCTCGTCACGAGCAGGGCACTGACGTCATCCTGTTCGGCACCGGCAACAGGGCGCACGTGAAGGACAATGTGGCTTCGATCCTGCGCCCCGCCCTGCCGGCACCGGTCATCGAGCGACTGCACAGCTCGTTCGGACACCTGACCGGCGTCGGGCTCGACCTGCCCGGCCGCGTGACAGGGCGAAACTAGCCGGTCGAACGGACCAGCTTGCCCGGCCGGGCGCCGGTCTCCTCGCCCTTCTCGAAGATGGGCGTGCCGGCAGAGATCGTCATGTCGTAGCCGTCGACATGCTGCACCAGGCGTCGCCCGCCGGCCGGCAGGTCGAAGATCATCTTCGGGGCATGCAGGTAGAGCCCGTCGAAGTCGATGACGTTCACGTCCGCCTTCAGGCCGGGCTTCAGCCGGCCGCGGTCGCGGAAGCCGAAGAAGTCCGCCGTCTCGCTGGTCATCTGCTTCACCACGTATTCGAGCGGCAGGCGCGGGCCGCGTGTGCGGTCGCGCACCCAATGGGCCAGCATGGTGGTGTTGAGCGAGGCATCGCAGATCACCCCGCAATGCGCCCCGCCATCCGACAAACCGAGCAGCGTGTGCGGGTCCTCGATCAACTCGCGCACCACCTCGAGGTCGCCGTGCACGTAGTTGGTGACGGGGAAGTAGATCATGCGGCCGCCATCGCCGCCGACCAGGTAGTCGTAGCAGAACTCGGCCGGCTCAATGCCTTCGCGCGCCGCCATGGCGGCGATGCTCTTCTCCGGCGGCGGCTCGTAATCGGGCGTGTCGCCCAGCAGGTACATGCGGTCCCAACGCGTCGCGATCTGGCGCGACAATGGCGGCAGGATCTCGAGCAGGCGCGGCGATGCCTCCTGCGACAGGATCAGGCGGCGCACCGCGGGGTCGCGCAGCTTGGCCAGCATCGCAGGCAGCGGCAGCTTGGCGAGAGCCGCGAAAGCCTCGCGCAGCCCGAAGGGATTGAGCGAGGTGCCGAGTCCCAGGGTCAATCCCACCGGCCGTCCCGCGACCTGGGCGGAGAGCGGCAGGTTGTTGGCGCGCGCGGCGCGGACGCCGTCCATCAGGCGGCGCCAGCGCGCGGGGTCGTAGCTGCGGTCGGTCAGCAGGAACCAGACCGGCCGGCCGCTGTCCTTGGCCACCTGGCGCATCCAGCGGAACTCGGCGGCCTCATCCTCGAAATCGGACAGCATGCCGAAGGCGCCGCGCGCGGCGCGGCCCATCGCCTTGCCGATGGCGAGCAGCTCCTCGTGCTCGGCGTAACGCCCGGGAACCAGGTCGCCGGCCAAGGTCTTGTGCTGGTCGGTGCGGCTGGTGGTGAAGCCGACGGCTCCGGCCTTCAGTGCCTCCTCTGTCAGGCGGGCCATGGCCTCGATGTCGTCGGCGGTGGCGTGCTCGCGGGCGATGGCGCGCTCGCCCATTACGTAGACCCGCAACGGATGGTGGGCGAGCTGGGCCGCGACATCGATGGTGCGCGGCAGCCGCGCCAGCGCGTCGAGATAGTCCGGGAAGCTTTCCCAATCCCACTTGAGGCCTTCCGTCAGCGTGATGCCGGGAATGTCCTCGACCCCTTCCATCAGGTCGATCAGCGCCTGGTGGTGCTGTTGGCGCACCGGCGCGAAGCCGACGCCGCAATTGCCGAACACGATGGTGGTGGCGCCGTGCCACGAGGATGGCGCCAGCACCGGATCCCAGGTCGCCTGGCCGTCATAGTGCGTGTGCACATCGACCCAGCCCGGGGTGACGATGCGGCCCTCGGCCTTGACCTCGCGCCGGCTGGGACCGGCCTTGCCGCCGACCTGAACGATGCGGTCACCGTCGATGGCGACGTCGCCCTGCGAGGCGGCCGCACCTGTGCCGTCAACGATTGTGCCGCCCCGAATGACGATGTCGTGCATGCCCGTCCCGCTTCCCGTCGAAGAGGGCACGAGCTTTCCACACATCCATCGGCTCCGGAAGCCGAACTGTGGCCTCGTGCCTCGTCAGGAATGCAACCCGACGCTCCGTCCTGAGCATGGCTTTGCTCGCTGCGTGCGGCTGAACGCGCGTGCGTTATAAGTGAGCCGCAGGCCGCTCCTGCGAAGACGGGATCGACGAGGGCCGCACGCTTCGCCACCACGCATCGAGCTGACCGGCATCCGGCGGCAGCAAGGTGAACAGCGGCGTGGCAAAGGCCTGCCACCGCGCCATGTAGGGCGGAGAAACCGCGGTGAGCACGGGGACGCCGGCTTCGATCGCGGCGGCGAAGGCGTCGCGCAGTCCACCGCCGTCGGCCTCGAGCCTGCCGAACTTGCTCAGCATCACCAGATCACAGCCCGCCGAGATATCGCCGCGCACCGCCGCGGCCGCGGCGGCGGCGCCGTCGCCCGACAGATGGCAGCCCGAGCCGCGGCCCAGGTCCTGGAAGATCGGCTGGCGCGTCCCGTCGACCAGGCTGCGCAGGTAGCCCGCAGTGCAGGCGCGGTCCGGTAGGCCATGATCCTCGGCGAGGACGCCGGCCAGGCGCACCGACGGCCGCCAGCGCTCGGCGAATGACCGGAACAGCTCCTGCACCACGGCGCTCGAGGCGCCCTGCACGACGGCGATCCGGCTCATTTGGTCGTCCATGATATCCTCCCGATCGAGGCTCGCTATATTCACTGGCCTACAGCGCCCAGCATGACACAAGAGGCACCATGATCAACCCCGAGAGCGATCGCGTTCTGATCACTGGCGCAGCCGGCGCGATCGGCACGGCACTGCGGGCCGGCCTGCGCGCCGGCTGGCGCAAGCTCCGCCTGACCGACATCCGGCCCATCGCCGACCTCGCCGGCAACGAGGAATTCGTTGCCGCCGACGTCACCGACCGGGCGGCGGTCGAGACCCTGATGCGCGACGTGCGGGCGGTGGTGCACCTCGCCGGCATGGTCGGCAGCTACACCCTGGAGGACCTGTTCCGCCTCAATGCGCGCGGCCTGTTCGATGTGTTCGAGACGGCGCGGCTTGCCGGCGTGGAACGCATCGTCTTCGCCAGCAGCAACCACGCCTTCGGCTTCTATCCGATCAGCGAGAAGGTCTCGCCGGCCCTGCCGCCGCGGCCCGACACGCATTACGGCGTGTTCAAGGTGTGGGGCGAGACA
>Ga0081455_10002869_pt1 | contig 20293 bp, 19 predicted proteins | sample TabmetS3T2R1_FD_70207 | JGI IMG/M metagenome (GOLD analysis project Ga0081455, IMG submission 70207) | Tabebuia heterophylla rhizosphere microbial communities from the University of Puerto Rico - S3T2R1 | ecosystem: Host-associated > Plants > Roots > Rhizosphere ...
CCCACAACGCCAACGACGTGGTCGACAAGGACCTGCGCAACATGGTGCACGACACCTCGGTGACGGCGCAATCGGCGACACGGGCCGCCGAGGCGCTCGAGGCGCTCGTGAAGGACAACAGCGACTCCATCAATCATTTCGCCAACAACGGTCTCGGCAACATTACGCAGCTCTCGACCGAGCTGCGCACATTGGTTCGCACGCTCGACCGGGTGGCCGGTCGGCTCGACAATGATCCGTCGATCCTCGTCTATGGCGCGCATGTGCCCGAGGTCGATCTGAAGGGAACGGCGCGATGATGCGGAAGTTCGTGATCCTGGCGTCGCTGTTTCTGGCCCCGGCCTGTAGCGTCTTGCCGAAAGGCGAGGCCGCGCCCGAGCTCTACAGGCTGTCGCCGATGAAGGATGCGGCCTCTCCGCGCCTGGTCGCGATATCGGGTGCGCCGCTGCCCTGGCAGGTGGTGGTGCAGCCCCCGCTTGCCTCTTTGAGCCTCGACACCAACCGCATCGCGGTGCTGACCAGCCCCCACGAGGTCAAATATCTCGGGGGCGTGCGCTGGAACGATAACGCGCCGCTCCTCGTCCAGGACGCGCTTCTCGACGCCCTTGAAGCGACCGGCCGGTTCGCGGCGGTCGGGCGGCCCGAGAGCGGTCTGCACACGGACTATGCTCTTGTCTGCGAGCTTCGGGATTTCTCGGCGGATCTCTATTCGAGCGGGCGCCCGGTAACGCATATCCGTATGACGCTGCAGCTCGTCAAGCAGCCGGTCGGGAACATCGCGGCGTCGCGGAGCTTCGAAATGGACACGCCGGCTGAGGGCCGCAGCGCCATGGCGATCGTCAAGGCTTTCGACGAAGGCTTGCATGCGCTTCTGCCGGACGTGACCGACTGGGTTGCGGCGAGCCTCCCCGCGGGCAAGACGCAAATGGTCAATCACGTCTCGCGCTCAATACCCGAGCGCAACGCCTCGGACATCCCCAAAGAGGCGCCCTCGGCGACGCCGTAAGTTTGTCCCCTCTGCCCTTGGGGGAGGAGCCTCCACGTCTAGCGCTTCGTGCTAAGCGCGCGGGTAAGCAGCGTGTTGAGACGGCCAGCGGCCGTCGACTGGATCGACGCGCGATCATTGTCATCACCGACATAGGCGACGAGCTCGCCATAGCGCACGACATAGCGGTCGGCATGAGTGCGGAATTCGGCGTCATCTTGATAACGCTGCTGGATCCGCGCATCGAGGGCCTCGCCACGCTGACTCACGAGCCGGCGCGCAAAGACGTCATGCTCGCCAGCGCGGTACCGGTTCCAAAGCTCGACCGGTGGCGTCTCCTCGAGCAAGCGGTCGAGATCGATGGCAATGGCGTGGAGACCTTCAAGGGCATGCCGCACTTTGTTGCCGTTCAAGCCTGCGTCCTCAGGACCCGTGTCGCCGGAATAATGGTGCGCCTCCGGGGGCAGCTCGATCACTGAGTGCTCGTTGCCCTCGATGCGCGCAAACAGCGATGTCCAGAAGCCGTGGTTGATATCGCCTTCGGTGCCTGTATCGCGCGCCAGTTCCTCGTCGCGACGCTGGCGTCCGAGCAGGCGGCCAAACCGCGAGAGCAGTCCCGGCGCAGAGTCCTCGTCGTCGAAGTCGTCGATTTCCGCAGGTGGCGAAGCGCCGGCCCCGGTTCGTGGGGTGATCGGCGATGCGGTGATCTCGCCTCGCGGATCGTGCTGAGGCGCGGCGGACGGCGATATTGCGGGTGGTGCGGCGTGCTCCTGCACAGGGGCCCGCGGGGCCTCTGATCTGGTCGGATCGGAGGGTGGGGGAAGGGCTGGCGGCGCCGGCGTGCGAAGTTCGCTCTCCGGCGCCTTGGGTGTTGCCAGCGACGACGTTGAAAGCGATTGCGCCAGCGCGCCGATGCGTGATGCCTGATCGCCGAGCAGTGAAGACAGACGTGCCGCTTGCTCGGCAGCAAGCTCGGGGACATGGGCAAACTTCCGCTCCATTGCGTCGGCCGCGGTGTCCATCGCGTCGCGGGCCGTCGCCGTTTCCGCACTGATCCGCTGAGCCAGCCCGACAAGCCGGTTCGATGCGGTATCGAGCACGTGCATCGCGCTTTCGAACGAGCCCGACAGCGCGCCCGCGTTCTGGCCCGCGCCGGCCATCGCCCGGTTGACGCCGGCCATCGCGGCGTCGAGCGCCTTCGCGCGCTCCTCGATCGACTGTCCGAGGGCGTTGAGGTCCGCGACGATGCTTGCGCGCATCTCTTCGGCCGTTTTCCGGCCCGCGGCCGCCGCGGCCGCGAAAGCTTGCGCGGCCTCGCTGTTCACCCGTTGGACGGATTCGGCTTCCGCGCGCGCGGACCGGCCGGCCTCGGCCGCGCGCGCCTCGACATTCGTCATCGCCGCATCGAACTCGCCGGCGACACCGCGCAGGACGGGCGCAAGCCGCTCGGACAATCCCTCGCCGGCCGCTTCGACCCGCGCGACGAGCTCGCCTTCCTTGGTGAAAAGCGTGTGCAGGCGCGCGCCTTCGCCATCCAGACGATCCGCGGCGGCTTTGAGCTGACCCTGTTGCTCCGTCAGCTGATCAGTGAGGTTCCGCGCGTTGACGAGACTCTGGGCGCCGGCGTCCTCGAGCTTCTGCGAGGCGTTCTGTACCAGTTGGTACTGTTCGGCGACTTTCTGGGTGGTCTCGGCAGCGGCCCGCAAAAGGCCGTCCGCGCCCGAGGTCAGCGTCGCTTCGACGCTCTTCAGGTCGCGCATGGCACGTTCGTTGGTCTCGCGGGCTTCGGCAACCCGTGCGCTCACCGCCTCGACGATGGCGCCCGCGCTCGCATTCAGGCTTTCCGCGATTGCGTTGAGCGCATTCCGCTCGTCCTGCAGGAGATCGCGGATCATCTGCGCCCGCATCTGGGCCCTGCCACCGACCCGTTCCACGGCACCGACCTGGGTCTCGACCATCGTTTCGATGGCCGCGACACGGTCGAGCGTTGAATCGAGCGCCGATGACAAGAGATCGAGCTGCTTGCGGATCGCGCCGCCCACGGTCGCAACGCGCGCGGCGGCTTGATCCTCGGGCTCCATCATGCGCTCGGCCAGCCGCGAAATCGCGAAGGTCGCCCGCGCGAGGCCGCGGGCCTGGGTCGTCAGCTCCACAAGCATTACGACCAACACGATGGGCACGAGCGCCGCAGCGGCGATTCCGGCCCACAACGTGATCGACTGGGGCGCGAACAGCGAGGGACCAAAATATCCCCAGACATAACCGCCAAGCGCGGACAGCCACAGGATCGAAATGGTTGCGATTGCCCAATAGCGGCGGCGAAGGGATGCCGGCCCGGAGGAAAAGCGCAGCAGGGTGCGCGGGCGACCCTCGACGCGTGCCTGCGCAGTCTCTGTCTCGCTCCTCGCCGGGGCAATCTCGTCACTATTGGAGACGGGAGCCAGATGCAGTCGCGTCCCACGCGATTCGCTCATGTGCTGAATGTCCTGTCCTATCCGGCCAGACCCCGTTCGGCCCGTGCTCTCCCGCCCCCCAGATGGCAGGTCCGGCGGCTCGGGTGATCTGTTTCGCCCCATGCCTCTCACGCTAAAGGCTTGAAAAGTCAGGGACGAGGACTGTTGCGGTCCCTTCCCGGACGAGCGCGAGAACTTTTATCCCAAATTGCGACGACGAGTGCGAGGGAAAAGCTCATCCCTATGAGACAGCGCGTCATCGTTTGGTCACGTTCAGGATCCCTTAAGGATTTCCCTGGCATCCCTATAGGGGCATGAGTGCAGTCATGCGTGATTTAGGGGTTTGCAAGATGGGTCGGGATGTGACGGGTGCCCGGTTTGCGGGATCCGCGCCAATCGACGTCGCTTCGTTGGTTCGCAACACTGCCGGTAACCGAGGCCTGGAGCGTGAGGTCTTGGGCATTTTCAGAGAGCAGATCGGCCAGTATCTGACTGCCCTGGAAAGTGCGGCGGACAATGCTGCGGCCTGGCGTCAGGCGGCGCATACGCTCAAAGGGGCGGCACGCTCGATCGGCGCCAATGAGGTCGCCGAGCTTGCGGAGACGGCCGAAAGCGGGGTGACCCCCGCAGCCCAGCCGCGTCTTCTCGATGAGATTCGCCGGGCCGCCCAGGAGGCTCGCCGGTTCATCGATTACCGGCTCCTCGATTCCGCCCACTAACGTCGGACGGGTGATTTCGGTGTTCGGCCGCGTGCGGCATAACGGCGCGCGGTCGGCGCCTATTTGCATTTCCGGGTGCCCGCTTATATAAACGGGAAACAACTGGTAAATTCATTTATATACACAATTTTTGTGTATTTCTAGCGTGGGAGCTCGTACCGTGTCCGGTTCACATGCCGTCGCCAACATCTCGGGTGGGTCTCACAAGACCGACGTCCTCATCGTGGGTGCCGGGCCGGCCGGGCTGTTCGCGGTGTTCGAGCTCGGCTTGCTCGATCTCAAAGCGCATCTCGTCGACATCCTCGATCGGCCGGGCGGGCAGTGCACCGAGCTTTATCCGGAGAAGCCGATCTACGACATTCCTGGTTTGCCGATCGTGACCGGGCAGGAGCTGACGGACCGGCTGATGGAACAGATCAAGGCCTTCGGGCCGTCGTTCAGCCTGGGCCAGATGGCCGTCAAGCTCAACAAGACGCCGAACGGCAATTGGCAGCTCATGACGGACATGGACACCGTCATCGAGGCGCCGGTCATCGTCATTGCGGCGGGCGGCGGAAGCTTTCAGCCCAAAAAGCCGCCGATCGCGGGCATCGATGCCTATGAGGGCACCTCGGTCCACTACGCTGTCCGCAAGATTGAGGCCTTCCGCGACCGCGATCTCGTCATCGCGGGCGGTGGCGATTCCGCGCTCGACTGGGTCTTGAACCTGCAGCCGGTCGCGAAAAGCGTGACCCTCGTCCATCATCGTGACGGCTTCCGGGCCGCACCCGACTCCGTCAACAAGATGAAAGCGCTGGTCGCTCAGAGCAAAGTGACGTTCCACATCGCTTCGATCACCTCTCTCGAGGGCGAAAACGGCAAGCTCAGCGCAGTCAATCTCAAGGGCCAGGACGGAACGCAGCGTGTCGCCTGTGATAGCCTGTTGCCGTTCTTCGGCCTCACCATGAAGCTAGGTCCGGTGGCCGAATTCGGCCTCAACCTTCACGAAAACCTCATCCCCGTAGACACCGAGAAGTTCGAGACCGGCACGCCCCGGATCTTCGCCATCGGCGACATCAACACCTATCCCGGCAAGCTCAAGCTCATCCTGTCGGCCTTCCACGAGGCGGCTTTGATGTCCCAGCAGGCTTTCCGCTACGTTCACCCTGACGCAAAGCTCAGATTCCAGTACACGACCTCGTCAACGAGCTTGCAGAAAAAGCTCGGCGTCGCGTAAAGGACAGCAAAGGGCAGGGAGGACGCGCTGATGAAAATTCTGGTCGTGGATCAGAACGGCAAGGAGCACTCGATCGAGGCCACCGTCGGATGGACGGCAATGGAAGCCGTGCGTGCGGCCAACCTCGAAATGCGTGCCGAATGCGGCGGCGCCTGCTCTTGCGCGACGTGCCACGTCTATGTGGACCCGGCCTGGAAGGACAAGATCGGCAAGGCGACCGAGCTCGAAATCGAAATGCTGGATTTGGCGTTCGAGGTGAAGGACGAGTCCCGGCTATCTTGCCAGATCACTCTCGAGCCGCAGCATGAAGGTTTGCGCCTGACGCTGGCGCCGGGCATCGACTAGTCCTAGCGATTTTACGTCCACTGGGCCCGGATCAGGCCTTGCACCGATCCGATCAACCGATCAGGGCGCGGGCACCCAGAACGGCGGCTAGCACCAGCAGCCATGATCCGGCGCTGAGGCCGGCTATGAGGGCAAAACGCAGCATTCCAAATTTCCTCCGGACGGCCATTGTGTTCCGGCCGCCATTCGCCCGCTGTGTTCAGCGTTAAGCGAATGCTAAGAGCAAATTTTAAAGAAATGCAACAGTCGTTGTCACTTTTCCTAGAGTTCTCCACCGTTCCTTTGTTCAATTGCACATTGAATGTGCACATCGGCCCTTAGCGACTGAGCTCGCGCATCGCCTCGTCGAGCCCCCGGAGCGTCAGCGGAAACATCCGATCCGAAAACAGCTGCTGGATGATCTCGACCGACGGCTGTTGCCAGTGATTTCGCTGGAGAGGATTGAGCCACACGGCATGCTCATAGATGTCGAGAACGCGTTGCAGCCAGATCGCCCCCGCCTCTTCGTTCCAGTGCTCGACCGCCCCGCCGGGATAAGTGATTTCATACGGGCTCATGGAGGCGTCGCCCACAAAGACCACTTTGTAGTCTGACGGATATTTGTGCAGCACCTCCCAGGTGGGCGTCCGCTCGGCGTGACGGCGGCGATTGTCCCGCCAAACGCTCTCATACAGGCAATTGTGGAAGTAGAAGTATTCGAGGTGCTTGAATTCCGTGCGCGCCGCGGAAAAGAGCTCCTCGCAGATCTTGATGTGCGGGTCCATCGAGCCGCCGATATCGAAAAACAGCAGGATCTTCACCTTGTTATGACGCTCGGGTCGGAGCTTCAGGTCGAGATAGCCCTGATGCGCGGTGGCCTTGATCGTGTCGGGGAGATCGAGCTCGGTCGGCGCACCCTCGCGCGCCCAATGGCGCAGCCGGCGCAGAGCGACCTTGATGTTGCGCGTGCCGAGCTCGACGGAATCGTCAAGATTCTTGAAGTCCCGCTTCTCCCAGACCTTCACAGCGCGGCGCTCCTTGCTCTCGCCGCCGATGCGCACGCCTTCAGGATTGTAGCCTGCGTTGCCGTAGGGCGAGGTGCCGCCCGTCCCGATCCATTTTGAGCCGCCCTGATGGCGGGCCTTCTGCTCCTCGAGCCGCTTCTTCAGCTCCTCCATGAGCTTTTCCCAGCCGCCCATCGCCTCGATCTTCTTCTTCTCCTCCTCGGTGAAGAATTTCTGCGCGAGCGCTTTCAGCCACTCTTCCGGCACATCCGCGATCTGCGACGCGTCGAGGCCTTCGAGCCCCTTGAAGACATGGCCGAACACTTTGTCGAACTTGTCGAGATTGCGCTCGTCCTTCACCAGCGCCGCGCGCGAGAGATAGTAGAAGTCCTGCACGCTGAAGCCGATGACCTGCTTCTTCAAAGCTTCGAGCAGCGCAAGGTACTCCTTGAACGTGACCGGGATCTTCGCCTGGCGCAGCTCATGGAAGAAGTTGATGAACATAGGCGAACCTCAAAGTTTATGGTTTTGGCTTATCAGGAAGCCGCCCTTGAGCGACCAGCAGGTTCGTACTGGCAGTGGCCCAGGCGCTTCCTAACGTGCCTCCCTCCATGTCCTTCAGTTCAAACGGATACGTGAGTCGAATTTCAAGCGCCCATTCTTCGGATTTGGAGACCGCGAGCCCGGTTACGCAGGGCTGTCCCTCCCATTCGATCCGATATTCCACCGAGCGAACAAGGTCAGGCGCGTCGAGCGTTTGTATTTGCCCTTTCTGGTTTTTGGTTCTCAGTCCGGTGCCAAGAAACTCCGCATTTGGATATGTCTGAAGAACTTCACTGCGATAGCGACCGAACACGGATTCCAGCGGTTCCTTGGGATCGATCTTCACCACGAATACCGTAAGCTTGGTCTCGATGTCTCCGCCCGTCCCGGCTGCATAGTCACAGCTGACATCCGTCCCGAGGCCTCTTTTCGAGGGATATGCGTCGAGATGAATGAGATCCGCATTTGTGAGAGTCAGCGGGCAGACGAAGCCGCTCTGAACATGTCGAATTGCGCCGTCGTTCGTGGACACAAATATTCCTTCAACACCTTCGCTTTCTTTGAGGATGCTTTCGGCGGCCTCGCGCGCGGCGCTCGCACTCTGTGCCAAGCTTGGTGCGGAAACGAGGCTGACAACAGCGCATACAACCGCGATGGGACGGCGTTGTGAGCGAACCCGGGCTGTTAACATATCAATCCGTTGTCCATCTTCGACATTGTCCCGGGCATAGCAAAACCGCGAGCTCGGGTGACAACCCGTACTAGCTCTTCTTCTCCCGCCTTGCCAGGAACGCCAGACGCTCGAAGAGATGCACGTCCTGCTCGTTCTTCAGCAGCGCGCCGTGGAGCGGCGGAATGAGCTTGGTGGAATCGCGCTCGCGCAGGGTTTCCGGCGAGATGTCCTCGTTCATGAGGAGCTTCAGCCAGTCGAGGAGCTCTGACGTCGAAGGCTTCTTCTTCAGGCCGGGCACGTCGCGCAGCTCGTAGAAGACGCTGAGCGATTCCCGCACGAGATCCTTTTTCAAGCCGGGATAATGGACCTCGATGATCTCGTTCATCGTGTCGCGATCGGGAAAGCGGATGTAGTGGAAGAAGCAGCGGCGCAGAAACGCGTCCGGCAGCTCCTTCTCATTGTTCGAGGTGATCATCACGATCGGGCGGTGCTTCGCAGCGATCGTCTCGCCCGTTTCATAGACGAAGAACTCCATGCGATCGAGCTCGAGCAGGAGGTCGTTCGGAAACTCAATGTCGGCCTTGTCGATCTCGTCGATCAGGAGCACGACGCGCTCGTCGCTCGCGAACGCGTCCCACAGCTTGCCGCGCTTGATGTAGTTGCCGATGTCCTTCACCCGCTCGTCGCCGAGCTGGCTGTCGCGCAGGCGGGACACCGCGTCATATTCGTAGAGGCCTTGCTGGGCCTTCGTCGTCGATTTGATGTGCCACTGGATGAGCGGCACGCCAAGCGCCGCCGCGACCTCGTGAGCCAGGACGGTCTTGCCTGTCCCGGGCTCACCTTTGATCAAGAGCGGGCGCTCGAGGGTGATCGAGGCGTTGACGGCGACGCGCAGGTCGTCGGTCGCGACGTAGGTCTTGGTTCCTTCAAAACGCATGTTCGGGCGAAGTCCTTCCGAGGCTGCCTATGGCTGTCTCGGCGAGGGTAGGGCCTAGGCCCCGCCCAAACAAGGGAGCGTCAGCGGGCGCGCCAGCGGATATAGGTGGACGGATTGGCGCAGTTGAGGCCCGAGATGTCCGGCGCTACCGCCTCGATTTCGATCCGGCCCTCCGCTTCGAGGTCATGAAGCAATGCCCAGAGATTGCGGTTGTAGTCATGCTTCTCGGCATAGGCGGGCGAGGAGCAGGGCGTTTGGCCCTGGAGCCGGTCCGGCGGCAATTGCCAGCCGACCGGCTCGATATGGACGCCGGTGAGATCGGGCAGGCGGTCGAGCAGATCGATAAAGACGGCGCGCTGAAGCTCGGGGATCTGCTCGACGGAGTGAACGGTGACGAGCACGGCCGGCTCGTTGCGCGGCAGGTCGCCGTAATCAGGTGCGTGATAATCGAAGGGTAACGCGGTGAAATCGAGCCCGGGCTCGAGCCTCGAAACAAGCTCGGCTGCCATCCGTGCTGTTGCCGCATATTCGAGTGCATAAAGTCGCGTGCGGGGCGGCATGATGCCGGAGAGATAGGACAGGAAGAGATTGCGGCCCCAGCCCGCGCCGAGCTCGATTACGGCGGAGGTCCGTGACGTGCAGGCTTCATTGACGGCTTGAACAATCAAACCCTGGATGCCGGCCGACGCCAGCGCGAACGGAAGCTGCAAACGACCGCCATCGGCGACGATCTCGCGGCGCATGGCGATGGCCATGGCGCCGCGCTCGGTGTTGATGACCTGACCCACGGCGCGGGCAAGGCTCGTCTCGCCGGCTGCGAGCGCTTCTTTCACCGCGTTGAGAACGATCGGGTATTTCTCGCGATTGTATTCGCGCTCGACCCATGCGTGGTCGCGTACGACGCGTGAGGCCTGAGCGTTCATGATGGCGATCTCCCGAAGGCGTCGAGCGCTGCGCCGAGTTTCGTCATGAGGCCCGGCCAGTCGGCATAGGTGTCGGGCATCATCACTTGATTGTTGATGAACCAGGGAAAGCGGTCAGGCGCGCCGAGCATCGGCCACACATAGCCGATCGTGATGAGCCAGACCTTGGTGCCGACCGAGCCCGCGATGGCACCGGCAGCTGTCGGTGCCGAGATGACGAGATCGAGCGCCTTGCAGAGCGCTGCGTTGTCATCGAGCGCGTTCTTGAGATCCAGCTCATCGAAGTGATGAATGTCGACGCCGAAGTGTTCCGCCGCGAAGGCGCGGTCGCCGGCGCTGTCGCCATATTGTAGATTGATGAAAGTGACGTCGCGATTGTTGAGCACCGGCCCCCAAAGCTCCAGAGGGCTGAAATATTTCGCGCGCGCGCCGGTCATCACCATCGAACGCCAGCACAAGCCGACTTTGGGTTTGGGGCTCAAGGCAGCGAGCTTCGCACGCCAGTACGCGACACGGTCGGGGTCGGCGACCAGCAGCGGTGTTTCGGTTGGAAATGTTTGAAGGCTCGGGCGAAGGAATTCCAGCGTGCTGCCATTGGGCGAGAAATAGTCGAAGCGCGGCTCCGACGATGCCCAGGGAAGGACACGCAGAAGCTTGCCGTTGTGGCGGCTGTTCGAGTAAAGGCGCAGATCGGCGCCGTGAAACGAACGCGCAAACAGCGGAACGAGGCGATTGTCGCACGCGATGACGAGTTTGCCTTCTGGCCCTAACTGGGAGATGAGCTCGCGATAGCCGGACGCGAACATGATCTCGTCGCCCAGACCTTGCTCTCCCATCACGAGCAGACGCTTGCCTTCGAGCGACTCGCCCTTCCAGCGCGGTGCGTCGACGGCATAGAGGATCGCGCCGCGGAAGCGAGTGTCGGTGCGGACGTCCCATTCGCGCCAGCCTTCGGCGAGACGTCCGAGCGACAAGAGACTCAGCGCCCGGCCATGCCGAATCTCGATCATGTCGAGCGTCGCGCTTGTCAGGCTTATCGCCTGATCGTAGTGACGGACCGAGTCGTCGAGATCGCCTGTATGCGTCAAGGCGTAGGCGATGTTGTGATGAGCGCGGGCAAATTTGGGATCGATGCGAAGCGCTTCCTCGTAGAAGAGTCGGGCTTCCGGAACGAGGCCCTGCTCCATGGCGCAGGTACCGAGCGAGTTCCACAGCTCGGCTACATCCGGGAACCGATAGATCGCGTTGCGCAGCGTATCGACGGCATCGTCGAAACGACCCTGGTCCCGCAACACACCGCCCAGATTGTTGTGCCCCATCGGGCTGTCGGGTCTGAGCTGAACGCAGATGCGGAACAATCGCTCCGCGCCTTCGAGCATACGCAGGCGCCAGGCGACGAGGCCGAGATTGAGATAGATGTCGGCATCGTTCGGATCGAGCTTGAGCGCACGCTCGTACATGACGAGCGCCTTGGACAGCTGGCCCAGATTTTCGAGGCCGAGGGCCAGCACATGCCAAGCCATCGCGCAGGACGGTGCGAGTCGTGCTGCCTCGACGGCCTGAAGCGCGGTTGTTCCAAAGTCCTGGCGCTTATAAGCACGAAGCGCGCGCGCGAGAATCGCGCGCACCTTGGGCGGTATCTCCGCTGGAGCGCCCTTCGCAGGAGTTTGCATCGCGCGCTCGATTTTGGAAACGGCTGCGTCCTGGCCTGTCCACGCCGCCTCGGGCGTGGGTGCGACGTCTTCCGTTGACTTAGCGGTGATTAGCGGCTCTTCGAGCAGATCGGCGGGAGCGGGATCTTGCGACGGGGCGGCGGCGGCTTTGGCCATGGCGGCGCGTGCTGTCCTTGCAGCCCAAGAATTGAGGGAAGGCTGGGTGCCGGACTTGAGCACGAACAGGGTTAAGAGCTGCTGAAGACGCTGCAGATCCCATGCGCCAGCACGCACCTTTTGTTAACGACGATGTCTTAACGTTCCATCTCTCGGGGAAGCAGATCCAAAATGGATGGGAGCACGCCATGCCGCTCAAGTTGTCGCTGAAGCCGGGCGAGAAGTTTGTCGTCAACGGCGCGGTCGTCACCAATGGCGAACGGCGTTCATCCCTAATTATCCAAAACAAGGCTTCGATTCTGCGAGAACGCGATGTGTTGCAGCCGGCGGACGCCAACACGCCGGCACGGCGCATCTACTTCCCGGTCATGATGATGTATCTCGATCCCGAGAACTCCTCCTCCTACTACGACGACTTCGTCATCCGCATGACCGAGTTCATGGGAGCGATCAGCAACACCGGCGCGCTCAGCGAGTGCGTGGCCATTAGCAAGGACGTAATGGCTGGGCAGTATTACAGAGCGCTGTTGAAGTGCAGAAAACTATTTGCGTTCGAGGAGGAGAGGCTCACTTATGTCCCTGACGGCCTACCAGAAGACGCAGCATGCGACTGAGGACACCCGCTCGACGGAGTATCGTCTGTTCGGGCTCGTGACCAGTGCGTTGATGGAGGCCTCGAAGGAAGAACGCGGGAGCCAAAAGCTGGTGGCCGCCGTCGATTGGAACCGGCGGTTGTGGAACACGCTGGCAGCCGACTGCGCGGACGACGGCAATCTGCTTCCGGCAACCGTTCGTGCACAGATTATTTCGCTGAGTTTGTGGGTCGGCCGCTATTCGAGCCAAGTCATCCGCAAGCGCGCCGCCATCGATCCGCTCATCGACATCAACCGCACCATCATGCAGGGGCTGGCTCCGCAATCTGCGGCTCCGGTGAAGCCCTAAGCCGCGGTCGTCTCCCCACATAAAAACCGGCGTCCTTCCGAGGAAGGACGCCGGTTGTCTTGAGGAACCCTCCGCCGCCCTTTAGGGCAGGCGAGGCTCGAAGCCTTACGGGGTTGTGGTGGTCGTGGTCGAGCTGCCACCGGCCGGAGGCGTCGTCGAGTCGGCGGGAGGCGCCATCTCGGTGCTGCCGCCTGCGGGAGGCGCCATCGTGCTGTCCGGCGCCGGTTCGGTCGTGGTGGTCGTGGTCGACGAACCGTCCGCCGGAGCCATGCTGTTGCTTGGCTCAGTCGTCGTGGTCGTCGTGGTGGAGCTGCCGCCGCTCTCGGACGTGCCAGTGTCTTTCGGCTTGCAGGCGAAAAGCACAAAGGCCAGCGGGATCGGGGCAAAAACAGTAATCTTCTTCAACACGTTGTCACCCTCCAGAGAATGATCTTCGCGGTGCCGTTCGCCGCTCGTCTAAATGGATACGGCCCCCAACTCGAACTCGTCGTGCACGCCCGTCACGGAAACTTCAACGTTGAAACTTCGTCACGGTACTTCAGAGACTCAGCTACCCTGACTTCCCTAGCACAACATCAAACGGTTCAATAGACAGATCGTTGCGGGAGCGGATCCCGCCCGGTTCGGCCCCCTGTTCAAGCGCCGAAACAGCCCAACTTTACCAAGGTTTGCGGGAAAGGTCGTGCCTTTTTTGGCGGGTCCGCGTGGGGCATCGCCCGGCAAAAATGTGCCCCTAACGGCAAAATTTGCCGGGCAATAATGGCCGGATCCGGCAAATCTTGCCGCCTTATATGGTTTTTTTTGCCCCTGACCCGTTTTGAGAGCTTTGCGCTCCACCAAAGGCTTAAACGGTTAAGAGCCGTTGGCTGCAGCCCTGGCATGGCGGTTGCGATAGAGGCCGCGGGACAAAACGTCCCGAGGGCAAAACGCCCGCTACTTCTCAGAACGGAGAAACTACCAATGGTTAGCGTCAATACCAATGCCGGGGCATATGTCGCGCTGCAAAACCTCAACGCGACCAATAAGGATTTGGCTGTTGTCCAACAGCGCATCAACACGGGTCTTGCCGTGGGCAGCGCCAAGGACAACGGTGGCATCTACGCCATCGCCCAGAACCTGCGTGGACAGGTGTCCGCGTATTCCGCCGTGTCCCAGAGCCTTGATCGTGCGAAATCCACGGTCGATGTCGCGATCTCGGCCGGTGAGTCGATCTCGGACCTGTTGGTTGAGCTCAAGAGCAAGGCCGTTGCGGCCGCTGACTCCTCGCTCGACACGCAGAGCCGTGACGCCCTGAACGAAGACTTCAAGGCGCTGCGTGACCAGATCTCGACGATCGTGAGCAACGCCACGTTCAACGGATCGAACCTCCTGGACGGCAGCCTCACAAGCGGCATCCAGGCGATCGCCGACGCCAATGCGTCGTCGCACATTACGGTTGCGTCAGAAAATCTGTCGCTGTCCGGCACGGTCGTCACGTTGACGTCGAATCAGCAGATCAACACTCAGGGTGCTGCGTCGACGACCATCGCGACCATCGACACATCGTTGCAGAACGTCAACGAGGCGCTCGCCCGCCTCGGCACCGGGTCGAAGAAGCTCGATCTGCACCAGACTTTCGTGTCCAAGCTTTCGGACGCGCTCAAGACTGGTATCGGCAACCTCGTCGATGCGGACCTCGCGTCGGAAAGTGCCAAGTTGCAGTCGCTGCAGGTCAAGCAGCAGCTGGGCATCCAGGCCCTGTCGATCGCCAACCAGGCGCCGCAGGTTCTCCTGGGTCTGTTCCGCTAAAGTCTGGTTGGGTGGGATCGCCTTCGGGCGATCCCACCCCCATTTCCCGAACAGGGGTCAGGAGAATCCTGAAAGCGTGGCATGAACGTAACGTCGATCGATCCTATTGCTTCTCCGCCGCAGCCGGTGGCGCAGCCCGCGGCGCAAGACGCCTCCGGCGGCGCAAAGGCCGTCGCCTCGGTCACGATTTCCGACTCGGTGACACCGCCGTTGGACAGCGACAGCGCCAAGGCGCTCGAAGAGGCCTTGAACGAGCGGATCGCGCGATTGCTTTCCACCAATATCCGTCTGCAGATCGACAAGGACCGGGACACCGGGCACTTCGTCTACAAGAGCATCGACACCAAGACCGGTGAGTTGCACCGGCAGTTTCCGGCCGCCGATATCCTGCGGATGCTGGCCTTCTTCAAAGAGCTCGACGGCCTGCTGTACAACGCTGAAGCCTAAGGCTGTTCGCGCCGGGCAACCTGGAAGTTTTTTCCGCCTCTCGACCCGACTGACCGGCTCTGGCTGCAGCTTCTGCCCATGGCCGGGCTCATCCTTAGCGGCTTTCCAGAAGCCTTTTCCCTAGTTGTATCAGGTGCTTGGCGCTTCTCGGAAGCGGCTGGCACATACCTTGCCCCTGTCCGTCCAGCACAACGCTAGGCCTCGGGTTCGCCTGGGCGCGTCAAGGAGACGGATATGAGCCTTTCGGTCAACACCAACACCGGCGCAATGATCGCGCTGCAGAACCTGAACTCCACGAGCCGCAACCTTGATGAGGTTCAGAACAGGATCAACACCGGGCTCAAGGTGGCGAGCGCTAAAGACAATTCATCGGTCTATGCGATTGCGCAGAACGCCCGCGGCGATGTCGGTGCTCTGAATGCCGTCAAGCAGAGCGTGTCGCGTGCCAGCAGCATCGTCGACGTTTCCCTGTCGGCCGGTGAAACGATTTCCAATCTTCTCGTCGAGATGAAGGAAAAGGCGGTCGCGGCCAACGATCCCTCGATCGATACGTTCTCGCGCAATGCTTTGAATGAAGATTTTCAGTCCCTGCTCGGGCAGATCCAGACCATCGTGAAGAACGCGACGTTCGACGGCGCCAATCTTCTCGACGGCTCGCTCGTCAGCGGCCTTCAGGTGCTGGCCGATTCCAACGCCACCAACGCGATTACCGTCCTGGGCGAAAGCCTGTCGGCCGGTGGCGCGATCCTGACTCTGACGGCAAATGCGGACCTCCTGTCGGCGACTTCGGCCTCGGTGTCGCTCACCAATCTCGACGCGAGCCTGCAGAACGTCAATGCGGCGCTCGCCCGTCTCGGCAGTGCGAGCAAGAAGCTCGAGCAGCACAGCATCTTCATCGGCAAGCTGCAGGACTCGCTGACAGGCGCGATCGGCAACATGGTCGACGCGGATCTTGCGACCGAAAGCGCGTCGCTCCAGGCCTTGCAGGTCAAGCAGCAGCTCGGTGTTCAGGCCCTGTCGATCGCGAACTCGGCCCCGCAGCTTGTGTTGTCGCTGTTCGGTGGCCGCTAGGCGAATCGAGTCCATCCTCCTCCAACCCACCCCGCCTGAGGGGTCGCGCAAGCGACCCCTTCTTTTTTGGCGGATTTCTGTCGCGCCTCTTATCCGAAAGCCGCCCCGGGCGCGGAGCGCCCCGATTAAGATCTGGCGGCTTCGCCGCCGGAGGACCTTTCGGGAAGCGCTTAGAGCTTGAGGGCGTCGGCCAAGGCGTCCACGACGCGGCGGACATCCGCCGGTGTGAGCCCGACATAGAGCGGCAGGCTGAGGCAGCGGGCGTAATGGGCCATCGCACCCGGAAACGAGCCGGCTGACGAGGGCAGCGCGCGATAATAGGGATGAAGCGGCAGCGGGACATAGTGCACCTGGCTCCCGACACCCGAGGCGGCCAAAGCCCGCATGACCGCCCCGCGCTCGACGCCGAGGCCTTCGAAATCAATCAGCGCGACATAGATGTGCCAGCAGGGCTCTTGGCCCGGCAGCCGGGGCATCGGACGAACCACCGGCGCAAGTGGACGCAGCGCCTGGTCATACACGGCCACGAGGTCGCGACGCGTCTTGGCAAAGCGCTGAAGCTTCTTGAGCTGGGACGCGCCGAGCGCGCACTGGATGTCGTTCGCGCGGTAGTTAAATCCCAGCTCCTGCATCTCCATGTACCAGGGATTGGGCAGGCCTTCGCTGTCGAAGCCGAGCGCGCTCTCGACGAACGTTCCGGGCTCGCGCGTGATGCCGTGGCTGCGCAGCCGGCGCAGCCGGGCGGCCATTGTCTCGTCGCGGGTTGTCAGCGCGCCGCCTTCGCCCATCGCGACCGTTTTGACGGGATGAAAAGAAAAAACCGTGAAATCGCTTTCCGCGCAATCACCCACGCGCAGATGACGCGTGTCCCTGACCATGCGGGATCCGAGCGCATGGCAGGCGTCTTCGACCACCGCAAGGCCGCGTGCTCGCGCGATCGCGGCGATCTCCATGATCGGAACGCATTGACCGGCGAAATGAACGGGAAACACAGCCCGCGCCCGTGGAGCCCGTGTGAGCGCTTCTTCGAACTCCTTGGGGCCCATCAATCCGGTCAGCGGGTCGACATCGGCGAACACGATATCCGCGCCGACGAAGCGTGCCGCGTTGGCCGTTGCTGCGAACGTGATCGCCGGCACGATCACCTGGTCGCCCGGGCCGATCCCGAGTGCCTTGGCGGCCAGATGGAGCGCGGCGGTGCCGCTCGAGACAACCACCGCGTGCGGCGCGTTGACGGCATCGGCAAGCGCGGTCTCGAAGCGCCCGACCATCGGCCCGGTCGTGAGCCAGTCGGAAGTCAGAACCTCGGTGACGGCGGCCACATCATCGGCTTCGATACAGGCGCGGCCATAAGGAAGAAGCGCGGTTGCGGGGGCCGCAGCCTTGGCTTTCGCCTTCGCACTCATGCGAAGTGCTCCGAGAGCAGGCGCTGGAGACCGCGCGCGTCGAGCTGCTCCGGATTGAGGTTGCTCGCATACTCGAAATCCTCGGGCACCGGAACCGCGCCGTTGCGGATATAGGCTTCCATGAGCGGCGAGCGGGAGGCGGGCAGGATGACATAACGGTCGGAAAGCTCGACGGTCGTGCGGCTGTCGTCGCGTGGCACCATGATCTCGTGCAGCTTCTCACCCGGCCGGATCCCCACAATCTTGTGGGGCAGGTCAGGCGCGACCATGCGCGCGAGATCCACCGTGCTCATGCTGGGAATCTTGGGCACGAAGATCTCGCCGCCCGTCATCTGCGCCATGGAGGAGAGGACGAAGCTCACGCCCTGGGTGAGCGTGATCCAGAAGCGGGTCATGCGCTCGTCGGTGATAGGGAGATGGTCGGCGCCCTCGCGCTTCAACCGCTCGAACAGCGGAAGAACGCTGCCCCGCGAGCCCACCACATTGCCATAGCGAACGACCGAGAAGCGTGTGCCGTCCGCGCCGGAGAGATTGTTCGCCGCGACGAAAATCTTGTCGGAGGCGAGCTTGCTCGCGCCATAGAGGTTGATCGGGTTCGCAGCCTTGTCGGTCGAAAGTGCCACGACGCGGCGCACATTCTGCCGGATCGAAGCATAGACAATGTTTTCGGCGCCCAGAACGTTGGTGTTGATGCACTCGAACGGATTGTATTCGGCGATCGGCACGTGCTTCATCGCGGCGGCGTGGACAACGAAGTCGACTCCGCGCATGGCCATTTCCAGGCGATCACGATTGCGGACATCGCCGATGAAATAGCGCATGAACGGATAGCGCTCCTGGGAGAACTCCTGCGCCATGTCGAACTGCTTCTGCTCATCGCGCGAAAAGATGATGAGCTTGCGCGGCTTGTAGGCCTCGCAGACATGAGCGACGAAATGCTTGCCGAAGGAGCCCGTTCCGCCGGTGACGAGAACGACGCGGCCGTTCAGGTCCATCCACGGCTGGCTGAAGTCGCGGGTTGCGACGGGGGATGGCGGCGTCTGCGGAGCGGTCTTGGTCTTGGGCGCGCGCTGCGGTTGTGCGGCCATTCTGTTCCCCTGATAGCCTTCCCGGATGCTTTCAGGAGTTTCAACCAAGATGGTTGAAATGGCTTTAAATCGGGCCGTGGATTAACGATTGTTTACGCCAGACCGATCGAGAACTTGAAGCGCCGGGGCCGGATGCTTTCGGGCGAGGGTTTCCGCGTTTCGTCGAATTCGAGACCCGACAGGGCCATGCGGCAGAAATAGCTGCCGTCGACAGCCCTAAGCGTGAGGAGCCCGATCATCGCGGCCGTCGTATGATCGACGCTGATACGCAGCCGGCGCCGTTCGTCGCCGAGCTCGGCCCAGCCGCCGGTCAGCCCCAGTCCACAGCTTGCGGAGACCTGCAGCGAGACCGGCGCGCCGTAATCGAGCGGCCCCTTGCCGTTCAGATGCGGAGCGAGCGCGAACGTCTCGATCGCGTCGCCGCCATTCTGGGTGCGCAGCATCAGCTGCGCGCGATCGAAGCTCGCGGGCCACAGGGTGAAATTGCCCAGGCGGAGCGACGCCATGCCCCAATCCGACCACTCAAGGACAACGTCATAGTCGATGACCGGTGCATCCGCGTGGATGCGGATTTCTTTCCGCACCGGACCAAGGGGGGTGCGGATGTGTGCCGTCACCAATACACTGCCATCCGGATCCTGATCGACTTCGGGCGCCGTGGGCACGAGATCGGTGACTTTGGGTTGCGCAGGGCGGTCGTAGATAAGCGTTCCCGAATACCAGTCGAAGGCGAGCAGAACGTCGTCGAAATGACCGTGGGGCAGGGTGCCGCAGAGTGGAGGGCCGATCGCACCGTCCGGCTCCACGAAGGCGGCGGACGCGAGTGCGAGCCCTCGCCGCAGGTTGAACCGCGCATTCACTGCCCGCGTGCGGATCTCGAGCGTGTCGTCCTCCTCGGCAATCATCGCGTGACGGCTGTTGCAATGGCGCGCGGGAGTGCCCGATGATGCCACCGCCACGATCCGCTCACGCGGCCTTGGTGCAGACGCGATGGTTCCGCTCTCGAACTTCTCCTCGAACGCTCTGAGCCTTTGAAGATAGTTTGCCCAGCGTTTCGCCGTGATGTGGGTGCGGAAATCGCTCGACCATAGGAGAACGAGCTCGCGCCAATCGTCTTCGTTCGCGTCGCGCTCGGAAAGCTGGTCGGCGAGGCGGTGGCAGCGGGTGTTGACGTCGAGATCATCGCGACCCGTCACGGCCCAGCGCGTGATGTTGTATTTGTGCTGCTTCTTCACCGGAACCGGATAGGCCGGTGTTTCGAGCACGAGAGGGGTTGCGGCCCGATGCGGCCAGGAGCGATCCAGTGTCTGCGAAGGCAGGATGAATTCGACATCGGCGCGGTTGCGCGCGGCGGCCAGACCGCCTGCAAGCCGCGCCCATTCGCTTTCAGCGGAAAGCGCGGCTTCGGTCGCCAGCCGGCCCGGTCGAAAGTCGAACACCTCGGCGTCGTTGCCGTAAAGCGCAAATGCACGCGGCTCGTCACCGGCCTGGCTTGCTACATAAGCGAGATAGTCCGGCACCGACAGATCGCCGTGAGCGAGGCGCTGAGCCTTCTGAAACGCAATGGTGTTGGTCCAGATGAGGTCGAGCAATGTGCCATCGGCGCCTCGCAGGCGCTGAGGCGCGTAGCGCAGGGGCTTTGGCCATTCGGGATGATGGGGCGCGCAATTGTCGTAATCCATGATGAGCGCGCGGTAGCCCGCTTCGGCATAGAGCGGGACGAGACCGCCGGCGTAAGCCTGCTCGTTCACGAGGCCGAGTGACGGTCGCTGTCCCAGTAACCGTTCATAGACCTCGTGGCCGAACCGCAGGTTGGCGCGGTTGACGCTCGCCGGGACCAAAGGTCCGATCACTTGCGCAAGCCCTGAGCCCACGAACTCGACGCGACGTTCCCTGATCAAACGCTTGAGCGTCGCGGTCCATTCGGGATCGATGGCGTCGATGG
>Ga0081455_10002870_pt1 | contig 20291 bp, 14 predicted proteins | sample TabmetS3T2R1_FD_70207 | JGI IMG/M metagenome (GOLD analysis project Ga0081455, IMG submission 70207) | Tabebuia heterophylla rhizosphere microbial communities from the University of Puerto Rico - S3T2R1 | ecosystem: Host-associated > Plants > Roots > Rhizosphere ...
CTGCGGGCCCGCGGCGCCGACATCGTCGAGGGAGCGGCGGACCCGGGCGCGGACGCGGTGGTCACGATCGCCGGCCCCGCCCCGGGAGCACCCGCGGGCCCGGAGGCGTTCGACATCGCGAGCGAGACCGGTCCGCCGATCCGAACGACGGCCACCGGCGGCGACGTCCGCGGCCTGGTCTACGCGGTGCTCGAGCTCGCCGACCGCATCGAGCACGACACGGACGCGCTCCGCGCGCTGCGCGTCGACCAGCCGGTCGCCGGGCGGCCGGCGAACGAGGTTCGGAGCGTCACGCGGTTGTTCTGCAGCGAGGTCGAGGACCCCGCGTGGTTCCGCGACGAGGGGTTCTGGCGACGCTACCTCGCGATGCTGGTCTCGCAACGCTTCAATCGCTTCAGCCTCACGCTCGGGCTCGGCTACAACTTCCACCGTGACGTGACCGACGCCTACCTGTACTTCCCCTACCCGTTCCTGCTGGCCGTTCCCGGCTACGACGTCCGGGTCCCGCAGCTCCCCGACGAGGAGCGCGAACGCAACCTGGCGGCGCTCCGCTTCATGACCGAGGAGGCCGACGCGGTCGGGCTGGACGTCCAGCTCGGCCTGTGGACCCACGCCTTCGAGTGGATCGACAGCCCGAACGCGCACCAGACGATCGAGGGGCTGACGCCGGACACGCATGCGGCCTACTGCCGCGACGCCGTGCAGGCGCTGCTCGAGGCCTGCCCGAAGATCGGTGGGCTCACGTTCCGCGTGCACGGCGAGGGCGGCGTGCCCGAGGGCAGCTGGGACTTCTGGCGCACCGTGTTCGACGGGGTCGCCGGCGCGGGCCGGCGGGTCGGCCTCGACCTTCATGCCAAGGGCCTGGACGAGCCCACGCTCGAGGCGGCGCTCGCCACGGGGCTCCCGGTCACCGTCTCGCCCAAGTTCTGGGCCGAGCACATGGGCCTGCCGTACCACCAGGCCGCGATCCGGGAGCACGAACGCGTCCCACGCACCGACCCGAAGGACGTGAGCCACTGGCACAGCTACATGCGTGTGAGCGAGGGCAGTCGCCCGTTCACCCGGTACGGCTACGGAGACTTCCTGCGCGAGGATCGCCCCTACGGCCTGGTCTACCGCATCTGGGCCGGGACGCAGCGGCTGCTGGCGTGGGGAGACCCGGCGTTCGCGGCCTCGTACGGGCGGGCGGGGAGCCTCGCCGGGAGCCAGGGCCTGGAGTGGTGCGAGCCGCTCACGTTCAAGGGCCGGGAGGGGACGGGCCTGCCCGGCACGCGCACCGGCTACGCAGATCCGTCGCTCGAGCCGGCGGACGACTGGGAGAAGTACGCGTACGCGTACCGGCTGTTCGGCCGGCTGACCTACGATCCCGACGCGCCGGCCGAGACCTGGCAGCGCTCGCTGCGGAGCGCGTTCGGGGACGGCGCCGAGGCCGCGGGCTCCGCGCTCGCGAGCGCCAGCCGGATCCTCCCGCTGCTCACCACCGCGCACCACCCGTCCGCGTCCAACAACTACTTCTGGCCCGAGGTCTACACCGACATGCCGATCGTCACGACCGAGGGCGAGGACCAACGGCATCCGTACTGGGACACGCCGATCCCCCGCCGGTTCGGGACCGTCGACCCGCTCGACCCCGAGGTGTTCTCGAGCATCGTCGACCATGTCGGAGACCTCCTCGTCGGCGTCCACGACGGCCGCGTGACGCCGACCGACGTCGCGGCCGCGTTCGAACGGCTGGCCGGCGAGGCCACGGCGGGCCTCTCGAACGCGGAGGGATCGCTCGCCTCGATCGAGGGGCGCCGCCTCGCCGCCGACGTGCGGATCCTGGCCGCGCTCGGGCGCTTCTTCGCGGCCAAGACCCGTTCGGCGATCGCGTTCGAGGTCCACAGGCGGACCGGCGACGCAGGCTCGCTCGCCGAGGCCGCCCGCCTCGCCGCGTCCGCGCGCGAGGCGTGGGCCGACGCGATCGAGCACGGGGCCGTGTACGTCGACGACCTGACCTACGGGCCCCAGGCGTGGATCCGCGGCCACTGGCGCGACCGCCTGGCCGCGATCGAACGCGACGTCGACGCGATCGCGCGACTCGCGGACCTCGCCGGATCCTCGGAACGGCCCGCGGTCGTCCCCGCGCCCTCCGCGCCGATGCCCTCGAACCTCGAGCTGTGGCACGACCCGCCGGCGTTGCGCGACGGCTCGCCCACGGTCATCGAGCTCGGCGTCTCCGGCGACGGAGCCCACGCGATCGAGGCGGTCCGGCTCCGCTACCGGCCGATGGATCAGTCGCGGGAGTGGCAGCAGGCGGAGATGGACCGAGACGGTGAGCGCTTCGTCGCTGCCCTGCCCGCGGACGCGACGGCCGACCCGTACCCCCTGGCGTACGCCTTCGTCCTGGTGGGGTCGGGGGGTACCGTCTGGCGCCATCCGGGCCTCGGCGAAAACTGGGCGGGTCGGCCATACTTCGTCGCCGTGAGGGGCGAGGGATGAGGGTCCGGGGGCCCGGGGGACTGGGTTTACCGAAGGAACCTGGGAACGTTATCATCCGCCCATGGCCGTGCCGGAGGCACGCGGGGGCATGGGTGGGCCGGCGCACGCATGGGCGCGCGCCCGGATCGGACGGATCGGCGGGGACCCCCGCCGATCATTCGTAAGGAGGGTGCGATGAGGCTGCGTCGAGCGCTCGTGGGGCTCGTGGCGATGGCGTTGATCGCCGCCGCGTGCTCCAGCGGTGGCGATGGCGGTGGCGGCTCGGATTCCGGGGAAGGCTCCGGCGAGCCGGTGACCCTGGACTTCTGGGCGTTCGGGGAGGGCGGTATCGGCTCGTTCCTCGCGACGCTCGAGAGCGGTTTCGAGGCCAAGTACCCCAACGTCGACGTGAAGATCACGAACTATCCCGAGGACAACTATGGAGTCAAGCTCGATACCGCGATCGCGGCCGGCAAGACGCCGGACCTCATCGTGTTCCCCGACGCCCTGCAGGCCCGCGAGGGGCTGATCATGCCGCTCGACGACATGGTGAAGCAGTACGACATCGACCTGTCGGGCTACGTGCCGGCGGTCGTGGACGGGGGTCTCGAGGACGGGCTCGGTTGCGGGTTCGAGGGCAAGCTGTACTGCCTGGGCTCGTACGCGGGCTCCACGCAGATGCTCTACAACAAGGACCTGTTCGACGCGGCGGGGATCCCGTATCCGGCGCCGTGGCCCCCGATGACGCCCGATCGGTTCGTCGAGATCGCGTGCCAGCTCACGGACGCGGCGAACGGTGTCTGGGGCGGCGCCGCCTCCGACCCGCTCGCGTACCTCCCCTTCGACATGATGTTCAGCCCGGACGGCAAGACGGCGACGGGCTACACGAACGGGCCGGAGTTCGTCCACGAGATGGACGTGCTGGCGAACGGATACAAGCAGGGATGCCTGCCGTCCTCGAACGTCCTGGACCCGTGGGAGCAGGGCAGGGACTACTTCGCCAAGGGCCAGCTCGCGATGGTCATCACCGACTTCCAGGACCTGGACAAGGTCGAGAAGGCGGGCATCAACTACGGGTCGACCGCCCCGCCGACGCCGACGGGCGTCACGCCGTACTTCTTCGTCTGGAGCGACAACGTCGGCATCATGGCCAACACCGACAACCCCAAGGAGGCGGAGGAGTTCGTCGACTACGTGGCCACGGAGGGGCAGCGCCTGCGGTACGAGACCTCGGGCGACATGCCGCTCGATCTCAACGTCGCCAAGGAGGTCGACTGGGCGGGCGGCGTCCCGGGTCGCGAAGACGGACTCGAGGTCCTGAGCCACGCCCGGCCCATGGTCTTCGTCCCGAACCGCTGGGACGTGGTCGGCCCCTACTACGACGCCTGGGGATACGTCCTGGATGGTTCGAAGACGGCCCAACAGGCACTGGACGAGGCGGCGCCGGCCATCCAGGAGAACCTGGACAAGGCGTGGGACGACTGGAACAGCCAGGGATAGTTCGGCGCGTCCCATCTGGAGGATCCGAAGACTTCATGGGTCGACGGTGGGAACGTTGTCAGGGCCCGGGGCGCACGACCCAGGCGTCGGAGCCCTGAGAGGCACGGGAACACAGAGGACGACGGATCGAGAGGGGCGAACGGCTGATGGCAGCGGCGAAGGGGTTGATGGCGCGAAAGGAGCAACGCGCCGCGTACCTCTTCCTGTCGCCCTGGTTGATCGGCCTTGCGGTGTTCTGGATCGTCCCGATCATCGCGTCGTTCGCGCTGAGCTTGACCGAGTACAACATCATCACCTCGCCTCATTTCGTCGGCCTGGAGAACTACCGAGACATGCTCCAGGACCGCACGTTCTGGGTGTCGATCAGGGTGACGCTGAAGTTCATGGTCCTGTCCGTGCCCCTGTACCTCGTGTGCGGGCTGCTCCTGTCGCTGCTCCTGAACCTGAAGGTCCGCGGCATCAACCTGTTCCGTACGATCTTCTTCCTGCCGGCAGTGCTGAGCGGGGTGGCCGTGGCCGTCCTGTGGGTCGCGCTGCTGAACCCGGACGTCGGGGCGGTGAACACGATCCTGCGGAGTCTGGGGATGGACGACCCGCCGAGGTGGCTGGACAGCCCGACCTGGGCCGTGCCATCGGTCGTGCTCGTCGGTCTGTGGGGGATCGGCGGCGGCGCGATCATCTACCTCTCCGGCCTGCAGAACATCTCCGGACAGCTCTACGAGGCCGCGCTGCTCGACGGGGCGGGGCCGTGGCAGCGCTTCCGCTACGTGACGCTCCCGATGCTGACGCCCACCCTGCTGTTCGTGCTCATCACGGGGCTCATCGACGCGTTCCAGGTCTTCGACCTGGCGTACGTGCTGAGCCGAGGGGGCACGCAGGGGATCGGGGACTCGCTGCAGTTCTACCTGATCAACTTATGGAACGAGGCGTTCGTGAACGGCCGGTACGGGTACGCGTCGGCGCTGTCCTGGGTGCTGGTGCTGGCGGCCGCGGCGGTCATCCTCGTGATCTTCCGCACGTCGGGCCGATGGGTCTACTACGAGTACGACCCCGAGCGGGGACGGTGAGGCCATGAGGACCGTCGAGGCCCCCGAACGGATCGAGGCTCCGCCGGAGATCGAACCGCAGCCCAAGGTGACGCGGTACCGCGCGCGAAGGATCTCCTACAAGGTCCTGATGTACATCCTCCTGCTCGGGCTGTGCGGCTTCATCCTGCTGCCCGTGGGATGGATGTTCACGGCGGCGCTGAAGCCGGACCTCGAGCCCGTGTTCACCCCGACGCCGGAATGGTTCCCGACCACGTTCTGGGAGTGGGGCAACTTCCACCGGGTCCTCACGGAGAGCATGCCGTTCCTCCGCTACATGATCAACAGCACGATCATCGTCGTGGCGTGCATCATCGGTGAGTTGATCGCGTGCTCGCTGGTGGGCTTCGCGTTCGCGCGGCTGCGGTTCCGCGGGAGCAAGGTGCTCTTCTACATCCTGATCGTCACGATGCTGATCCCGTGGCAGGCGCTGATGATCCCCCAGTTCCTCCTGTTCGTGAAGCTCGGGTGGTACGGGACGTACCTGCCCATCATCGTGCCCTCGTTCACCGGTACGGCGTTCTTCATCTTCCTGATGCGCCAGTACATGCGCACGATCCCGAAGGACCTGGACGACGCCGCCAGGGTGGACGGGCTCAACACGTGGCAGATCTTCTGGCGCATCATCCTGCCGCTGTCCACCCCGGTCCTGACCGTATGCGCGGTCTTCACGTTCCTGTGGAACTGGAACGACCTGCTCAGGCCCCTGATCTACCTGGACAGCGACGAGAAGTTCACCGTCGCGATGGGCCTGGCGAACCTCGTGACACGAGCCGACACGCCGTGGAACCTGACGATGGCGGCCAATCTCGTGTCGATCCTGCCGTGCGTGATCGTGTACTTCTTCGTCCAGAAGAAGCTGATCGGCGGCATCGCATCCGTCGGACTGAAGGGATGACTGGTGGCTGAGATCCTCATCGAGGGCGTGTCGAAGGTGTTCGCGGACGGCACCGAGGCCGTGCACGAGGTCGACCTGCAGATCCCCGACGGAAAGCTGATGGTGCTGGTCGGACCCTCCGGATGCGGCAAGACGACGGTGCTGCGCATGGTGGCCGGCCTGGAGGACCTCACGGGCGGCCGGATCGTCATCGACGGCCGAGTGGTGAACGAGGTGCCACCGGGGGAACGCGACGTGGCGATGGTGTTCCAGAACTACGCCCTGTATCCGCACATGACCGTGTACCAGAACATGGCGCTCAGCCTGAAGATCAGGAAGCTCAAGAAGGAGGAGATGAACCGCCGCGTCGAGGAGGCGGCGCGCGTCTTGCACCTGGAGGACCTGCTCGGCAAGCGCCCGCGCGAGCTCTCGGGCGGTCAGCGCCAGCGGGTCGCGATGGGTCGGGCGATCGTCCGCGAGCCGCAGGCCTTCCTGATGGACGAGCCGCTCTCGAACCTGGACGCGAAGTTGCGCGTGCAGATGCGGGCCGAGATCCTGCGCATCCAGCAGGACCTGGGCGTCACCACGATCTACGTCACGCACGACCAGACCGAGGCGATGACGCTCGGCGACCTGGTCGCGGTGATGAAGAAGGGCTTCCTGCAACAGGTGGCAGACCCGCAGGAACTGTTCGCGCATCCGGTGAACCTGTTCGTTGCCGGGTTCATCGGATCGCCGGCGATGAACGTCGTCGAGGCGACGCTCTCCGGGACGGATGACGGGATGTTCGCGGAGTTCGGCGGGCATCGGCTCGCGGTCCCCGACGAGGTGGTCGCCGAGCGACCCGCGCTGGCGTCGTACCGGGGCGGCACGGTGATCCTCGGGATCCGTCCCGAGGCGATGGAGGACGCGGCCCTCGTGTCCGCGCCGGGCCCCGACAGCCGGTTCCCTGTCACGGTGGACCTTCGGGAGGACATGGGTTCTGACGTGTACCTGCACTTCACGGTCGAGGCCCCACCGGTCTACACGGAGGACACCAAGGAGCTGGCCGCGGACGTCGACGAGAAGGCGCTCGAGGAGTTGCACGCGCAGGCGACCGAGCGGCGATCCGCGTTCACCGCCAGGACGAGCCCGGAGACGCGGGCCCGCGTCGGTGGGGCGATGGAGATCTGGGTCGACACCCGGAAGCTGTACTTCTTCGACCCCGAGAGCGGGGAGTCGATCTACGGGGAGCGCGAGCCGGCGTCCAGCGGCGCAGCGGCGAGCGTGACCTCCGCCTGAAGGCAGGACCGAACCGCGGTCGGGTCGGTCGCCCGAACCGCGGGTGATAACGTTCTCAGACGCGGCTGAGGGAGGAGAGAGGTTCGCGATGGCGGTCGATGCGATGCGGGACGAGGTCGCGCGGGCGCTCTCGGACGGCGACGGCATGGTCCGTCTCGCCCCCGCCTGGGTCGCCCGGGACTTCCTGCCGCCGGGGCGACGACTGGGCCTTGCCGATGACGCCTACGATCTGGGCGAACGCGGGTACCTGTGCGAGCGCTGGCTCGGGTCGACCACCAAGGCCGACAACCGCGTGGGGCCGCCGGACGAGGGGCTGAGCTACCTGGCCCTGGAGGGCGACGACGGCGTCACGCTGAAGGACGCGATCGAGGCCGACCCCGTCGCGTTCATGGGCGAGGCGTACGCGCGGACCCACACCGGGCTGGGCCGGCTGGCGAAGATCTTCGACTACAGCACGCGGCTGCCGCTGCATCTGCACCAGCGCCAGGAGCACGCCGCGCTGGTCGGGCGCCGGTCCAAGGACGAGGCCTACTACTTCCCGGAGGGCGTCGACATGGGTCCGCACCCCGAGACGTTCCTGGGCGTGCACCCGTGGATCGCGGAGGACGAGCGGTACGAGGTGTTGCTCCCCTTCCTGGAGGACTGGGACAGCGACCTGATCCTGCAGCACTCACGCGGCTTCACCCAGGTGGCCGGCGAGGGGTTCATGGTGCCTTCGGGGGTCCTGCACGCACCCGGCAGCGCCCTCACGATCGAGCTCCAGGAGGACTCGGACGTGTTCGCGATGCTCCAGGCGCTGAACGCCGGCACGATCATCTCCAAGGAGCTGCTGTGGAAGGACGTCCGGCCGCAGGACCGCGAGGCCAAGGGCGAGCGCTTCATCCTGGAGCTGATCGACTGGAAGGAGAACGGCGACCCGCACCTGTACGAGAACCACCACCTGTCGCCCCGGCCGATCGCCGAGACACGCGCGCCCGGGTGCGAGGAGTCATGGATCTTCTACGACTCCTCCAAGTTCAGCGGGAAGCGGCTGGTCCTGGAGCCCGGGTGCTCGTTCACCGGCCGCGACGCCGGCGTGTACACCGTGTTCGTCTGGCGCGGCTCGGGGACCTACGGCGGTCTCGAGGTGCGCGGGGGTGAGCCGGGGCTGGACGAGCTGATCGTGACGCACGACCGCGCGACGCGCGGCGTGGAGGTCCGCAACACGGGCACCGAGGCGTTGCTGCTCATCACGTTCTTCGGACCGGACGTCGACCACGACGTCCCGACGATCGCCCGGAGGTAGCGACCGAACCCGTTCGAAGGGGGGACCATCCGTGTCGAGCACGCCCCGGCGGCTGCGCTGGGGGATCCTGGGCACCGGCAAGATCGCGCGCGTCCTCGCGCACGCGCTTGCGGATTCGCGCACGGGCGAGCTGGTCGCGGTCGGCAGCCGCAGCCCCGAGCGCTCGAGGGCGTTCGCCGACGAGTACTCGCTGGAGGGGACCCACGACGCGTACGAGCGGGTGATCGAGGACCCCGACGTCGAGATCGTCTACGTCGCCACCAATCATCCCGACCATCGCGAGTGGGCGGTCGGGGCGGCCGACGCCGGCAAGCACCTGCTGTGCGAGAAGCCGCTGGCCGTGCACCGGGCCGACGCCGAGGCCATCGTCGAGGCGGCACGCCGCAACGACGTGTTCCTGCTGGAGGCCTTCGCCTACCGCTGCCACCCGCAGACCCGGCGGCTCCTTGAGCTGCTGCGCTCGGGGACGATCGGTGAGGTCAAGGTGGTCGACGCGGCGTTCGGGTACGACGCGGGCCCCGACCCCGGCAACTACCTCCTCGTGCACGCGCTCGCGGGCGGCAGCATCCTGGACGTCGGGTGCTACCCGACCTCGATGGCCCACCTGATCGCCCGAACCACCCTGGGCACGGTGACCGAACCCGCCGACGTGTTCGGGGTGGCCGAGATCGGGCCGACGCGCGTCGACCACGCCGCGGGCGCGGTGCTGCGGTTCGAGGGCGGGCCGATCGCGAGGGTCGCCTGCTCGATCCAGGTGGACATCGAGAGCTCGCTGCGGATCTTCGGGACGCGCGGGCGGATCACGGTACCGTCGCCCTGGCTCCCGGGGCGGATCGGGGGCACCTCGGAGATCGTGGTCCAGCGCCGGGGCGGCGAGCCCGAGGTCGAGCGGATCGAGCCGGGTGCGGACGAGTACGTGCTCGAGGTCGACGCCGTGGGGGAGATGGTTCGGGCCGGCGAGCGTTCGCCCGAGGTCATGCCGTGGGAGGAGTCGCTCGCCAACATGGCGACGCTCGATCGCTGGCGGGCCTCGGCCGGGGTACGGTACGAGCAGGATGAGGTCGCCTCGGCCGGCGCAGGCCGGGTGGCCCAGGGGCGCTGACGGGGGGAGGCCGTGGCGACCGTAGCCGACGTCGCGAAGGCAGCGGGGGTGTCCGTGTCCACCGCCGCGCGCGTGCTGTCCGGGCACGGATACGCGTCCGAGGAGACCCGCCGGGTCGTCCTGGAGGCGGCGCGCGATCTCGGCTACGTCCCCAACCAGATCGCCCGGAGCCTGCGGACGCGGCGGTCCCGGATGATCGGCCTGCTGATCGGGGACGTCGAGAACGCGTTCTATTCGACGATCGCCAAGAACGTGGAGTCGGTGGCCAAGGACGCGGGCTATCACGTGGTCCTGTGCAACAGCAACGACGACCCCGAGATCGAGCGCGAGTACCTCAAGCTCCTGGACGGGATGCGGATCGACGGCCTGATCGTGACGCCGACCTCGCGCAACCGGACGCTGTTCGGCCGCCTGCTGCAGAAGGACATCGCGATCATCCAGGTCGACCGCAAGGTCGAGGGCCTGGCCGCCGACGCGATCCTGGTCGACAACGAGGCGGGCGCGCACGCCGCCGTCCGGCACCTGATCGACGCGGGCCACTCCAACATCGGGATCCTGCCCGGCGACCTCGACGTCCCGACCGCCCGCCAGCGGCTGGCCGGCTACGAGCGCGCCCTCAAGGAGGCGGGCATCCCGATCCGCGACGAGCTCGTGAAGGCGGGGTCGTTCCACCGCGACCACGCGATCGAGGACGCGACCGACCTGATCCGCGCGCACCCCTCGCCCAGCGCGATCTTCGCCGCCAACAACATCCTGGCCGAGGCCACGCTGATGGTGCTCGCCGAGCTCGACCTGAAGGTCCCGCGCGACATGTCCCTGGTTGCGTTCGACGACGTCCAGTGGATGGGGATGGTCAACCCGCCGATCACGTCCGTTCGCCAGCCGGTGGCAGACCTCGCGCGCGGCGCCGCCGAGCTCATGCTGCGGCGCCTGCGGGAGGAGGGGCAGGGCCCGCCCAGCACGATCGTGTTCCGCACCGAGCTGCTCGAACGCGGTTCGGTCGCGCCGGCGCGGAAGGTGAAGGCCGCCTCCACGCGATGACGGTCGCGATCGGCGTCGACGTCGGCACCACGGGCGCCCAGGCGGTTGCGGTCGACGAGGAGGGCCGCGTCGTGGCGAGCGCCTCGTCCGAGTACCCGCTGCTCACGCCGAGGCCCCTGTGGACCGAGCAGGATCCGGCGCGGTGGTGGGACGGCGTTCGGGACGTGCTGTCGGCGACCACCCGGGACGTCGAGGGGGCCGGAGGGTCGGTCGCCGGGATCGGCCTCACCGGCCAGATGCACGGCTCGGTGTTCCTGGACCGGGCGGGTGAGGTGATCCGGCCGGCGCTGCTGTGGAACGACCAGCGCACGGCGACGCAGTGTGAGGAGATCACCGAGGCGGTCGGGGAGCGGCGGCTGGTCGAGATCACGGGCAACCCCGCGCTCACCGGGTTCCAGGCGCCGAAGGTCCTATGGCTGCGCGACGAGGAGCCGGACGCGTTCGCGCGCGTCGAACACGTGCTGCTGCCGAAGGACTACATCCGCTACCGGCTCTCGGGGCGGTTCGCGACCGATGCCTCCGACGCCGCCGGCACGCTGTTCCTGGATCTCGGGCGGCGGTCGTGGTCCGAGGAGATCCTCGACGCGCTCGGCGTCCCGGCGTCCTGGCTGCCCGACGTGTTCGAGAGCCCCGAGCCGGCGGGGTCGCTCTCGGCGGGGGTTGCCGACGAGCTCGGGCTGCCCCCGGACATCCCGGTCGCGGCGGGAGGCGGCGACAACGCGGCCGCGGCCATCGGCACCGGCATCGTCCGAGACGGGCTGATGTCGAGCTCGATCGGCACCAGCGGCGTGCTGTTCGCGCACGCCGACACGCCCGCGATCGACCCCTCGGGCAGGATCCACGCGTTCTGCCACGCGGTGCCCGGCAAGGACTGCCTGCTCGCGGTGGTCCTGTCCGCCGGCGGGTCGCTGCGGTGGTGGCGCGACGTGACCGGCGCCGACTACGACACGCTGGTGGCCGAGGCCGAGCGGACGCCGCCGGGCGCCGAGGGGCTGGTGTTCCTGCCCTACCTCACCGGCGAGCGCACGCCGCACCTGGATCCGCTCGCGAGCGGGGTCTTCCTCGGCCTGACCGCGCGCCACACCCGTGGGCACATGACGCGCGCGCTCATGGAGGGCGTGCTGTTCGCGCTCCGCGACGGCCTCGAGATCATGCGCGACCTCGGGGTCCGGCCCAAGGAGATCCGCGCCACGGGCGGCGGGGCGACCTCGGAGCTGTGGCTCCGGCTGCAGGCCGACGTGTACGGCCTCCCGGTCCACCGCCTCGAGATCGAGGAGGGGGCGGCATACGGGGCGGCGCTGCTCGGGCACGTGGCCGCCGGGACCCACGCCGACGTGGACGAGGCGGCGTCCGTGGTCCGCACCAGGCCCGAGGTGACCGAACCCGACCCGCGCACCACCGAGACCTACGACGCGCTGCACGGCGTCTACCGGTCGGTCTACGCGCCGCTGCGCGAGGACATGCACCGCCTGGCGGCCATCGCCGCCCGATGACCCTCGAGCCCGCGACGGAGGGAGCGACGTGGACGTCTGCCTGATGATCGAGGGACAGGAGGGCGTGACTTGGGACCAGTGGCTCAGCCTCGCGCTCGCGTGTGAGGAGCACGGGTTCGAGGGCCTGTTCCGGTCCGACCACTACCTCTCGTTCGACCACCCGCGGGAGCGGGGGGCGTTCGACGCGTGGGCCACGCTGGCCGCGCTCGCGTCGATCACCGAGCGGATCCGGCTCGGCACCCTGGTCTCGCCGGTGGGGTTCCGCCACCCCGCCGAGCTCGCGAAGGCGGTCACCACGGTCGACCACGCCTCGGACGGGCGGGTCGAGCTCGGCATGGGCGCCGGGTGGTTCGAGCGCGAGCACCGCGCGTTCGGGTTCCCGTTCCCCTCGCAGGGCGAGCGCCTGGACGTCCTGACCGAGCAGGTCGAGATCGTGCACCAGCTGTGGAACCCCGACGTGGACGCGCTCGACTTCGAGGGCCGGCACTATCGGCTGGAGTCCTGCACGTCGCTGCCGCGCCCGCTCCAGGAGCCGCACCCGCCGCTGATCGTTGGTGGGAGCGCGGGACCGCGTTCGGTGGCGCTGGCCGCGCGGTGGGCGGACGAGTACAACGTGGTGTTCGAAGCCCCCGAGACGGCCCGGACCTACCGCGAGCGCGTCCGGGCCGCATGCGAGGCGATCGGGCGCGATCCCGGCGAGGTGCGCTTCTCGGTCATGAGCCGGCTGCTGGTCGGCTCGGACGAGGAGGACCTGCGTCGACGGGCGGCGGAGCTCATGGAGCGGCTCGACGAGGACGGCGACGTCGACGCGTACATCGAGGGGATGAAGCCGACGATGACGGCGGGGACCGTCGAGCAGGTGCTCGAGCGGCTCGGTGAGTACGCGGGTGCCGGCGCCGAACGCGTGATGCTCCAGCACCTGGTGCACGACGACCTCGAGACCGTCGCGTTGATCGGGCGCGAGATCGTGCCGGAGGCGGCCTCGCTCTAACGCTCGATCCGGAGCGCCTCGAACAGGCCGAGCTCGGGGACGCGGATCGATACCCCTCCTTCGCTCCACGACCACTCGAACGCGTGGCCGCTCACGAGGCCGGTCACCGCGGTCGGCTCGGTCACGATCGGCACCACGACCTCCAGGTCGTGGATCGGGACGGGCTCGACGTACCGGTCCCCGGCCCGCCCCGAGTGGTTGATCAGGTGGAGCAGTGTCTCACCGTCGCCCGTGTCCATGAGCGTGGCCTCGACCATCGGCGGGAGGGTGCCGCCCAGGGGTTCGAGACCGGCGATGTGCTCGAGCACGTCGCCCGCGAAGGCCACGGAGTTCTCGTGGCCGAGCCGGTGGACCAGCGTCCCGGGGAGCCACGGCACGTACACCACCCGCCCGCGCCCGAACGCGCCCACGACCAGGCCCGGGTCTTCGGTGGCGGGACCGAGGACCACGCGCTCGGGCGGGCCGAAGGGACCAGGTGGCACCAGGCGCATCCGGCGCTTCAGATCGGCTCGGTACCCGGCGTCGACGTACGGGCCGTCGAGGAAGACGAGGTCGGTCTCCCCGAGTCGGGGGAACCCCTCGCGGTCGCCGACCCCGAGGTACGCGCCGCGCAGGTCGGGCCGCACCTCGCGGACGCGCTCGATGCCCAGGCACCCGAGCGCGGGCCGGTCGCGGGGCTCGAACTCCTCGTCGCGGAGCCCGGTCCGCCCCGTCGCGACCACCACGCCGCCGCCATGGACGAAGGCGTCGATCCTCTGCGCCTGCTCGCCCGAGATCGCCTGATGATCGGGCAGGACGAGCGCCCGGTAGCGTTCGAGCAGGTCGTCGGTGATCGCGTCGAGCATCAGGCTGTCGAAGAGCACGTGGTGTTCGGTGAGCACGCGGAACCAGCCTCGGAACTCCTCGACGTTCGCCCACGGCCCCGTGACGAGCGCCACCTCCGCGCGTGAGCGCAGCCCGGCGTAGTCCCGCTCGTGGTCGGCGTGGTACCGGAACACCTCGCGCACGGCCTCGAACCCCGAGCGGTCCGCGTGGTCGTCCAACCTGCCGATCACGTAGTAGTCGAGCCCGCCGCCGTTCGCGAGATCCTGCACGAGCCGCAGCCGCTGCAGATGCGGGGAGACCGCCACGTGCCGGACGGGGTAGTCGACGAAGTCGACCGAGGCGTTGCTCGAGACCATGTCCGGGAACGAGGCCGCGACCCACTTCGTGTTCTCCGACGCGCTGTAGGGCCAGTCCTCGCGCCGGTCCAGGGCCGTGTTCGACTCCTGACGCACGAACCCCCGCCCGTCCTCGAACGACCGGTCGATCGCCACGTCGGGTCGCACGCGCCGGATCGTCTCGTGCATGCGCTCGTCGAGCTCCCCCAGCGTTCGGCGCTTGAAGACCGCGTGGCGCCGAGAGACCGGGTCGTCCGGGTCCTCCGCGTTCGGCAACGCGAGCCCGAACATCGCCGCGAACCCCTCCGTGCACGAGGAGCAGTGGCAGATGCCGTGGTACCGGCCCGCGTAGTCCCGCGTCTGGAACCCGGCCATGTTCACGAACACGCCGTCGACGTCGAGGGTGGTGATCGTCTCCTCGACGATCTCGGGCGCGCACGCCTGCTGGTACTCGCCGCTCGGGCACACGTGCACGTCGCCGTGCTCGTCGACGATCTCTCCGTCCCTCCGAAGGTACGCCCACCCCGGGTGCTTCTCGTACAGCGCCCGGCGGACCTTGGAGAAGTCCATCCGCGCGATGACCCGGATGTCCGCCTCGTGGCAGGCATCGATGATGCTCTCGAGGCTGTCTCCCGTGAGGGACGCGCTCGGGGTGTGGAAGGGCAAGCGCGTCGGGTAGCTCGCGATGATGCCCGAGGTGTTGATCATCGCGACCGTGGCGTCGAACGAGCGCAGCGATCCGACGTAGCGCGCGGCGTCGATGTCGCGCATGTCGGCCTCGCGCAGGTTGGTCTGGATCAGGCGCCAGGGTCGTCCCTCCCACCACGCGGGAGGGAGCGCTGCGTCGCCGCCGGTCAAGACTCGGGCATCAGCGACTCGAGCCAGTCGGGCACCTCACGGCCCGGGACGCGCACGAACGGCGGCTCCATCTCGGACACGCCGGCCATCGCGGCCTCGGCCTGCGCGACCGAGATCTCGTCTCGGCGGCGCTCGGCCTGCACGAACAGCGGGAGCAGGTGCACATCGCCGGCGGTGCAGATGCCGGTGATCTCGGGCCGGGCGAGCGCGAACGCGACCGTGGCGTCGATGAGCTCCTGCACGTCCAGCGGCTCGTACCAGGTCGCGTACCGATGCTCCTTCTCGGGCCGCCACAGGTTGCGGGCGGCGACCTTGATCACCATGAGCCCCGCGTCCCGCGCCTGCGTCTCGGCCGCCAGCGCGTCGAAGTCGCGCAGGTATTCGGGCTCCCGGGCCAGCCGGTAGTTGAACGGCGTGAGCACCGTGTCGAACGGGAACCGCCGCAGGCCCTCCCGGTGCACGGCGGGGGCGCGCATCCCGTGGCCGGTGATGCCGATCGCGCCCACCAGCCCCTCGTCCTTCGCGCGAACCGCTCCTTCGACGGCGCCGCCGGGACCCGTGGCCGCGCCGAGGTCGTCGAGGTCGCCGATCGCGTGGAGCTGGATCAGGTCCACCGACTCCACCCGCAGGCGCTCGAGCGAGCGGCGGATGCTGTCGTACGCGTCACCGGCCGCGCGGTCGCCGGTCTTGGTGGCCAGGAAGATCTCGTCGCGGATCCGCGGCATCCAGCGGCCGAGGTGCAGCTCGGAGTCCCCGTAGCCGGCCGCCGTGTCGAAGTGGTTGATCCCGGCGTCGAGCGCCTCCTGGATGGAGCGATCCGCGTCCTGTTCCGAGACCTCGCTCAGCGATGCCCCACCGAACAGGAGCACGCTGCTCATGTGCCCGACCCGTCCGAGTCTCCTGGTCTCCATCCGCGTCGCCTCCTCGCAGGTCAGGATGATAACGTTCCCACATCCCGGCCTTGGATGCGGCGCCATGACGACCTACCCGAATCTCGTAGCCGGAGAGCGGATCGAGGGAGCGTCCACCGCTCCCGACGTGAACCCCTCCGATCGTTCGGACGTGATCGGCGAGTTCGCCCTGAGCGGTGCGGAGGACGTCGAGGCCGCGGTCGATGCCGCGTTGCGGGCGCAACCGCTCTGGGCGGACGCGACCCCCGCGGGGCGCTTCACGGCGCTCGAGGGCGTCGGCGCCGAGCTCGCGGCGCGCGCAGAGGAGATCGGGGAGCTGCTCTCTCGGGAGGAGGGCAAGCCCCGGGCCGAGGGCATCGCCGAGGTGCAGCGGGCGGCCTGGATCTTCAAGTTCTTCGCCGGCGAGGCCCTGCGCGTGTCCGGGGAGCACCTGCGATCGGTCCGCCCGGGCGTCGACGTGGACGTGCTGCGAGAGCCGCTCGGCGTCGTGGGCGTGATCACGCCGTGGAACTTCCCGATCGCGATCCCGGCGTGGAAGATCGCGCCGGCGCTCGCCTTCGGGAACGCCGTGGTCTTCAAGCCGGCGCAGCTCGTGCCGGCGACCGCGTGGACGCTCGCGGAGATCCTGTCTCGCGCCGGCCTGCCGTCGGGGACCTTCAACTTCGTGAACGGGCCCGGCGCCGCGGTCGGCGAGGCCCTGATCCGCCATCCGAGGGTTCGCGGGATCACGTTCACGGGCTCCCAGGCCGTCGGCAAGCAGGTGGCGCTGGCCTGTGCCGAGCGCTTCGCGCGGGCTCAGCTCGAGATGGGCGGCAAGAACCCGTTGGTCGTGCTCGACGACGCGGACCTGGGCGTCGCGGTGGACTGTGCCGTGCAGGGCGCGTTCTTCCAGACCGGCCAGCGTTGCACGGCCAGCTCCCGACTGATCGTGACGGCGGGCATCCACGACGCGTTCGTGGAGGCGATGGTGGAGGCCATGAAGGGCCTGCGGGTCGGCCACGCGCTCGGCTCGGACACCCAGATCGGTCCCGTCGTGGACGAGTCCCAGCTCCGTCAGGACGAGGAGTACCTGCGGATCGGCGCGAACGAGGGCGCCGAGATCGCCTGGGGAGGGGAACGTCTCGAGCGCGACACCGACGGGTTCTTCCTGTCGCCGGCGCTCCTGGTCAACACCACCAACGACATGCGGGTGAACCGCGAGGAGATCTTCGGCCCCATCGCGACCGTGGTGCGAGCGGCGGACGCGGACGAGGCGTTGACCCTCGCCAACGACACGGAGTTCGGGCTCTCGGCCGGCGTGTGCACGACCTCGCTCAAGCACGCCACGATGTTCCGTGACCGTCTCCAGGCAGGCATCGTGACGGTGAACCTGCCCACCGCCGGCGTGGACTTCCACGTCCCGTTCGGGGGGACGAAGGGATCGAGTCAGGGCACACGTGAGCAGGGTCGCTACGCGATCGAGTTCTTCACGACGGTGAAGACGGCCTACCTCAGGCCCTGAAGGGAGCCACCGCGAAGGTCACGACGTGTACGCGTCGACGAACGCGTCGCGGATCGCTGCCTTGTCGCCGCCCCGCAGCGCCGAGACCAGGTGCCCGTAGATCCGGCCCGACGGCCGCCCGAACCCGTCCGTGTCCAGGATCCGGTGGTGCTCGAAGTCGTAATTGAACAGGCCGAGCCGCGGAGGCTGCACGTCGTCCACGAGCGTCCAGTACAGGTAGCCCCGGATCGGGACGCCCTCCTTCATGCAGCGCACCATCTCCATCAGGTAGGTCTTCAGGTATCGCTCGCGCGTCCAGCCGTCGGGTCGCGGCTGCGCGGGCTCGCCCGTCGGCTGCAGGTTGCCGAGCGAGTTCTCGCCCATGTAGACGGGGAGGTCGGCGTTGCCTTCGTTGGTCGCCAGGATGAACGTGCGATAGACCTCGCCGTCCATCGCGTAGCGCTCCCACTTGATCCGCCGGTCGGCGTCCCCGGGATCGCGCCTCGGGCCCCCGAACGGCTCGTACACGTTCAGCGACAGGTAGTCGAGCTTCTTCGCCCTCGGCGAACCGTACAGCGCGTCCAGCGTCTTGGTCATGCGCTCGGGCCTGACGGTGGCCGCGGTCGTCTCGACCATCGCGAGGTAGCGATCGAACTGCTCGTCGGTGAGCTGCGACCGGGCGAGGTCGTCGATCCGCGTTCGCCACTCATGCCGGCGGTCGGCCATGGTCGCCGCGACGTCCTCCCGAGCCACGCCCCAGCTCCGGAGCCGGAGGATGTCGTCGAGCTGCTTGTCGTACTCGTACGCGCACAGGCTCGCGATCGTGAATCCGACGCTGGGCTGGCCCCAGCCTCGAGCTTCGAACAGGTCGTGGATCCCGTCGTAGGCCCGCACGTAATGGGACAGCATCGTGTCGAAGGCTGGGAGCAGGTATTCGGGGCCCTGTCGCGCGGGGTACCAGCCGATCGAGTGGTAGATGAGCGGGACGATGTTCGGCTCGTTGTAGATCAGGAAGTGCGCCATCCGCTTGTCGCCCCGGGCCATCAGCCGCTGGTTGATCTCATCCACGATGTGGACCTGCGCGTCCACCAGGAGATCGGGCCCGGTGTCCTCCTGCCAGATGTCGACGCCGAGCCACAGCGGGTGGGTGAAGTGGTGCAGCGTGATGATCGGCTGCATCCCGTGGTCGATCACGGTCTCGACCATGTCCGCGTAGTGGTCGAGCGCGGCCTCGTCCCACGCAGGCGGGTCGGTGGGGTCGGTCGAGGCCGAGGGCTGGCACCGTGCCCACTCGATCCCCATCCGGAACGCGTTCAGGCCGAGCGAAGCCGCGAGCTCGACGTGCTTCGCGTAGTCGGTCCAGAAGCGGATGCCTTCATACGGCGCCTTCCTCGGCTGGTCCCGGTTCCGGGCCCAGTCGCTGTTCTTGGGGCCGTCGGGATCGTTGAGCCCGCCGCCCTCGCAGTAGGGGGCGTAGGCGACGCCGAAGAAGAACCGATCGGGGGTGAAACGCTCCTCGAAGTCGAGGTTCAGCTCCAGCCGCATCGCGTCCCTCACTCTCCTCGGTACGGATGTGGATGCTGCCCGCGAACGCCGGGTCGCAGCCGGAACAGGGCGCCGGCCAACGGTTGGTCCGCCAGCTGAGCCTCGGAAAGACCGTCCCTCGCGCTCGTGACGAACAGGTCCGAACGGTCCTCGCCCCCGAACGCGCAGCTGGTGACCTGACTGACGGGACACTCGACCGTGGTGACGAGCGCTCCGCCCGGGTCGAATCGCCGGACCGCGGAACCACCCCAGAACGCGACCCATAGGGAGCCCTCCTCGTCCACGGTCATGCCGTCGGGGAGCCCCCACGCCTGCGGGATCTCGATCAGCGTCCGTCGGTCGGCGATCTCGCCGCTGTCGAGATCGAAGGCGAACGTGTCGACGCGCTGGGTCGGGCTGTCGATGAAGTACATCGTTCGGCGGTCGGGGCTCCAGCCCAGGCCGTTCGAGACGGTCAGGCCCCTCAGCACCTGCACGGGCTGCCGATCCGGCCCCAGCCGATAGAGCGCGCCGATCGGCCGCGAGTCCACCGCGTCCTTGGTCCCCGCCCACAGCCGGCCCGCCGGGTCGCACTTGGCGTCGTTCATCATCGTGTCGTCGAGCTCGGTCTCGACGTGGGCGATCCGCTCGACGTCTCTCGTGGCGGGGTCCAGGATCGAGAAGCCGTCGCTCACGGCGAGCGCGATCCGGCCATCGGTCGCCGCAACGGCCGCACCGACCGGCTGCCCAACGTCGAACCACTCGTCGTCTCCGGACGCCGGGTCGAACCGGTGCACGAGCCCGGCCGTGATGTCGACCCAGATCAGCCGGCCGGTCGCCGCGTCCCAGCTCGGGCCCTCGCCGAGCTCGGCTCGGGCGTCGAGCGCGACCGCCACGTCGTAGGTCACCAACGGCCCCTCTCAGATGAAGCGGGTGCTGAGGCCGCCGTCCACCAGGATCGACGCGCCGGTGACGAAGCTCGCCTCGTCGGATGCCAGGAACGCGACCACGTTGGCGATCTCCATCGGGTCGGCGATGCGACCCAGCGGGTGGATCGCCAGCATGTCCGCCTCGGCCGCCTCCGGGTCCTCGGACGAACGGATCCCGTCCATCACCATCCGCGTCCGGGTGTAGCCCGGGCAGACGGCGTTCGCGCGGATCTGGTACTCCGCGTTGTCGAGCGCGAGGCTCCGCGTGATCCCCACCACGCCGGACTTGGCCGCGGCGTACGGGAACTTCCCGG
>Ga0081455_10002871_pt1 | contig 20284 bp, 20 predicted proteins | sample TabmetS3T2R1_FD_70207 | JGI IMG/M metagenome (GOLD analysis project Ga0081455, IMG submission 70207) | Tabebuia heterophylla rhizosphere microbial communities from the University of Puerto Rico - S3T2R1 | ecosystem: Host-associated > Plants > Roots > Rhizosphere ...
TTCCCCGACGCGCTGACCGTATGTGGATGACTCGGGATCAACATCAACAACCAGCAGCGCATCATTGAGTTTGCTGCCGGGAGGATTCAGGGCAGCGACGAATGCGTGTTTTTCCGGAGGAGCCTGCATTGCCAGGCGTGGTGAAGGATAAAACGTGGGATCTGGTTTGAGTAGCGGCATAAATTTCGGTGTTTGATGATTCAGTCCATTAACTCTCGACGGGACAAAACTTTCAAGAGCATTTCTGGGCAATTACTCCAGCCAAATCGCCTGCCTCGCGGCGCGAAATTTTTTGTGACCAAAATCTTTCCAGCCCGCATTGATCGCGAGGTCGCGCATTTCGGCGAATGAAAATGCGCGTTGGGCGGAAAGACGCGCGTCAAAGCGCGTCATCGGTTCGCGAAAGATGAGTGCGGTCAAAATGTAAACACCCGTCCGGAGTAGAAATCCGCGCCGCAAATCCGACACCAACACAAATCTCTTCGACAATTCGCGACATCGCCGCAGGAGTTTGACGGCGTCATCATCGCTGAAATGATGGAGAACCAACGAACAAAGCGCGATGTCGTAGGCTTGGGCGCAATCCCATTCCAGAACGTTGGCGGCATGGTAGGAAATTTCTGGATACTCGACGCTCAGGCTGCGGGCGATCTCGAGCGTCGCAGCTTGCCGATCGATCGCATCGACCTCGATTTGTGCGCCAATCCTTCGCGCGTGATCCACCAGCAGCCGCGGAATATCGCCCGAACCCGTGGCAAGATCGATAACGCGTATTCGCGCGCCGGGCATTATCCAGCGCCGCATGAAAGTCAAAACGAGATAGTGGCTGCCGAACCAGCGGTTAAGTTGGCGAAGCCGTTCAAGATCGCGCTCCAACTCCGGCGAAACCGGTTGCGGCCGATCCATCATTTCCAGAACGGCCGGATCGAAGCTTCGCTTCATTTGCACAAAGGTACGCGCCATTCACCCGAACCGCCCAGGGCCATTGAGGTCAATCGCCCCTACCCAGAAATTCCCGCCAGGATTTCGGCAGCTCTGACGTTTCGATTTCACTCGCGATGCGTCCCTCGAATTCGGGATGAAAAATCGTGCTTGTCCCATAAACCATGATGACATCTTCCGCGCCTTCGGCGCGAATTGCGTGCGCCACACCCGGCGGAATTACCACGCCGACATTGTTGTTACCGCGATGATTGTCACCGTCGACGAAGAATCGCATCACCCGCCGCGGCAACGCCGCGCGGATGTCGCACAAAATCATCTCGATGCGTCCCTGCAGAAAGAACATCACATCCCATTGCTCGTCATCGTAGCGACGCAGGGAGTAGTTCTCCGGTTCATCGACGAACAAACGGCGCAACCAGTCCGCGGCGACGCTGCCTTCCGGAACGCTGGGCGGATGCACGTGGAAACCTTTGGCCGTGTGCGCAAACATCCGCGCAGCTGACCATTGCCTCGGCCACAGGCCAATCCGCGCAAGAATCCCTTCATCGCGCCGCACAAACTCCCCAAAGCACCCACGATGCCGCTGCGGGTGAATCTTTCGCACGAAAATTTCCACGCCCGGGATCCAAGCCTCTTTGATCTCGCGCTGGTTTCTGTCGGCTGCCACGAGTTCGCCCGCGTCCACGCCTCTCTGCGAAAGCTCCTGCGCGAACGCTGACGTGCGATAGTCACGAGGGGCTAGTGCATTTTGGACGCCAGGGTCGATACCCTGCCAAAGGTTTGTTTCGCGTTTATTCATTTTGAATTGGGTCGTGACTTCTACTTGCCTAGCGAGAAGTCGGCGCGTTCGCGAGAAAGATTTGGATTGTAATAAGGATCGCGTTCCACAACCTTCGCCCAACGCTGCCGCAAAATCGCATCGTTGCCGGCGTCCTGTTTATCAATATGCGTCGCATGCCAGTAAAGTTTTGCGAACGGAGTGTAAACAATCAGATAATCCGCGGCTCGGATTTTGAGGCAAAGATCGACGTCGGCGAGCGCATCTGACAGGCTTTCGTCAAATCCCCCAGCCTGCTCGAAAACCTCACGGCGCGTCAGCATGCATGCGCTCGATACGACGCTGCAATTGCGGGTCACCTGCAACTGGCGATTGGTCCCAGGGTGTTCCGCCGGGAAACCGCAAAAGCACGGCTGTGCAGTTCCGTTCACGCCCAACACAATCCCCGCGTGTTCAACCGTGCCGCCCGGGTTTAACAAACGCGCGCCTACTGCTCCGACCTCCGGTCGCTGGATATGCTCGGCCATGATCGTGAGCCACTCCGGATCGATGATTTCAACCGTGTCGTCGAGGAATAAGAGCCATGCCGCATCACTTTCCTTTGCTCCGTAATTTTTGGCTGCTGAATCATTCAGTGCGCCCGAGAATCGCACTAAACAATGCGGGAAACGCGACAAGAAAGGTGGGGCACCTGACCAGGTATCGCTCCGGACAATAAGAATTTCGTAATTCGGGTAGTCTGTTTTGGTCGTCAGACTTTTAACACATCGCTCGAGTGCCTCGTCACCGTGAGAATTCGGGATGATAATGGAAATTTTCATCGGTTCCGACAGTTCGCGTCTGACGCGAAACGCGTGAGTGCGCCAGTCGACGGCAACATGCGCTGCTTCGTGGCGACGCTTCAGATGATCTTCAATCGCACGCCGCGAAGCAGCGAGCTGTTCCGGTTTTTGCCGGACACTAATCGCACTGGAGCTTTCGCTTCTCCGCCAATGATACAGGACCCGCGGAATGTGATGAATTCGGTTGGTTAGCTCGGTCACGCGAAAAAATAAATCGTAATCCTGTGCGCTATCGAACTGCGACCGGAACCCGCCGGCTTTCTGCACAAGATCGCGACGCACCGCGGTCAAATGACCAACGTAATTGTATGAGAGAAAAAAGTCGGGTGACCAATCCGGCTTGAAAAGCGGCGCTTCAAAACCGTTTTGCCCGAGCTTGTCTTCATCGCTGTAAATCAGATCGGCATTGGGATGCGTCTGCAAAATGTTCACAATTTGAAAAAGCGCATCCGGCTCAAGAACATCATCGTGGTCAAGAAAAGTGATCCACTCTCCGCGAGCTAGTTCGAGTCCACGATTCGACGCCGCAGAGATACCTCCGTGTTTTCCCAGGTTCTCCAGAACGATTCGCCGGTCGCGACCCGCAAGATGTGGCAGTATGCGGAGGAGGTCAGGATCGGCTGATCCATCATCGATCAGCAGGAGTTCCCAATTTTCATAAGCTTGTGCTAACACGGATTGGACCGCTTCCTCGAGCCGCGACACAGGCGTATCGAAAATCGGTGTAATGATGCTAATGAGCGGCTGGGAGGCGAAGGTGTGTGCCTTATCGCGCATGCGCTCCAAGTCCTGCGAGTTCGCGCGATGCTCCTCAAACCACTTCTGGTATTCGGTGGCCGCACGCTTTGGCCGCTCCCGACGAAATGTTTTCCAGACTGTTTTCGCCAGTTGTGTTGGGAGACGATAGGGCGCAAGCAAAACCTGGCCCACTCTGCGCTCCGCGGACTTGCGCAAACGGCGCCTCTCCTCTTTCAGTTGCTTCAGTTCGCGCTGGTATTCTTTCAGTTTCAGCAGCTTTCCTTCTAACGCGGCGATATGCTGATGCGCGTCCTCTAAGTCCGCGCCCCGGATATCGAGCGCACGGCGCAAAGCCCGCACCTCGGCCTTGAGTTTAGCCGCGGTATCGGAATTGAAGGAATCAGCCGGCGACACGGCGACATTATATTGGTTGAAGCAACCTTCAGGCAAATCTACCCTGCCGCGCCACCCGGGACACGGCTCGCTTCGCAATGTTCGATTTTGTCGTTTACCTCCTTTATCGCGCCGGCTCAGCCGTTGCCGCCTCGCTGCCCCTGCCGTTTCTTTTTGCTTTCGGGGAATTCCTCGGCGTTTGCGCATGGATGGTTTCGGGGAGATATCGGCGTCTGGCAACGCGCAACCTTGAGATTGCGTTTGCGAATGAAAAGTCGCCGCGTGAATTGCGTCACCTTGTCGGACGACATTTCAGGCGGCTCGGTGCGAATCTGCTTTGCAGTGCAAAACTCACGCAGATGCCACCAGAGAAAATCCTTGAGCGCGTCGAGGTCGAAAATATCGAGTCCATGGCGCGCGAATTTCGTGCGGGCATTCCGGTCGTGCTCATCCTGAGTCACCTCGGAACCTGGGAGGTATTCGCCCAATTGATGCCGAAGTTCGTTGGGTTTGTTCGAAACGCGAGCGTGTACCAGGGGCTGGGAAACCGTTTCATTGACAAGCATGTACGGCGCACACGCAGCCAGACTGGATTGGAATTGTTCGATCGCCACGATGGCTTCGAGCCAGTGATCGAATTGCTACGCTCCGGCGGTGGCGTCGGGGTGTTATCGGATCAACATGCCGGCGACCATGGCGTTTGGACGCCATTTTTCGGGCGCCTTGCGTCCACGTCGCCTTTGCCAGCTCTTCTCGCCAAGCGTACGCGGGCTGCGCTGATCGCCGCTGGAGTTTACACCACAGGACGTGCGCGCTGGCGAATGGTGTTCACTGAACGCTTCGATGAGACGGGCGCTTCTGTTGCGGTGCTGACCTCGAAAATAAATCAAGTGATCGAACAACAAATTCGGCGCGCACCTGAAGACTGGTTCTGGGTGCACAATCGCTGGAAGACGCCTGAGCCAAACTTTCTTCTCGCGCACTACAAACGCGGCATCTATCTGCCGCCGGGAACTTCGGTTCGTGATCTGAAGCCATTTCGAATTCTCATCCGTTCAAACAACTGGTTGGGAGACGCCGTGATGAGTGTGCCGGCAGTTCGCGCGATCAAGAATGGACGTCCCGACGTTCACCTGACAATCGCTGCGCCGGACAAGATCGCGCCGATGTGGAGGCTCATTCCAGAAGTGGACGCGATCATTCCTTTATCAGAGAGTTCGCTTCTTCCAGTTGTTAGGCTGTTGAGGCAACAAATGCCTTTTGACGTAGCTATTCTTTTCCCGAATTCGTTGCGCGTCGCGCTTGAAACCTGGTTAAGCGGAATTCCCCGAAAAGCCGGCTATCACGGGCATTGGCGGAGTTGGCTCGTCAACCAAATAGTTCGCGAGCCACGAAAGCCCGGGCCGCCTGAACATCATTCGCTGCGTTTTCTTCGCATCGCCCACGAATGCGGGGCCGAAACAGAGGAGACGTCCGACGTCCAACGCCCAACGCCCAACGTTCAACTGTCGGATTTCAATCAACTATCAACTATCAACCATCAACCTCTTAAAATCGGTCTTTGCCCAGGCGCGGAATACGGCCCGGCCAAGCGATGGTTACCCAAGCGATTCGCCGAGGCGGCGGCAAAGATTACCGCGCAATCATCGGCGCAATGGGTTCTGTTTGGGACGAAAAACGACGCCGCAATAGGAGAACAGATCGCCGCTGCAATCGGCGATCGTTGCGTGAACCGGATCGGCCAGACTACGCTTGAGCAACTCATCGCCGAATTGCAGCAGTGCCGTCTGCTACTCACCAACGACACGGGCACAATGCATCTTGCCGCGTTACTTGGTCTGCCGGTGGTCGCCATTTTCGGTTCGACCGAACCGCGCCTGACCGGACCGCTCGGCAACGGACACATTATCTTGCGGCATCACGTGGAATGCAGCCCCTGTTTTCTCCGCGAATGTCCAATCGATTTTCGCTGTATGAAAGCCGTCAGCGCCGACGAAGTCGCGGTTGCTGTGCTCTCGTTGCTCGCCAAATGAGTTTCACTTTCGAGATTGACCACCGCGAACGCCAGCAAGTCGCCGCTTTGCTTCCGCCAGATAAGTTTCATCGATTTCAAATCCGACAAATTTTTTGACGCCACAGCGCCGCGCTGCGAGGGCGGAATTTCCAATGCCGACAAATGGATCGAGCATGGTTCGGACACGCAATGCTCCATGCAATTTGATGCACCATTCGGCGAGTTGGACGGGGAACGTCGCAGGATGCGGACGTTCTTTTTTGCGGCTTTGAATTGTTTCATAGGGCACGAACCACGTGTTGCCCCGGCAACGCTGGTCGTCTCCTCGGGTGTGACGCCAGCGCGCGATGTTGCTCTTGTCCTGATACGGCACCCCAAGCGCCAGCCTATCCAGTTCGACTCGACCGGCCGTCGTGAAATGAAACACGTATTCATGGCAATCGTTGAGAAATCGCGGCGAATTGATCGGCTTGAAATGACCGAACGTCTTGGTATCGCTTTCCAGCCTCGCCCGGCGCTTCGCGTCCGGACTGGGATCGCGACCGGGGTGAGCGCTGAGAGGATTGAGGTGAGGGTCGGGCGCGGTGGTTTTTTCGACAGCGTCGATCGCGATGGATTTGATCCAGTGAATCGTGTTTTGCAGCACGAAGAACTCCCGCAACGTCATCACAATTTCGTGGGGCAGCATCGGATTCGACGGCGCGGCACCGATGTTCAGAAAAAAAGAGCCGTTCGAATTCAAGATGCGCCGAATTTGTCGTGCCCATTCACCACACCAATCTAGATACGATCGCCGGTCCTGGCGGTCGCAATACTTCCCGTAGCTGATGCCGAGATTGTATGGCGGTGACGTCACCACAAGATCAACGCTTTCATCTGCAAGCCGCGACATTCCTGCGACGCAATCCTGCCTGCGAAGATCAAATTTGGTCATCAGCGGCTACTTTGCCTCGATACACATTTCGTACAAGCAGAAACTGACCCGAGCGTTCTGTTTTTAGGGAGCATAGGGCTGTTACCTTGTATTGGCGGCCGTGTCGGCTGCGAATCGGAAGGCCAATGCGAGCGGCACGCCTGCCTTTACAGCGGACCTCCCACGGACATGCGCATTCGCGCGTGTTCGTGAAATCGCTTATCTTTTCCCATGGCTGATAAGCCTTCGAAACTGAAGATCGCCGATCGCGAGTTCACATCGCGTCTGCTCGTTGGGACTGGAAAGTTTGCGTCGAATGAGTTGATGCGGGACGCACTCATCGCCAGCGGTACCGAACTGGTCACAGTCGCCCTCCGTCGCGCAGATCTTTCAGGCAAACACGATCCGTTTGCGAACATTCTCGATTTTATCGATCCCAAACGTTTTCTTCTCCTGCCAAACACTAGCGGTGCCCGAAACGCAGAGGAGGCCGTGCGCCTCGCGCGTCTCGCAGCAAGTGCAGGTTTGCCAACGTGGATCAAGCTCGAGATACATCCGGACCCGCGCTATCTGCTGCCCGATCCTGTTGAGACACTGGCGGCAGCGGAAATTCTGGTGAGGGAAGGGTTCACCGTTCTTCCGTACATCAACGCCGATCCCGTGCTCGCCAAACGATTGCAGGACATCGGTACGGCCACGGTGATGCCGCTCGGGTCACCGATCGGAAGCAACCGCGGCATCGAAACGCGTGCGCAAATTGAGATCATTATCGATCAGGCTACGGTGCCGGTTGTCGTGGATGCGGGACTTGGTGCGCCGAGTCACGCCGCTCAAGCGATGGAGATGGGCGCCGACGCGGTGCTGGTGAACACCGCAATCGCAATAGCGTCCGATCCGGTTCGGATGGCAAAAGCATTCAAAAAAGCCATCGAAGCAGGACGCGAAGCGCGCGAAATCGGATTAGCCGAAAAACTCAATGCAGCGGCGGCCACCAGCCCGTTGACCGGATTTCTGAGTCGATAATTTCAAGCTCTGGCATGCCGACTTGGCGTCGCCGCGTTGATCTAGTCAAAATCAGGCGGCAGATTGGGGTCTCGGGCGAAAGCGAATGCACGCTTCAGCTGCGATGATAATATTCGAGATTCTGAAAGAGCGGGTAATTGATCCTCGCTAAAAAAGCAAACCGCCTCAGTCTCGAGACTTGTTTTAGCCGAACCTCCCACAAGGTTACAAAGGAAAACCACCTTATACACGTGGAAGGGACATGGCGGATGCGCATGCCTATCACGATCGTAAATCGCCATCAGTCTGGCCGCATCCACATCATACCCAGATTCCTCCTTTGTTTCCCGCACAGCTGCTTCGCTTGGGGACTCACCGGGATCTACCCATCCACCAGGCAATGTCCAACCGTCGCCGCGGTCCTTTACAAGTAGTATTTTATTTTCTGAGATAACGGCCGCACGCACATCGATTTTTGGAGTTGCTGGCCCAGTCTCCTGTCTAAACATCGCGCTGATGGTCTCGAGTTCACCATCGGCATATTTAGCTGCGATCTCCGCAGCAATATCTTCAACCTGTTGGTATCGCTGCAGATCGAACGCGTTTTTGCAATAGTTTCGCCCATTCTGAGCAATTGATTGCAGCCTGCGAACCCAATTGACCCAAATGCTGCTCATTAAAGGGAGTTCGCGAATTTCGCCCAATAATTGCTGGGCCACTACAACACCGTTTCGCTGACAACTTCTTCGCGATGCCGGATGCCGCGCTTGGTTTCCTTTTGCAAACGTTTCAGCCGACTCGACAACGCGGCTTTTGCCGCCGAACTCATACGATCGATGAACAAAATCCCGTGGAGGTGATCGTGCTCATGTTGGATCGCCCGCGCAAGAAGGCCGCTCGCCTCGATTTGAAACATCTCACTTTCCAAAGTCTGCGCACGCACGAGCACCGATTGCGCTCGTTCAATGTCGCCGGTGATCTCCGGAAAACTTAAGCAACCTTCCACGCCGACTTCCGTTTCACCGCGCAGTTCGATCTCCGGATTAATCAAGACGATCGGCATCGCGCTCTTCGGATCGACGTCTTTTCCACTGAGCTTCAACGTGCTTGGCCGGTCTTCGACTGCAGAAACATCGAGGACGGTGAGTTGCAACGGCAGACCGACCTGCTGCGCGGCCAAACCGACGCCGTGCGCCGCATGCATCGTCTCGATCATGTTCGTTGCCAGTTCGCGAATTCGACTGTCAATTTTCTCGATCCGTTCACCTTTGGCGCGCAAGACTGGGTCGCCGTACTGCAGGATCGGCAGGATCATTGTCCTTCTTCCCGGGTGAACGCCGGCAAATTTTTCACACCCGCGAGCTTCAAAGCGTCCATCACCTTTATGATCGTACCAAATGACGCTTTCTTGTCCGCTTGCAGGGCGAGCGTTGACTTGCGCTGTTCAGATAAATCGCGCACCGCAGCTTCCAGTTCATCCACGTTTATGGCTCGTCCATCCAACTTGACCTCGTCATTTTGATCAATGCTCACAATGGCGTGATCGAGTTCCGCCGGCCGTTTCTGCGCGGTTTTCGATTCCGGTAAATTAATCTGCACCTCCGGCTGATCTTTTTTGAATGTCGTGGAGACGACAAAAAATATCAGCAGGATGATGAGAATATCGACAAGCGAAACGATGATGATGACGGGCGCCCGTCGTTTTCGCACTGCAAAATTCATGTGATCAAATACGTCGCGCGCTTCACGCGACTGAGGTCGGGATCTGCGCCGTCTTGTGTTCGCGTGTAGCGCGCCCGTAGTAGCATTTGTTGATCAATTCGACGACGAGCGTTTCCATTTCCACGGACATCACTTCCACTTTTCGGGAAAAATAGGTGAACCCGACGAGTGTCGGCACGGCTATGGAGAGTCCAAAGACGGTTGCGTTTAATGCCTCGGCAATGCCGAGCGCGATCTGGCGCGTATCCGATCCGCCGGAGCTTAAGCCGAGATGCGAGAAAACGTGCACCAAACCCGACACCGCGCCGATCAACCCGAGCAGCGGTGCAATGCCGACAATGACTTCGAGAATAATGAGGCCGCGTTCCAGCCGCACCATTTCGTGCCGTGCACGGGTTTGCACTACTTCAACATTTTCCGAACGCGGCCCGCGTAAATGTTGAAGCGCCACGCGAGTGATTCGCGCCAGCGACGAGGGATCGTGATAGACCAGACGTGACAGTCGTTCGGGGCTTTCGCCGGGCGCCATGCGTTCAATTTCCGCTTCGATCGCGGACGGCATCACAATTTTCCGGCGCAACGCCAGCCCACGCAGAATCATGATCGTGACCGACACAATCGAACAGACCAGCAGTGGCCACATAAAAAGGCCGCCTCTCGAGAAAAACCCGAGCACGACATCCACAATTCCCGCCGTTTCGGCAATGATCATCCGTTAGGGAAGATAATGAATCCGAGTCCTTCGACTTCCAAACCTTCAGGCGGCAATGACTGCGCTACATCGTCGGGAATGGGCGGAAGGTGCGCTTCGAGCACCGATTGCACGCAGACGCTCGCAAAAGCCTGGTTTGAACTGTTTTCGGTCACTTTGAGGTTCTTCACCCGTCCGCTTCGATCGATAATAAATCCCAGCCGCAGCGTCCCGATGCTAATTAGGTCGCGCTTCTGATCCACATACGTGTACCACCGGGATCCGATCGAATCAGCCACGATCTTCTGGTAGCGGCCGAGCGGTGTGCCTAAGGCGTTCACCGACGAGATCCCGCGGTTAGTAATGTTTCCGGCGATACGATTGCGCTCCTTTTGCCGACGGTACGCCGACTGTGCCTGCGACGATGCGGCCGCAGCATCGAGAGCAGTCGCTGACTTTTGAGTCAATAACGCAAATTGCTCAGCAGCAGTAATAGGCTCGGGTTGCGCCGCAGGTTGCGCAGACTTCTGTTGCGAGGCCGGTTTCTGTTGTGCCTGCGCGCCCTTGCTGTCGAGCGAGTATTGGTTTGTTTCAAAATCCATCAACGGTCGATCCTTCCCCGCCTGAGACGGCAACGGCATTTCGCCGGCAGCAGCCAGCTCGCTCGCTCCAATCGAATTAGCGTTGGACTCAAACGTCTTATCTTTCGGCTCCGTTGCCTTTTTATCGTCCGTTTCAATGAACGCGGAATTTTTTGAAGCCATTGATGCCGGCGACAGATCCATGAACGTCAGTTCAACAGGTTTTTCCGGCACAGGAAGACTGGGTGACAAAAACCCGCTGAACGCAGCGAGCAAGAACGCCGCCAGCAAATGGATTAGAATCGCCACAAGCAGCGCGCAGAAAATCATCCGGGCATCCTGTTCGTGGTCTCGCAGCCTGTCGGGCTGGGCGAAGACAATGTCAGCCGTCGTCATGAAGCAATGATCGCTTGGTGAAAACGCATTTGGGGCGTAGAAGCTCTAAGGCTGGAACAGTATCTCAGGCGACAGGCGCTGACAACTTGAGCCCTGCCATGGCGATTCAGAGGTGAACTGCCCCTACCGCCGTTCATCGCGTCCGAGGTAGCGGCGATTGACCTCAATCGCCTGATCGCCGCGTCGACCGACCCGGGTGTGATGAAATAAGTACTGCTGCGCGTATCCGCGATGTTCGCCGAAATAAGTCTCGGAGAACTGGCGAAGCCGCTGCGCGCTCATTTTCCTTCGGCGCGAAAAATAATGCTGCCTCAATACGCGCTCGATCCAGACATCGATCGGGAATGCCCGCAGCCGCTCATACGCAAAAAGCATCGCGCAATTTGCGATCTTCGGTCCCACGCCTGGCAACGCGCACAGTTGTTGTCGGAGCTCGACATCAGAAAGCGCCGACCAAGCTTCGAGATTGGCCTGGCCGGAGCCGACGAGCCGCGCCGTGGCACGCAGATTTTTGGCGCGATAGCCGAGCTTGCATTCCCGCAATGCCTTCTCCGAAGCTCGTGCGAGTCGGCGCGGCGAAGCAAACGTGTACACGAGTTGATTGCCGATCCTTCGTTGCTCGCCAAATCGTTTCCGGAGCGCCAGCGAAATCTGGCGAATGTGCGCCACCTGTTTCATTGATGAACAAATGAATGTGGCCAGACATTCCCATTTCGGCTGGCGAATGATCCGCAACCCGTGACAAAAATCGCGGGCAGCGTTCATCACCGGGTCGTTCGGAAACGAATCGCAAATCTCCGCCAGCGAATGATCCAGCGCGAAGTACCGCGCGACCAAGTCCTGAACTGGGCCGGCGAGCGCCTGCGAGCCCCGTCCCTTTCCAAGTCGTTCGCTCGGCCTCGCGGGAGCTCCGCCCTCCACCAGCACTCGCAACGTGCCCGCGCGCTGCTCCACATAAACCGGCAAATCCCCAACCGTCCCCACGAATCCGTCTCCGGCCTTTTGCCAATGAAAAACCTGCCCGGAATCAAGCGTCTTCTCGAGATCGAAATCAGGCGCGCGAATTTTGGTGAACTTCATTTATCGCCACAGACTAACACAGATGAAACATGGATTTTTATCTATGTGACTCCGTGTCAATCCGTGGCTAAATGACCGCGACATGGACAGTCGGCTGGCGATCGATACCGGGGTCTTATTGCTGTATTTTGTCGGCATCATTTCCATCGGCCTTTACATGGGCCGGAAGGAAGAAAACCTAAAAGACTTCGCGCTGGGCGGTCGGGCAATCCCGTGGTGGGCCGTGCTCGCTTCGATAATCGCGGCGGAGACTAGCGCCAGCACCTTTTTCGGCGCGCCCGCCGAAGGCTTCACGCTGCGCAACTACACATATTTACAACTGGCGCTCGGGACGATTCTGGCGCGCATCCTAGTCAGCTACATTTTCATCAAGCCGTACTACGACTACAAAGTCTATTCGATTTACGAATATCTCACCGCACGATTCGGCGTGCCTACGAAAAATGCGGCCTCGGCGATATTCCTGTTCACGCGCGTCCTCGCGTCCGGCACACGACTTTACGCTGCCGCCATCGCGCTCGTACTAGCCTACGAAATGATTCGTGGGGTTCGACCGGGCCAAACAGAAACGCTGTTCATTTACATCGGCGCGACCATCACCATCGTGATCCTGACCGCGATCTACACGACGCTCGGCGGAATCAAAGCAGTCGTCTGGACCGATTTCATTCAAGCGTCAATCATGATAGGAAGTGCGCTGACCGCCCTCGGACTTCTCTATTTCGCAATCCCCGGCGGCTGGCACAAGATTGCCGAACTCCACGGCGGATTTCACCTGTCCGATTTCATCACCACCGGACTCAATCCTGCAAAGAGCGGGTGGGAAAAATGGAAAAGCATGTTCGAATTAGAGTACACTATCTTCGCCGGCCTGATTGGATCGACATTCATCACGATGGCGACGCACGGCACCGACCAGGATATGGTCCAACGAATGTTGACGGCGCCCGACGTTCGCCGCAGCCGGCGCTCGGTCATTATGTCCGGTCTCGCCGATATTCCGATCGCGTTTACGTTTCTAAGCATCGGCTTGTTGCTTTGGGTTTTTTACCGGACGCATCAGGATCCTGCGTTACCCAAAACGCCGAACGAAATTTTTTGTCACTACATTCTTTACGAAATGCCAGCGGGTATTCGTGGGTTGTTGCTGGCCGGAATTTTCGCTACCGCCATGGGCTCGCTTAGCACGGCGGTTAATGCACTGGCCACAAGTTTCACTCGCGATTGGTACGAGCCCTACATCAACCCACGATCAACAACGGAACAGAGTCTCCGTGCTGTCCGCTGGGCTACGGTGTGGTTTTCGATCCTGATGATTGTGGTCGCATCGATGACATCCTATCTCGTCATCGTGCACCCGAAGGTGCGAATCATACCGATCGTCCTCGGCATTCTTGGTTACACGTATGGATCGCTGCTCGGCGTTTTTCTATGCGGCCTGTTCACCAAACGCCGCGGCAACAATCTCGGCAACATTGTCGCCATGATCGTGGGCTTCATCGTTGTCGCGATTTTGAGCGGTCTACCAAACAAATTCGCCGGAATTTTCGGCGGTAAGGTGTACACGCAGCCGAGCTGGCTGCCGGTGATGGAATTCCCGTGGTGGATTTGCTTCGGAACTGTCGCGACGTTTTTCGTAGCAATTTTGTTCCGGAGCAGCAACGGCCATTCGAGGCCGGTGCGCACGGAGTGACGCGCCTTACGACGAACGTATGCGGATAAGGTAGGGCGGGCAGTCCTTTGCACACCGATAGATTTAACGACAAATTTGACTCGCGATCATCGCTCAATACCCGTAACAGAGTCTTTCACGCAACTCTGAATTAATTGCTAAAACGCTATGGCCCACGTCGTGACCGAGAAATGTAACGGATGCAAATTCACCGATTGCGTAGAGGTCTGCCCTGTCGCGTGCTTTTACGAGATGGAAGGGCAGGTTGTGATTCATCCGGATGACTGCATCGATTGCATGGCATGCGTGGAGGTTTGCCCCGTGCACGCCATCTATGCGGACGCAGACGTTCCCGCAGAGTATACAAAAGACATCGAGTTCAACGCCCTCGAGGCGGTGCAGATTAAGGACTCCGGCGCGCCGGCAATCACAGTCCGCAAAGATGCCCTGCCCACTGCGAACGACCGAAAAAAAGCACTCGGCTATTGAACGGCAAGGAATACGGCTAGCCGCCGTGAATGCGCCGTAAGACGTCCGGTTTTTGCGTGTATCGACGCCCCGACTTCGCCCAGAAATTCTTTAGCGGACCACGGAGAGCGTCACGCTGGCGACTCCGTCGATCTTCGGTGCTGAAGCGCTTCGAAATAGCATAGCGAACTTCGCCCTGCGGGTCGAGCACGACGGTACATCCGCCGTTCATGTCGAAAATGTCTCCTTCCACGTTGACGGTACAACTTTGTGTGATCTCGGCGATCAAGTCGAAAGCAACGCCGCCATACGGAGTAACTCGCCGCGCAACACGCACTGATTCGACTGCAGGCGGCGACGCCTGCTGAATCTGCTTTGGCAAAGGCGCCCCGGGCGGGATGACGGAAAAATGGGACGCGTTCGCCGGTTGGGTGATGAACCGACCAAGCGCGTTTGCCTGTCGTACCATCTCCTTTGCATTCGCCGGTCGGCCAGGTTCTCCGTCAAAACGCAACTTTGCAAAAGCCAACTCGGGAATACAGAGCGTCGTTTCAGGCCGCTGCCATCGCACAGCGTCTTCAGTCATGAAGTGAACGTGGTCGGGAAAGATTTCGCGACGGCGGAAGGAGCGCATGAATGCCTCGCGAAAACCCCATTTGTCATCGCGCTCGAGATCGCCGTCGGCGGTGATGAGCGCACGGAGATATTCGCCGAACTCCATGTCCGTGGGCGGGCAATAATCGACAGCGCGGATGCAGACATTAAGAAATTGATCCGCAACCTTGCTCGCCTCCTGCGCAATAGCCTTGATTAAGGGCTCGCTGAGCGAGGTCTGTCCGAGCAGGTTCGGGTCAACACGGGCGATCCTAAAATAACGCTCGACCTTCCGCTTTACTACCGTAACAAAAGCCTCAAACACTGCCGACACGAGAACTGAGCCGAGCGCATGCGGTTCGAGGTTTGGATCGTAACGCTTCAGCGCCTGCTCATTCGAAGGCAGCAGATCAGAGTCGAACGCCGCGATCCCTTCCACGTCGATGCCCGAGCGCAACGCCCTCGCCCGCCCCGATTTCGAGCGCGCGTAACCAAACTCCCGCGCAAGATCAGTGAGCACCGAGATCGACTGTGAACCATTGTGCCATTGACTGATCGCCTGCTCGACAACGTCTGGGTACGTGAAATGGAGGAACAGCGCAACTATGTCGGCGAATCCTTCGTGAAAGGCCGGCACATCGACGTTGGTAGGAGTGAGAAAGGCCGAACGCAATCCGTCCAAGAGCGCGTGACTCGTCTCGTGCGCAATCACATCGTGGCTCAGTGACGTGCAAACGATGCCGTTGCGAAGAGTGAAACCGGCACGTTTGCCACGAACTGTGAAATAACCAAAGGAGAGATCGCCAGCCTCGCGGCTGTAGCCCGCATTTGCCGCCCGTACGCCAAATGGCCGAACTACCAGACGCAGCGGTTCGTCGTCCGACGTGGGATCGATCGCCCATCCAATGTCGCGCCCGAGTGCACGGCGAAATGCAGCATAGGTGAGGTTGCAAACTGCATACACCATCTGCGAATGGAACTGGCCATTGGCCGGGGACGGAACCAGACCACTCGAGAGCAGCAGGTAGGGGTTGTCAAGATCGAGTGGCTCACTGTGCAATAGTTTGGGCGCACCGTCCGGAACCACTTTGAATAACGAGCCAGTTGGTCCGGGTTCGAGCTTTTCATATGGCACCAGAACCGTTGCTACTCCACCTGCACGATCCGAAATCGAAGGATCGAGCGTGTAGATGCGCAGAGGACGCATCAGCGGCGCGCTGGGCTCACGCTGGTAGCGTCTGACGAGCGCTTGCCGCGCAACCCGCGGGCTTATCTCGAATGCAATGGTCTGGCTGGAGGATTTCTGCAAAACTAGGATTGACTGGGTTGCTGCATTCTAACAATCAGACGCGACGGCGATTGGGCGACAATCCTCAGCGAATTCTTTCCTGTGGCAGGGTGAATCACAATGTCGCCCCGGTCTTCGCTCCATTTCGCCGGCTCCTCGACGTAGCGATCGTCAGGCCCCGGAATGAGCACACGCGCCACTCCGTTGGGTTCGAGTGTGAAGCGTTCACGAGGCCTGCGCGATAGCGGGATGTCATCTTCTTGCGGCCGATAAACAGCGCCCTCGGAGCTATCTTCTTCGAACACATGCACCCAGGTCGTGCCGAAAAGTTGCTCCGTGGCTTTTCTCGCCATTGCTTTCCCCAAAAATCTGCATGCTACCCAAGCCCGCCGCGCGCGGTGTCGAGTGCCGTTCGCATCCGCAGCACTTGTTGCGCCGTAAACATGAACATGGCTGCGTCATCGGTGTAGTCCATGTAGTTCATAAACATGTCGCCGTTTGGCCCGTTATTGCAGGTGATGTGCGGCCAGCTGGGTGTATCGTAGTTTGGCCCGGCGCAATTTGGCGTATCGGCGACCATGTCGCTGCCGCTGCAATCTTCCGTGTCGCCCCAAATGTGGCGCAGATTGAAATAATGGCCGATCTCGTGCGTTGCGGTGCGCCCTTTGTCGAACGGGGCCTGAGCTGTCCCAGTGGTTCCGAACGCGCGGTAGTTGATCACCACGCCATCGGTGGCCTGCGGCCCTCCGGGGAATTGCGCGTAGCCGAGCAAGCCGCCACTCAGTGCGCACACCCAAAGATTCAAATGGGTTTTCGGCTCGAACGGTGCGATCCCGCCGGTGGACGACTTCTTTACCCCATCGTCATAAGTAAACGTGTTCTTGTTTGTTTGGGTGCGCGTCACCTTAACTAACCTGAATTCCATGCGGACGTCGGTCACGAGCCCTTTCCACGGCGTCGGCGTCTGGTTCCTGTCAGGATTCTTAGCGCGATAATCTTTGTTTAATGCTGCGATCTGACTTTTAATTTGCGCGTCGGAAATATTCTGCTCCGCGGTCTTATAGACGACGTTCACCACTGTCTTGATTCTGACCAGTTTCGTCCTTGCCGCATCGAATCTCGTTTGCTGCCGGCGGTCAGTCACGCCCTCCAAGCGCATCTGGGCAACGCGAAATGCCGGATAACGTTCCAATAACATCATGTGCGCGGCCATCGCGCCACACGATCTCCGAAGTGGTGCTTTTTTTGCTGCTTTTTTTTGAGCCATGATGATGTGTCCTCTTAAAGCCTCTTATTTGGCGCACTACCGTGACGCCGTCGCGGCCGGCAATGCGCTTGGCGCGGGTGACGCGGCTACAGTCGGTTCTGCAAGTTTGTTCGAGATCGCTCCTTTTAAGGGAGACTTTCTTAGCACGTGCGCTTCCGTTTTAGTCAATTTCTTCGAAGTGGCTGCAACGCGCGGCGGAGGTGGCGGCTTGTCGTGCCGACGTGCAAGCTCTTCCCGGGCAAGCTTCAGAATCTCGGCAGCACCAGCGGCATTTCCACGCGCGCTCTCACAATTGTACGCCTGAAGCAGGAGATAAAACGCGACGTCGTCCTGCCCTACCGTTTGGTATGTGTTATTGACAGTGTTCTGGTAGTGACCGCTTAGTTCGCCGCCAGATATCGCGCTGGCTAAGGCGTTCGCAGCCGCTTTGGCCGAGATCTCTTTGTTGGTGCCGATCACGGTTGGCGGAGGCTCAATCTTACATTGCTGTGAGGCGCACCCGGAAAGTGCTACCACGATCACAACACCAGCGCTTACGGGAAGTAGTCGTTTCACATGCTGCCTTCTGTTTGAGGCGAGCTTTTCAAAAATCCTACGCATTGTCGATGCTTTTCCTGCACAGATAGTTTTCGAAAGACTTCCTGGGTTCCTGCTTTCCTAATTCATTGTGTTGAAACTCATTCGCTACCCTCGCTCCTTCGCTGTTACCCCCCGCAGCTTTGCCTTCTATCTCGGAAATCCCTTTCCTCGATTTTTGATTTCCCGATTCAAATCTTCTTGGCTTCCTGGATTCCTGATTAATATCTTGTTCATGGCGGAGACACACAAAGGCGGATGTTACTGCGGAGCGGTGGAGATCGAGGCGAGCGGCGCGCCGGCCGAGATGGGTTACTGCCATTGTGAAGCATGCCGGCACTATTCGGGAATGCCGGTAAACGCTTTCACATTGTGGAAGGCCGAGAACGTCAAGGTCACCAAAGGCGAAGAATTCCTGGGGAAATTCAAAAGCAGCAGGATGAGTGACCGCCGATATTGCACGAAATGTGGCGGCAACGTTTTGGTCGAGCACACCACTCTCGGTTTAATCGATGTCCCTGCCGGCATCCTGCCGGGGCTCACGTTTAACCCGACGGTGCATCTGAACTATGAGGAGACAGTTCTTCCAATGAGAGACGGTCTATCGAAATTAAAAGACTTCCCCGCCGCAATCGGCGGCTCGGGACAGATAATGCCTGAGTAATTACGCCGACCAGATGTCGGTTAAGACTCGCCTGAAATTTCCGCCCAGGATTTTTTCTACAGCCGCGCTTTTGTATCCGCGCTTTAACAACGCATCCGTTACGATCTCGAGTTTCCGTTCGGAATTCAGGTCGGGGATATAAGCGGGCCGATCCTCGCCTGGCGCAGCGATCCCCGCGGCTTTCCGTTCCTCGGTCTTGTGTTTCAATATGGCTAGTTCCTCTTCACCAACATGCAGAAACGGAACGTCCGACCCCATCCCGACATGATCTTCGCCGCAAACCTTCACCGCGTGGTCGAGATGTTGGAGATAATCCTTGAGCATCGGCGGCTTCGGCGGCTCGGTCAGAAATGGCAGCATGTAAATTCCGATCACGCCGCCTTTGTCCGCCAATGCTTTCAATTCGCGATCTTCCTTGTTCCGCGGATGCATGTAAACAGCGCGACAGCCGGCATGAGTGATCAATACCGGTTTCTTCGACGCCGCGATGCCGTCCGCCGTCGTCTTTGTGTTGGTATGACTGAGATCAAGCGCAACGCCGACCTCATTCATTTTGGCCACGGCGCTGCGGCCGAGATCGGTCAGGCCGTCCGCGTCCTCGTCGAGACAACCGCACCCCAGCGGCGTCCGGTGATTATAGGTAAGCTGCATCACGCGCACACCGAGACTGCGGAACAACTCGATCCTGTCGACCTTGTCCTCGAGCATGTTCGGAGATTCAAACGAGTAAATGACGCCGAGCTTTCCTTCGTTCTTCGCGCGATCGAAATCGGCCGCGCGCTGCACTTTGAAAAACGCTTCCGGCTGCTTTTCCATCAACAGCTCCGCCTTCGCGATCGCGTCCACGGCTTCTTCGAAATTTCCCTGTGGGCCACCAAGTGTGGCCTTCACTACGTTCACGCCGGAAGTTACAATCCGCCTGGTTACGCCCACCGGATCATCCTCCGAAATCGGAAACCCGATCTCGGCCAGTACGTTCCCGTCGAGCACAAACGCCTTGCGATACAATTCCGCCGCGACGGGCGACACCGACGCCGCTGTGGGTGTAGCGGCCGGTTCGCCCGACCACAAAGCGCGGGGACTAATCGCAGTCAACGTCACTGTCCCGGCCAAGGTTTTCGTAAATTGCCGACGACTAATCATCTCCCGAGAAAATCAGCCGAGCTTGTAAATGCGGACCGGCGCGTTTCGGCCGCGGATTGGAAGTGAAACCGAAGATTCAACGCCCTCCAGTTCACCGACGGTTTCCTGCACCGATTCCGAAACGAGAAAGCTCGAGTTCAGTTCCTTGTTCAATTGTTCGATGCGAAATGCCACGTTAACGACATCGCCAATAACAGTGTATTCGCGCCGCTCGGTCGAACCGATATTGCCAACCAACGCCTCGCCCGAGTGAAGTCCGATTCCGATCCGCGTCGGTGGGATTTCGCGCGCGTCGGTCGCCCGCTTGATTTCGGCGACCAGTTCTCGGGCGGCGTCGAGGGCGTTTTGACAATGGTTCCCCATGACAAGCGGCGCGCCGAATACCGCCATGAATCCGTCGCCGAGAAACTTGTTCACGACACCGTGATGCTGGTTAACGATTCGCACCGCCTTGCCCCAAAGCTGGTTCAAATAATTCACAATCGAATCCGGCGCTGTCGATTCGGCAAACGTGGTG
>Ga0081455_10002872_pt1 | contig 20284 bp, 18 predicted proteins | sample TabmetS3T2R1_FD_70207 | JGI IMG/M metagenome (GOLD analysis project Ga0081455, IMG submission 70207) | Tabebuia heterophylla rhizosphere microbial communities from the University of Puerto Rico - S3T2R1 | ecosystem: Host-associated > Plants > Roots > Rhizosphere ...
TGGCCCGCCGATCCGCCCCGTCTGGCCCGATTGTGGATAACGACCGACGGCCGATAGCAAGAGCAGTCACCCTGGTGCGATGCCAGACCTTCTCAACGAAGGCGCACCATTTCGCGCCGACCAGATCAGCGACCTCGGGTTGTCCCGCAAGGAGCTTCGGCGGCTCCTGAGGGAGTACGAGGTTCGGCGCATGTTCCATCGCGTGTACGTCGCCACGGCCACGACGGACTCCCGCGACCTACGCATCCGCGCACTAAACCTCGTCATGCCGCCGCATGGCGTTCTCTATGGGTCGACAGCCGCTTGGGCCCTTGGGATCGACACCTTCGCACCTGGGGATCGGTTCCTACTCAAGCCGGCCTGCGTCGTCCCCCATGGCGCGACCCGCTGCAAGACCCGCGGCGTTCGCTGCGTAGAGGGCTACATCGCCGAGTCCGACGTGATGGAAATCTGCGGCCTGCGGCTGACCAAGCCAGTACGGACGACGGCCGACCTCCTCCGTACCCTCCGTCGCCCGTACGCGCTATCAGCCGCCGACGGCCTTGCCCACGCTGGACATGTCACGCCGCAGGAGATGACTCGTTACCTGAAGCGGCTCAAGGGTTATCCCGGCATCGTTCAGGCCCGTGAGCTGGCACTCCTCATCGAGCCACGACACGAGTCGGCGGGCGAGACCTGGCAGAGCCTTCGACTACGGGACGCCGGCTTCCCGGCCCCGGAGCCACAGCACCGGGTCTACGACCACAAGGGTCGGCTGATCGCCCGCCTCGATCACGCCTATCCACTGCTCCGGATCGGGATCGAGTACGACGGCGCGGAGTTCCATGATCACGAGGACGACAGAGGCCGCGACGAGGAGCAGCGAGAGTACCTGCGGAGGACGCTCGGCTGGCGGATCATCGAAAACCGAAAGGACGGAATACTCGGCAAGGACGACTCATTCGAACGCGAGGTCGGCGAGTTTCTCGGGTTGGTGCCGCAACTCCCGCGGCTGTGGTAGGCCAGGACCCATGGGGCGGATCGCCCGGCCACATGGGGCGGATCGCCCAGCCAGACGGGGCGGATCGCCCGGCCACATGGGGCGGATCGCCCGGCCAGACGGGGCGGATCGGCGGGCCAGACGGGGCGGATCGGCGGGCCAGACGGGGCGGATCGGCGGGGGTTACTGGGTGACGCGGTAGACGTCGAAGACGCCGTCGACGGAGCGGACCGCCTTGAGGACGTGACCGAGATGCTTCGGGTCGGCCATCTCGAACGTGAACCGGCTCTTCGCCACGCGGTCGCGGCCGGTCTGCAGGGCCGCGGACAGGATGTTGACGTGGTGGTCCGACAGCACCCGGGTGACGTCGGACAGCAGCCGGGCCCGGTCCAGCGCCTCGACCTGGATCGCGACCAGGAACACGCTCTGCGCGTTCGGCGACCACTCGACCTCGACGAGCCGATCGGGCGACTGCGTGAGGTTCTTGACGTTGGGACAGTCACCGCGGTGCACCGAGACACCCGCGCCCTTCGTGATGAAGCCGACGATGTCGTCGCCCGGCACCGGGGTGCAGCAGCGGGCCAGCTTGACGAGCAGGTCACTCGCGCCGTGGACCATGACACCGGCGTCGCCCCGGCGTACCCGACGACGTCGATCGACCTCGGTCGGAACCGTGACGGCCTCGGCAAGGTCCTCGGTCGACCCTTCGTCGCCGCCGTGCAGCTCGATGACCTTGCGTACGACGTTCTGCGCACCGACGTTGCCCTCGCCGACCGCGGCGTACAACGACGACACGTCACGCACGTGCAGCGACTCGGCCACCGCCTGGAGCGAGTCATGGGTCAGCAACCGCTGCAGCGGCAGGCCCTCCTTGCGCATGTAGACGGCGATCGAGTCCTTGCCCTTCTCGATCGCCTCCTCGCGGCGCTCCTTGGTGAACCACTGGCGGATCTTGGTCCGCGCCCGCGGACTCTTGACGAAGCTCAGCCAGTCGCGACTAGGCCCGGCGCCCGGTGCCTTGGACGTGAACACCTCGACGACGTCACCGTTGTCCAGCGGCGACTCGAGCGGCACCAGCCGGCCGTTGACGCGGGCGCCGATGCAGCGGTGTCCGACCTCGCTGTGGATGGAGTAGGCGAAGTCGACCGGCGTCGCGCCGACTGGCAGGCCCTTCACATCGCCACGCGGCGTGAAGACGTAGACCTCGTCAGGTCCGAGGTCGAACCGCAACGACTCGAGGAAGTCGCCCGGGTCCTCGGTCTCCTGCTGCCAGTCGAGCATCTGACGCAGCCACACCATGTCGGACTGACTGCCGTCGCCGTTCTTGCTGGCGGTCTTGCTCCGGCCGGGCCGGCCCACCTTGACCTTGGCCTTGTCCTTGTCGTCCTTGGCGTCGGGGTCTTCCTTGTACTTCCAGTGCGCCGCGACACCGTACTCCGCCCGCCGGTGCATCGCGTACGTGCGCAGTTGCATCTCGACCGGCTTCCCCTGCGGCCCGATCACCGTCGTGTGCAACGACTGGTACATGTTGAACTTCGGCATCGCGACGTAGTCCTTGAACCGCCCCGGCACCGGATTCCACCGGGCGTGCAGGACGCCGAGGACCGCATAGCAGTCGCGGACGGTGTCGACCAGGATCCGGATCCCGACCAGGTCGTGGATGTCGGTGAAGTCGCGACCCCGGACGATCATCTTCTGGTAGATCGAGTAGTAGTGCTTCGGGCGGCCCGTGACGGTCGCCTTGATCTTCGACGTCCGCAGGTCGGACTGGACCGCCTCGATCACCTCGTCGAGGAACTCCTCCCGCGACGGCGCCCGCTCCGCGACGAGCCGGACGATCTCGTCGTAGACCTTGGGATGCAGGGTCGCGAACGCGAGGTCCTCCAGCTCCCATTTGATCGTGTTCATGCCGAGGCGGTGGGCCAGCGGCGCGTAGATCTCGAGGACCTCGCGGGCCTTCTTCTCCTGCTTCTCCTGCTTGAGGTAGCGCAGAGTGCGCATGTTGTGCAGCCGGTCGGCGAGCTTGATGACGAGCACCCGGATGTCGCGGCTCATCGCGACGATCATCTTGCGGATCGTCTCGGCCTGGGCCGAGTCGCCGTACTTCACCTTGTCCAGCTTGGTGACGCCGTCGACGAGGTGGGCGACCTCGTCGCCGAACTCGTCGGTCAGCTCCCGCATCGTGTACGGCGTGTCTTCGACCGTGTCGTGCAGCAGCGCGGCGCACAGGGTCGGTGGCGTCATGCCGAGCTCGGCCAGGATCGTCGCGACCGCGAGTGGGTGGGTGATGTAGGGGTCGCCGCTGAGCCGACGCTGGTGCGAGTGGAGACGCTCGGCGATGTTGTACGCCTGCTCGACACTGGCGAGATCGGCCTTGGGATGAGTGCTCCGGACGATGCTGAACAGCGGATCGAGGACCGGATTGCCCGAAGATGACCGACCTAGGCGCGCGAGTCGACTGCGCACCCGCAGCGGCGCCGACGGCGACGCGGGCTCCGACTGCTCGGTGCGCTCCTGGGTGATCTGCTCGTCGGCCACTCACCCTCCTGACCTGGCTTCGACCTGGCAACAGCCCTCTGCCGTCCAGTCTAAGGGCCGAGCGACATGTCCGGTTCGCCCAGGCGTCACACCGTGTGCAGAACCGCCATCGGTAGGTGCGCCAGCCGCTCCCGCCCGGGCAGGAACGACAACGCCATGAGGACGGCGACACCGGCCACTTCGGCGCCGCAGCGATCGACCAGCTCACAGGTCGCCTCGACGGTCCCGCCGGTCGCGAGCACGTCGTCGACGATCAGCACCCGGTCGCCGGACAGGAACGCGTCGCGATGCACCTCGAGCGTTGCGTCGCCGTACTCCAGCTCGTACGACACGGCGTGAGTGTCATGGGGCAGCTTGCCGGCCTTGCGTATGGGGACGAACCCGGTGCCGAGCGCCAACGCGACCGGCGCCGCGAGGATGAACCCCCGCGCCTCGATGCCGACCACCTTGTCGATCGGGCCGTCGACGACGTCGCGTCCCGCGGCGGCGAGAGCATCGACGCACGCCGCGAAGGCGGTCCGGTCGCCCAGCAGCGGCGTGATGTCCTTGAAGACCACGCCGGGCTGCGGGTAGTCGGGGATGTCGCGGATCAGTCCGGTCAGCAGCGCGTCCAGCGGCGCGGTCATCGAGTCAGCGACGCTTCCGTTGCGATCGACTGGACCGCTGCTGCGGCCGGCTGGACCGCTGGGATCGGCTCGACCGTTGCGGCTGGGCTCGCTTCGACGATCCCGACACGGCGACCTTGCGCGCCGGCTGGCTCGGCGCGATGGCGGCCGGCTCGGCCGACTCCTCGTCGACCTCCGGCGTGGACTTTGCGGCTGCGCGAGCCCGCCTCGCCAGCACCCGCTTGGTGTGCTGCCTGACCACCGGGTCGCGCTCCTTCAGCTGTACCGCGAGTGGAGTCGCGATGAAGATCGAGGAGAACGCACCGGCCGCCATGCCGACGAACAGGGCGAGTGAGAGGTCCTTCAGCGGACCCGAGCCGAGCACGATGGTGGACACGGCGAGGATCGCGCCGACCGGCAGCAGCGCCGTGATCGACGTGTTGATCGATCGGACCAGCGTCTGGTTGACGGCCAGGTTGGCCTGCTCCGCGTAGGTGTGACCCAGATCGAGCTCGAACTTGCGGGTGTTCTCCCGCACCTTGTCGAAGACGACCACGGTGTCGTACAGGGAGAAGCCGAGGATCGTCAGGAACCCGGTCACGGTCGCCGGTGTCACCTCGAAACCGGACCAGGCGTAGACCCCGATGGTGATGAGGACGTCGTGCAGCAACGCGACGATCGCCGCGACCGACATCTTCCATTCTCGGAAATAGGCCCAGATGAACAAGATCACCAGGCCCAAGAAGACCACAAGGCCTCGGATAGCGCTGTCGGCCACCTCCTGGCCCCACTGCGGTCCGATCGAGCTCAGACTGACCTCGCTGGCGCCCGCGCTGAGGAGCGACTGCCTGACCTGGGCCGAGTCGGCGTTGCTGAGCGGCTCGGTCTGGATCCGGATCGCCTCGTCGCCAGAGGTCGTGACGATCGGGTCACCGACATCGACACCTGAGTCGATCGTGGCCTCGCGCATCTTGTCGACATTGCTGTCGGTCGGCTGGATCTCGGCGGTGAACTCGACACCGCCGCGGAACTCGACGCCCTGGTTGATGCCGTTGACCAGTACCCCGCTCGTGGCGAGCACCACGATGAGTGCCGAGATCGAGTACCAGAGCCGCCGGCGGCCGACGAAGTCGAACGAGACCCTGCCGGTGTAGAGCTTCTGACCGAGTGTGCTGACCCTGCCCATGCCGCTACGCCTCCCCTCGAGCGCTGGTAGCCATCCGGGAGACGCTGCGACCTTCGATGCCGAGGTGGTGTGGGTCGAAACCGGACAAGCGGTGCCCTTGGCCGAAGAACTTCCGGCGCGCGAGCAAGGACACCAGCGGCTTGGTGAAGAAGATCGTGAGGAACACGTCGATGATCGTGCTGAGCCCCAGCGCGAACGCGAAGCCGCGGACGACGCCGATCGCGAAGATGTAGAGCACGAGCGCCGCGAGGAACGAAACCGCGTCGGCCGCGAGGATGGTCCGCAACGCTCGCGACCAGCCGGTCTCGACCGCCAGCCGCAACGACTTGCCGTCGCGCACCTCGTCACGGATCCGCTCGAAGTAGACGATGAACGAGTCGGCCGTAATGCCGACCGCCACGATCAGACCGGCGATGCCCGGCAGCGTCAGCGCGAATCCCATCCCGGAGCCCAACAGCAGCACCATCGCGTACGTCAGAATCGCCGCGACCCCGAGCGAGAGGACGACGACGATGCCGAGGCCGCGGTAGTAGACCATGCAGTACGCGATCACGAGCGCCAGTCCGAAGGCACCGGCCAGCAGGCCCGCGTCGAGTTGGCTGCCCGCCAGTGACGGTCCTTCGACCGTCACCCCGTTGATCTTGAACTCCAGTGGAAGTGCGCCGTACTTCAGCGAGTTGGCCAGCGACTGGGCGCTCTCCTGATTGAAGTCGCCGGTGATCTGGGCCTGGCCGTCGTTGATGGCGCTCTCGAACTCCGGCGCCGACAGCACCTGACCGTCGAGCACGATGGCGAACTGCGATCCCTTGCCGAACATCGCCTGGCTGATGTCGGACAGGGTTCCGGTGGCGTCACCGTCCAGGTCGAGCTGCACCGTCCAGCTGACGCCCTGCTGCGGGATCGTGGCGCTCGCGTCGTCGAGCTGGGTGCCTGCGATCAGGGCCGGGCTGAGGACGTACTTGCCGCCGTTCTCGTCGCACGTGACCAGTGGCTCGTCGGCGATGTCCTGCACGTCCGGCGCAGCGCCGCCGACCGGGCAGTCGAACTCGTTCATCTGGGTCACGAGCCCGTTGAACGCTTCTTCGTAGCCGCTCGGTGCGGTACCGACACCGCTCTGCGCGGCGCTGTTGGCGATGGCGACCGACTGATCCTGCGTCAGCTTGCTCCAGTCGGCCTGGTCGGCCGGGGTCTGACCCTGGGCGCCCGAAGACTGGTCGGTCGCACTATCGCTGGGGGTCGCGGTCGGGTCTTGTTGCGGATCGGCGCCGAACCCGGGAGCAACCCGGTTGTTGGTCGGCGCGGTCGCGGTTGGAGTCGCGGAGTCCTGCTGCTCGGGCGGAAGCGTGATCGCCGGCGACTGCGGAACCGGTTGGTTCTGCGGCGGTGCCTGCTGCGCCCAGACCAGCCGGAAGTAAAGCTTCGCGGTCTGGCCGACCTGCTCGACGATTCCCTGCTTCTCCTGGCCGGGAATCTCCACGACGATCTGGTTGTCACCTTGGACGGCGACCTCGGACTCTGTCACACCGGTGCCGTTGACCCGCTGCTCGATGATGCCCTTGGCTTCGTCCATCTGGTCGGACTGCGGGGTGTCGCCCGACTCGGTCTGGGCCTGCAGGGTGATGCGGGTGCCGCCCTGCAAGTCGAGGCCGAGGGTGGGGGTCCAGTCGCCGATGGCTGCTACGCCGGCATAGAGCGCGGCAGTGAAGGCGAAGAACGCGATCAGGACCCGCCCGGGCCTGGAGGATCTCGTCGCCACCGGTCGTCAGTCCCCCTTTTCCGGCTGTTTTCCGTCCGAGGCCGCGTTTTCCGACTCGTCCCCAGCGTCAGACGCCTCGATGTCCGGCGTCGAATCGGCGTCGTCCGACACGTCCGAGCTCTCGCTCGCCATCCGGATCCGCTCCTCGTCGTCCAGCACCCGGCCGACCGCGTGGCGGTGCACCCGAATCTCCATGTCAGGGGAGATCTCGACCTTCAGCGTCTCGTCCCCCAGCCACGTCACCTTGCCGAAGACACCGCTGGTCAGCATGACCTCCGATCCCACGGCGAGCGAACCCTGCAGGTTCGCCATCTGCCGCTGCCGGTTGCGCGCCGGACGCAGAATCAAAAACACGAACGCGGCGACGAGCAGCAGCAGGGGCAGCAGCGCTCCGAGGTCAGATCCGGACACGCGTAGGCTCCTGTTCTTCGAGGCAAGGTTGACCGGGCCAGCTGATCCGCGGCCAGGGAGGAAGTCTAACCACGTTCCGTAAGCCAACCCACACTGAGGGCACCGGTCGACCCTCGGTCCGCGGTCAGGTCAGCGGCAGTTGCGGCGGGCCGGTCGGCGGGGTCAGGCCGAGATGGGACCACGCCACCGGCGTCGCGATGCGGCCCCGTGGGGTGCGAACGAGCAGGCCAGACCGTACGAGGTAGGGCTCGGCGACCTCTTCCACGGTCTCCCGCTCCTCCCCCACGGCGACCGCGAGCGTGCCGAGGCCGACCGGACCGCCACCGAATCGGCGGCACAGCACGTCGAGCACCGCCCGGTCGAGCCGGTCGAGTCCGAGTTGATCGACTTCGTAGAGCTCCAGCGCCTGGCGCGCGACGTCCTCGTCGACGACTCCGTCGGCCCGTACCTCGGCGAAGTCGCGCACCCGGCGCAGCAACCGGTTGGCGATCCGTGGAGTGCCGCGGGAACGGCTCGCGATCTCGTCGGCGCCGGGCCCGGTCGTCTCGACCTCGAGCAGCCTGGCCGACCGGTCAACGATGCGCCGGAGCTCGCCCGACTCGTAGAACTCCAACTGCGCGGTGAAGCCGAAGCGGTCGCGCAGCGGGCTCGGAAGCAGTCCGGTCCGGGTGGTCGCCCCGACCAGGGTGAAACGCGGGATCTCCAGCGGGATCGCGGTCGCGCCGGGCCCCTTGCCCACGACGACGTCCACCCGGAAGTCCTCCATCGCCATGTAAAGGAGCTCCTCGGCCGGCCGGGCCATCCGATGGATCTCGTCGACGAAGAGCACCTCGCCCTCGGTGACGCCGGACAGGATGGCCGCCAGATCCCCAGCGTGCTGTAGAGCCGGACCACTCGTGATCCGCAACGGAGCGGACATCTCGGCCGCGATGATCATCGCGAGAGTGGTCTTGCCGAGTCCGGGCGGTCCCGAGAGCAGCACGTGGTCCGGAGTACGGCCACGGCCTCGCGCCGCCTCTAACACCAGCGCCAGCTGTTCTCGTACGCGCTCCTGCCCGATCAGCTCGTCGAGGGTGCGCGGCCGTAGGACAGCTTCGGCCGCTCGCTCGTCGGCGTCCGCCTCGGCGGTGACAAGCGAGTGCTTGGCGTCGGGGCTGTCGGTCATGCCTTGCTCAGGGTACGGAGGGCGGCCTTGAGGACGGCGGCAACGTCGACCTCAGGCGTGTCGGCGACATCGGACGCCACCTTGTCGAGCGCACCCTCGGCATCGCGTACCGACCAGCCCAGCCCGACCAGGGCGGTGCGAACCTGCTCACGCCATGGCGCCTCGGGCTGCCCACCGCCGGTGGCAGACTCGGTCGCGGCGATCGGCGGCCCCAGCCGATCCTTGAGCTCCAGAACGATCCGCTGGGCGCCCTTGCGCCCGATGCCCGGCACCGCGGTCAGGGTCGCGAGGTCCTCGGTCGACACGGCTCGGCGCAGCGCGTCGGGGTCGTGGACGGCGAGCATCGCCTGGGCGAGCTTCGGCCCGACTCCGCTCGCGGTCTGCAACAGCTCGAACACGTCGCGCTCGTCGGTGCTGACGAAGCCATAGAGGCTTAGGGAATCCTCCCGCACCACAAGCGAGGTGTGCACGGTGGCCTGGTCACCGATGCGGAGCGCGGCCAGCGTGCCCGGAGTGCACCACACCTGCATGCCGACGCCGCCGACCTCGACCACCGCACTGGTCAGGGTGAGCGCCTCGACCCGGCCCTTGACGAACGCGATCATCGCCGCCCCCTCGCACCCGCGGCCGCCATCGCCTGCTCGATCCGCCGATCGGCCTCGCCCCGCCACAGGTGACAGATCGCGAGTGCGAGCGCGTCGGCGGCGTCTGCCGGTGTCGGCCGCTCGGTCAGCCGCAACAGCCGGGACACCATGGTCGTCACCTGCTGCTTGCCGGCCCGGCCGCTGCCGGTGACGGCGGCCTTGACCTCGCTGGGCGTGTGCATCGCGACCGGAATGCCGCGTCGGGCAGCGACCACCAACGCGACCCCGCTGGCCTGGGCCGTGCCCATGACGGTGCGCAGGTTGTGCTGGGAGAACTCCCGCTCGACCGCGACCGCGTCGGGTTGGTGCCGCTCGATCCACTCGGTCAGCACGACCTCGATTCGTACGAGCCGCTCGGCCGTGGTCAGGTCGGACGGGGTGCGTACGACGTCGACCGCGATCGCGCTGAGCTGCCGTCCCGGCTGGCCCTCGACGACCCCGAGGCCGCACCGGGTCAGGCCCGGATCGACTCCGAGCACTCGCATGGATTCTCCGTCCCGTCGCCACGAACAGATGTTCGACACCCTAGTGGCGACGGCGCCGGGTCCGAGGCCGACGCGCCGAGCGGTGCGGGACGGTTAGCCGACCTGCTCGAGCACCTCGTCGGGCGCGTCGAAGTTGGCGAAGACGTTCTGCACGTCGTCGGAGTCCTCGAGCGCCTCGATCAGCCGGAGCACCTGCCCCGCGACGTCGGCGTCGATCTCGACGGTCATCGACGGCACGAACGACGCCTCGGCCGAGTCGTAGTCGAGTCCGGCGTCCTGCAACGCGGTACGGACGGCAACGAGGTCGGTCGGCTCGGACACGACTTCGTAGGACTCGTCGAGGTCGTTGACCTCCTCGGCTCCGGCCTCGAGCACGGCCAGCAGGATGTCGTCCTCGGACACGTTGCCCTGCTCCTGCTTGCGAGGCACGATGACGACGCCCTTGCGGGAGAACATGTAGGACACCGAGCCGGGGTCGGCCATCGTGCCGCCGCCGGTCTTCATCGCGGTGCGGACCTCCATCGCGGCCCGGTTGCGGTTGTCGGTCAGACACTCGATGAGTACGGCGACGCCGCCGGGTGCGTAGCCCTCGTACATGATCGTTTCGTACTGCGCGCCGCCCGCCTCGAGACCGGCGCCGCGCTTGACCGCTCGGTCGATGTTGTCGTTGGGCACCGAGGCCTTCTTGGCCTTCTGCATCGCGTCATAGAGCGTGGGATTGCCGGCCGGATCGCCGCCGCCGTGTCGTGCCGCCACCTCGACGTTCTTGATCAGCTTCGCGAAGAGCTTGCCGCGACGGGCGTCGACGACAGCCTTCTTGTGCTTGGTGGTGGCCCATTTGGAGTGGCCGGACAATGCGATCTCCTCAGCTCTGCTCTGCGCCCTGCTGGTCGGCGCTGCCCAGCCCCACGAAAAACCGATGCAACCGGTCGTCGCCGCTGATCTCCGGATGGAACGACGTCGCGAGGACCGGACCCTGGCGTACGGCCACGATCCTACCCGCGTCGGCACCCGCCTCGATCCGGGCGAGAACCTCGACTCCGTCGCCGACCTTCTCGACCCAGGGGGCGCGAATCAGCACCGCGTGGAACGGCGAGTCGAACGCCGCGAAGTCGAGATCGGCCTCGAACGAGTCGACCTGACGGCCGAAGGCGTTGCGGCGGACCGTGATGTCGAGCCCGCCGAGCGTCTCCTGCCCGACGATTCCACCCTCGATCCGGTCCGCGAGCAGGATCATCCCGGCACACGTGCCGAAGGCGGGCATCCCGCTCCGGATCCGCTCGCGCAGCGGCTCGAACAGCTCGAAAGCGACCGCCAGCTTGTGCATGGTGGTGCTCTCGCCGCCGGGGAGGATGAGCCCGTCGACCCGATCGAGCTCCTCGCGCCGGCGTACGGGCAGCGCGGTCGCGCCGGCGCCGGTCAGCATGCGCAGGTGCTCGCGTACATCGCCTTGCAGTGCGAGTACGCCGATCGTGGGCGCGGTCAAGCGAGGCTCCTTCCGGCTGGTTGGGGACCCGAGAGGTCGTACCTCCAGGCTAGCCGGACGGTCGGCAACGGACGTCCGTCCATCTCCCCTTCGCGAGCGCGGTCGTACGTCTCGGCCGGAGCCTGAGCTCGAGAGTTGGCGTGAGATACAGTTCGCCCGCCGGATTTCCTGCATCTCACGCCAACATTCCGCCCTGCAGCCGCGCGTACGGGTGGGAGGTGACGGCGAAAGGGGCGAAACTGTACGCCGCAGCGTGGGTCGTCCGCTGGCGTTCGGACCGCCGACCCGGCGAACGGCGTCAGAGCCGGCGCTGCCAGTACGCCGAGATCTCGATGCGACCCTCGTCGAAATGCCCCGCCAGGTCGTGGGCCGCGAGTACCCCGATGACGTCGTCGAGCAGCTCGTCGCCCGGCGCGACATTGGCGCTGCTGCCATGCCAGACGTTGAGCTCGAGCATGCCGTGGTCGACCGCGTGCCAGACATCGGGGGCGGTGAACCAGGCGGCACCCCGGAGCGGTTCGCCGAGGTCGCGGCGCTCGGCCAGCAGCCGCTCGGCCGTCCAGTGATCCTCGACGGCCTGCAGAACGACGACGCCGCCATCGGCCATCTCGTCGAACGCCCCTTGCAGTCGGTCGTAGTCGGTCACGGCCGGCCAGCCGGCCTCGTCGGTCTCGTACGCGGCGTCGGCGGCGGCCACCGCCTCGCGCGCCAGTCGCTGGGCCGCCTCCGCGTCGACGTCCTCGGCCGCGATCTCAGTCACGTCGGCCAGCAACGCCGCATCGTCGAGAAAGCCGGCCCGACGCTGGACGCGGGCGTAGTCGTGCAGCCGCTCGACCGGGTCGATCGGGCGATTGGCGCGGAGTCGCAGCCTCACCAGCCGCGCCCGGCGTAACGCTCGCCCTCGGCCAGGTCGTCGAGGTTGATACCCACCATCGGCTCGCCAAGGCCACGGGAGACCTTCGCCACCATGGCCGGGTCGTCGTGGAACGTCGTCGCCTTGACGATCGCCTCGGCGCGCTTGGCCGGGTCACCCGACTTGAAGATGCCCGATCCGACGAAGACGCCTTCGGCGCCGAGCTGCATCATCATCGCGGCGTCGGCCGGAGTCGCGATGCCCCCGGCGGTGAAGAGAACGACCGGAAGCTTGCCGGCCGCGGCGACCTCCTTGACGAGCTCGACCGGCGCCCGCAGCTCCTTGGCGGCGCCGAACAGCTCGGTCTCGTCGAGCGTGCCGAGGCGGCGGATGTCGGCGCGGATCTGCCGCATGTGGCGGGTCGCCTCGACGACGTTGCCGGTGCCGGCCTCGCCCTTGGACCTGATCATCGCCGCGCCCTCGGACAGCCGGCGCAACGCCTCGCCGAGGTTGGTCGCGCCGCATACGAACGGCACCGTGAACGCCCACTTGTCGATGTGGTGGGCCTCGTCGGCCGGCGTCAGCACCTCGGACTCGTCGACGTAGTCGACACCGAGCGCCTGCAGGACCTGGGCCTCGGCGAAGTGTCCGATCCGGGCCTTCGCCATCACCGGGATCGATACGGCCTCGATGATCTTGTCGATCAGGTCGGGGTCGCTCATCCGGGCTACCCCGCCCTGGGAGCGGATATCGGCGGGGACGCGTTCGAGCGCCATCACGGACACGGCGCCGGCGTCCTCGGCGATCTTGGCCTGCTCGGGTGTGACGACGTCCATGATGACGCCGCCCTTGAGCATCTCGGCCATGCCGCGCTTGACCCGGGCAGTGCCGGTGTGCGGGGTCGAACCGGCGGTCTCCGGCGCGCTGGTGGAGTCAGGCTGGGTCACGACTTACCTCGGTGATGGGGGTGATGGAGTACGACTCCATCGTACGTCTCACCGCACCCGTGCTCACCGACGCGTACACCTGCTGGATCCGGTCCGAGACGGTGCTCCAGTCGTAGCGCCAGACCTCGCGAGCTCCGGCGGCGACCCGGTTTGCCGCGTCCGGGTCGTCGAGTACGCTGAGGACGACTCCGGCGAGATCGTCCGCGTCGCCGGTACGGAAGTGCCAACCGAAGCGGCCGTCGTCGAGTACCGCCCGGAACGCCGGGATGTCGCTGGCCACCACGGGGGTGCCCGCGGCCATCGCCTCGATCAGCACGATGCCGAAGCTCTCGCCGCCGAGGTTGGGCGCCACGAAGACGTCCGCGCTCGCCAACAACTCGGCCCGGGTCTCGTCGGACACCGCTCCAAGGAACTCGACGCTGTCCCGGGTCGTCCGCGACAGCCGGCGCCGCGCGTCCGAGGCGGTCCCGCGTCCGGCGACCAGCAGCCGGGCGTCGGGACGCTTCTCGACGACCCGCTCGAACGCCTCGAGCAGAACCGGCAGGCCCTTGCGTGGCTCGTCGAAGCGGCCCAGGAACGCCAGTGTCCCACCGCGCGAGCTGTACGCCGGATCGGCGACCCGACCGGCGAACCGCTCGACGAACAGCCCGTTCGGGACGACGACCGCCGTACCGCCGAGGTGCTCGACCAGGGTGCGCCGGGCCAGCTCCGACACGGCGATCCGGACCGCGATCTTGTCGAGGGTGGGACCGAGGAACCCGGCGGCCGCCGCGAGTGCCCGGGAGCGTTCGGTCGCGGTGTGGAAGGTCGCCACGACCGGCACCTCGCTCGCGGACAGCGCCAGCATCGACAGGCTCGGCGTGGTCGGCTCGTGGACATGGACCACATCGAAGTCACCGGCCCGCAGCCAGCGTCGGGCCCGCGTCACGGACAGGGGTCCGAAGGTGAGCCGGGCGACCGAGCCGTTGTAGGGCACCGGGAACGCCCGGCCGGCCGGCACGACGTAGTCCGGCAGCCCGTCCTGCTGTCCGGCCGGAGCGAGAACCGACACGGCGTGGCCGCGCCGTTGCAGGCTGATGGCGAGGTCGTGGACGTGGTTCTGGACTCCGCCCGGGACGTCGAGGGAGTACGGACAGACCAGCCCCACCCTCATCGGTGCAGCCTCATCACTGCGGCTCCAGGTCCGACTCGAACACCGCCTGCAGCATGTGCCAGTCGGCCGGGTCCTTGCGGATCGCGGCCGTGAACAGTTCGGCCACCGCGACGGTCGCCTTCTCGACGGCGCCGTCGTCGGAGCCGACGTCGATCGGTTCGTGTACGCGCAGATGCATCCGGCGTCCTTCGTACGCGGTCGTCACGGGAAGCAGCAGGGCGCCGGTCCGCTGGGCGAGCAGGGCCGGCCCGACCGGCAGTCGAGCCGCCTCGCCGAGCAGCGGCGCCGACAGCGCATGGCGGGACAGGTCGCGATCGGCCAGCAGGCAGACGAAGCGACCGTCTCGCAACCGCTGCTCCAGCGTCGGCATCGCGGGCTGGCCGCCGGTCAGCGGTAGGACCTCGATGCCGAGGCCGGCCCGATAGCGGACGAAGTCGTCGTAAAGACTGTCGGGCCGCAACCGCTCGGCCACCGTGGTCAGCGGCATGCCGTCACCGGCGGCCCACGCCCCTGCCAGGTCCCAGTTGCCCATGTGCGGCAGCGGCGAGACCACGCCCCGCCCGGAGCGCAACGTGTCCTTGACCCGATCGGTGTGGTGCGGAATGACAGCGTCGCGGATCTCGGCCGCCGACCACCGAGGGAGCCGGAACACCTCGGTCCAATAGCGCAGGTACGAACGCATCGCACGCCGGCTCAGGTCGCGCAGCGCCGCGTCCGACAGCGGCTCGACCCGCGAGAGATTGGCCTCGAGCTGCCGTACGCCGGGGCCGCGTCGCTCCCACACGCGGTCGGCGATCCGCCATGCGGTCGGGTCCACCAGCCGCGCGGGCACGTGGCAGACCACCGACCAGCCCAGACGATAGGCCCACGCCGCGAGAGCGTGACGCATCGACGGCGGCATGGGTTAGGAGGTGCCGGAGTTGGACGCCGACGAGTCCGGTCGCACCGCTTGCGCCCGTACGATGAGCATCCGCTGGACGACCGTGACGGTGCTCGCGGCGGCCAGTACCCACAGGGTGATCGTGACCAGGATCGGCAGATCGAAGATGCCCGCGAACCCGGTCATGACGAGGATCGCGACCAGCCGGTCGGCGCGTTCGGCGATGCCGCCCTTGGCCGTCATGCCGAGGCTTTCGGCACGCGCCCTCGCGTACGACGTCACCGAACCCATCACGAGGCAGTAGAGCGCGACCGCGGCCATCAGCATGTTGTCTTCGTGGTCGGCGTAGAAGAAGACGAGACCGCCGAAGATCGCGGCGTCGCCGATCCGGTCGAGGGTCGAGTCCCAGAACGCTCCCCACCGGGTGGGCCGGCCCATCTCGCGGGCCATGTAGCCGTCGATCAGGTCGGAGAAGACGAACACGGTGATCACCAGGACGCCGATCAGCAGCTTGCCCTGGGGGAAGAAGATCAGCGCGCCGGCGGATACGCCGATGGTGCCGACGAGCGTGACCGCGTCGGGACTCACGCCGAGCCGCAGCAGGCCGTGGGCAATCGGCGAGAGCACCCAGGTCCAGAACTGACGGAACCGTTCCAGCATGGCAGGCGGTCTCCCGTGGTCGTTCGCGAACAGCGCGCTCGTACGTGTCAGGCGCGGCTCGTCCCCGGCCCGAGTGGTGCCTGACAACTCCGTGGCTAAAGCGGCTCGATGGTATCGCCGTCGCCCGGCGGCAGGTCTCCGGCCCGCCGTACGGCCATGTACCAGCACTAGGGGTTGTGCGAGCGCCGTCACCGGTGTTGTGTTGGCGGAACCACAGTCACAGCCGACCAGTCGCCCACTGAGGTTGCTGAGGACGGAGGATCGTCATGGCCGACAGATCATCGGGCCCGGCTGGTGCGGATGGGCCCGCCCCCGCCGTGGATCGCCCGGACCAGATACGCAATGTCGTACTGGTCGGACCGTCGGGCGGCGGCAAGACGACGCTGGTCGAGCACGTCCTGCTGGCACACGGGGTAATCACCAGACCGGGTTCGGTGGAGGCCGGAACCACCGTCAGCGACCACGACGACGCCGAGCACAAGCAGCAGCGTTCGGTCGGCTTGTCGGTGATGCCCTATGTCACCGGCGACATCAAGGTCAATCTGATCGACACACCGGGCTACGCCGACTACGTCGGTGAGCTCCGCGCCGGCCTGCGGGCCGCCGACTGCGCCCTGTTCGTGGTGTCGGCGAGCGAGCCGCTGGACGGCGCCACCCAGATGCTCTGGCACGAGTGCGAAATGGTCGGAATGCCGCGCGCCGTCGCCGTGACCAAACTCGACCACGACCGTGCCGACTGGGACTCGACGCTGGCCGCCGTGCAGTCCGCGTTCGGCACCAAGGCGATGCCGCTCTATCTGCCGGTGTCCGACGGCACCGCGCTCGCCGGGCTGCTGAGCCAGCAGGTCTTCGACCACTCCAGCGGCGAGCGCAAGCAGCGTGACCCCGACGAAGGGGAGCAGGCGCTCATCGAGTCCGCCCGTGGCGACCTGATCGAGGCCGTGATCGAGGAGTCCGAGGACGAGGACCTCATGGACCGCTACCTGTCCGGTGAGGAGATCCCCTTCGACACCCTGGTGGGCGACCTCGAGACCGCCGTCGCACAGGCCAGCTTCTTCCCGGTCATCCCCCTGGCGGCTCCGACCGGCCTCGGCATCGCCGAGCTCGACGAGATCGTCACCGGAGGGTTCCCTGGCCCCGCCGAGCACACGATGCCCTCCGTCTTCACCGTCGCCGGCGCGTCCGTGAGCGACGTGAAGTGCGACCCCGACGGGCCCCTGCTCGCCGAGGTGATCAAGACGATGACCGATCCCTATCTCGGTCGGGTGTCGCTCGTACGCGTCTTCTCCGGCACGGTGCAACCGGAGGCAGCCGTCCACGTATCCGGGCATTCGTCGGCGTTTCGCGAGGGTGGCGGCAACGGGCACGAGGACCACGACGAGGACGAGCGCATCGGCGGCCTGTCCGGCCCGCTGGGCAAGGCGATGCGCAACCTCGACAAGAGCATCGCGGGCGACCTGTGCGCCATCGCCAAGCTGAGCAAGGCCGAGACCGGCGACACCATCTCCGACAGGGCGAAGCCGCTGGTGATGGAGCCGTGGTCGATGCCCGATCCGCTCCTGCCGATCGCAGTCGAAGCGCAGACCAAGTCCGACGAGGACAAGCTCTCCCAGGCATTGAACCGGCTCGCAGCCGAGGACCCGTCGCTCCGGGTCGAGAACAACGTCGAGACCCGACAGCTCGTCCTGTGGACCATGGGCGAGTCGCACACCAACGTCCTGATCGACCGGCTCGCAGACCGTTACGGCGTCAAGGTCGACCGGATCGACGTCAAAGTGCCGCTGCGCGAGACGTTCGCCCGCGGCGGCAAGGGCCGCGGCCGGCACGTCAAGCAGTCCGGCGGCCATGGGCAGTACGCCATCTGCGAGATCGAGGTGGAGCCGCTGCCGTCGGGATCCGGCTTCGAGTTCGTCGACAAGGTGGTCGGCGGTTCGGTGCCGCGACAGTTCATCCCGAGCGTCGAGAAGGGCCTCGTCACGCAGATGCAGCGCGGGGTGGCCACGGGCAACCAGGTCGTAGACATCCGTGTCACGCTCTTCGACGGCAAGGCCCACAGCGTCGACTCCTCCGACATGGCGTTCCAGACCGCCGGTGGCCTGGCGCTCAAGGACGCTGCCGAAAACGGTGACGTGTCCCTTCTGGAGCCGGTCGAGGACGTCAAGGTGCTGATCGCCGACGACTACGTCGGCGCCGTGATGGGTGATCTGTCGTCGCGACGGTCCCGGGTGCTCGGCAGCGAGGCAGCCCCGGGCGGTCGCACAGTGATTCACGCGGAGGTGCCGGCGCTGGAGCTGGTCCGCTACGCGACTGAGTTGCGGTCGATGAGCCAGGGCACCGGATCGTTCTCGCGTACCTTCGTCCGCTACGACCCGGTCCCCTCCCACGTCGCCAGCAAGCTCATCGCCGCCAACGACTGACGACGATCCGCCACTGCGACAGCCACCATCCGCCACTCCGACAGTGATCATCCGTCACTCGGGGCGCACTGATCCGTCACTCGCACGGCCAGGAGTTCGCGGGTCGCGGGTGTGACGTCGCCTTGCAGCGCGCCAGCTGTGCCTGGTCTGCCGCAGAACTGCGCTTCGACACGGTCGTCCTCTGGACTGAGGCGAGGGCCAAATCGGCGAGGATCCGAGTCGGCTCGCCGGCGGGTGGTGCGGATCGGAGCCTCGCCCTCGAGTCCGTCACGGTCGGCTTGCCGCGCCAGCCAAGCCGCATGGTATTTCTGCGCTATAAGTGACCGACGATCGCGCCATAAGTGACGGATCAATGCGCCCGAGTGACGGATGATCACTGTCGGAGTGGCGGATGGTGGCTGTCGCAGTGGCGGATGGTGGCTGTCGCAGTGGCGGATCGTGGTCAGTGGGGCCAGGCGGCGGCGACCAGGTCGCGGGTCTCGGACAGCAACTGGGGGATGACCTTGGTCTGCGCGGTGACGGTGATGAAGTTCGCGTCCCCGCTCCATCGCGGCACGACGTGCTGATGCAGATGCTCCGACAGTGACCCACCGGCGACGCCACCGAGGTTGAGCCCGATGTTGAACCCGTGCGGCGCCGAGACCGACCGGATCGCGGCGACGGCGTCGCGGATCAGGGTCGCCATCTCGAGCAGCTCGTCGTCGGAGAGCTCGTCGAGCGCCGCGACATGGCGATAGGGCACGACCATCAGATGCCCGGGGTTGTACGGATGCAGGTTGAGCACCGCGTACGCCGTCGCCCCGCGCGTCAGGATGAGCCCCTTGGCGTCGTCCAGGGTCGGAATGCGACAGAACGGGCACTCGTCGCCGTGCCGCTCCCCCGCCTCGGCCTCCTCCTTGATGTACGCCATCCGATGCGGCGTCCACAGCCGCGCCAGCCGATCGCGTACTCCGATGCCGTCCTGCGGCACCAACTCCGGCGGTGAGTCCTCGCCGCCGTCGCTCACACCTGAACCCGACGCTCGACGGCATCGACGATCCGCGCCACGGCCTCATCGACGTCCACACCGTTGTCCTGGTCGCCACTGCGATAGCGGAACGACACGGCGCCGGCGTCGACGTCCTTGTCGCCGGCGATCAGCATGTAGGGCACCTTCTGGGTCTGCGCAGTTCGGATCTTCTTCTGCATCCGCTCGTCGGACTCGTCGACCTCGACGCGGATTCCCTTGTCCCGAAGCTTCGCCGCGACCCGATTGAGGTGCTCGACATGCCGCTCCGCGACCGGGATCGCGACCACCTGCACCGGCGCCAGCCAGGGCGGGAAGGCACCGGCGTAGTGCTCGACGAGAATCCCGAAGAACCGCTCGACGGAACCGAACAGCGCCCGGTGGATCATGTACGGCCGCTGCCGGGTGCCGTCCGCCGCCTGGAACTCCAGACCGAACCGCTCCGGCAGCTGCAGGTCGACCTGCAGCGTGGACAGCTGCCAGCGCCGGCCGATCGCGTCCCGCACGTGCACGTCGATCTTCGGCGCGTAGAAGGTCGCCTCACCGGGCGACACCACGTACGGGACGCCGGCCTTGACCAGCGCCGCCTCCAGGGACGCCTCGGCATGGTCCCACTGCTCGGGCGTGCCGATGAAGCTCTCCTTGCGGGTGGCGAGGTCGGCCTCGAAGTCGGTCAGCCCGAAGTCGCGCAGCAGGTCGAGCACGAACGCGAGCAGCGAGGCCAGCTCGTCGGCCAGCTGCTCGGGCGTGCAGAAGATGTGCGAGTCGTCCTGGGTGAAGCCGCGGGCCCGGGTCAGGCCGTGGACGACGCCGGACTTCTCGTAGCGGTAGACGCCGCCGAACTCGAACAGCCGCAGCGGCAGCTCCCGGTACGACCGGCCCCGCGACCGGAAGATCAGGATGTGCATCGGGCAGTTCATCGGCTTCGGGTAGTAGTGCTGGCCCTCGTCGAGCTCCATCGGCGGGTACATCCCGTCGGCGTACCACTCCAGATGCCCCGAGGTCTCGAACAGCTGCTGCTTGGTGACGTGCGGGGTGTACACGAACTCGTAGCCGGCCTCCTGGTGCCGCTGCCGCGAGTAGTCCTCCATCGTCTTGCGGACGATCCCGCCC
>Ga0081455_10002873_pt1 | contig 20272 bp, 19 predicted proteins | sample TabmetS3T2R1_FD_70207 | JGI IMG/M metagenome (GOLD analysis project Ga0081455, IMG submission 70207) | Tabebuia heterophylla rhizosphere microbial communities from the University of Puerto Rico - S3T2R1 | ecosystem: Host-associated > Plants > Roots > Rhizosphere ...
GGTATCTCAGAGTGGCAACAGAGCAAAATTCACGGCCGCGTACCACACCCCCTTGAACGTGGGGAAAAACGCATTCGGACGAACGACAGCGAACCACGCCGGACGAATTGTTCTTACCCGCTACGGTACGGACAAGAATGTGAGCTTAAGCACCGATCCGGCAGCGGGTAACTTGGCGGGTAAAAGGCAATGGCGGCCTTCTAACTCTCTGAATACCTTTGTGAAATTGCTCGCGTTCGAGTCCTCTCCCGGGCACCAGATTTTCCTTATTTTTCAAAACTAAATTACTCTTTATTCGAGTGAGTGCGAGTCGCTAACACGACTCACACTCGGGCGCGAACTCTAGATGATTCGCGCGCCGGAGACGCGAGAATCATAAGTCCGCGATCTTAGTTAGAAACATGGATCGGGCAGTGCAACAGCACATCGATACCGCTTGTGCTCGGCTTCAAGCAGTGCTCGATTTGTGCCCACTTGCTGGTCGGCGACAGCCACGCGCGACCTGGTCTCCAAGTGACCCTCGTAACCACTCCAGCCATGGAGCCTCCAGCATTTCGCATGCGTGGGCGCCGATGCTTGTCGCTACGTTACGCGCCGCTCGCGGCCTGCAAGACTGTCTCCAGTTCTGCATCCAATTCCCGCCCGACCTGCGTGATTCGCTCATCGCCGAATTGTCCAAAGAGCGAAGACGCTAATGCCCCCGCAAAGGAGCGGCCCAGCTTCGGCGAAGTTCAGCTTTTCCGGCAGCGGAATGACCCAAGCCCAGTGCGAGCGGATGTGGGTCGAGAACCCGCCGCGATGACCGACGATGGTCGCTTGCACTTACGGGCATAGGTGATGGCTTCCCGACATGCACTGGTAACAATGCATGCAGCTACCCGAGTACCAGTCGACACCGACGCGCTGTCCGACCTTGGGTCCTTTGGCATTCGGACCTACCGCCGTGACATGACCGGTGACCTCGTGGCCGAGAATCGCGGGGTACTACACAATACCCCACTCATTGTTAAAGACGGAGAGATCGGAGTGACACAAACCGCAGTGTTCGACAGCGACTTCAACGTCCTCGGCTCCGAGCAGTCCGAGATCAACGGTTTCGAGCACCATCGGCTGTTTCGCCGACTTCGCAACCCATGCCTTATAATTCATCGCGCCTCCTATTTTCGTTCATGCTTTGCAGAACGCGAGGAGATCCTCGTTGACCTGATTCTTGTGCGTCGTGCACATGCCGTGCGGCGCGCCCTTGTAGATCGTGCGCTGGGCCAGTTCATCCGCTTACACGGTAAAGCCGTCGCGAGGAGGGGAATGCCTCACGCTAACAGATCCTCGATTTTTACCGGCAGTTCGCGCACGCGAATGCCGGTTGCGTGGTAGATCGCCGCCGTGATCGCAGCAGCAATGCCGGCCAAGCCGATCTCGCCGATGCCGCGTGCTCCGACTTCGTTAATCTCTCTGTCGGGGTAATCGAGGAAGTACACGTCGATCGGTGGCGCGTCGGCGTTAACCGTCATGACGTAGTCCGCCAGATTGCTGTTGATCGGCGCGCCGTTCTGCGGATCGTAAGACGTGTGTTCGAAAAGCGCCATGCCGATTCCCATCACGACCGCGCCCTCGATCTGGTTCCGGCCGGCCAGCGGATTCAGAATCCGTCCCGCATCGATCACCGTCACCACGCGGCTCACGCGCAGCCGGGCGATCTCCGGCTGCCATGTGACTTCGACGAAATGACAACCAAACGAATGCGTCGAGAACTTCGACTTTGGATCACCGAACATTGCCTCGGAGTTGCCGTTACCTGTGACTAAACGAAGGTTGGCGCGCTGAAGCAAATCCGTAAACGGCACGCCACCACTGGCAACGCCAGCCTTGAGAAAGACACGGCCTCCGTCGAATGCCAGATCCGCGGACTTGCGGTTCTTGAATGGTGACTCCGGAATTGTCGTTGCGATGCTAAGCAGGGATTCGATCGCGTTGTCTGCTGCCTGAAGGACCGCCGGCACTATCGATGGGGTCGCTAGCGAGCCGCCCGAGAGCGGGCCTTTCGGAAGCGACGTGTCGCCGAGCGCCACTTCGACTTTGTCGAGGGGGACTCCCGTCTTATGCGAGGCGAGTTGTGCGAGGTTCGTATACGTGCCGGTGCCGATGTCCTGGGTGGCACATGCGACACGGGCGGTGCCATCATCGCGAAGCTCGACGCTCGCCTCGGCAGCGAAACGTCCGGCAATCCATGAACATCCCGCCATCCCCCAGCCGAGGGTCAAGTCGTCGCGCTTCATGGAACCCACTTGGGGCGTGCGCTTGGACCAGCCGAATTTCTCTGCGCCCAGTTCAAAGCACTCGAGCAGATGGCGCGATGAGAACGGTACTCCCAGGCCCTCGTCGATCTTCGGCTCGTTGATAACGCGCAGCCTGACCGGGTCCATCTTGAGCTCATCGGCCAGTTCATTCATCGCCGACTCGATTGCGTAGAGGCCGGGCACGGCACCGGGGCCGCGCATGTCGGCCGCTGCACCGACGTTGCGCTTCGCCCGCCCGAACGTCACGCGGAGGTTGGGCACGCTGTATTGGAACGGCGTGGTTTCACCGCAGTCTTCGTGGTGGGCGTCGAGCATTGACCTGTGGTAGACGTAGTCGTGCTGGAGCGAAACGAGTTTCCCGTCCGGAGTCGCCCCCAACCGCACGCGCTGCTGCGTGCGCGGCCGGTGACCGACGGTCTGGAACATCATCTTACGGCTGAGCACGAGTCTCACCGGTGTGCCCAACTTCCGTGCCGCGGCGGCGGCGAGCGCACAATGCGTCCATGGAAACAGCTTGCCGCCGAAACCCGAACCGACGAACTTGGTAATGACGCGGACGTTCTCCTTCGGTAGATCAAACATTTGCGCCAGCACGCTCCGGAAGTTGACGACTCCCTGCGATGAGTCGTAGAGCGTCAACGTCGATCCTTCCCAGATTGCAGTCGTGGCGTGTAACTCAATGGGGTTGTGTGTCTCGGCCGGCGTGACGTAGGTTTGATCGATTTTGACCGGCGCGCTGGCGAACGCGGCATCGGCATCGCCCCGCTGGCTTTGCAATCGCTCATACTGGCCGAATGTGGTAGAAACCACTTCGGGATCGTCGTCGGCTTCGAGCTCGGTCTCGACGTTCGGTTTCTCTTTGTCGTACGTCACGCGAACCGCATCGGCAGCCGCTTTGGCAGTCTCGAACGTGTCCGCCATGACCAGCGCGACGTACTGGCCGTAATAGCGAACGACATCATCCTCGAATGGCGGGCGCCGTTCTTCGCAGATGCCTTCCATGCCTGGCTCCAGGACCGAGCGGGAGATCTTCCCGATGTTCTCGCGATGCAAGATTGCGCGCACGCCGGGCATCTTTTCGGCCGCCGTGGTGTCGAGGTTACGAATCCGGCCATTGGCAATCGTCGCCTCCACCGGAACGGCGTACAGCAACCCCGGAAAGTGGAAGTCGGAGGTGTACTGCGCTTTCCCGGTCACTTTCAACGGGCCGTCGACGCGAGGCGTGTCGCGACCGATCGGTGACGTCGCCGGAATTTCTTGTGTCAGTGACATGTTTTGCTCCTTCTATGAATCATGCCGTCGCCATCTGCAGCGCGTGCGTAAGGCAGCGTTTGGCCAGCTCGATTTTGAACCCATTCTCACTCTGCGGTTTGGCGTCGCGCAGGGCTGCTTCCGCCGCGTTGCGAAAGCTCGCCTGGTTTATAGGTTGGCCAACGAGCGCGGCTTCGGCCTCGGGAGATCGCCACGGCTTGGTTCCCACGCCGCCCATTGCGACGCGTGCCCAAGTCACTTTCCCGCCGGCAACCGTGATTACGATGGCCGCCGAGGCCAAAGCGAACTCGTAGGACGCGCGGTCGCGGAGCTTCAGATAGACCTGTCTGCTCCCCGCGACTGGCGGTGGAAGCGTGACGTGTGTGATGAGGTCGCCTGGTTCGAGCACGGTTTCGCGATTCGGTGTGCTGCCGGGCAGAAGATGAAAGTCACCGATGGCGAGCGCGCGCGCACCGTTCGTTCCCTGCACGTGAATCGTCGCTTCCAATGCCGCCATCGCGACGCACATGTCCGAGGGATTGGTTGCGATGCAGTGTTCGCTGGTTCCCAGGATAGCGAGCATGCGATTGGCACCGGTGATCGCCGGGCAGCCGGTTCCGGGTTCTCGTTTATTGCACGGCATGGCAGTGTCGCGGAAGTACATGCACCGCGTCCGCTGTAGGAGATTGCCGGCTGTGGTCGCCATGTTGCGGAGTTGGGCCGATGCACCGGCGAGAATCGCCTGCGACAGCACGGCATAATCGCGTTGTACCGCTGGATGGTGAGCGAGATCTGAATTTCGAACGGTGGCACCAATCTTCAGCCCGCCATCAGGCGTTTCTTCAATCTTGTCGAGCGGCAAACGGTTAATGTCGATTACCCGCGCAGGCGTCTCGACGTTCAGCTTCATCAAATCCAGCAGCGTCGTCCCGCCAGCGACAAAGCGCACGTCGGCGCCCTGCTGCGCGGTTTTCGCCTGCGCGGCGGTCGCCACCGCCGTCGTTGAATCTGCCGGCCGAACGAATTCAAAAGTATGCATGGGATCGCTCCTGCTCGCGGCTAAGTGTTTTTGCGAACTTGTTGGATCGCGGCCACGATATTGCCATAGGCTCCGCAGCGGCAGATGTTGCCGCTCATCAGTTCCTTCACGTCCGCGTCATCGGGGCCGCACGGTTCCTTGAGCAACGCAACAGCCGACATGATCTGGCCTGATGTGCAATATCCGCACTGGTATCCGTCGCACGCAACGAATGCTGCTTGCATGGGATGCAAGTTGTCGGGAGTGCCCAGGCCCTCTATGGTTGTGATCTCGTCCCCATCATGCATCACGGCCAGGGTAAGACATGAGCTCACGCGCCTGCCGTTCACATGCACCGTACATGCGCCGCATTGCCCGTGGTCACAGCCCTTTTTAGTGCCGGTCAACTGGAGTCGCTCGCGCAGCAGATCCAACAGCGACGTGCGAACGTCTACTGTGATCGCCTGCCGCGCGCCATTCACTGTCAAATTGATGGTCATGTCTAAAGGAACGTCAGTCGCCTGCATTGTCCTTCCTCCTGCTGCTGACCGTTGACTGCTCAAGCCGGAAGCGGCGATACCAAAATGCGCTCCGGGTCTTGAGCGATTTTTCCTATACTCCCAAGCGCGATACCGATGCCACCCCGAGCAGGATGCCTTGGATCTAGGTTTCTGGTCTTTCAACTCTCAAAGAACCCTCTCCGTTCGAGGAGAGACTGCGGTGTCCGTCGTGCCCTACACTCGTAGGTTCCAGGGAAAGCCGTTTGATGGCGGCGACGAGCGTGCGGTAGAGGGCCAGACGCCCAGCGAGGTGAGCGGCCCCCTCATTGAGCACCTCCTTACAGGCCAGGGAGCGCGCAAACGCATTCAGCGTATCCTCAAGCTCCGGTGCCGCCGGTTCGGAGCCAACAGCTATGTGCGTCGCCAGGGTCTCCAGGGCTGCTGCCACGGCAATATCGAGATCGACCGCCGCCGCCCGAGCCGCCTCCGGAAGGCGGGTTGGATCCTGTCTCTGGCGAGCGAGCGAGAGCAGTAGTATGAAGATGATCTGGGCGTCACCAGTAAGCTTCTGGATCTCACTTGGGTTGACATCACCCGACTCAAATTTGGACGACTCGATAAGCCCCTGGACGTCCGCCACTTTCAGCGAGATCCGTCGACGCCACGCATCCACGTCGTTACTGGTCACCGTCGGCGTGGCGCGGCTCGTGCCGGTGCGGGCCAGCTCCGCCAGCAAGTGCAGGAACTCCGCCAGGCGCGCGCGCAGCGCGTCTTGCGCGCGCACGGGCCACAACACATGCTCGACGATGCCGAACACCAGGAGACCGAAGAAGACGCCGATCAGGCGGTCGCGGACCACGGTAGCGCTGAGGGCCGGGCCAAAGCCCTGGAGGATCGCCTTGTAGAACGCGAGGCCGATCTGATAGCCGCCATAGGCGATGCGGGGCGTGCCGAAGTTCACCCAGGCGGCCACGGCGGTACCGCCACCAAAGACCAGCCAGAAGCCCCCGATGGTCTCGACATTGGGAAACAGGTAGACCAGAGCGATCAGACCTATAACACCACCCACAGCGGCGCCACCGAAGCGGAGGAGGCCCTTTTGGTTACTCGCCCCGATGGTCGACAACGACACGACGAAGCAGGTGATCACGGACGTGTAGATACCCGGATAGTCGAAGCCGATGAAGAGCACGTAGCAGATCAGCGCTGCGAGGGTGCCCTTGATCGCAAAGCGGACATACTCGGGATTGTCGAAGGCGTCCGGCAACAACAGGCTCTGCTTTCCGGCGGCACCAGTACCGGAGGCACCAGCGTCATCGAAGCGGCCAGGGACGGCCAGGGTGATGTCGTCCAGCGTCCGCTCGATGTCCCTGAGCGGGGAGAGCGTCTCCGTGTGCGGCTCGTCAGGGCGCGCTGCCCACTCGTCGGGCGCCGGTAACCGCATGGCTGCAAACGCGCCCCGAGTGACATGACAGCGGTCGGCCACGCTCAAGAGGCGCTCGTGGTGCATCCCTGTGCCCGGGAGTGGTGCGAGCGCTTCCAGCGCGACGGCGGAGGTCACCAGCCGGTCCACGAGCGTAATAAGCGCCGCGAGACCCTCATGGCGCTCGCGTGCCCAGGGGTGGATTATCGCCGCGGTCTTCAGGAGTGCCAGAGGCCGGGACATGCCCGCGACGACCAGCGAGGACAATGAGGCGCTTGCCGGCTCTGTCGCGTCGCTCCCAGCGAGGCGGCGGAGCGACTGTTCCACGGCCAGCAGTCGCGTGCCCAGCTCGCGCTGGAGTAATAGTAGGGGGTCGCCTGGCGCCAGCAGCAACTGCACCACCGCGTTCACCAAGAGCCCGAGCGTCACGCACCACCAGATCCAGAGCATGAAGTAGACCAGTATCTCGGGCTGTGGTGGCAAGATATCCGGAATGATCATCATGAGGGCTGCCGGCAGGCCGATAGCGGAGCCGAGCGCGCCGATGGTCAGGACGCGCTTGAGAAACAAACCCCCGAAGATAAAGACAGGGATGAAGCTGAGACGCAGCCATGTGATATCCAAGGAAATCTTCCAGGCGAGGAGGGCCAGACCCAGACTGATGGTCACCCCAATCACGCCCAGGATCGATCCGAGAAGCGTGGCAGCCGTGTCCTCCTGCGTGATCAAATACATCATGATCATGACCACCAGCGCATGGGGGATCCGGTGGGTCAAAATGGGGATGGTGGCCGCCAGGCAGGCCAGCGTGAGACGGAACGTCGCACTGCCTCGCCCAGGGGTCGGCGCCAGCTCGCGGCGCAAAAAGTCGAGGAGAACCGCAGGAGTCATGGGCTGCCTCCGTGCGCGTTGCCTTGCACCGTCGCGACTGCCGAGGCGCCGATGCGAAAGGAGTCGTCGGGATTCTCCACCTTGATCCGCACGGGAAAGCGCGCTGCGAGACGGATCCAGTCGAGGGAGCGCTCGACGCGCGGCAACCCATTGACGCTGGTGCCGTTCTCCGGCAGCACCGCCCACCCGAGCCCAACGACCGTGCCCCAGAAGTGCTTGTCGGGTTGCGACTGCAGATAGAGGTCCACCGGCGCCCCCGCAGGGATGTGACGCAGCTGCGTCTCGCGGAAGTTGGCGACGACGTACCAGGTGCCCGTATCCACCAGCGTGAACACCTCCACCCCAGCCCGGGCGAAGGCACCATTGGAGATATTCAGGTTGACGACCAGACCCGTGAACGGGGCACGCACGCGGCAGTAGGTGAGATCTAACTCCGCCGCATGCACCGCCGCCTCCGCCGCCGCGACTCTGGCGTTGCTCCCCTCGATCTCGCCGATGGCGTTCTCGGCGCGCGACCGCTCACTGCGGGCCTGGTGCAGCGCCGCCTCGGTGGCCACATGTTGGGCGCGCGTGGCCACCAAGGCGGCTACTGCAGCGCGTTTGCGCGCCTGAGCCTCGTCGAGCGCCGCGCGGGCCGCGGCTCGCTGGGTGCGGGCTTGCTCCACGCTGTCGGCGGTGACGAACTGCTGCGGCAGCAGTGGCTCAAGACGCTGCAGATGATCCTCGGCACGCTGGAACTGCGCTTGCAGCCGCGCGATCTCGGCGTCGGCCACCACCGGATCTGTGGCGCGGCGGGTGATCTCCGCCGCGGAGGCGTTGAGCTGGGCCTCGGCCTTGGACACGCCGGCCACCGCAGTCGCGGCGCCGTTTTTCAGGCCATCGACCTCCTTCCGGGTGAGGGCCAGCGTCGCCCGCGCCCGCTCCAGAGCGATCTCGTACGGTCGTGGATCGATCAGGAACAGCAGCTCGCCTTCCTGCACCTGCTGGTTGTCGCGCACGTGCAGCTCGACGATATGCCCGGTGACTTGCGGAGCGATCCCCACGAAGTTGGCGCGCACTGTGGCATCGTCCGTCTGCGGCCGCGTCTGCCACTGGAGTACGGATATGACCACGACGACGGCTGTGCCGACAACAATGCCCGTGCCGAGCAGTCGGCCCAAGACACGGCGGACGCCCTGGTGGGATGGAACGTGCTGTTCAGCCATAGCGTTAGCCCCTGAAGAAAGCCCCCCAGAGCACGAGCGTCACGAGAATGGCAAGGCTCGTGTAAATCAGCGCTGGCGGGCCGACATACGGATGGAGTCCCGTCAGGACAAAGAGCCACCGTCCGAGCAGCGCCGCCCCAATCCCGATCAAGGCGCAGAGCATCCAGGACGGGAAGAACGACCCGATAATGTTGATCTGCGGTCCCATCACCCTCTCCTCCTTCCTCGCAGCATGCCGCCCAGCCATCTTCCCTGTGGGCCCAAGGGTGCAACGCTCAGACGTGTCCTGGACTACGGCTCCTGCGGCGACTCCCCCGTGCTAAACGCCAGCGCCACCGACGCAGTGAGCAGCTGGAGCCTGGTGTCCACTTCAACGAACCGGGCACGGCTCAGCTCGCGGCGGGCGGCCAGGAGATTCAGCAGTGTCTCGAGCCCTCGCTGATATGAGGCCAGCATGGCGTCGTAGGAGGTCTGGGACGCCGTCACCAGCGCTGCCGCCACGTCGAGCCGGCGGATGGCGAGTCGGACGTCTGTGTAGGCCTTCCACACATCCCGAATCGCCCGGTCGCGGGCGGCGGTCACCTCGGCTTCGGCAGCCCGGCGCTCCGCCTCGGCCAGTTCCACCCGTCGATCGGTAGCGCCGCCCTCGAAGAGATTCCACTCAAACGCCAGCCCTGCGCCGTAGCTCGGCTCGGCGGCACTGAACCATCCCGTCGACTGCTGGCCGCCGGTGATGCGCACCCGGCCGGCGAGCGTGTTAACATTGGACACAAAGGACAGTGTGGGCCAATGGGCGGCGCGGGCACGGCGCACCTCGGCCTCCTTGCTACGCAGCACGGCGACCTTGGCGATCAGGTCCGGTCGTCTGTCGAGCGCCTGATCGATAACCTTCTCGACCGAGTCTTCGAGGGCTGCGGGCAGGGGCAGTGCGGAGAAGTCAGCGACCTGGAACTGCATCGTCGGCGAGATGCCGACGCTTTCCGCGAGTGCGACCTGGGCGTCACGTTCAGACGCCAGCACGTCCTCCAGATCGAAGGCGGCCTGTGCTTCTTGCTGCCGCGCGAGAGAAACCTGCGGGAAAGTCGCTAGGCCATGCTGCAATTGCGCGTCTGCTGACTCGCGAACGGCGCGGGCCGACTCGAGGGCACTCTGGGCCACCGCGATTTTGGCGCGCAGGCTCGTCAACCCGAAAAAGGCGCGTTGGACACGGAGAATAATCTCTTGATGCTTGCGGTTGAAGCCAAGGTTGGCGGCCAGCAGGCGCTCTTGGGCCGCGTCCAAGGCGTTGCCCCGACGCCCGAAGTCCAGGAGCAGCCAACGCAGATTCAAGGTGGGGACGACTTGCTGGAGATTCGCGCGAAAGAACCCGCTGGGCGCGACGTCTTTGGGGGCGGGAAACGCCTCACTCTGGTAGCCCCCAAGCGCCGCGAGCGTGAGCACCGGAAAGTACGTACTTTCCACCAGTCCAACGCCAATGGCTGCCTGGCGTGCCGCCTCCCAGGCGACCCGGGTCTCGGGGTTCAGCCGCTGGGCGAGATCGATGAGCTCGACGAGATCATAGCGCTTCTGCAGATCAAGGGATGCAGGCTCGGCTGCCTTGAGCACCCTCGTATACTCACGCAGCTCCGGGGAAGGCCAGGGTGTGCTTGGCGCCGGGGCCACCTGGCGTCCCAGTCGTGCGGGCATCCCATAGTCGATGCGCGTGGCCCCCGGCGGCTCCGCCACGCTCTTCGAGCAGGCAAAGCCGGTCGCTGCAAGAACACAGGCACCCAGGATGCCCGCAGCCAGCAGCGCTCGCCGCAGCATCAACTTAACACTTGTCGCATGCACGATAGTCCTTCAAACTTTGCATGTACTGATCGCACAATTATGTGTCGAAGCGGGAACACCAGGCCCCCGTATTGTGGGTCGTAAGTCAGCGGTACGCGTTCCCAGACGTACCGCCAGATGTCGACGATCACCAGTAAGGGAATCCACCACGTCTCGGTCGCCCAGAAAAACAGGGTAAAGCCTTTGAGGAAAAGCATAAGCGCAGGCAGCCGACTCCATGTATCTGCCGCCAAAAGGAGACGTGATCCCGCCAGCGTGGTGATAGCCAATGCCCTCATGTTCATCCAGTAGGTCGGTATAAGGGTCTCCGCTGGCATACTTAAAAACATTCAGCAGTAGAGGATGAACGTGATGCAGAGAGTATAGAGCATTGCGCCCACCAGGTACATGGCTAAGCTGGTGTCCCCGGCTTTCTCAGTCAACACACTGCTGGTGCGGAAAACGACAAGGTATCGATCCCAGATTGTCCGCATTGCGTAGCCATGTGTAAGTGTGGTGGCGTTTTACTGGCCGTCCGGTTTGCCCGTGTCAGCCGGAGCAGCCGCCAGGGTCGACTGAATCAACTTTGCTCGTTCCACGTCCACGTTGGTCCGTAACACTGTCCCGCCCAGCCCTTGTATCCCATGCAGTATCACCTCCATATCCCCTTCGCTGTCCAAGACGAACAGGGCTGACGTCCCTGGCTGCATCAGGCCTTCCACCTCCCGGACGAAGTCGTCCCCGATCCCGACCGCAGCGACCGTGGCAGCGGTGCCAGCGCCGCCGAGCAAGGCGCCGACGGCCGCGCCGGTCAGCGGCGCGAGCAGCACAAGGCCTGCGAGGAAGCCGACAGCGGTGCAGCCTAGGATGTTGGCGACGGCCGGGAACGGCTCGCGGTTGCAGGTGAATGATCCATCGGGGTGGCGCACGACCACTGCCACATCTAAGAGGGTGAGGTAGTGGGTATCCCACCCCAGCCTGATGATCTCGTCGCGAACCTGCTCGGCTCGCCCCATGTCATGGTACCCGATCGCCCACAAATGTTCGGACTTTGCCATGGTCGTGCTCCTCTTTAGAACACTATCTCCCGGACCTTCGGTGCTGGGGCATCAGTGAGCCAACCGAGCGTGGCGCCATAGACCAGGTACCCTGCCAGGGCCCGCAGCGCGGCCGGGAAGCCACCCAGAGCCACACTGAAGACCGCCGTGCCCAACAGCGGCGCCATCAGACTTTCCGTCACCCCCCAGAGGAGCCCGGCCCAGAGCATGCCCTTCAGGACTGGGGAGCCCGGCATATCGTGGGGCAGCACGGCCAGATATCCCAGGGGAAAGACCACACTCCCGCTCACGAGATGCAGCAGCAAGCCCAGGGCACAGGGGAGGTCTCGCAGGGCCGCGAGTTCCAGAACTTGGCCCGCCATCAGGGGAGCCACCCCATACACGAACAGGATCTGTCCCAGAGTGCCGAGCAGGCCGCCGAGCATCGCTTTGCTGACCATGTGTTGCTGCATATCTTTCACCCTCCCTGTGAGCCTTGTGCCTTCCCTCCCACTGTTCCTCCCCAGACGCCTTTTACAACTTCCGTGCCAACCACGCGACCTGGGCGTGCGTGGAGGTGCGGAGAGCCTGCCGGGGGTGTCCTGCGGCCCTTCTCCCCGCCCACCGTGACGATATATCGGCAGCTGTCACCACCTGTCGTCACCGTCTGCCGGGGCGGTTCTCGTGTGCTGCTTACCAATCCCTGTCGTCATGGTAGTGCTATACAAGCAATGCTGGCTGTGAGCACCTGCCCCGTAACACATTGAATATCCACGTTGTTTATACGAGGAAATTTGGGCCAAGCATTACCTGTTTATCACCACCCATATCCGTACTCCTTCTGGGAGTGTTATACAGGGAATGCTGCGGCCTTGGTCCGGTTGTCAGGGCAGATGCATCGAGCGCGGACTGGAGAGCGCCGACGCCAAGGGGCGGAGCACGCCTCAGGCGTACCTCCAGGCTCAAAAGGTGACGCCGATCCGGGCGCCAAAGTTAGTGAGCCCCTGGTTGGGCACCGCCAGGTCCGCGTTCGACAAATGGTCCAGCATGACCGACAGACTCACCCGCCGCGTGAGCTGATACCCGGCCTCGACACTCTCCCGGAACAGCAGCCGGGAACCGAGGAGCTTGCGATCCGGGGGCCCGGCGTTGAGATGCCCATCGTGGATGCCCCCACCCAGGCTGCCGGCGACGAAGAGCCCCTCCGGCAGCGTGAGCAACCGGCGCCAGGGACGACCACGCCAGGTGAGCCCGGCATAGGCATAGTTGGTCGCCCCCGCCGTGTTGAGCGACAGCCCCAGGTGTGGACGTGGCGCCCAGAGGACGCGCAGAAAGGCCGGCGAGGGGAACAGGACCTCCACATTGATATCGGCGCCAGGTTCGAAATGGTCGCTCAGAAAACGGATATCGTGGGCGAGCACGCCAAGTTTGACCTCGTCAAGCCAGCCCGGGTCGGCGTGGGCCGGGCCGGCCCAGAGAACCGTAGGCGTGATGAGCACCATCGCCAGCCAGCGGAAGATCACGCCGTGCCCAAGCGCTCTCAGCTTCGGCGGACGACACTCCTCCCGTGGATCCCCCAGGTTAGAGCCACTCATACAGAGTTCTCCCTGCGTCTGTAATCAGGACGAGCGCCTGCGGGCGACGCTCATGCGGCGGTAGTGATAAACAGGTAACGCTTTACCACAGTTTTCTCGCATAAACAACGTTGATATTCAACATATTACGAAGCAGGTGCTCATCAGCCAGCATTACTTGTATAGTACTACCCTACCCTGCGCGTAGGGCGCTAGGAGGCGTGACCCTGAGGCCTCCTAGCCATGATTTTTCCAATGCCGTCATCGTATACGCCCGTGTTCCTCCGCACGGACGAGTGGGGTATCGACGAGGTGCTCAGCGAGAAACCACGCCTGGAGTTCACCCGTGCGGATAACCTCGGAGACGATGAGGTCGTTGGTGCCGTCATCACCGAGTGCGGCGACACGGGCCGCCGCGTCGTGCGCGTCGCTGAGGATCAGCTCGTGCGCCTCGAGCAGCCGGGACAGCATCGCCGGGACCTCCTCGCAGCCGTTGGGGGGCCGCGGCACCTTGGTGATCTCCGCCACGTGTCGCGGGTCGCCGACCGCGATCCCCCCGAGGGTCTGCACGCGCTCGGCGATTTTATCCACCAGCGCTAGCTGCTCGTCGGCGTGCTTGTCGAGCAAGAGGTGCAGTTGGTAGAAGGTCATCCCACGCATGAGCCAATGGTGCTTCTTGTACAACGCGTAGAGAATTTGCGTGTCAGCATGGAGCTGATTCAGGCGTTGGCAAGCATACATCCGCGTCTCGTAGGCGAGCGCGAGTGGAAACTGCCGCACGGTCCCAAACGCCTGGATCTCTTTGCCATGCTGGTGGAGCCACGGCTGACTGCTCAGCGGTGGGACGGCCTCTGCGGGTTTGGTCGGGTTCTCTGCCATGATCGCTACCTCCATGAATTGGTCGACTCAGATTATGAGCTGTCGTTTGTCGCGCAGAGCTTTCATAGAGAGGTTATCTCCTGTCGGTCATACGCATCTCCTTTGTATGAGAGGTCGTGTTATGGTTCACGCCTGTCGGTCGCTCACTCTCCCTTGCTGCGGTGGTCGTACGAGATGGAGTAAGCGGCCGACCGGACCAGCAGAATCGGATCGGCCGAGAGCGCGATACCGTCTGCCAGGTTGGTCGGGTCGAACACCAGGCGGCGTTCGTCGGCTGCGCCCGTCGGAGAAATGCCGGTCACCTCCAGCCGCCCCAACTCGACTAAAGGCCGGTCCGCTGGCCACAAGGCAGTGACGTCGTCCGTCGGATCGCCCTCCTCGGCTAGTTGCACGAGGAGGCGGAACGTGACCGGCCCCTCCTGGAGACGGCTCTCCAGCTCCTCGCGTAGGAAGTTGGCGCTGCGCTTGCTCGCATCGTCGGGGGAGAGATAGGCTTCTCCTGCCTCGGGCCTCCAGTGATAGCGTCCGAAGCGGCTCGTGCCATCCGCAGCGGTGAACAGAAAGGCGTGCTCCGCATGGTAACTGGCCTGGCCGTAGCTGGCTGGCACCGGTTTCTGCATCAGGCGCTCCAGAAAGGCGCGGGCAGCGGGGTGACTGTCCAGAAAGCGGGGAAGCGCATTGGGAACGGGCTGGCCAGTGACCGGGTCCGGGAGCTGCGCCCGCAGGAACACGAGCAAGTCCTCCGGCGTCCGCACGGGAAATCCTTCGACCGAGTTCGCCAGGATGTCGGCGCTCTGGCCATCGGGCAACTGAAATTTCACCGACAGCGCCCGCTCGTTGGCAAGGCCATCATGCACGCCCGGATCCCCACTCGCATTGGAGAAGCGTATGACGGTTGGGACCGCTTGGCCTTGCAGGTGTAGCGCCCGGCTTACACGGCGGGCATCCTGTGCACCGCGAAACGTGCCCGAGCAGACAATGCCCTTGGCGTGCACGGGACGGAACCCGGGATGCGAGCCAGCAAGCGCCCGCATGGCCTCGACGAGTTGTGCAATCACAGAGCCTGATGCGGCAGCTCCTGCCATAGTGGACCTCCTTTCTGGTTAGAGAACTTGACTGTGCACTCACAGCCCGCCTTGTACCACGCAAACGCAAGTACGCATTCCAGGTGTTTGCTCCCCTGACGGCTGGAGATACAGCTCGTACACATGCGTCGAGGACACCTGCATGCCTTACGCCCTGCCCAACAGCTCTTTCGCTGCCGCGACCACTCGGTCCGGCTCGAACCCAAATTTCCTCTGGAGCTCCTTGAGCGGCGCCGACGCCCCGAACGTGTGCATGCCGATCATACGGCCTGCCCTGCCGACGTAGCGCTCCCACCCAAACGTCGAGGCCTGCTCCACCGCGACGCGCGCTGTCACATGCGGTGGGAGGACGGTATCCTGATACTCCTGCGTCTGCTGCTCGAAGATGTCCCAGGACGGCATCGAGACCACACGCGACCGGATGCCCTCAGCGACGAGCTTCTCGTGGGCCTCTACAGCGAGACTGACTTCACTGCCTGAGGCGATAAGAATCACTTCCGGGTTCCCGCCTGCGGCGTCACCGAGCACGTAGGCTCCGCGCGCGACTCCGGATGCTGGCGCGTACTTCTTCCGATCGAGGGTCGGCAGGGGCTGGCGCGACAGCACCAGGACAGCCGGCTCGTGACGGAGCTGCATGATGTAACGATAGGCTTCGACAACCTCGTTGGCATCACCGGGCCGCAGCGTGACCAGGCCGGGAATGGCCCGCATGGACGCCAGATGCTCTACTGGCTGATGAGTCGGGCCGTCTTCGCCATCGCCCATCGCGTCATGGGTGAAGATAAAGATGGTCGGAAGCTCCATCAAAGCCGAGAGCCGGATTGCTGGCCGCGCGTAGTCGCTGAAGATGAAGAAGGTCGCGCCAAAAGCACGGAGCTTCGACAGGGAGAGCCCGTTCACAATGGTGGCCATGGCATGCTCGCGGATGCCGAAATGCAGGTTTTTCCCTACCGGGCTCTCGGCCTCGAAGTCTCCCGCGCCCTCATACGTCAGCGTCGTCTTGTTCGACGGTCCAAGATCCGCTGAACCCCCGAGGAACCAGGGGATGTTCTGCGCCAGCACGTTCAGCGCCTGGCCCGAAGCGTCTCGCCCCGCGATCCCCTTAGGATCGGCTGGAAAGACGGGCAGGTTGCGGTCCCAGCCGGCAGGCAGTTCCCGCCGCTGCATTAATTCAATCTCAGTCGCGCAGTCGGGGTACTTGTCGCGATAGGCGGCAAAGCGTTCCGTCCACTGGCGCCGCGCCTCAGCGCCGCGCGCTCCTACTCCAGCGGCAAAATGGTCGTAGACGCCATCGGGCACCAGAAACTTTGCATCCTCGGGCCAGCCGTAGAATTGCTTACTGAGACGGATCTCCTCGTCACCGAGAGGCTCGCCGTGGGCCGCAGCCGTGTCCTGTTTATGCGGCGAACCGTAGCCGATGTGGCTGTCCAGCACGATGAACGTGGGGCGGTCTTGCGTCTTGTGAAAGATATCGAAAGCGTGCTCGATGCGCTCGATGTCGTTAGCGTCGCCGACACGCAAGACGTTCCAGCCGTACGCCAGAAATCGCGCCGCAACGTCCTCTGTAAAGGTGAGGCGCGTTTGACCTTCGATGGTGATGTGGTTGTTGTCGTAGATCCAGCACAGGTTATCAAGGCCCAAGTGTCCGGCCAGTGACGCTGCCTCCGACGCAACGCCCTCCATCAGGCAGCCGTCTCCGCACACGGCATAAATGTTGTAGTTAAACATCTCAAAGCCGGGCTGATTATAACGGTGGGCGAGCCACTTCTCGGCGATACTCATGCCGACACTCGTGGCAACGCCTTGCCCGAGTGGCCCAGTGGTGGTTTCAACGCCTGAAACCCAATGATACTCGGGGTGCCCCGGGGCTTTGCTGTCGAGCTGGCGGAAGTGCCGGATATCCTCGAGGGACACCGCAGGGTGACCGAGTCTTTCGTACTCGGCGTTGACGGCCTGGGTGCGGGTGAGATGGAGCACGGACCAGAGCAGCATCGAGGCGTGGCCGTTCGAGAGCACGAACCGATCGCGGTTGGGCCAGATCGGGTCCTGCGGATCGAAGCGCATGACGCGATTCCAGAGCGTGTACACGAGCGGCGCGAGTGCCATCGGCGTGCCGGGGTGCCCGGACTTCGCCTGCTGGACCGCATCCATCGAGAGGGTGCGAATGGTGTTGATCGCTAATTGCATCATCTTCTCGTCTGCCATTGTTTTCTCCTCGCGGTCTTCCCTGAGCCCTCGCTCAGGCGATGAGCGCCGAAATCGACGACCTCATGCCCCGCGGCGCGCCGTGGGCTGAGCAATGCCTCCTGCAAACGAAATCCACCGAGATCCGTGGCAATGCCAAGGCGCATAGCGTACCTCCTCCTATCCCGCTACCCTCGGGTTATGCCACCCACCAACGGGTGAAACGCTCTGCTCGACCTCACGCGGCCCCCAGCTCCCTGGCTCGTAGTCGTAGACCGGAATGTTTGCCTTGAGCACAGGATCAACGATCCTCCAAGCCTCTTCGATATAGTCCTCCCGAGCAAACAGGGTCGCGTCTCCGGCCATCGCATCGCCGAGCACCCGTTCGTACGCATCCATTTCGTCTGCGCCAGGGTGGTGGCTGGCCAACAATTCCACGAACTCGCCAGTGTCCTCTGTCGGTGCCAGGACATTCAAACCAAAGGCCAGCGTGACGTCGGGACTGATGCGAAAACGGCAATAGTTCGGCTGCAGATTGTAGCCTTGATACATCGTTGGAGGCTGATGCAGTTGTACCAAGACCTCCGTACAGGTCACGGGCAGGCATTTGCCCGCCCGGATGTAGAAGGGCACGCCTCGCCAGCGCCACGAATCGATCTCCAGTTGGAGCGCCGCAAACGTCTCCACCTGCGAGGTTGGGGCGACCCCGCTTTCGCTCCGATAGCCGCGGAACTGCCCGCGCACAAGGTTCTTCTGCTCTAATGGCGGGATGGCCCGTAGCACCTTGACCTTCTCATCCCGCATGGATTCACTGTCGGTGCGCACCGGGGGCTCCATCGTCAGGTTGGCCAGGACTTGGAACAGATGGTTTTGGACGACGTCGCGGATCGTGCCCGTTTGATCATAAAAAGCGCCCCGCCCCTGGACGCCGAAGTCTTCGGCCATGGTGATTTGCACACTCGCGACGTGGTGGCGATTCCAGAACGGTTCCAGGAACGCATTGGCGAAGCGGAAGAAGAGCATGTTGTGCACCGGCAGCTTGCCCAGGTAATGGTCGATGCGGAAGATCGCCTTCTCGTCGAAGGTGCCGAGCAACGTGCGGTTGAGTTCTTGCGCCGAGCGGAGATCGTGACCGAACGGTTTTTCAATGATGACGCGCGCGCCGTGCGTGCATTCAGCTTTGCCCAGTTGGTCCACAACCGTCTCGAACAAGCCGGGCGGGATGGCGAGATAGTGCGCCGGCTGCTGCGCCGAGCCAAGCTCCTTACGGAGGGACTGAAACGTTGTCGGGTCTTGATAGTCGCCGTCAACATAGCGCAGCAAACCACACAGTTTTTCGAAAGCGGCAGGATGCAGCCCGCCGTGTTCCTCAACACTGTCATGCGCTCGCGCCCGGAGCTGATCGAGATTCCAACCAGCCTTGGCCACGCCAATGACCGGCACATTCAGGTGTCCGCGCTTGGCCATCGCCTGCAGTGCCGGAAAAATCTTTTTGTAGGCCAGATCCCCGGTCGCACCGAAAAAGACCAGAGCATCCGCATGGGAAACGTTCATAGCTTCCTCCTCATGTGGCAGATTTTTCCAGATGTCCACCGAACTCATAGCGCAGAGCCGAGAGCAGTTTATCGGCGAAATCTGCCTCACCGCGCGAACTAAAACGCTCATACAGGGCGGCCGTCAAGACGTGCGCGGGCACGGCCTCGTCGATGGCGGCCTTGATCGTCCAGCGCCCCTCGCCCGAGTCCGACACCCGCCCTGCGAATTGCGCGAGAGACGGATCCGCGACGAGGGCGGTCGCCGCGAGATCCAGCAGCCACGACGCAATCACACTGCCGCGTCGCCACACCTCCGCGATGTCCGGGAGATTGAGCTCGTACTGGTAGTGCTCGGGGTCACGTAATGGCGTCGTCTCAGCATCGACCTCGTGTTGTTGTTTGCCGACGTTGGCGGCACGCAGCACGCCTAGGCCCTCGGCGTACGCGGCCATGATGCCGTACTCGATACCGTTGTGCACCATTTTAACGAAGTGGCCGGCACCGTTTGGCCCGCAATGCAGATAACCCTGCTCGGCGGTGCCTCCGGCCTTTTCACGACCAGGCGTGCGCGGGATGTCACCCACGCCTGGAGCCAGGCTGGCCAAGATGGGATCGAGGTGCTTGACGACCTCCGGCTCGCCGCCAATCATCATGCAATAACCGCGCTCCAGTCCCCAGACGCCACCACTCGTTCCCACGTCCACGTAGTGGATGCCCTTCGGCGCGAGTTCCTTGGCGCGCCGGAGATCGTCAATGTAATAGGAATTGCCGCCGTCGATCAGCATGTCCTCTGCCTCAAGATGGGGCAGGAGATCCGCGATAGTGTTGTCCACGACCGCCGCGGGAACCATCAACCAGACTGCCCGCGGCTTCGTGAGCTTCGTGACAAAGTCCGCGAGCGAGGAGGAGCCAACCGCTTTGTCCTCGACCAGCTCCTGCACGACTTGCGGCGACCTATCGAAGACCACGCACTGATGACCTCCCTTGAGAAGCCGCCGTGTCATGTTTGCGCCCATGCGTCCAAGACCAATCATACCGATTTGCATAGTTTGTTTCTCCTTCGGATCAGATTTTATGACTCCTACACTAACCGTTCGTTCTCACCCCATTAATGTCAGGTTATTGCCTGCTGCGCGGCAGCTCGCAGCCGCTGCATGGCGGCGACGACCCCATCGCCCTCCCCAAAAATGGCCGACCCGGCGACCAGCACGTTGGCGCCGGCCCTGACGACCAGGGGCGCCGTCGTCGCGTCAATGCCGCCATCCACCTCGAGGTCGCAGCCGGGCCTGATCTCGTCGATCATCTGGCGGACACGCCGAATCTTGGGCAGCGTTGTGTGGATGAAAGGCTGGTGTCCAAAGCCCGGGTTGACTGTCATGACTAACACCTGATCCACGTCTTGGAGGATTTCTTCCAGCACTGTTGCTGGAGTTGCCGGATTGATGGCCACGCTGACGCGTTTGCCCAATGCCTTGACGCGGTGCACGGTACGGTGCACATGGTTGTTGCCTTCCCAGTGGACGAGAAACGCATCGGAGCCAGCCTCCGTAAACTCGTCCAGGAACACATCCGGGTCCGAGATCA
>Ga0081455_10001102_pt2 | contig 20267 bp, 21 predicted proteins | sample TabmetS3T2R1_FD_70207 | JGI IMG/M metagenome (GOLD analysis project Ga0081455, IMG submission 70207) | Tabebuia heterophylla rhizosphere microbial communities from the University of Puerto Rico - S3T2R1 | ecosystem: Host-associated > Plants > Roots > Rhizosphere ...
TCCATCTACACCATGCTTACTACTCCCTAGGCAGGGCCCTCTTGGGGCCCTGCCTGCTATTGCCGTGAGCTTAGCCAACTCGTACCTCGATCTGGCGAGGTTTGGCCTCCTCGGCCTTGGGCAAATTCAAGGTTAACACGCCGCTCTTTAGATCGGCCGTGATCCGACCCTGATCGACTTTATCACTCAGCTCGAACTGCCTGAAGAAGTTGACCAACTCGTATTCCCGATAAGTCACCTCACCCGGGACAACATGGCGGGCATGTCCCCGAATGGTGAGCATATTATTGTCAACGCGTACATCCAGCGCTTCTTTTGCAACCCCTGGCAAGTCAGCCAGTACCACCAGGCCATCCCGCGTCTCGTAGATATCGACCGGCGGTGCGACGTAACGCTCTTGATGGCGCGTACTCTCTGTCATATTCGCCTTCTGGACATCGGGGGTCGCAACGGTTTTCTCTGCCATGGATTATCTCCTTCTTTATCTTAACGTGCCAGGGCGCTCACTTAGCCTACTTGCACGGCAATTTGTTTAGGTTTCGCCTTTTCTGCCTTGGGGAGCGTCACAATGAGTAGTCCGTCTTTATAATCAGCATGGACTTTGTCCTCGTCCACTTCAACGGGTAGTTGAAGGTGCCGGACGAACTTGCCCGTGGCTCGTTCGCTGCGATGGAATGCCTCCGGTTTCACGTCCCCAGCCACACGCCGTTTCTCCCCTGTGATACTCAGGGTATTGCCCACAACACTCAAGTTCAAGGTTGAGGGATCGACACCTGGCGCCAGCGCTTCCAGGTATACCGCGTCTTTATCTTCATAGAGATTGGTTAACGGGTATCGCCGGGCTGCTCTACCAGGTAGAAACGCCGTGCGGAAAAAAGGCTCATTACGGGCGCCCGTCTCGTCGAAAACTCTGTCGAGCTCACGACGTAACGACTCCAGTGTTTGCCAAGGATTCAGCTCTGCCATGATGGTATCTCCTTCTTATGTCTATCCTCAGCTCCTGTAGCTGTTTGGAGCTTCTCTACAACTGCGTATGATAGAGAGCAATTCGTGTGCCATACTTCGTATGCCTTTGAATTTTAAACATTTCCACAGGATCTCAGCAGATTCCACGGAACCCTAGATGACAATGCGACGTTGCAGCATCCAGAAAAGGTGTCGCATATGGACAGCCTGTCGCAAGGCAGGATGAGGGGCCTTGGCTCTGGGCTGGCTATAGAAGCAAGACTCCGGCAGAGATACTCTCGCAGGATGAGTGTCACCTTCTCTGTATGGCATATTGACGCCTTCTTTTGCCCCATATATCATGGCCACCGCTGCGAGTCTGCTACCCCACAGCTGACGGTGTAGACAACCTCCCCTGTCTGCACCAGGCGCAGAAGCATGCTGTGGGGAGTCTCCATTGCTACCAATGTTTCTGGAGGACTGTCTGATGCAGTACGATTACATTGTATTGGGCGCAGGGTCAGCCGGCGCCATCGTCGCGACCCGCCTTAGTGAAGACCCCCAGCGGTCGGTGTTGCTGATCGAGGCCGGCCCCGATTATCCTACCCTGGAGCAGTTGCCAGATGAGGTGAAGCATGGCTATGCTACAGCCACCGACATCATGGTCAGTGACCATAACTGGCAGTTTGTTGGCAAGGCAACTGACAAGGCGCCTGAGATGATGGTGCCGCGAGGCAAGGTGACGGGCGGATCGAGTGCCATCAATGGCCAGGTCTTCCTGCGCGGCGTGCCGGAAGATTATGACGCATGGGCTGCGATGGGCAACGATGAGTGGCACTTTGAGCATTGCTTTGAGTATTTCCGCAAGATTGAGACGGACACGGACTTCGGTGACAGCGATTTTCACAGCGCCAACGGTCCGATCATTGTCCGACGCTTTAAGCGAGATGAGTGGCTGCCAGACCAGCGGGCCTTCTACAACGCCTGTAGGGCAGCAGGATTTCCAGACAGTCCAGACCATAACCACCCGGATGCTACTGGCATCGGACCAGTGCCCTGTAATAACCCCAACGGCATTCGCTGGAGTACTGCCTTGGGCTATCTGAGCCAGGCCAGGCATCGGTTGAACCTCACTATCAGGCCCGATTGCATGGTGCACCGCATTATCTTCGACGGCACAAAAGCTGTTGGTGTCGAAGTGGAGAGCGGTGGACAGAAATTTACCGTCACAGGTAAGGAAATTATCCTGAGCTCTGGCGCTGTGGCTTCCCCGCATCTCCTCTTGCTCTCCGGCGTCGGACCGCAAGACCAACTGCACCGTTTCAATATCCCCGTGCTCCACCACCTCCCCGGCGTGGGACAGAACTTACGGGATCATCCGATCATCTACATCACCTGGCGCACGAAGAAGGAACACCCTCTCGATCCGCTCGCTCCCAGAATTCAGATGGCGCTACGCTGGACTGCCGAGGGCTCACCTCTGCGTAATGACCTGATGATCTTTATGCAGTCTTTCGCTACTGAGCGCGTTAACCGCGGGGGCAACCGTATGGAGCCCTTAGGGATCCGCATGCTAGGGGTGCTTGACTTAGCGAAGAGTGCTGGAGAACTGAGACTGCAGTCCGCCGACCCCCATGTGCAACCATTCCTGGACTACCGCTACCTCGAGGATGAGTTCGACCGCCGACGCATGCGCGAGATGGTACGACGTGGGGTACAATTAGTCGAGCACGAGGATTTTGAACCTATTATCGCTGAGCGCATCGAGCCCACTGACGCCGAACTGGCGAGCGATGAGGCCTTGAACGAGTATCTGCTGCGGGAGGTTACCACGGGCCAGCATATCTCGGGCACCTGCAAGATGGGGCTAGCCTCAGACCCCATGGCTGTGGTAGACCAACATGGCCATGTGCACGGTCTCCAAAACCTGCGCGTCGTGGACGCGTCCATCATGCCTGACTGTATTCGGGCCAATACCAATGTCACTACGATGATGATTGGTGAGCGTATTGCCGACTTTATTCGCCAGGGGAGATGAGTCTCATATGCCTCAGAGTAGCGCTGATGCCTGACACGTGGCGAATGTGGCGACTCTACGTTTGCCTTCTCCTGGGCATCATGACTGGGAATGGGTGTACTCCTCCCTCCACTCCAAGGCTCATTCCTACGTCCACTGTGATACGGATCCCAGGGATCGACCCTGGGTCATGGAAGGCTGGAGGTGTCTTTGTCGCCGGCGTAGGTAAAGTCGATATTACACCCCCGCCGGGCCTGCCCCTCTTTGGCTATTCTCGTGCCCGCACAGGTGATGCGGCTGGCGTGCGCACACGGCTGTATGCCCGTGCCCTCTACCTGGAAGACGCCCGCGGTGAGCACGTCGTCCTGGTGCAGTGTGATCTTGGAGCGATCTCAGCGCTGCTGCATCTGCAGGTCGCTCGCGCCATTGTCCAGGAGACGGGTATCTCCGTGGATCGTTTGCTCATTGGAGCCACGCATACGCATGCGGGCCCGGGCGGGTATTTTGGGGTGGTGTACTACAATTACTGGGGCTCGAACCGCCCGGGCTATGATCCGCACATCGTGACGTTTTTGACCGAACGTATCGCCAACGCCGTCCTCGCCGCGTATCGCACGCGTGCCCCAGCCAAGATCGCTATTGGCCACCTGCCTATCTTCGGCCTGACGCACAATCGTAGCATCGAGGCCTATAACAACAACAAGTCCCAGATCATCTCCGAGGAGGTTCTGTGGACCATGCTCCCGGAGTACCGCGCGGTCGACCCGACCTTCACCATGCTGCGCGTTGACCGGATTGTCGGGGCTGGTACCCAACCCCTCGGGGCTTTCACGAATTTCGCTATCCATGGCACGGCCGTGCCGTCCAGCAACGATCTCTATAGCGGGGACGTCCACGCCGCGGCTGAGCGTGCCCTGGAATGGGCTATACAACGGCACTATGGCGTACAGACTGAGGTGATACACGCGCTCACGAATGGTGCAGAAGGCGACGTCGCACCGGCGTTTACGACGCAGAATTTTGCCGAGGCAGAACAGCTAGGGCTTACCCTATCAGCCAAGGCATTCGATCTCTTTCAGGAACTCGATAGGCGCCTGACGGACGCGGTGCACCTCGGCTACAACTACGAGGAGTTGCCGCTGCAAATCCCCTACACGGTGGACGACCTGGTGCTGTGCCAGCAGGCCATGGTGGGTGTGCCGGTGCTGGGTGGCTCGGAGGAAGGACGGTCGTTGTTGTATGGGCAGCTTCTGGGAGTGTACGAAGGCGCGCGGCAAGAGTCTCCGCAAGGCTGTCATACCTGGAAGCTGAAAGCCCTGGACTTTCTCCAAGACCTCATACCGACCACGGACTTTCCAACGACGATGACCTTGCAGACGATTCGCATCAATGAATTGCTCCTCGTCGCTGTCCCAGGCGAGATGAGCACAGAAATGGGCCAGCGCCTCAAACAGGCCGTCTTGCAGGCCGCGCAGCACACCCAGCAGAGCCTTACGCATGTCGCCATTGTTGGTCTGGCGAATCAATATATCTCGTATTTCACGACCCCTGAGGAATACGCCCTGCAACATTACGAGGGAGCCTCAAGCTTATATGGCCCGGCCAGTGGTCCCGTCATTGCCGCACGGCTGGGATACCTGGTGGCGCAGATGGCCACACGGACTACGCCTCCCGCGCTTCCATCACAATGGATCTTTAGACCGGGCCTGAAAGTGCAGGCTTTCCCTGAAGTGCTGTCGATGCAAGGGGGACGCGAGGCGCAGCGGGTCACGCTGGATCGCAGCACTATGCCTCCCAGCGCGAGTTTTGTCTGGCAGGATCTGAGTCCTGGGACGATCTCGTTTGATGCCCCATTGGTCCACCTGGAAACCCAGAGCCGTGACGGTCGCTGGGTGCCTCTCTTCATCGACGCTCTGCCGGTAGATGATCGAGGCCTCCACCTCGAGATACGCTACCTTCGGGAAGCACCGCTCCCAGGGGCAGGGGTGTGGCAGGCGACATGGTATCCCCAGATACCTGTCTCAGGTTCTCTCCGTTTTGTTATTGCCCCTCGTGGTACCTTACCGCCGCTGTACTCAGAGCCGTTTACGCTCTCGCCGTGATAGCCTCGCGATGCTCAGGCCGCTTCGTCTGAGCGGATGTCAATGAGGCTGGTCATGCGTCCCTCGTACTGACTGGTACAATCTGCTGCCATGGGGGTTGCTGAGCCGGATCGGGAAGCACGCTGCTACAACTTGTGCACGTCCGCAGTGCCAGGTCAGCGTTGAAGGCATCGAGTGCTTGCTTCAATTGGGTCTCGATGTCCTGGCAATCCAGCGCCAATTGATACAACTCCTTGCCGCAGGCGTCACAGTACCAGATGATGCCGTCCTGCTCTCCCGCCACTCGAGGACGCTCGATGACGAGGCCGAGCGTCTCCGGGGGACGTATGGGGAGATGGGGCGTGAAGGCATTGATAATCATTACTTCGCCCTCTTTCACCTCGGCAATCTGGGTGTGGCCGGCGGCATCGCGATGTTTCACATAGATCGTGCCCTTGAGCTGATAAAAAATTTCGTCGTAAGCATCGATATGGAAATCATTGCGTCTATTCGGCCCTTTGACAATCATGAAAATGAAGTCGGAATGTCGAAAGACTTCTCTATTCCCTACTGAGCCCATGTCGCCAGACATGGAGCGGGTAATCCATGTTGTTAAGTTAAAAGGCACACCGTTCAAGGCGGCCAGGGTAGGGTTGCGGAGGCGTTTGGCGGTCTGTCCCATGACTGTCTCCCCCGATAGGCCTAGGACCGGCGTTGCGGCGGTGGATATGCCGCCAGGTCGAAGGCCGCACCACTGACGACGACAGCACGTGCGAGTATTACCATATCGGCTTCAATGATGATAGACCGCGTATAGACTTCCTGAGGACTGACGGGGATTACTTCGGCCATAAACACCATCCTTTGACAATATGTTGCAACCTCTGCACGAGGAGCTTGGATAGGCCAGCATGCTACGGAAAGAATACGGAGGTGTCAAGCGTGTAACCTCCTGGCTTTCCCCCCGTAGGAATCCGTGCTATCGTCAGCCGAGCAAGAGGCGAGAGGACAGCGTTTCATAAACAGGAAAGGAGGAAAACAGGTGCAATGTGCCAGCAGGGCCATGCGTGGCTTCGTAGTGCTCATCGCAATTGCAGGGGCCATGAGCCTCCTCGGGTGTTCTCCGGCCGTCCAGCCGGCTATAGCAGATGATTTGAATAATCAATCGTTCACATTTTCAAGCGGAGCGGTGTTTAATCCAGGGCTGACCAATATAGAGACAACCCTGGCGTTCAATAACAACGCAGCAAACTTTACGGTCTCATCCGCGGGTGGGACAGCGTCCGGGACCAACACCCTTGCTAGTGGTGTTAATGCGTGCCCACTGACGGTCTTTGTCAGTACCTATGCCATTGGTGCTGGACCACAAGTGGGTGACGTGATCAGGTTAGAACCTTGCGATTTCGATATTCCCAACAAGACCCTCCTCATAGGGAATGGCACAACCACGGCGACCTCGTCTCCTGCTGTGCCGACAGGGGCCTAATGATACAGCTGGCACTGCTACTGGCACAACCGCACGCGATTGGGGTTTGCCTCACTCTGGCATGGGGCGCCCCTCGATCCAGTTTCGGAGGCGCTCGCCCATCTCGCGGGCTTTGCGCATCGCTTCCATGCGCACAAGGGCCTTGGGGACTACACCGCCTATGTCTATATAGGACTCGTAGACCAGTAGTTGGATGTCAGATCGAGACGTGTCACGAATCTCCCAGCTCCCCTCCATGCGCTTCAGATCCCCAGCGACCCGTGTCCACGTCAACCGCCGACCTGGTTCATCATAATGGCGGTACAGCACATAGTGGTATTTTGACACCACGGCATTCACCCAGTATTCTACCTGGGCGCCATGCTGATCGTGCGTGAGCACGCGCATGTCGCGGATATCTGGAAAGATCTTTGGAAAGTTCGCATAATCGAGGAGTACAGCCCAGATGCGCTCTCGTGGTGCTGCAACAGCAAACGAGGCCCGCAAGCCAGGGACCCCATCTGGACGTTTTACCGCCTCGACTACCACATCACCCGCAAAGAGTGCAGCCCAATCGCTGCCGGCTACAGAGGGACGCGTAACGAGGAGTATCCCCAGCATCAGGAGGGCTATACACGCCGCACCCCAGGTCCACCTCATCGCTTACCTTCTATAGCAGTGTCTACGCTCCAGGCTTTGCCGTCAGTGCTACAGCCCACAGTACCTTAGAGATGGCGCCTCAGAAAGTCAACGACTGCGGTGTTGAACGTCTCGGCGGCCTCGATGTTGACAGCATGCCCGGCGTTGGCCCCGACTACCTGAAGTCCCGGAATCGTGTGCTCGGCGAAGGCTCGGTTCAGCATAAAACGCGTTTCACGCTCACCACAGACCAGGAGCGTCGGTACCCGCAGGTCTTTGACCCGTTCACGCACGGGGACATTGGGTGTTGTGTAGCGCAGGGTGTTGGCAATGCCACGGGGGGTGTGGAGCTGCGCATCCGCCAGTAGCTCGGCATGGACGTCAGGCGGGAGCCGTTTGGCATGGCTAGGATGCACACGGATGCGTTCGAGTGCGGCGCGACCGTCCCGCTCGATTTCCTCCGCCTGCTGTATGCCACTCGCACGACGTGCCTTGATCCACTCGGCATCCGCTAAAGCCGCGCTCGAGTTCGTAAAAACCTGAGCGATGACACGCTCAGGGTAGGTGAGAGCATAGCGCAGGGTCAGTGCCGCCCCGAAGGACTGTCCGCAGAGGTACCAGCGTTCGACGCCGAGCTGTGTACGGAGTTGGTCAAAGGCGGCGATATACGCATCGGGATGATAGAGTGCCAGCTCTGCGGGTGCAGGAGAGCGGGCATGGCCCCATAACTCTAGCACCACTGGTCGTGCCACACGGGCCAGCGCTGCCAGGTTTCGTCCCCATTGTGCGCGACTCGACAAGAATCCATGGACCATCAACACGTAGGGACCCGTACCATCGTGGATATCATAGTAGAGTTGCATCGTCGCGTGTTGACTCCTTTGCCCTTTCCCGGTAACGGATCGTAAATGACTCTGGCAACGCACTGTGTACCGGCTCATCGGTCACTTCGACGTAGTCGACACGTGCTGCCGGTGGCCCCTGATGGCACCAACGGATGAACACCGCCATCCCTGCCTCATCCCCCTCGGCCACCGCCTCGACACTGCCGTCGGCCCGATTGGCCACCCAGCCAGCGAGACCCAGCGCCTGTGCTGCCGTGACCGCCGAGGCACGAAAAGCAACTCCTTGTACACGCCCCGTGATGCGCAGCCGTTTGCGTACGAGCATCGCGCTCTCCCTCTATTTATCCAGCCAGAAGGTATCAAAGCGTACGACGTCGTAGATGCCAAAGTAGTTGTACGGATTGTGACCCTTGACGTAGTTGAACCAGCCGTCATTGATCTTCTCCCAGGACACCGGGAGTAAGGGCGGGTCCTGTTCAAAGATCGCCTCAGCCTGCCGGACCAAGTCCTTGCGCTTGGCCTCGTCGAGCTCGCGGTCAATCTGGGATAGGAGTGCCTCGAACGCTGGGTTGTGCCATTGAGCGAAGTTCTGGGGGCCATCTTTACTATACCAGGCCCGGAAGTAGTCAGACGGGTCAATCAGCACAGATGATTGAATGTTGATAGCAATGTCGAAGGCACCCCCTTGGGCTTCCCCGAACCACACTGACGGCTGGACGGTGCGCAGAGTCGTCTCGATGTCGATGGCCTTGAGCATCTCTTGCACTGTGGGAGCCCAGGTCTTGAACGACGCTGCGTCGCGGACCATGAAGTCGATCCTTTTGAGGCCCTGAGCATGCCCGGCGGCAGCGAGCAATTGGTGCGCCTCCTGGAGCGTGGCCGTGGGATCAGCCTGGTAGTCGAGGCGCTCGGACAACTGCGGTAGCGGTGTGGCCCAGTCTGAGAACGGATAGATAAACCCGCCGACCAACATGGGGGCGATGTCTTTGACCACGTCCACCAGCGCCGGCCGATTTTCAAGCCTCCGGCTTTGCCGGAGGTCGCTGACTTGCAGAGTCGGGGCGCCCGGATTTGAACCGGGGACTTTCGGCTCCCAAAACCGACGCGCTACCAAGCTGCGCTACGCCCCGTAAGGACGGCAGGACTATTGGAGCACACATTGTAGCTTATAGCTAGGATGCCCATAGCTTATCCTGTAGCTGACGCTGCTCGTGGCGGTACCGCTCTAGGCGTGTAAGCGCCTCCTCCATGTCTTCCTTAGAGGCGATGTTGTCTCGATCAAAGACACGGCGCGTTTTCCAGCCATGCACATCCCTAACCACGCATTCGTGGACTCCAGGGCGGATTCTATCACGTGCACTCGACCGCCGCAAGGCGTGCAAGAGACGTCCCGAGCATCCAGCCTGTGCGGTTGCGGTCTCCGCGAGAGGACGTGACCTGTGTATCATTGAGTCTCTTTGTTCTGTTGCTTTCTGATAGATTCGATACTTGCTTGCATATCAAGCAACATCTCTTCAACAAATTCTATGCGTTGCGTCATAGTGAATATGGTATCAACAGTATTTTTCAGTTCTTGAAAGGTATCTTGTGCATTGAACGTGTCTTGTTCATTGCGTTCGAGATCATTATCTTTTTGCGCAATCAGATTTTGTAGCTTCTCATTCACACGCAAATCAAGTGTGGCAATACGAGCAGCCATACCTTGGTCGCCTTCAAGGGCATTGCGTATGGACTCGATATTCTTTTCAAGAGTACTCAGTCTGTCATTGACTCCGCCTGTATGTGTCTGTATGGTGCTACGAGTATAGATGATGCTTAGGACTACAAGCAAAGCGGCGATGAGCACAGACCATTGCTGCAAAAAGTCTCGCATAGTACCGATCTCTTTCCAAAGCAAAACAGGGCTAGCCCAGAGGTTGCCCTGGAAGAGTACTCCCGGCAGCCCAGCAGCACAAGCAGCAAGGACAGTAGTGCAATTACCGGTTTCCGACAAGGATAAGTTGATGGACTGCCGTTTGTGCTGCCAGGGGGGAGTATAGCATAAGATGATTGAGGGTTAGCTGAGCCGCCATGCCGTAGAGGCATGGGGCCGTCGCCTTCCTCAGTGCTAGTGGGACACCGGGACGCGCGGGACACCTCCTCTAGTGTACCGTTCGTCTGTGCCTGAGTACCTGGAGGGGATGGCGTCACCCGGCTATTTTGAAGCGAAAACTTCCTGCTTGCCTTGCTCCGTGAGCGCGAGCTTGCCTCCTTGCCTTTCCATCACCCCTTCAGCAACCAGTGCGTCAATCGCTGCTTGCAGGGCGTCTTTCCAGAGAGCCTTGTAGCCTCGTAAATGGGTCTCTAATGGCCCAACATACATGGACAGTGTATGGGCTTTATAGGTCCGAAAGAAATGCACTAGATCTCTCTTTACATGCTCTGTAGCATCCATCGTCTACTCCTGTGAGACAAGCACATGACAACCAGCGCTCTTCGTGTGAAGACGTCACACCACCTGCTGAGGGACACGCTGCTACCCTATGCCTATTATACCGCATGGTTTGGGGAACGAGGTTCGCGAGGCGCTGACGGGACACATGCGGCAGCTCTGTGAACAGTTCAAGCCAGAAAAGATACTCCTATGTGGGTCCTACACCATACCTCCGAGCACAACCATACTCACGCTGAGCATCCAGTACCTCTGTATCGTGCATAGCTCAAAGAAAGCCGGAGCGTAGCGAGCTTTATGGGGAGCGCCGCTTATATCGTCCCCTCTGGATTAAGGCTACACATATACTTAACCCTAAACTAAAAGAGATACATTCTATTGAAATTTTATTTCGTATCCTTTACACTCTAGTCTCTCCTGTGCGAAGTCGCACACTGTAGGCACTGCGAAGCCCCGGTTCATCTATTCGATAGCAGGTACGAGCGATGACTGGAACCGGGGCTTCGATATTTTCAGCTTCGTTCAGCTCTCGCCGGTAGGGTGCTTCCAGACCCCAATCAGATAAGTATTCGTACACAAAAAAGAGGAACATCCCGACTAGGGTTGGCTAAGGTTTCTTGGTAGCCTCTTTAGCGACTCAACGGTGCCCCCACCTCGATCACAGTTCGAGCTTTCCTACGGCCACAGTGTGGATATTAGGTAACCGTAGGGTGTATAGGCCAATGGTGTGCTGGCGCCTACGGGAGCACGCTCATGGTTACACTGCGACGACCGTCCAGCAGGGCACGCGGTGGCAGCGCACCGCGGCCCAGGTGAGCGTTTGGGACATCTTATCACCGGAGCACTGGCACCTCGTCGCGCTGGAAGTAGACCGAGCTCTCAGGGAGTTCGGCAGGAGCGAGGCCGAACCAGGCCACAGCGTTGCGGCCGAGGACACGGCGCTTCTGCTCGTCGGTCAGGCCAGGGATGGACGCCACCAGGCGCACCGACTCGGGGAACTCACTGTCCCAGTGGGCGTAGTCAGAGGCATACATGGCCAGGTGCTGGCCCATGGTCTCGAGCACGTAGGGGAGGATGGTCTCTTCCGGCTCGCAGGTGAGGGCAACCTGGCCACTGCTAATGATCTCCGAGGGTTTGCGCTGGCAGAGGTGCCACTGTGGCCGTAGCTTCTCGAAGTGTTCGTCGAGTCGCTGCGTCCAAAAGGGCAGCCAGCCGCAGGCACCCTCGACGTAGGCCACTTTGAGGCGGGGATAGCGGTCGAAGACGCCCTCGCCGATCATGTGCATGAGGGCGATCATGGGCTCAAAGGCGAAGGCCGTCATGTGCACATAGCTGTACTTCTCCATGCGCTCGGAGCCAGCGCCCATGGTGCCCCAGACGCCGTACTGGCCGTCGTGGCCGGTCTGCGGGTGGACGGCGAGCGGCAGACCAGCGGCTTCGGCCAGCTCGTAGATGGGGTCGAAGCGGCGGTCGCCGAGGTTAATGCCGTAGACATTGACGGGAAGCATGGCGCTCACCACCCCATTCTGGCGGTGCTGGATAAGCCACTCCAGTTCCTTGACGGCCGCTGGCGGGTCCTGGCAGGGGATGAGGCCCACGCCCTTCAGGCGCTTTGGGTCGATTGGCAGATACTCCTCCAGGAGCCAGCGATTGACAGCGCGACACAGGACCCCGGCCAGCTCCTTGTCGCGCAGGCCATTGACGGAGAGGGCCACGCGAGTGCCGAAGATGATGGCGACGTCCACCCCCTCCTGGTCCATGTCCGGGAGGCGCTGGCGCGCGTCTCGCTCACCGGGCCGGCCGCCCTTGATGTGCGGTGCGAAGGGGCCACTGACACCCGGCCCCAGCCCCTCGGTCCGCGTTGATAGACGGCCTTCCACATACATCCGGGAGGTGCCATGGTGATCGGTGAAGCCTACGGGGGCCCGATGATGGTACTCCTTGGGCATCCACGGTGTCAGATCTTCCCAGGGCTCATTGCAGTGGCCGTCAGCGTCGATGACAAGGTCAGTATGCATAGAGGATTCCTCCTTCGGTGTTCCCTCTCCCTCTTCCATTACCCACCTCCCGCTGGCGGCGGTGGCCCGACAAAACCAAAATTGGCGCGCCAGACCATTTCCACCCATGCCATCAGCTCAGGAGTCAGCGGGCCGGCACCAGAGACCGGGACGATTTCCTCCAGGTGCTCCAGCGCCGAAAAGCCGCCCAGGATCACGGTGACGCCCTGGTGCATGAGGATAAACCGGAGCGCCGCCTGGGTCAGGGTATGCGTCCCCTCACGCCTGAGGAAACTCAGGGAGCGGGCCATTTCCAGATGGCGACGATATGCCTCGGAGGCCGTGTCCCGTGTGCCTGCTAGGGGATGACGGTCGCCACCCGTCACGATGGGATCGGTGAGGAACCCGCCCACCAGGGGGCTGTAGATGGCGGCCCCAACCCCTTGCTCATAGGCATAGGTAATCACCTCGCCGAAATCCCGCTCCACCTCAAGTCCTCTGGGCCTGGCCATCCCCGCCGTCGGATTCAGCAGAGTATAGGGCACATTGATCATGCGAAACAGACCAGTATCAATGAGCTGTCGGACCTGGTAGCCATCGTTGCCACGGCAGATGAACCCCAGGTACCGGGCTTTGCCGTCCCGCAGCACCCGCTGCAGGCCTTCCAAGGCCCCGCCGGGCCGTAGGTAATCTTCGATCCACAGCTGGGTGTAAGCCCGGCCTTCCAGCCGTGGCGGTGCCGGAGCCGGGCCATTGTGGATCTGCAGGATGTCCAGGTAGTCCATCCCGAGCCGCTGTAAGCTCTCCTCTGTGGAGCGCACCACATGCCTAGCGATGTCTCCCAGGTCTGCCTGCCGCACTTCCACCTTGGAGGTGATCACTGGCCTGAGTTTCAACTCCTTGAGGACACGGCCTAAATTTTCCTCCGCGCTGCCATTGCCATAGTCGGGGGCGTTGTCGAAGTAGTTGATGCCCAGCTCGATCGCCCGCGTCACCACGCGTTGCTGTTCCTCAGGGCTACCTCGTACCATGAGCCCGGCGTTGCCGCCGCAGCCAAAGCCGATTTCCGAGACCCGCAGCTCGGTGTTGCCTACCTGCCGATACTCCACAGTCGCCTCCTTCGCAGGCCCGCCACCTGGTCCTCTGCCCTACCAGCCGATGGCATAGCCGATGTTCCCCTTGGGGGATGCAGCACCGAGGATGACGCCGCGCTCCTTATCGTAACGAATGCCCATGACCTTGCCATTGCTCCAGGCATCGGTGACGACCACCTCATGCCCGCGGCGCCCCAGCTCGAGGAGCACCTCCGGGGCGAGGCGGGATTCAGCCACCACCCGTCCAGGGTAGGCTCGGCGCGGATAGAAGGAGGAAGGGAAGTGGACAGAGTAGAGCGTCGGGGCATCTAGCGCCTCCTGCAGGTCCATACCGAATTCCACATAGTTGAGGAAGAACTGTGAGAGCCACTGTTCCTGGCCGTCGCCTCCTGGCGTACCGAACACCATAAAGGGCTCACCCTGTCTGGTGACCAGCGACGGGGTGAGGGTGGCGCGCGGGCGTTTATGGGGCGCCAGGGCATTCGGGCGCTCGGGATTCAGGTAGAACATCTGGCCGCGGGTCCCGAGGGGAAACCCCAGGCCCTTGATGACCGGTGAAGTACCAATCCAGCCGCCGCTTGGGGTAGCTGCGACCATGTTGCCCTGCCGGTCAACGGCATCCAGGTGGGTGGTGTCACCGACGTGGGCATGCCCGAGTCCGAGGTCCCTGACAGCCCGCGCCCCGATGCCGAGGGCGCGGCGGTTGTCGGCAGCGACATCCACGGTCGCATAAGCCGGGACACCGTGTCCGACCTCCCCAGGACGCATCTCCAGCGCGGCGTGTTTGCCGATGAGCTGGCGCCGCGCGGCGGCGTATTCGCTGGATAACAGCACGTCGAGGGGTACCTGGTCAAAGACGGGATCGCCGTAGTAGGCCTCGCGATCCGCAAAGGCGAGCTTGGCTGATTCGATCCACACGTGCAGGTAATCGGCGGAATTGTGTTGCAGCCTGGGCAAATTAAAACCTTCTAGAAGAGTCAGATGCTGCAGGAAGGTCGGCCCCTGCGTCCAGGTGGGACATTTGTGGACGTCCAGGCCCTTGTACGGGACTGTCACCGGCTGTTCCACCGTGGCATGCCACTCGGCCATATCCGCATACGACAGGAGTCCGGCATGCGCTGTACCACTGGCGTCCTCGACGGGGTGCTGGGTGATGAACTCGACGAGGCGCTCGGCGATAGGACCTTTGTAGAAGGCATCCCTGGCGGCCTCGATGCCGGCCACCCGGCCCTTGTGTCTGTGCTCTTCCTCTGCGTCACACATCGTTTGCAGGGTGTGCGCGAAATCAGGATTGCGCAGTACCTCGCCCACCTCAGGCGGGCGACCGTTGGGGTAATAGACCGCGCCAGTGGTGGGGTAGAGCTCCGTGAACTTGCGAAAATTCGCGCGCAGGCTGTCGTGCAGACGCTGATAGACCGGGAACCCCTCGGAGGCCAGCTCGATGGCTGGCTGTAAGACCTGGGAAAAGCTCAGAGTGCCAAAACGTGCCAGCGCTGTGGCCCAGGTATCCACGACGGCGGGGACGCACGCTGGCAGGTAGCCATCGCCGGGGATGAGGTCGAGCCCCTGGGCGCGGCACCAGTCGATGGTGAACGCCTGGGGCGACCAGCCCATGCCGCTGATGGCAAAGACCTCCCTGGCCGGCGCGGAGTAAATCAGCGTCGGCACCTCGCCACCGATGCCGTTACTCTGGGGCTCCAGCAGATTCAGACAGAAACACATAGTCGCCGCCGCATCAATGGCGTTGCCGCCCTGCTGCATGATGCGGAACCCGGCGGCGGTGGCCAGATAATGCCCCGAAGTGACCACGCCATGCGTGCCCATAATCACCGGTCGTGTAGTGAACCCTGCCATAGTGCTCCTGCCTTTCTATGTCGTAGGTACATGTGCCGCAGTTATCGCTGCAACTCCGCGAGTAGTGCCTTGGCCTCCTGCAAGTCAGCGGTGTCAAAGCCCTCAGTGAACCAGCCGTAGATGGGTGCCAGCAGGGCGTGCGCCTCGGCGCGCTTGCGCTGGCGTTGCCACAGGCGCGCCAGGCTGGTAGCGGCGCGCAGCTCCCAGGATTTGGCCTGTTGACGGCGGGCAATGCCCAGGGCTTGCTGGAAGCAGGTTTCCGCTTGGGTCGCATTTGGGATGGCCTGGCGCAGGAGGAATTCGCCCTGGAGGCGGTACGCCTCTGTGAGCATGTCGTTCCGCTTGCTGGCCTCGAATGCTGTCAGGGTCTCGGCCAGCAAGCACAGTCCTTCTTCGACTTGGCCAACGTGTTCTACAGCCTCGGCGAGCAGGACCAGACAGAGCGGTTGTGACACCCTCTGCCCTGTGCTTAAGAGGGCGGTCATGCCCTGGCGGAGCTGCGCCAGGCCTGCCTCGCCCTGGCCCTGCATGGTCAGCGCCCAGCCCCGCCAGCAGGCTCCCCACCCTATATAGAGTGGAAACCTTTGCGCGGTCGCCAGGGTCAGGACGCCGTCAGCGTACGCCTGGACCGCTGGGGGTTCCCGACGGCGCTGATGCAAGAGGGCCGCACAGTGCTGGGCGAACGCCAAACTCTGGGGATGCGCCAGCTCTTGGGCCATGGCCAGCGCCTCCTGGCTCCGTCGCACGGCCTGCGCCGGAGAGCCCAAACACCACAGTGTGAATGCCGCAAGGGCGAGACACCGCACTCCCGGCGCCACGTCATGGCGGAGCGTCAGGGCTCGCTGCACCACTGGATCGGTGAGGGCGATGCCCTGCTCGAGGTGCGTCCGGGCGGCAGCGTACTCGCCCAGGTAGAACAAGGTAGGCCCGAGCGCGGTATGGGCCTCCATACGGGGTGTTGGTTCGTCCTCGTGTTGTGCCAGCCGGTAGAGCTGCTCCCCCAGCTCCCGCGCCGTTGGCAAAGCCCCACGGTATTGATAGAATCCACACAAACCCCGCAATGCTGGGAAGAGCTGGGGCGTCTCGCCGACCTGCGCGCACAACACCCGCGCCCGGGCGTAGGTCTGTTCGACCTCCGGGGCCGCTCGGCCCTTGGTAGCACTCAATGCTGGCCCCAGGGCAATCTGTAGATCGATCTCCTGTAGAGCCCGCGATGGGCTCTCAGGGAGAGTGCTTAGCAGCTCCAGGCCTTTAGTTAAGTGTTGGACTGCCTCTGGATTGGCCGAGCACTGGAGAGCCTGCTGTCCCGCCCGCTGCCAATACGCCACAGCCTTCTCCTCGAGGCCCGCCTCCGTGTAGTGATGCGCCAGCAGCTCGGGCTGGGTCTCGCAGATCTCGGCAAAGCGGGCCTCTAATACCTGCGCAATGTGCTGATGGTGCTGTTGTCGGGTACTCCGCAGCAAGGACTGATACGCCGCATCCTGGATCAAGGCGTGCTTAAAGACGTATGTCGCCTGCGGCGGCAATCCCTGCTGATACAGAAACTCCGCTTCCACCAGCTGCTGCAGCCCCCGCCTTAAGGTTGCCTCGTCCCAGGGCGCGACAGCCTGCAGCAGCTCATAGGAAAACTCGCGCCCCAGCGTGGCTCCGAATTGCGCCAGGCTCTTGACGGTCGCCAGGCGGTCCAGTCGCGCCATCAGCGAGTCGTGTAAGGTGATGGGAATCGCCAGCGGCGGCAGGGCACCAGTCAGCTCATAGCGCTCTTCCCCTTCCTGGAGCAGCCCCGATTCCAGCACCATCTTGGTTAACTCTTCCACAAACAGCGGCACGCCATCGGTTTTGGCCACCACCTGCTCGACCACGGTGGGTGGCAAGGCCTTGCCGTGTGCCACTCGGGCGGTCATTTCGGCGGCCTGGCGCCGTGGCAAGCGATTGAGCGTCACCTGAGTGAGATGCGCGCGCCTCGTCCAGGGCAGGCTGAAGTCGGGCCGACAGGTCAACAGCACCAGCATGCGTGCGGTGGGGCCTTGATCGACTAGGAGACTGAGCAGCTCCAGGGTGGTCGGATCGACCCAGTGCAGGTCTTCCATGACAAAGAGCAGGGGCTGCTGCGCGGCGATGCGCAGCAAGATCGTCAGCAGGGTTTGGAGGGTCTGCTGCTTCTGCTGCTCAGGCGACACGGTCTGGGAAACATAATCAGCCGTCAATGGCAGGGAGAGGAGGGCGGCAAAGAGCGGCACGGCCTCGGCCAATCGCAGGCCATACTGCACCAGGAAGCCCTCCAGTTTGCGCAGTTTCTGCGCAGAGGACTCCTCGCGCTCAAAGCGCAGGGCTACCCGCTCCAGCAGGTCGATCAATGGAAACAGCGCCGTGTTCTGGTAATAGGGTGAACATTGGCATGGGGTCAGCCACGCCTGCGGCTCGCTGGCCACATGTTCCTTCAGCACCTGCACCAGGCGCGATTTGCCAATGCCCGCTTCGCCGCTGAGCAGCACTACCTGCCCGAGACCGTCCTTGACCTGCCCCCAGCGTTCCAAGAGCAGCTCCACTTCTTGCTCACGGCCCACGAGCGGCGTCAGGCCAGTGCTGCCAGTTGCGTCCAGGCGACTGCGCGCTGTACTCTCCGACAGCACCTGATAGACCTCCAGCGGCTGCGCGAAGCCCTTGAGGGGTTGGGTGCCAAGCGACTGGTAGGCAAAGAAGCCGCCGAGCAGCTGCCAGGTCGCCACACTAATCACGAGCGTATTGGGCGCGGCGAGCCCTTGCAGGCGTGCCGCCAGGTTGGGCGTCTCGCCCAGCGCCAACTGTTCTTGCCGCGTACCGCTGCCCACCTCACCCACCACCACCAGCCCGGTATGGACGCCCAGGCGCACGGCGAGCTGCACCCCTCGCTCTGGCCCCAGGCGGGTATTAAGCTGGCCCACGGCCTCGATCATGCCTAGTCCAGCCCGCACGGCGCGCTGGGCGTCGTCTTCGTGCGCCAGAGGATAGCCAAAGTAGACCAGCAGGCCATCGCCGAGATACTGGGCGATATGCCCCTCAAAGCGAGCGATCACTTTGGCACAGGTATCTTGATAGGCCCGCACCACCTCGCGTAGCTCTTCCGGGTCGAGCTGGCGGGCGAGCCCGGTGGAGTCGACCAGATCACAAAACAGCACGGTGAGCTGGCGCCGTTCCGCCTCTGGAGGGTGAGAGGCAGTTGCGGGAATATCACCGTGGAGGTGGCGTACTTCCTGGAGGACCGGCGGTGTGGGTGGGGAGCCTGATGAGGGAAGGTCGGGGGATTCCGCAGCACCACCATTCCAGACCAGAACAGCTCCCTGCTCGTCGACCGCCAGACGTCGTGCCTGAATCAGCTCGACTTTCAAGTCTTCGATATAGTCGTCATCGAGAGCAAACTGGCGCTTTAAGGCCCGGTAGCTGACCCGCCCATGCTGCTGGAGGATGGCGAGCACCTGCTCCAGCACCTCGTAGAACGTCATAGCCCGCCCTCCACGCTGAAACGTCCATCGTCAGGCTTCTGCAGTAGGCGTACGTACTGTGCCGATAGTGTAGACATCGCTGCCTACTCTAGCACGAAAGAGGTGCTGCTCATACCACAAAATCCCTCTGCATGGCGTGTACTGCGAGAGCGCTCTGATGTAGATGCGCTCCGCCTGCCCTCCTCATAGAGCCGCCTATTGCCGAGCGTTGCCCTGGCGGACTATACTTCGCCAATGGGCAGGCAGCAAGGCGGTCGTCATCTGGAGGTTCTCATGCACCTAACACAACAGCTCGAAGCATGCGTTGCCCGCATGACACCAGAGCAATATGCCAGGCTGCTGGCCTTTGCCGAGGCCCTCCTGGCTGAGTCCTCGGCACCGAGTGCACACGACACGGCACAACAGGCCGTGGAAGCTGCAGCGTTACGGCAGCGTATCCAGCACCCCTTCCCCGACCACCTCCGGCAGCGGTTGCGCGCCCTCACGCGCAAAAGCGAAGTGGAAGTGCTGACTCCTGACGAGCACGCGGAATATATTGCGCTTGCGGCACAGCGGGAGGAGGCTGACGCCGAACGCTTGCAAGCGGTGATCAGGCTCGCCCAGTTACGTGGCGTCCCGCCTACGCAGCTGCTGGAAGAATTTGGTATTGGGGCGACTGGGCATGGCTGAACCGATTACCGAAGCGCTGCGGCAGCTCGTGACTGCACGGGCGCAGGGGCGCTGTGAGTACGGCCAGAGCCCGGAGGCTTATGCCACCGAACGTTTCTTGATTGAACATATTCAGCCACGTACTTTGCAGGGCCCGACTGTGCCTGCAAATCTCGCCCTCGCCTGCCAGGGATGCAACGGATATAAATCAGCGCAAACCACCAGCGTCGACCCTGAAACTGGTGAGACGGTAGTTCTCTTTCATCCACGACAGCATGTCTGGCGGGAACATTTCACCTGGAGTGCAGACGGGCTGCGCATTAACAGTTGCGCTGCTACGCATTAATCGCCCGCCGCTTATGAATCTGCGCCGCGCCCTGATGGCCATCGGGGTGCATCCATCCCAGGGATAAATCACCCCTATCCGCGCGGCCTCTAGCTCCCTGCACCGAGGCTGAGTCGGAAACGATGGGAACACTGCATCAACTTGCGCCTCTGGCTGGCGCTCCTACATTGAACAAGGGTAAGAGGTTGCTTAGCTGGTGCCAGTTCATCCCAACTCCTCTAGGAGTGCCCTGGCCTCCTGCAAGTCAGCGGTGTCAAACCCCTCGGTGAACCAGCCGTAGATGGGCGCCAGCAGCGCGTGGGCCTCGGCGCGCTTGCCCTGACGCTGCCATAGCCGACTCAGGCTCACCGCGGCCCGTAGCTCCAGCGACTTCGCCTGCTGGCGGCGGGCGATGTCGAGGGCCTGGTGGAAACAGGTTTCCGC
>Ga0081455_10002874_pt1 | contig 20265 bp, 17 predicted proteins | sample TabmetS3T2R1_FD_70207 | JGI IMG/M metagenome (GOLD analysis project Ga0081455, IMG submission 70207) | Tabebuia heterophylla rhizosphere microbial communities from the University of Puerto Rico - S3T2R1 | ecosystem: Host-associated > Plants > Roots > Rhizosphere ...
CGCCCACCAGCAGTACGTCGTGGGCTGCAGCCGCGCCTTCATTCACCACGAAACTCCTCGTCCACCAGGGTCATACCGGCGTGCGTCCAGTCCATGCGGCCTTCGACAAGCTGATGCGCAGATACCGGTTCCGCTGCCGTCGTGGAACTCTATACCCGGCAGAAGCTGCAGCCGCAGGAGTAGCAGTTCTCCACCGGGCTGGGCTTGCGCTCATCTAGACAGCCTTTGGGCGGCCGCCTCGATCATGCCGAGCTGGGGATGTGCAAAACCCGCTTCTTCCTCCCCGAGGTCCACCGAGTAGGGAGACTCATCGTTGTAGAAGATATGGATCGTGATCATCATCCGATCCTCCAGCACCGTCAGCCCGATGCTCTCGAAGTAGGCGTTGCGATCCGATGAATCGTTGTCCTGATAGACGACCTCGGCGACCTCTGCCTGGGCCGGCTCGGCGACGACCGGGGTCCAGTCGAAGCTCGGACGCAAGACCTTGATGCCTTTCGCGGGGGCTCCGCTGGCAAGGCAACTGGCGACCCAGCCCTGATAGATCAATTTGGCACGTGCGGCGGCGCTCGGGTCGGCAAACTGCAGCACCACGGCATAGCGATCCGGCTGCTCGTCCAGGGAGGAACGTGGGAAGGGCTGGTCGCCGGTCGGATGGCGAAGCTTGAAACTGCGACTCTTCATCGAGGATGCACCGAGCGCCTCGAGCGGCTGCGGCTGACAGATCGACAGCTGATCCAGGGTCCGGGCATGGCGCTGGTATTCGATGACCTTCGCGCCTCCGATTCCCGAAGGCAGGTCTGCCGCCGTGATCAAGTTGGCCTTGCTGATGGTACGAATCGGCGGTGCGGTGGTGCCGCTGGGGCTGGGGGTCGGTGCGGGAGGCGGTGCGAACCACGAACATTGTGCGAGGAGCAAACAGCCGATGACGGCAACCGCCGCTATGCCCACTCGACCGAGCCGGCGGAATGCCTTCACGCTGATGCGGAGAGGGCGCGGTCGAGACATCATTGGCACATTGTGCGCGGCCGATGCCTCGAGCGCGGCTGATTTCGTCTTCCTCCCGCACATGTGGCAGACTTGACCGCTGCCGTCCTGCTGTACGACACCTGCCACAGGGGGAATGTTCGCTGCGGGAGGCGATTCAACTGGATGCACGACCGTGGTGACCTGTGGCACTGGCGAGGAATTGTCATGAGCAAGCTCATCCATGAGCTCGACCAATCATCGATGCGCAGCGATATTCCCGCCTTCCGCCCAGGCGACACTGTCAAGGTGCACGTCAAAGTCGTCGAGGGCACACGGTCCAGAATCCAGGTCTTCACCGGCGTCGTGATCTCCCGAGCAGGCGATGGCATCCGGGAAGCATTCACGGTCCGCAAGGTGAGCTTCGGGGTCGGCGTGGAGCGTACGTTTCCTCTGCACAGCCCCATCATCGACAAGATCGAAGTGGAACGCCGCGGCGACGTACGCCGTGCGAAGCTCTACTACCTGCGCGGTTTGCGCGGCAAGGCAGCCAAGATCAAGGAAAAGCGCAACGCCAGCTGATCGCCAGTAGATTGAAACATGGCGAACCGGCGGCTCAAGGCCAGGCCGCGGCGCGCCATGCCGAGGGTTGGCGAGCCGGATCAGGCCGAGGGCAGGGATTCGGACTCACACCTGACCTTCGGCCAGCACGTGCTGGCCTTCTTCAAGGAACTGACGGCAGTGGTCGTCGGCGCGGTCATTGTCGCCTCACTCCTGCGCGGATTCGTAGGTCAAATGTTCCTGATTCCCTCGATCTCGATGGAGAACACGCTGCAGGTCGAGGACCGAGTCGTTGTGGAGAAGCTCAGTGTGATCGAGCGCGGCGAGGTGATTGTCTTTTCCGATCCCGGCGGCTGGCTCACCGGCCCGGCAGCGCCCGAACGCGGCCTGATCGGCAAAGCCTTCGAGTTCGTGGGCGTGCTGCCCGACACCGGTACCGAGCACCTGATCAAGCGCGTGATCGGGCTAGCCGGAGATCGCTTGATCTGCTGCGACGAAGCCGGCCGCCTGACTGTGAACGGCCAAGCCCTTAATGAGGCCTCCTACCTGTTCACCGAGCCCGACGGCGTGGCGATTCAACCATCAACGATCAAGTTCGATGTCGTTGTGCCTTCTGGTCACCTGTTCGTGATGGGGGACAACCGTGACCACAGCCGCGACTCGCGGTGCCACCTGAATGACGTGCAAGAAGCGCGCGCCAAGGGCGAGAATGCATTCGTGCCGGAGGATCTCGTCGCTGGTCGCGCAATTGCCGTCGTTTGGCCTTTCGACCGCCGGCACCGCTTGCCCGTTCCGGATACTTTTGACACCGTTCCCGCCGGCGAGCAGCCGGCGCCAGACCAAGCAAGGACTACCGCCGGACCTGAGGCCAGCTGTTGACAACCCACAAAAGTCCTGTCGCGCCTCCCGGCTTGGCGCGTGACAGTGCCAGCCGCCGGCAGACTTCGGCTGGTCGGCGGGCTTGGGCATTCACGCGGGAACTGCTTATCGTGGTGGTTGGCGCAGTGGTGGTGTCGTCGCTGCTTCGCGCATTCATCGGGCAGATGTTCATCATCCCCTCGCAGTCGATGGAGAGCACGCTCTTGGTTGGTGATCGCGTAGTGGTACAGAAGCTCACCGACTTCAATCGTGGTGATGTGGTTGTCTTCTCTGATCCAGGCGGATGGTTGGACGAGGAACCAGCGGACAATCCTGCTCCCTGGGACAAAGTGTTGGAGTTCATCGGGTTACCCACCAAGAGCACCCCTGGCCATCTGATCAAGCGCGTCATCGGTATGCCTGGAGACAGGGTCGTCTGTTGCACCAGCAAAGGCCGGATCATGGTCAACGGCTATCCCCTTGACGAGAGCAGCTACCTCTACACCGATCCCGACGACGAGCAAGTCAACCCGTCCGATATCAAGTTCGAGGTTGTGGTGCCCAAGGACCGGATCTTCGTCATGGGTGATCACCGCGACCTGAGTGCCGACTCTCGCTGCCACCTGTCGGACCTGTCGACAAGCCAGGGGCGAGGTCAGGTCGCATTCGTACCGATCTCGCTGGTTGTCGGGCCTGCCTTCGCCATTGTGGCGCCCTTTGATCGAGCTGGCCGGTTGCACCGACCCGCCACTTTCGAGAACGTCCCGGCTCCGCGCCATGCTGCGCCCGACAAAGCGGTGATCAAGCCTGCGGGGGTGAGCTGCTGATGCCCGCCGTCAGGACGGCAGCGCCGGTCCTTGTCAAGCGCAACAGCGGCATCTATGGATATGAGCGAGCCCTGCAACGGATGGGTCTCTATCCGGTGGCGGGAGCTGATGAGGCCGGACGTGGCGCGTGTGCTGGGCCCCTGGTGGCGGCGGCGACGATTCTCAGCGATGCCAAGTCCAAGCAGATCGCAGGATTGAAAGACTCCAAGTTGCTCACCGCGCTGCAGCGTGAGCGGCTGTACGAGGTGATTACAGAGAAAGCCATCGCCTGGGCTGTGGCCTCCATCGAACCTGGGGAGTGCGATGCGCTCGGCATGCATGTCGCCAACGTGATGGCGTTGCGGATGGCGTTGCTGCGGCTCGACGTACCTCCGACGTACGTACTGACTGACGGGTTCAGCGTGGACGGGCTCGGCACACCGGGACTTGCGGTGTGGAAAGGCGACCAGGTGGTGGCGTGCGTCGCGGCGGCATCGATCATTGCCAAGGTCACCCGCGACAGGATCATGTGCGAACTCGACCAGCTGTACCCCCATTACGAGTTCAAGGAGCACAAGGGCTATTGCACGCCACTGCACCAGGAGAAGCTGGATGCGTACGGTCCCTCTGCTACCCACCGGATGCGCTTCGTGAACGTCTCCCGAACGACTAGAGTCGATGCGCCATGGGACACAGATGCGGAGCGGCTGTCGGCCCTTGTGATGGGTGATGTCGATGAGTGCTGAGGACCTCGAACAGTACGAAAGCGAGCTGGAGCTTCAGCTTTACCGTGAGTACAAGGACGTCGTCGGCATCTTCACCTATGCGGTGGAGACCGAGCGCCGGTTTTACCTCTGCAACGCGGTGGACCTGAAGGTGCGCACCGAGGGTGGTGACGTCTACTACGAGGTCTCCATGGGCGATGCCTGGGTTTGGGACATGTACCGTCCTGCTCGTTTCGTGAAGAGCGCCAAGGTCCTCACGTTCCGTGATGTGTCGATCGAGGAGATCGCCCACAGTGACCTCGAGGTGCCGAAGCCGAGTTGATGAGACGCGCTCCTTGCGCGTTGGGCCGCCGTCCCAAAACGGCTTGCGCAAACAGGTCGGCATGGACGTGATGTGGAATCGGCTCAAAGCGGCGTGGTATCGAGTTGTGTTGATGGCGTGTTCAATGCAAGGGCAAGAGATCCACGACTCGTCTCGGCTTCGAGAATGGAGAGGTCCGCGTGTCTCACTACAGCTTCTCCCACGTGCCGTTTTCCGATCGAGAGTAGAGCGGCAGATCTTCGCTCGGAGTGGTATCGGTTCTGATCTTGTCGAAGCCACGGTCGACAACGACGGTGCCCGAACGTCCAATGCTAGTCCAGTCCAATGCCAACCGCCAGGCGCAGAGGCATGGCGGTCCTTTGATCTCGAGGATAAACACTTCCGGGTCCGTGGCAGACACCTTAAAGGGGAACTTGACCGCAGGTTCTCCTCTTTTCTCGCTTCCGGGTTCGGGTTCACCTGATCGCGCTATGACCTGCGGCGGGTTGCTCAGAATTACGTCAAAATATCTAGGCAAGACAATGCCGCCGGTCGGGCCACAGGGGAGTATCGCGATAAGACCAGCTGGCCGAGGATTGCTCTCGAGTTCGACGACACGAAGGCCCTGAAGAACCACCGCCTCCTCGTTCTTTCCCTGAACCGTCAATTGGCCCCCGGTTCGCGTTGCGCCGCCACGTTCATAGACCCACTTAGCGTTGAGCCCGTCACCCGGGGGTATGGACTGGAGCGAGGATTCCGGGATTGTGAAGTCCTCGCATGGTGAGTCGAAATCCAACGTTGCTGTGAGCGGGTCGGCCTGCCCGTCTGGGAGTTCCTGCACTGATGGTGGCACGGCGTTTTGCGTAGCCGGTACAACTATGAGCGCGGTGATCAATCCGACAGCGGCTACGCCCGCAGTCGAGGCCAGCTTGAACCGCTCGCTTAGCTTGTTTGGGACAAAGTAGGCCGCGTACGCCGCTGCGGAGACTGTGGCTAGGACGATGAGGATCACAGCGACAAGCACTTGTAGGGGCCATCCGAAGATGAGCAACAGGAGGCTGCCAACGAAGATCAGGACGAGGATGACAGCGACGAGAGTCCGCAGCTTGGGGAGTGCGCCCAGCGCTTGATCGTTGAGCTTTTCCACGTCAGCTACAGTCACTTGCGGATTGGAGCGATCAGGTCTGGCTGTCGATGGCGGCGAGGCCGTCCCCCTCGTCGTCTCAGAGACCTTCGGCTCTGCCAGAACCTTTCGCACCGTGGCTATCAGTCGTTTGGTGTCGAACGTCGAGGGGTTGATCTCGACCGCGTTCCGGCGCACCAGCGAGGCCAGGGCGGGAGGCAACTCGCTCGCGTGCGGCATCTGCGCATTGTCGACCAGAATCGGGATCACCCGAATCTTCCGGTTTAACGCCGTCTCAATCTCAAGCCGGACATAGTCCTCGGGATTATCCAGCCGACGCTGACCGCTCTCGTCGGTGATCGTTAGCCACCGCTCGCCGATCAGCACCAGCAGCACATCACAAGACCCGACCGCCGTGGTGATCCGCTCGACGAAATCCTCGCCCGGCTCGATGTTGTCGACATCTTTGAAGACTTGTTCAGGCCGGAAAGTCTCCACTAACACGTCGTACAGTCGTCCAGCTGGCCAGGCCGTATCTTGACGCCTATAGCTGATGAAGATCCGTCCAGGCGAGGACTCATTCAAGGCCGACCACTTCCCAAGCCCATCGGATTCCCACCAAGAATCACACAAACCAGGAGAAGGGCGCAATCCAGCACTTTCGCTTCCGATGCGAAGCAGAGTCGCGAGGACGTAACCGTCTCAAGAATGGCTCCGTGCCACCAGTGTGGAACTTCTCAAGCTCTGCATCGACGCCCCCGCCGATGCCCAATGATGCTGGAAATGTTGCAGGCCTCAAGCCATGGCCGCCGCTGATCGGTGCATTTGCATATCTGCGGACTCCTCGCTGGAGCGTTCAGCAGACGGGTCCTGAGTAGAACCGGACGGCCGAGACTCACGCGTCCACCGCTTGACCCGCCGCCTGGTTAGCGCCACAATTCACGGCCGTCGAGTCCACCCGATGCTCCATCCTATGGACTGTGCCGGACAGGTAAATCTGGCCTACACAGGGGTGAAGGTCGTCAACCTGGTTGTTCTTGCGGCTGGGATTGAGCGACTGGTCTCCCTATTCGAACTACTCCGCGACGGTGTGGGCCTTGCGCCCTTCGACATCGTGCTGGAGCGCATCCTCGCTGCTTGGCTGGTCAGGTGAATATTCGCTGGTGGCAGGTAGCCCCGATGGGGAGGGCGTCGCGGGCGCCTCGGCGGTGGCCCGCTCGCTGAGGTTCCACAGTTCGCGGGTCTGCACGCCCCAATAGGCGCCGAATAGCACGATGACGGCGAGCTCGACCCACAGGATGAAGCGGTCGAAGCTAGTCGACAATGCCACGATGACAGTGACGCCGAGCGTGACCAGCAGGACCCCGGCGATAGCTAGATAGATCCGCTTGTAAGTCTTGTGGGGACTCCAGACGGTTGGGGTGGCAGTTTGGTCCGAGCTGTGGATCGCGTCCTGCCTCTCCCTGCGCAGCGCGCTGAACCCCATCACCGCGATCACCCCGGCCACCATGGTTACGGCCGCGACGCCGTGGCTGATCGCGATAAAGCGCTCTCGCAAGGCTAGAAAGAGAATTAGCTCAACCGCCAGCACGACACCGCAAGCCACCGAGACTACGACGGTCAGCCGGCTCGGCTTCGCAGCGGCGTCACCAGACCGCCGCCGGATCAATCCGCCGACGATGGCCGCGAGGACGGTTACCAAGATCAGCGACCAGATATTGTTCCGCACCGCGGACGCGATCTCGGGCAGGGTCTGGCCGTACGCATTCGGCCCGCAGAGGTTGTCAGGCACGGTTGGAACCATGGCTACCACGAAGGCCATGAACCCGGAGAAGTTGAGCAGTGCGTCCTCCTCTGGTGAATGGCCCTTGTAGGCGATAAGGCACGCGCCCAGAGCGCAAAGAGAACCGACGAACACCGTCCGTGCGGGCGTGTAGTAGTAGGCGCTGATCGAACCAAGCCAGCAGCTGCGACCGGTCTCCCGCCACCATTCGTAGCCAACGGAGAACACCAGCATGATCAACAGCGCGATCATAGCCGCGCGCAGGTACCTGTAGGTGTAGACAACGTTGCGGTCATGTCCAGGTGGCATCGCCGACCCTCCTCGTTGTGGCATCCGTACTTTCCGACCCCTTTTTATCGAGCCTGATACATACGGGGCATCGTCAGATGCCATGCCGCACAGCCGACTTACGGGAATCCTGGCGCGGTCGCCATCGATGGGAACAGGCACTCCGCTGGACTACGACGAGCTGGAGTCCTCGACACGCGTCGGTTATCAGCCGTTTCGCGGATCGATGTCCCCGCGTAGGTCGTAGGGCACGGACTCGCGGCCACCGTCTTGGGCGTCGAACATCTCGGAGCAGCACACCAGGAAACGTTGCCGTTGCCACGGGAGCCGCGGATGGTGTAGGCCGATGCCCGTCAGTTCCGATTCGTGTCACGGCAGGAGGCCGCCCATGGCAGAGTTCTACAGGGGTTTTACCTTCGAGCGCGACGTCAAGGGCCGGTTGACGATCGAGGGCAACCCAGTTCAAGCGCCACTCGACGATGCGCGCTTGTACATCGATAGTTCCGTCGAACTCCAGGCGCGCAAGCGGGAGAGGAAGGAACACCTGCGGATTCTCAGGAGGGGTAAAGCCGCCTGGAACCAATGGCGACGCGAGCATCCAGAAATCCATCCGATGCTGGCTGCCCATGACTTCGTGAAGCGCGACGCAAGTGTCGTCCTTGATGGGTACGACTTCAGCTACACCAACTTCACCCAGGCGAACCTTCGCGGCATGTCACTTCGGGGCGCGAACTTTCACCAAGCGATCCTGGCAAAGGCGGACCTCGCTGGCGCGGACCTGGAGGAGTCCAACTTCTGCCGAACCGATTTCTACGAAACCAACTTCGAACGGGCATGGCTCACCGGTGCGAACCTGCAGGGCGTGCAGCTGGCCGGGACAAACCTAACCAGAGCGCATCTCCGCGGGTGCTGGGTGTACGGGCTGTCAGCCTGGGACTTGAAGCTAGGTGGGGCCGACCAGGGCGACTTGCGAATCCACTACAAGGAGCTCGTTGGCGCACAGGGGATCGACCGGTATGCGACCGTGGACGGCATTGATGTCGCCTCGTTCATGTACTTCACGCTCAACAACGGCAACATCGCGCGGATCATCGAGGCGACCACCTCGCAGTGGGTTTTGCTGCTTGGACGCTTCCAGGTCCACAGGAAGGTGCTGGATGAGTTGGCCAAGGCGCTCGAGGACCGAGGCTACATTCCGATCATTTTCGACTTCGAGCGTGCATCTCAGCGCGACCTCACCGAGACCGTCATCCTATTGGCTGGGCTCAGCCGGCTAGTCATTGTGGACATCACCGACCCGCAGTCCACGCCGTCGGAACTGCAAGCTATCGTCCCGAACTTCAACGTGACGGTCCTGCCGATCATGAGGAAAGGCACCAAGCCGTTCGGTGTCTTCTCCGGACTCGGCAAGTTTCCCTGGGTGCGCTCGCCCATCGAGTACAAGAATCCGCGGCAGCTCGTCGGCAAGATCGACGCGCTGCTCGCAGCTACTTTTACCGGCCACGCTGGCGGCAGAGCCTGATCGCAGCGGCGACAGTCGAGCGAGACAGCAGTGCGCGCGACGACACCCGATCACCGCATCGCCGGCATGCGGCTGAGTACCCTTGCCGCGATTGCGCCACTGTGCATTTCTGCGAGATTCGGCTCTGTCCTAGGAACCATGCGGTGGCGACAATGGCGCCATGCTGGGGACGGCCAAGCAGACGTCGACGAGGCCCCGTAGGCCAACACAGCGTTCCAGCCACGCCGAACAGGTCCGACGCGGCTCCCGTCACGCTTGCCCAGCACTCCCGTCCGCCTGGGCCCTGGCGTTGATCCGAGCTCGACGGGCTGGTGGCGACTGCAGGGCCTTCCCCGGCCGTGCTCTCATCGTTTGTCGAAGTCTGTGGCTCGAGTGTTGAAACCAAGCGCAGAGCCGGCAGGACTACCCTGAGCCATCCGGCTCAGATCGAGATCGAACATCGTGCGCACATCAGCTGCGATTTCGTCATTGCGTGCGTTCGTCCAGCCAGAGCGGTACGGGAACCACGCGTCGAGCACCGCTCGCTGGCCAAGCGACGAATAGTTGCCAGGACCGTCAAATCCGGCGTGAGCGTCGGCGAGATATCGAGCAAGTCCGCCGAGGAACGTCCTGTATCGGATGAACCGATGACGATCCCATTGATGCGACAGCTGTTGGACGTCGGCGGTCGGTGGCGCTGGGCACGTCCCGGCTGTACCCCGACGGATCCACGCCAGGTTCCCCCCGGCAAGCGCTCCTCTGCGGGCTAACCGGTCGATCGTCGCCGACGGCATGTCGAGGTTCATGCCGCCTTCGCCCTCTCCGAGGCGAACCGTGCAAATCCGGTCGCGGTAGCCGGGTGCTCGGATAAGTGAGTTGTCCGACCAGTTCTGCATCGTGTCGAATACTGCTGACATGAACTGCACGGTCGACGTGATTGGCCCGTTCCCGGGGTGGCGCCCAGCGCCAGCGCCTAGAGGACGCCAGATGTTGCCGCAGTCGTCGGCAGACGGATCTCCTCCCCCGCCCAGGTTTATCGCGTACGTAGGACGGCTCGGCAATGGTCTGTCGAAGAGGTGTACAGGAAGATTGGACGTGATGCCACCATCGGAGAGCCAGCATCTGACGTATCGCATCTTCCAGCTATCAGCGACTCGTTGCGGCACCCAGGCGTACAGGGGGATCGCGGAAAGAAGAAACGGGAAGGACAGGCTAATCCGGGCGCCCAGCACGATGGGAAGGTCGTCGGGCGGTGGAAGGGGAGAGAGCCCTGCCTCTTCGAGGGCTGCACGGCGATCTGCCTCGTCCGGTACGGGGGCCTTCATCACGAGATAATCGACCACCGCGTCCGGAAAGAGCGTGCGCATCTCCTTCTCATCGAATGCCCACCCCGCGCCGCGAAGCGGAAACATCTCCGCTGTGCCGCGGGAGACGTCGGTGGTCATAGTGATCAGCTCGACACCGGCGCCGCCGAGATCGCCATAGGTAATCGGCCTCGCGCGGGTCTCTTCATCCACACCGTCGTCGTTTCGGCCTCCAAGCGCCTGCAGTGTGTCATACAGCCAATCTGTAAGGCCGGGGTCGTCCGAGCCGGCTGGGGTACGGCCATTACAAAGGCCGTGGTAGTTGTCGGCGACAGCCTCCGGGGCGTCCTTGGCCAGGCGGACCGCACCGGTCACCGCCTGGGCGATTCTGCGTCCGACCAACCACAAGGCCAACACGATCGCGAACAGCATCGCTGCAGCGGCGATGCCCCAGCCCTGAGCTGTGAGAATCGCCCCCACCAATAGCGCCGCGGCGATTAGCGAGCCTGCGATACCAGTACCGTTGACCAACCGGGGCACCGTCCCGTGCCGTTTGAGTTGCTGGATTGCTCCGCTCCGTCGCTTCTTGCCCTTTGTGGAGCGCACAAGCCAGAACAGGTCGAACAAGGCGGTCGTAGCGGGCTGAGCCTGGAACAGACGCTGCAGCCGGGTGCGGCCGGTACGGTCCACTTCGCTCAGCTGCTGGGGCAAGGTGGCGAGCAGCTCGAATCCACCCGAATTGGAGAACCGGCCGAGTTCGGCCGCGGCAGCGGCCGCAGCGGCGATTGCCCCGGCTGATGATCCGCCGATACTTCGCAAACGGTGATCCTTCGCAATTTCGACGACCGCCGGCGGGTAAACAATGCCGCTCGTGATGCCGCCCTTCATGACAAGATCGCACTCGAAGGGGATGTCGGACCACGCGCCGCCCATGTCGGAACCTCCTATGTCGGACATTGAGGACAGGACCCTATTCCATGAGGACCCGGCGCATTCACCGGGACAGGGACGCACCCAGGCGGCCTCCGACCGCCGATCGTCGCGTCGTAGAGCAAAAAGCCGAGGCGGGCTGACGGGTCGGCGAATCTCGAACCGAGACGCTCACGGCGAAAACTGGGGCCGGCGATCTGCTCCTGCGCCGCCCGAGATCGATTTCACGTCACACTTACGGTGCTCCAGTCTGATGTCGCTGGGAGAGAGCAAATGGGCGAAGATGTTCGCATGATTGCCGACAGTGGTCAAGCAACGCAGACCGGAATACTCCAACGAATGGAGAAGGAGACCGAGGAGTATAACTGGGCATCACTGAGCAAGCTTGCCGAGCAGTATGCGATGTGGTTGTACGCGTCGGCGACCGCGCCGCAAGTCGAGGTAGCACGAGTTTTAGATCTGCTCCGGCGGGGTCGACAATATGACGCATTGATGTCTGTGGCTGACGCCGCGCTCGCGAATGACCCAGCCGGGCCGGGGACTTGGAGACGATACGCACAGGCACTGATCGAGAGCGGGAGGACGGCCGCGGCGCTACAGATCTTCACCGACGTCGTCGAAGACCCGACCACGTCCCCCGACGAGCGGATCGAGGCCCGTGGCGGGCAGGGGCGTTGCTACAAGCAGCTGTACATCACCACCACCTCGCCTCAGCGGCGCGCTGACTACCTTCGCCGGTCGCTGAAGGACTACCTCGAGGTGTACAACGAGGATCGTCAAAGCTTTTGGCACGGAATCAACGCAGCCGCGCTGCTCACCCGCGCGCAGCGCGAGCAGATCAAAGTGCCCGAAACCCCCGACGCCGGTCACAGGGCACGCGAAATGGCGGCGGAGGTGCTCGCCACGGTGAAGCCACTCAGCGATCCGTGGGCGCATGCCACAGCGTGCGAAGCCTGTGTGGCACTCGGTGACACAGAGCGTGCTGTAGTGCACGGCGCGGCGTTTGTCGACGATGCCGACACCGATGCATTTGCCATCGCGTCGCTGCTGCGCCAGCTCACCGAGGTGTGGGAGCTGGATACCACCAAACCACTTGGCAATTCGCTACTGCCCGTCCTGCGGTCGGCGCTGTTGGAGAAGGACGGCGGCAAGGTGGTCGTGGCCACTCAGGACGTCGGCGCTGCCCGACTTGAACGTGTGGAGAACGCCGGGCTGGAAAAGGTTCTGGGTTACGACCGGTATAGCTCGCTGTCGTGGTATCTCAACGGGTTACGCCGATGCCAGGCGGTTGCCCGCATCGAGAATCTCAACGAGCAGGGACTCGGCACGGGATTCCTCGTCGCGGGCGCCGCGCTACACCCATCACTGCCTCAGACTGTTTGTGTCACCAACGCTCATGTGATTCCTGAAACGCTCGACCCGCTCGACGCTTTCGTGGTGTTCCACGGGCTCGGTCCGGATGCGACCGGTCCCAAGCGATTCAAGATCATAAGGCGATGGTGGTACGAGCCGTCGAACAGTCCCAACCTCGACACCACTGTGCTGGAGCTCGAGGGGTACCCGCAGGCTGTCGAGACGATACCTGTGGCGCGTCGGCTACCCGGGTTCAAATCGAATTTCCGGGCCTACATCATCGGCCACCCAAAGGGGCTGGAGCAGCCGCAGTTCTCACTGCAAGACAATCTGTTACTCGACTATGACGGGGCCCGGCTGCATTACCGATCGCCAACCGAGCCAGGCAGCTCCGGTAGTCCGGTCTTCGACGACCAATGGCAGCTGATCGGATTGCATCACAGCGGCGATCTCGCCATGCCGCGCCTCAACGGCAAAGCGGGCACCTATCCGGCTAATGAGGCGCTCCGGATCGATGCGATATGCAATGCGCTCGCGACGCGTCGACCCGCTCCGATAGACGTCGCTTGAGTCGAATAGCGGGCTAGACGAACTGGACCTGACGAACGTCGGTCAACTCAGGCTCTATGCCCTCTGGCTCCGCGAAGGGATCGTGGCGCGAGAGATCTCCGAATGACAGCCCCGACCGCTGCTCGATCGATGCGATGGTGCGCTGCGCGGTTTTGTGTTCGCCGAAGACGAACTCCCCTTCTGAAATGAAGCCGCTCTGCGAAATGGTGTAACCGGTCGCACTGAGCTGGCCGGTGTCGTCATGGATGAACGCGATCACCTTCCAGAACTCGACCGGAATCTGCACCCCGAACATGACCGGATCGTCGGCCGTCAGGAACGGGCCGGTAAATACCGAGATCTTCATCTCGTCTTGGCGGGCGTGGAACAGCGCATAGTTCTCCAGATCCAGCCAGACGCCGGCGTTGAAGATTTGCATCTGCGGGACCGCGTTCGTGACATGCATCGAATCGTCGTTGGCGCGCGAGGCGACTTGTGGAGCACCCCAAACGGGATCCTCGCGGCGCGTCATGTGACCTCGCGAGAACTTGGGCGCGCTTCCATAGCATTCTTTGCTGATCTGTGCATCCTTCGGGATACGCGGATCGGTGCGCCACTGTGTTCGTTCGACTTTCGCGCGTTGTTTTCCGTCGATGTTGACGGCGCTATAGCGACACATCCGCCGGCTCTTGCTCATCACGACCGAGAAATGCTCATACCGCAGCACCTGCTCAGGTCGTGCGTTGATGCTGAAAGTCAACATATCGGCTGCATCGGTCACCTCTGGTAGGGGAATGTCCAGGCTCTGTCGCAGGAATTTCGCGTCATAGCCACCCCGGTCGGCGTAGTCCGCCACGACACCCTCGACGATGATTTCGTCGCTGTCGACCGCCGTTGATTGTGCCGATGAGCCGACACCAGGCCGGTCACCGGAGTCGAGGTAAGGAGTGCCAACCTCCAGCGTCACCCGGAGCGGGATCACCGACGTGAACCGGACCGTTGCCGGGTGGTCGTCGACGGACCGGTTATCCACCGGGCGCACCTGAACCAGGCGGTTGGGTGAGTCGGGGGTAGTCGGCGGCGTAATGTTCTGCGGCCGTCGGCCATTGAGCACCTCGTCGAGTCGCTCGCGCACCATGCTGCTCGAAACGGCAAAATTGGCCTGGAGGAAGCGTCCGGCGAAGTGCAGGCCGAGAGCCTCACCGCTGCGCAGCGACATCACGACCGATCCGGAGTTGCCACCGAGGGTGGAGCAGTCATGACTGATCATGTGGTTCTGTACCCGGGTGAGCTGTCCGGGGGCGAGCCGTTTCTTGTCGTAGACGTCGCCGAAGATCTGTTCCATCAGTGCCTGATCCGGAATGCGACTGTCGCGTGCGGGATAGCCGATCACCACAACGAGCTCGTCATTGGCCGCCGATGCGGCCAATGCGATCGGTGACGGCCAACTACTTCCATTGGCCGACACCCGCAGAAACGCCACGTCCGGTCCGTCGGGGCCCTCAATATGCAGGACGCGTTCAAGTGCAAAAGTCAGCTCCTCCGGGCTACCGACCTCCTCCAGGAAATCAATTGACGCCGTCATTGGCTTCCCAGTCAGTCCCTGCCGAAAGACGAAGCGCGCACCATCTTGTCGCCCGAATTCCGCTGCCACATGACGATTGGTGACGACGACGTCAGGAGCAACGAGCCAACCTGTGCCCAGCCATGCAAGCCTGTGACCTTCGACCTCGATTCGGCCCACGGCGCCAGCGCAATTGACCAGAGGTGACGCGGCGTTTTCCAAACGGCCCTTCCACACCAAGCTGTCCGGATCGGTGAACGTGAGTTCTGCTTGGTTCCGCAGGATCGCGAGCACGGGGCGGCCCGTACGCATCACGATGGTCTCTTGGGCGAGGTCCCCAGGGCTGACATCGTCGCCCAGATCTCGCAGCTCGAACTCAGGCGCGACGCCCTCGGTGCCACGCTTCTCTTCCAGCTCGTCGCGGAGATCGTCGTCGCGACTTTGGATGTCCGCGTTTCTCGCCTTGAGCCGGCTCAAGAGATCATTCATCGCCGCCATGCGCAGAATCTAGCTGGCCGAGCATCATGCGAGCGAGCCGGGTGTTGCGGAACGTCGCACCACGCGCGGCAACATGTGGTCGTCGGGCTTGCGACCGTTGCACGCCCGCAGAAGGAACCAGCCCCAGCCGTCATGAAGGTGATCATCAATGCTTGGGCGGTCGGGCGGGACTTTCGGCTTTAGCAAGGATGTTGCGACGCCCGCACTACGCGCCCACCCACGCGTACGATCAGCGCTAGAGAAATCGCCTAGCACCTCCCACCAGGGTCGAGGAGCGCATGATCACGCCGTTCTTACTTCACTTCGAGGATGGCCGGACGGCCAGGGCCGCGCGGGTAAACCAACCCGGCGAACTTGCCGCCGCCTTTGCCGCGCTCGGCCTGCACCCGCCACGACCTGTCGTGGTGGTCGTCGGGGGAGCCGGAGGGCTTAAACCAAATGACCTGGATCGTCTTCGTCCTCTATTCGAGTCCGGCCTTATCCCCGTGATCACGCGCCTCGGGGCGATCACGATCGACGGCGGCACCTGGTCCGGCGTGATGCGGCTGCTCGGCGAGGTCCGCTCCGATGCCGGTCTTGACTTCCCCCTCCTCGGGGTGGCCGCGGTCGGGACGGTGACGCTGCCCGGCGGCCAACCGTCGCACGACGACGCGGCTGCGCTCGACCCTGATCACAGCCACTTCCTCCTGGTGCCTGGCGATGAGTGGGGCGCCGAGGCAGACTGGATCGCCCGGGTGGCGACCGCGTTGGCCGGCGACACGCGCTCGGCCACTGTGCTCATCAACGGCGGCGAGATCGCCTACTCCGACGTCGAGCGGAGCCTAGACGCCGGCCGACCAGTGCTTGCCGTCGCGGGCTCCGGCCGGACTGCCGACCATCTGGCCGCCGCTGTCCGGGGTGACCCGGCCGACGAGCGCGCCGTGGCGCTGGCCAAGTCGGATCTGGTCCAGGTCGTGCCGGCCGAGGACCCCAGCCGCCTCGCTCACACGCTGAGCGTCGCCCTCACCGAGCCAGCCCTGGGCAAGCCCGGGTTCGTCGGAGACGAGCCGCGAATACGCTGAATTGCGACCGACGACCGAAACCTTGCTATTCCGCTGGGGTTGTGTAGGCCGTCGCAGCTCGTGTTGGGACTGGCGGCGTGGCAGGCGCCCTCAGTTCACAGGCCCAATCGCTGGATCGGTGTTCTGTTTGTCCGCGCCGCCGTGAGTTGCAGCGTCTGGGAACTCCTCCCTGCTGGCCGACGGCGCTGGTGGGGGTGCCGCTCGCAGAGCGTAGAAGCTACCTTGCAGACCGTTCGGCGTGAGGTATCCCATAATGCCGGTCATCGAGTTGGCCTGCGTATTCGCCGTGTAGACCAAGCCGGCAGCATTAGTGAAGCTCCATACGACCATGCTGCCTTCTTGGAGCCAGCGCCCACCACCGAACTGGTAAGTCCAGGTGCCGTTCGCATTGAACGTGAATGGACCGGCGTTTAGCACGGGCCCCCCTGCCCAGGAGACGCCGATGATGTTCCAGATGCCAACGATGCTTGTCATCGCAGCGCTACCTTTCGTAGTGATGGTGATCGATGATCCGGCCGCGGAGACCGATTCGATGTCGAGGTCTGAAGCGGTGCCGTCCCACCAGGCGCTGCCCGGAGAGCTCGCAGCGCCAAAAGCACCTACTGATACCGCGGTGTACAGGTCGCCCGAATCACCGGCATTGACCCGCTTTTCAAGATCGAACTGGTTATCCGCCTGCTCCAGTGAGAGCTCGTAATGCGAGGCGGGCGTCATTTGCTCGTTGCTATTGTTGCCGAGTTCGTCAACATGCCAGATCGCCAGTCCAGCGTCCGGCAGCCCGGCGTCACGTCCGATCTGCTGCCGGTTCTCACAGACGAAGTATTCGGTGTTGTTCCGCCGATATATCAGGAAGTCGTTTGTCCCAGCATTCACCATCGCAGTAATCCCGGGTGCCAGAGTCGTCAACTGAGTGGTCCAGCCCGCAGAGTTCTTGAGGTAAGCCGAGACCTGCGTCGGATTCGTGTTCGGCCCGCCATAACACATTAGGCAGTAATGGCCGACGCCGTTGCTTTCGCCGCCATAGTCGTATAGATCGGGAAAATCGCAAACCATGTGGCCGTTCTCGTGGCAGAAGGTGCGAAGGGTGAGCTGGGATCCCATATCGGTGATTTGGTAGTCGGAGAATCGCTTGGTCGGACTCGCCTGAAAGGGAGAGGCCAGCGCCCACGAGTGCGGCCAGAGCCCCTGGGACCAATTGTTCACCCGGGATCCAGCGTAGAAGACGCTCAGCGCATAGACATAATCGCCCGTGTCACTGCTGAGCTGTGAGAAGTCGAAACCGTGGTTCTTCAGATCCTGCAGAGCTTCGACGATCAGTTCGCGCGCGCGAGTGCCGAATTGGATCGCCGGATCGGTGTAGTACGAGCGGTCATGCGCAGCGGTGTAATAGGCAGTGACGACATTGTGATAGTGCAGCTTCCCGTCGGAGACGCTCAGGAAGTAGTCGTACGCCGAGCCGGCGTTGCCGAAACCCGAATAGCCGACCTTGTTGCAGAAGTCGTCGACTTCCTGCACCGCAATCGTTCCAGGTACGTCAGGGAACTGGACCAGGATGCACAGGCCGGTGTAGTTGCCCACCGTGGCGGCCGGCGGCGGCGCCTCCGCGAATCGGTCCATCGCTCGCAGGCTCTCGCGACGTTGCTCGCGGCGCGTCTCCCAACGCGGCCGCACGCCCTGCTCTCGGGCCTCCAGCGCGTCGCGGCGCGCCGCTACCGGAGATACGCGCGCGTGCCGGGGCAACGCCAGATCGGCCGGATTAACCTCCCCGACGCGGAAAGCGCTTGGAACGAGCTCGCTTTGATCATCGGATACCTGCGCGTAGTGATAAAAGCCTGAGTCGGCGTCCGGCACGACTGTGTAGCCGCTGAGTGTCTCAAAGACGGCCTGGAACTGGTTGCCCCAGGCGCGTACGTGTACTCGAGTGCCGTCTGGATTGAACAGATCGATTTCCTCACCCAGGTAGGGGGTCGGCATGGCGGTCCTCCTTCCGCTCCATCAACAACAGAGATCATCAGGCCGAACGAGATCTGGTTCATCATGTTGGCCAATGACTTCGCTTTACAGATGTCGGATTGGTTGTCCTGATACCTCTTTAGTGACACATGTGCCATTTGCGGCTGGCGTCGCCTTGCTGACCGCCGCGCTCGACGGCATAGCGCTACAACGCTGGGCATGGTGTGGCATGTTGTGCCTGGTGTTGTCCGATCATGCGACGACTGTCGCCCGGGCGTACGGTCTCGGTGCCCCCGTCGGAGAGATGATCATGGTGGCTCGCGGAGAGCAGGGTCGCGTGTGGCGGCTTGATACCGATACGGGTGGGTTTGCGATCAAGGAGCTTGTCATCCGTCAGACCCCGGACGATGCGGCCGCGGATGTCGGCTATCAGGAGGCAATGCTCGCTTCCGGCGCGGTGCCGATGCCAAGACCTATCCGGACCGTGCCCGGTCAAGTTCTAGTTGATGTTGCTGGATATCAGGTTCGCGCTTACGAGTGGGTCGATCTGTTGGCCACGGATACGGACCTCGACCCGGCGGCGGTCGGAGCGACATTGGCGGCCATTCACCAGGTGCCCTACTCGCCCGCGCGCCCGCTCATCGGGTGGTACACCGATCCCGTCGGGCCGTCACGGTGGACCCAGCTGCTCGACGACGCGAAGGCAGCAGCTGCCCCGTTTGCCGAAGCTCTCGACGCGGAGATCACCGAGCTGCTGCGCCTGGAAGCCCTGATCGTGCCGCCTACGAACCTGCAGAGCTGTCATCGCGACCTGTGGGCCGACAACATCCTGCCGACACCCACTGGCGGGGTGTGCGTGATCGATTGGGAGAACTGCGGACTGGCGGATCCCGCGCAGGAACTACCAATGGCCATGATCGACTTCGCATTCGGTGATCAGCGCCGGATCGTCGAGCTGTACCTGTCGTACCTGGAAACCGGCGGGCCCGCGCGGGTCAGTGGCTATGGCTCATTCACGATGGTGATCGCGCAGGTCAGCCACTTCTGGGAGGCAGCGATCACCTCCTACCTTTCAACGAATGCCGCTGAAGACAGGGCTCACAGCCTTGATCGCATCGCTGAATTGCTGAACCCGCCGTTGCGCGTCGCACATCTTGAGGAGATGCTCGACACAATCGCATCTATTCACTGAGCCAAACGGCCAGGGTCAACATTGGCGGAGACAGCGACGCTGGGCCGCGGCGACGCGCGCGTATTCGTTATGGCTGAGGTGCTCCTAGCGCGAACATGACTGATTCTTCATTCCGGCCAATATGCCGGAGGAGTTTTGCGGGCCGTTTGATCAAGCTTGGTGACATTGCCGCACGTTGATGCCGAGCGCCCTCACTTTGCGTCTACAACGACTACCCGATCATCCCGGGCTCAGTGAGGTTGATGCGCTTCAGCTCACGATTTCGCCTTGCGGAGCCGTTTCAACTGTCGGCTTCCCTGCCGATCAGCCGGTCATCCCGATTTCCCGGGCGTCCTTGTCTTGGCGCACCGACTTGCGGAAGCGCTCGGTACCGATCTCCAAATCCTGGGCCGCATCAGCGATCGTGCGGTCCTCTGAGGACCGATACTGCGGTAGTTTCCACAGCTCAGAACCTGGCGGTTTCCACAGATTTCGGTGACCCCGCACGATCCGCGGTCGGCGTACGCATGCTTCCGAGTGGAGGTGGGCGATGCCGCAGGCGAGGTCCAAGCAACAGCTGGGCGTACGAGGCGAGGACTTGGCCTGTGCTGAGTTGGAACGACAGGGCCTGCAGGTGCTGGAACGGAATTGGCGCTGCCGGCTGGGAGAGATCGACATTATCGCCGCAGAGAGGGGTGCGAACGGGCTGACTTTGGTCTTCTGTGAGGTCAAATGTCGAAGCGGGTTGGGTTTCGGTCATCCTCTTGAGGCGATCACGTTCGCCAAGATGCGTACGCTGCGGCAGCTGGCCGCGTTATGGATGCGCCAGCATCAGGTCAGGGCGTCGACTATCAGGCTGGATGCCGTCGGCGTTGTGCTTAGTCCGGGCAACGAACCATGGGTGACCCATGTTCGGGCGGTGGGCTGAGTTGACATCGGCTTGTGCATGGTCGGTGGCCTTGGTTGGTCT
>Ga0081455_10002875_pt1 | contig 20264 bp, 16 predicted proteins | sample TabmetS3T2R1_FD_70207 | JGI IMG/M metagenome (GOLD analysis project Ga0081455, IMG submission 70207) | Tabebuia heterophylla rhizosphere microbial communities from the University of Puerto Rico - S3T2R1 | ecosystem: Host-associated > Plants > Roots > Rhizosphere ...
TCTGCCTTGAGCCACGCTGACGCAAGCGCCGGAGCATAATCCGGCACCGCCTTCGGCGTCTATGTGCATTGGCCGTTCTGCCTGTCGAAATGCCCGTATTGCGATTTCAACAGCCATGTTCGCCACGCGGCGATCGACGAGACGCGCTTCGCGAACGCCTTTGCGCGCGAAATCGAAACCACGGCGGCGCGCGTCCCCGGCCGCATGGTTTCCTCGATCTTTCTCGGCGGCGGCACGCCGTCGCTGATGAAGCCCGCTACTGTCGGCGCGATTCTCGATGCAATCGGCAAGGCATGGAGCGTCGATCGCAACGTCGAGGTGACGCTGGAAGCCAATCCGACCAGCGTGGAAGCCACGCGCTTTGCCGGCTATCGCGCGGCCGGAGTCAATCGCGTCTCACTCGGCGTGCAGGCGCTCGACGACGCGTCCTTGCAGGCCCTGGGCCGCCTGCACACCGCGAAAGAAGCGCTCGATGCGGTAGCGATCGCGCGGCGCGCGTTCGACCGCTATTCCTTTGACCTGATCTATGCGCGCCCGCAGCAATCGGTCGAAGCCTGGCGGCGCGAATTGACGATGGCGATTTCCGAGGCCGCCGAACATCTGTCGCTCTATCAATTGACGATCGAGCCGGAGACACCGTTTCACGGCCTGCACGCGGCTGGCAAGCTCGCGATCCCCGACGAGACTCTTGCGCGCGCGCTGTATGACGTGACGCAGGAGGTCTGCGCCGCACACGGATTGCCGGCTTACGAAATCTCCAATCATGCGCGGCCCGGCGCGGAGTGCCGGCACAATCTGGTCTATTGGCGCGGCAATGAATATGCCGGGATCGGACCCGGCGCCCATGGCCGCCTCGACATCGACGGCGTCCGGCGTGCCACCGCCACCGATCGCCGCCCTGAAGCCTGGGTGATGCGCGTCGAAGAGGGCGGCCATGGTCTCACCGTGGACGACGCCCTGACGCGCGACGAATGCGCCGATGAGTATCTGCTGATGGGGCTGCGGCTCACCGAAGGCATCGATCCCGAGCGCTATCGGCTGCTGGCGGGGCGACCGCTTGATCCGCGCCGCGTCGAGAATCTGCGCGCGGAGGGCACCATCGCGATTGCCGGCGACGGCCGGCTCCGAGTCACGCAAAGCGGCTTTCCGCTGCTGGATGCGGTGGTGGCCGATCTCGCTGCCTGATCGCTCGTCGCTGACTGGGGTGTCCTCACGAGGAGGATGCCATCAGGCAAATGTCACACCGCGAAGCTCTTCGGCGCGGCTTGAGCGACCTGGCCGCCGCCGGTGGTGACGCGCATCACCGCAAGGCCACGCTCATTGCTGCCGTCGGAGCGAAACCGAAACAGCCCATCAATGCCGGCAAAGCCCGAGGTGTTGGTCAGAACCTCCGGGCTGAAGCGTTGCGCCCCCTGCGTACGCGCCAGCGCCGCGATCAGCGCCACGGCGTCGTAGGCCAGCGTTGCGGTGCGCACCGGATCCTGCCCGAATCGCGTGCGATAGCGGCCGGCAAAGCCGCGGTATCCGGCCGGATCTGGCGCAGCATAGAGACCGCCCTGCAGGTTCGCATTGGCGTAGACCCGTGGATTGTCCCATAGGCCCGTGCCCAGCAGTTGCAGGCGCTTCAGATTGGCGCCGACCGCGGTCAAGGATTCAACCACCGCATTCAAGGAATCGCCGTCATCGGCAAGGAATAGCGAATCGGCGGTGCCAAGCGACTGCGCGACCGCCTGCACCGCGCCCTGCATCTGGTTGCGATCGGTCGGGTATTTCTGGAACGCGACCACCCGCGCGCCGCGACGCGCAGCCGCCTGCTGGAACGCGGCCTCCACGACATTGCCATAGGCGTTCTCGGGCAAAAGCGCCGCGAACGATCGCCGTCCGGTACCCGCAGCATAATCCACGATGCGATTGACGTCGGATTCAGGCAGGAAGCTCAGGAGATAGACGCCGCGCCCCGCGACGCTCGAATCGGTCGAGAACGCGATCACGGAAATACCGCGGGCGCGCGCCACCTGCGCCGCCGCCGGCACCGACAGCGCAAACAGCGGTCCGAGCAGGATTTCGGCGCCCTCATCGACCGCCTGCTGAGCGCCTTGCTGGGCGCCCTGCGCGCTGCCCGAATCATCCTTGATCAAGAGCTGGATGTTCGGGTTCTGGAATTCGGCGAGCGCCATCTCGGCGGCATTCTTCATCGATTGCGCGGCGAGGCCGGCATTGCCGGCAGCTGACAGCGGCAGGATCAAGCCGACTTTGACCGACCCGTTGCCAACGGCGGTCGGCTGCTGTTGCGGGCCGGCCGGTACGGCATCCGGCGCCGGTCCCTGCCCCGGAAAATTCGAGGTGAACTCGCTGAATTTCGACTGCATGCCGGCGCAGCCGGCGAGCAGCGGCGCGCCAAGCGCGAGTCCGAGTGCCGACCTGCGCGTGACCGCGGATCGCTTCCGCAACAATGGCAATGGAGCACCCATCCAACTCTCTTTACCCAGGCCACCCCACACGGCCCAAGATTCAGGCATATTGTCGGCGAATAGTTAACCAAAACAAAAGGTTTATGGCGACTGTCCTCCTCTGGCAGAGGCTGCCAAGGGCGTCACCGATCCTCGTCACCCAGCGACCGTTCATAACTGGAGTGACGCCGATTGGAACTGAACCGCGGCTGAAGGACTGCCGACCGTAGCGCAGGACCGGCCTTGTTTAGCCCTTGGACTGCCCGGCCGGGCTGATCGGCGTTTCCTCAAATTTTCGCTTCCTCTGAAGGGAAAAACAATGTTTTCGCGTCAGAAATGAGCCAGAAAAGCATCACGCGCGTTGCAGGGGGTTTGGATCTTGGCTTCGAGCAAGACCGGTTTGTGGTCAAACGTCGACTCGTCTTCGATCGACTATTCAGCCGATCAATTCATTTTCCAGGGTTCCACCGACAGCACTGCCGAAGCAAGCCAAGGGCCCGCCGCCCCGCTGGCGGTGTTCGCCGCGACCACACCCGCGCCAAAGCCCGCCGCGATCGGTGGAACGACGCCGCAGCAAGATTTCAAATCCTTCATCACATCGGCCGACCTGCCCACTGACACCTATTTCCGCTACCAATGGAACCTGCTCAACACCGGACAGCTCGGCGGCACGGCAGGCGTCGACATCAACGTGCTGCCAGTTTGGAAGCTCGGCTACACCGGAAGCGGCATCTCGATCGGCGTGTTCGATACGTCGATGGATATTTCGCATGTCGATCTCAAGGCCAATATCGACATGAGGAAGAAGATCATCGCGCCCGACGGCTCCTTTGTCGATCCGACGAAACTGGCAGCGAGCGGTGACGAGCATGCCACCAGTGTCGGCGGCATCATCGCGGCTGCCCGCAACGGCACCGGCGTGGTGGGCATCGCCTATGACGCAAAGCTTACACCGGTCGACATTTTTGACGGCACCGGCGCCAATGCCAATTATGGCTGGGAAGCTTTGTGGAGTCAGAACAAGTTCGCCATCACCAACAATTCCTGGGGGTTCACCGGCGCCTTCGTCGTCAGTGAGCTCGACAGCAGCGCGCAATATTGGGTGCTGCAGGGCTTCAAGATCGGCGCCGACACCGGCCGTGGCGGACTTGGCACGATCGAAAACGTGGCCGCCGGCAACTACCGCCAGAACGGGCTGACGACTGAGACGAACGGGCTGACGGAGGACCGTCATGCCGTCATCGTCGGCGGCATCGACGATCACGGCATGGTCACCTACTATTCCAATGCCGGCGCTTCGCTATTGATCGTCGCGCCGACGAGCGGCAACACCACCGGAATCACCACCGACGACATCACCGGCTCGAAAGGCTATTCGAGCGGCGACTACACCACGGGCTTCGGCGGCACATCGGCGGCGACTCCCGAACTCTCTGGCATCGAAGCGCTGATGCTGCAGGCCAACCCGAAACTTGGCTGGCGCGACGTCCAGGACATTCTCGCGATCACGGCCCGCCATGTCGGCTCGGCGGTCAATGATGTCGCCCATGGCTATGAGAGCGATACCTGGGCCTTCAATCACGACGCCAACTGGAACGGCGGCGGCATGCATTTTTCGAACGATTATGGCTTTGGCCTGGTCGACGCTTTCGCCGCGGTGGAGTTGGCAAAGACCTGGAGCATCGCGTTCCCGACCGCGCACACCAGCGCCAATGAGATGGCAGTCTCCGCCTCGATCTCGGGCAATTGGGACATCGGCCACGCCAAGACCAACACGCTGACCTTCAACATCACGAGTCATGAATCCGTCGAGGACATGGTGCTCGATCTCTCCAATCTGAAGATCAGCGCCGCCAATCATCTCAGCGTCGATCTGATCTCGCCGACCGGCACCGTCTCGCAACTGCTCGTCAATAACGGCGGCAGCGGCGCGTCCATCACTGGAGGGTGGGAACTGATGTCGCGCGAATTCCGCGGCGAAGACGCGTTCGGGACCTGGACCGTCAAGATCTCCGATACCGGCACAAGCGATGTCGGCAGCCTGTCGAGCGCAAAGCTCACCGCTTATGGCGCGCCAGCTTCGGATAATTCGGTGTTCTTCTACACCGACGAGTTTTCGCAATATTATTCGGCGGCGCGCGGCACGCTCTCCTATTCAACCTCGCCGGTCACGATCGACGCGGCCCCAGTGACGGGCACGATGAGCCTCAATTTGCTGACCGGGCTTGGCACCATCGACGGCAAGGCGCTGACCATTGCCAGCAACACCAAGGTGCTGACCGTGATCGCCGGCGATGGCAACGACACGCTGATCGCCAACAATTTCGGCGATAAACTCGTCACCGGGCTCGGCAATGACGCGCTGACCGGCGGCACGGCGAACGACTATCTCGACGGCGGCGCCGGCAGCAACATCCTCACCGGCGGCGGCGGTTCAGATACCTTTCTGTTCCACGCCAATGGATTCGACACCATCAACGACTTTCTCGCCGGCACCGACAAGATCGCGCTGGTCGGCGCGGAGTTCGGCGGCAATCTCGCCTCCGGCATCACCGCCAACGACTTCAAGCTGGGCACCTCCACGACCCATGTCACCGGCGGAGGCCTCATCTACGATCCGACCACCTCCGTGCTGTGGTGGGACCACAACGGCACCAGCGCGCTGACCCAGCTGGCGCAGCTCACGAATCACGCGACGCTGCATGCGTCCGATTTCATGGTGGCCTGACGCCGGCCCCGGTGGGCGAACTTTGCGCGCGGGCCCTGTCCGTGCCCGGATCGATGGTAATTTTTTTCTTTGTCCGGCGGGCTGGATCGGCGGCGCGCTTTTCGCGACAATGCGGCTGGATTCTGACACGGCTGCCTGGCACAGCCGTGCTGCGCCGTCGGCGCTGAAAGCTCAAAGCTCATGTCCGCGCCAACTAAACCTGTCGAATCAACGCACAACGCGGAACGGCGGCGCTTCATCGTCGGCGGTCACTCGCTTCCGGCGGCAGCTTTGCCGGCTGGACTTTATCTCGTGGCGACTCCGATCGGAAATCTCGGCGACATGACAGTCCGCGCGCTGGAAACGCTCGCGGGCGTCGCGGCGATCGCCTGCGAAGATACCCGCGTTACCCGCAAATTGACCGAACGATTCGGCATTGCGACGCCGCTCACGCCGTACCATGACCATAACGCCGAAACGGCGCGGCCGAAGCTGATTGCGCGAATCCAGGCCGGCGCTGCGATCGCGCTGGTCTCCGATGCGGGTACGCCATTGATTTCGGACCCCGGCTTCAAGCTGGTTCGGGAAGCAAGTCTGGCGGGGATTGCCGTCACGGCGCTGCCCGGTGCCTCCTCGGTGCTCGCCGCGCTCTGCGTGGCTGGCCTGCCGACCGACCGTTTTTTCTTCGATGGCTTCCTGCCGGCGAAGAGCGCCGCGCGCCGGAGCCGCATCGTCGAGCTTGCGCGGATCGACGCAACGCTGGTGCTGTTCGAATCGGGCGCGCGGATCGGCGCAACCCTTTCAGATCTCGCGGCGATCATCGGCGAGCGCGAGGCTGCCATCTGCCGCGAACTGACCAAACTTCATGAAGAGATCGCCCGCGAGACGCTCACCACGCTGGCCTCGCGTAGCGAGATGATGGAGACGCGCGGCGAGTTCGTTCTGGTGATCGCGCCGCCCGATGCACAGGATGCTGTGATGGGTGATGCTGACCTGGATGCAGCGCTCAAGGCGGCGCTGACCCGCGTCAGCCTCAAAGATGCTGTCGCGGAGATTGCCGCCGTATCGGGCCGGAACCGCCGCGATGTCTATGCGCGCGCGCTGACGCTGAGCCGCGCCGGTTACATGCAGGACGGCACCGACGATGGCGCCTGACCGCTCGCCCGCCCCTGACCGCGTCGCGGCATTTCGCACCGGCCTCTCCGCCGAAAGCCGCGCCTGCGCCTGGTTGATCGCCAAGGGCTATCGCATCCTCGCGCGACGCTATCGCTCGGGCGTCGGCGAAATCGACGTTATCGCCAGGCGCCGCAACCTGGTGGCATTCATCGAGGTCAAGGCCCGCAGCAGGATCGACGATGCGGCCTGGGCGGTCACGCCACAGCAACGGCTGCGGATCATCGCGGCCGCCGACGTCTGGATCGCCGGACATCCCGATCATGCAGCGTGTGATTTCCGCTTCGATGCCATTTTGGTGGCGCCGCGACGGCTGCCACGCCACCTGATCGCGGCGTTCGACGCCAGTGTGTGAACGGCACCCGGCTCACCGGCATTCTGATCGCGACGAAAGCTGCGGCGTGATACTGGAAAGGCCAGGCCGGATATCACAGATTGATTGAATCCAGACGCAGCTGCCAGCAAAGAGACGTACATGCCCCTCAACATTGCCGTCCAGATGGACCCGATCGCACGCATCAACATCCGCGGCGATTCCACCTTTGCCATGCTGCTGGAGGCGCAGAAGCGCGGACATACGATCAGCTACTACACGCCGGAACGGATGGTCCAGCGCGGTCGCGACGTGTTCGCGACGGTCCAGAAGCTGACGGTGCGTGACGAAGAAGGCAATCACTTCGCGCTGGGCGAGCCGGCGCGGGTCGATCTGAAATCCTTCGATGTGGTTCTGCTGCGGCAGGATCCCCCTTTCGACCTCGCTTATATCGCGACCACGCATATGCTGGAGCGAATTCACCCCGAGACCCTGGTCGTCAACGATCCCGGCCATGTGCGCAACGCGCCGGAAAAGATCATGGTGATGGAATTTTCCGACCTGATGCCGCCGACGCTGTTCGCGCGCGACCTCGACGAGATCAAGGCATTCCGCGCCGAGCATGGCGACGTGGTGATGAAGCCGCTCTATGGCTTCGGCGGCGGCGCGGTGTTTCGAATCACGCGCGAGGACCTCAATTTCGGCTCGCTGTTTGACATGTTCTCGACCACGTTCCGCGAACCCTGGGTGATCCAGAAATACCTGCCCGAGGTCAAGCAGGGTGACAAACGCATCTGTCTGGTCGACGGCGAATTCGCCGGCGCCGTCAACCGCGTGCCGGCGGCCGATGATCTGCGCTCGAACATGGTGCGCGGCGGCGCGGCGCAGGCGACCGACCTCAGCCCGCGGGAGCGGGAAATCTGTGCGCGGCTCGGTCCTGAATTGCGCCGGCGCGGACTGTTATTCGTCGGCATCGACGTGATCGGAGGCAACCTGACCGAGATCAACGTCACGTCGCCGACCGGCATCCGCGCCATCGCGCGGCTCGGCGGACCAGATGTCGCAGCCATTCTCTGGGACTGCATCGAGCGCAAGCGGGCCTGACGACGCGTCTTCGTTAACGCCCTCGTTACCCGCCCCGACTATGCTTGGAACGGATCCGATCGTCATCCAACATAGGTTCGTGGTCCGCAATGATGCGGGCACAAACTCTCAATGGCTCTGGAGGTCTTTCAAGGCGCGTCCATCCCGCGGGAATTATCAAGCGCGGCGATGGAATTCCTATGGGCAAAGTGGAAGACGCTGACGGCCACCAAAGGCCTGACGCTGCAGCGCCTGACCGAAGAATCAAGCCACCAGCTGCGCGACAATCTGTTGATCCTGATGCCGGTGGAGGACGATTTTGTCCATGTCTATGCCGGCGCGGCGATCCAGATTTCGCTCGGCCACAATCCGACCGGCCATATGGTCTCCCAGGACAACGGGCAGGCGGCGCTGGATCTGCTTGAACTCTACCGCCATGCCGCCAAACACCAGGTGCCATCTTTCGTCCGGATGACGGGGCCCCGCGCGCGGGGCGACATCTGGCAAGGGCTGGTGCTGCCGATCAGGGTCGCCGACGGTCTCGTGATGGTAATCTGCTACGCCGAGCAGGCGAGCCCCCAGCACGAAGTCTACGAATATCTGTTCCAGACCTCGCAGGAGGCGATGGTCGTCGCCTCGCCGATCGTCAACGATGTTGGCGACGCCATTGATGGCTGGGTCGTCATGATCAACGAAGCCGCCCGGCGGCTTCTGAACTTCCGCGGCTCCATTGGCAACCTGCGCCTGAAGCACCTCACCGCACTCGAAAGGCTCGATTTCTCGTTCAAACTCCACCCGCCGGTCGAGCCGGGAACGTTGATCCGGACCGTCCCCGGACCTGGCCTCGATCTGGAGGTCGTCCGCTTCGCTCAGGTGTTTGCGCTGGTGATCCGGCCAAACCCCGAGACCGGCCGCCGCCTCGCCGTCGAGGCGCCTGCGCTGGTGCCGGCCTGAACCTCGTCCGATGTTCCCTTAATGTTCTTGCTTTGGCAGCTCGCCCGCGATACCTTGGCCGACGCACGGGCAAGGGTTGCAGATGGTCCAGCACGTCTCGACGGTTGCATTTGAGGGCATCGAGGCGCGTGCGGTGGACGTGCAGGTCCAGGTTGCACCGGGTCTGCCAGCCTTCACCATTGTCGGCCTGCCCGACAAGGCCGTCTCCGAGGCCCGCGAGCGCGTGCGCTCGGCCCTGATCGCCTCGGGTCTCGCGCTGCCGGCGCGGCGCATCACCGTCAATCTGGCGCCGGCCGACCTGCCGAAGGAAGGCAGCCATTACGACCTGCCGATCGCCCTCGGCCTGATGGCGGCGATCGGTGCCATTCCTCCCGACGCGCTCAATGGTTTGACGGTGCTCGGCGAACTCGGCCTCGACGGCTCAATCGCGCGCGTTGCGGGCGTGCTCCCGGCCGCGATCGGCGCCAATGGCCGTGAGCAAGGTCTGATCTGTCCTGCCGCCTGCGGCCCGGAGGCCGCCTGGGCAAGCCCGGACCTTGAGATCATCGCCGCTGCCTCGCTGATCCAGCTGGCCAATCATTTCAAGGGCACGCAGGTGCTGTCGCGCCCAGTCCCCAAGGTCCAGGAGGCCGAGGGATCGCTGCTGGATTTGAAGGACATCAAAGGCCAGGAAAGCGCCAAACGCGCGCTTGAGATCGCAGCCGCCGGCGGCCACCACCTCCTGATGATCGGCTCTCTGGGCGCCGGCAAATCGATGCTCGCCGCACGCCTGCCCTCGATCCTGCCGCCGCTGTCGCCGGCCGAACTGCTCGAAGTCTCGATGGTTGCCTCTGTCGCCGGCGAACTCGACGGCGGCGCCCTCACCAACCGGCGGCCGTTTCGCGCCCCCCATCATTCCGCGAGCATCGCTGCGCTGACCGGCGGAGGGCTGCGGGCCAAGCCCGGCGAGATTTCACTCGCCCACAATGGCGTTCTGTTTCTCGACGAGTTTCCGGAATTCGATCCGCGGGTGATCGATTCGCTGCGCCAGCCGCTGGAAAACGGCGAGGTTGCGATCTCCCGCGCCAATCATCGCGTGACCTATCCTGCGCGTTTCATGCTGGTGGCGGCGATGAACCCCTGCCGTTGCGGCAGCGCCTATGATCCCGGCTATTCGTGCAAGCGGGGCCGGATCGAGCGCTGCACCGCCGATTATCAGGCCCGGATCTCCGGACCGCTGCTCGATCGGATCGATCTGCGCATCGAAGTTCCCGCAGTCTCTGCTGCCGACCTGATCCTGCCGCCGCCAGCGGAGGGCTCCGCGGAAGTCGCCGCGCGCGTGGCTGCGGCACGCGACAGGCAGCAGCAGCGTTATCACGCATTGGGGCTGCCGCAGGTGCGGACCAATGCCGAGGCGCCGGCCGCGATCCTCGAAGAAATCGCAAAGCCCGATGAGCCCGGACTGAAGCTGTTGCGTGACGCGTCAGAGCGCATGCGGCTGTCAGCGCGCGGCTATCATCGGGTGTTGCGGGTGGCGCGCACGCTCGCCGATCTTGACGGCGCTGCCTCCATCGGCCGGCTGCATCTGGCCGAGGCGCTGTCCTACCGTGCGATGGCGGAAACGGTGCGCGACGCAGCCTAAGGCATGACGGTTTCAGGTTGAATCATCGCCGCATTTGCCGATCGTCGCTGGCGCCGGACACGTTGTCCGAAAGCCGCGACGCACTGTTTTGAAGGATATTTTCAAGACCGCGCCGCGCACAAAGTGTCTGCGCGAAAGTCAGGACTATTGCCGTCAAGACGTTCTCTTCGCGCGCCGCGGACGGCGTCGCAAAACCAAGCCCCTGCGGTCAGCCTGTTTATCGGCACGGACAGGCCTGGCCCGTCCAGCGGGATGGGAGCTTTGTTGTCAGGGCGGGCGTAACCGTCTAATGTTCAGAAAAACAAAATCATCAAGGGAGGAAGGCAATGCCTATGAGGCTAACGAAAGTCATTCTGTCCGGATTTTTCGCGACCGCGTTGTGCGGCGGTGCTTTCGCGCAACAGGTCGTGACGTTGAGGATGGGCACGCATAATGCGGTGACCGAGCCCGGCGTGACCGAGGACGCGGCTGTCTTTATCAAGGAAGTCGAGAGACTTTCGAAGGGCTCGATCAAGATCGATTTCTATCCGGGCGAGCAGGCCGGCAAGGCGAACCAGATGTTCAATCTGGTCAAGTCCGGCGCTGTCGATATCGGAAATATGTCGACGGGCTACACCAGCGGAGAGCAACTCCCGCTGGTCGGCACATGGGAAATTCCAGGGCTCGCTCAGAAGTCCTGCGATATCGTGAAGGCGATGCAGAAGCTCGGCGAGCCCGGCGGGTTGATCTACGAAAAGAACTTCAAGCCCAACAATCTGCGCATGCTGATCTTCGCGCCGTATCCACCCTATGGACCGTCGGCGTCGAGGACCAAGATCAGCAAGATCGAGGACCTGAAGGGGCTGAAGATTCGCAGTGCGGGCGGCCTGATGGACATCTCCGTCCAGAAGGTGGGCGGCACGGCCGTCAAGATGACGGCGCCCGAACTCTATGAGGGATTGCAGCGCGGCACGCTCGATACGGTCTTTTTGTCCTATCTTTCGGTGAAGGGTCTCGGGCTCGCGCCGGTCGGCAAATACGGCGCGACAGGCTTCAGCTTCGGCCAGCCGGGCGACATGTTCGGCATTTCGGAGGAGCGGTTCAATTCGCTCTCGAAGGAGCACCAGCAGGTGTTGGTCGAGGCCGGGCGGACAACGTCGCTGCATTGGTGCGAATATGTCGACAACACCGAGTCCAAGGCGATGGCGGATACCAAGGCGGCCGGGACGGAAATCCATACCTGGACCCCGGAGGAAGTCGCCAAATTAAGGGCGTTGACCGCCGATGTCCCGGCGGAATGGGCCAAGAAGGTGAGCGATCGCGGCCTGCCGGGAAATGAGGTTCTGGAGCAATTCCGGAAGCTGGTTTCGCAGTAACAGACGCTGGACGTCAGGTGGCCGCGCCGCTTCGCTCGTGCGGCCACCTTCGTCTTGCTCTCGTTCCAATTTATCTCCTTACCAAATCCGGATCGGACGATGTCTGAGGATCAAAGGGACGGTGCCCGCCGTTCGTCTTTTGCATGCGCAATGGACGCCGTCGACCGAGCGCTGGGAAAGCTCGAAAACGCCGCGCTGGCCGTGGCGTGCGCCGCGATATTCCTAATCATGGTGCTTGTCTTTGTGGACGCAATTCTGCGCTACGCCTTCAACGCACCGCTGAAAGTGACCATGGATCTGACGACGCTTTATCTGCTGTCGGCAGGAATGTTCCTTGGTCTTGGCTATACGCTGAGGCGTGCCGGGCACATCTGCGTGGACATGTTCGCCCTCATGCTGCCGAGAAGGCTTTATCAGGGCCTGATCGGGATCGGGCTGTTGTGCGCGAACGTCATTCTCGTCGTCATGGTGTATCGCATAACGGTGCTTTCGTGGACCTCCTGGGTCAACAACGAAAGCACGATCGGGATTTATGCGTGGCCCGCGTGGCTGAGCAAGGCGATCGTCGCGTTCGCCCTGTTCGTTCTCGTCCTGCGCACGCTGCATGTGGGATTGGCAAACCTTGCCGCCAGTGTGACGGGGAATTCGGCGATCGCAATTCCCATTACGCCCGAGCCTAACGCGCCGGCAGAGGATTCAATCTGATGTACGCGATTGCTGGCATCTCCCTTCTTTTTGTTTTGATGTTCATCGGCTTGCCGGTGGCGATGTCGCTGATCCTTTCGGGGGCGATCGGGCTCTTCGCTGTCGGCGGTTTACGGCTGCTGTTTGGCGTCGTGACCTCGACACCGCTGGCGTCCATTCAGGGCTTCGAATTCCTCGCGGTGCCGATGTTCATCCTGATGGCGAACCTCATCATCGTCAGCGGCGTCAGCGACGACCTATTCTCCGTAGCCAAGACCTGGATGGGACGAATTCCGGGCGGACTTGCGCACGCGACCGCCATCACCGGCGCCTTGTTCGGCGCGATCTCGGGATCGAGCACGGCAGCAGCCGCGACCCTGTCGACGACCAGCATTCCGGGCATGCTGAAGCAGGGCTACAGCATGAAGCTCGCGACCGGCGTGGCCGCGATATCCGGCACGCTCGCCATTCTGATCCCGCCGAGCATCGCAATGGTCCTCTACGCGTTGCTGGCCGAGATGAGCGTGGGCAAGATGCTGATCGCCGGAATATTGCCGGGCATTCTCGTCACGCTCACCATCATGGCGACGGTGCTGTTCCTGGTTTGGCGCCATCCCGAGCACGCGCCGCCCGCGAGCGGCTATACCTTCCGCGAGAAGATTCTCTCGCTGCGTTCGAGCTGGACCTTCATCCTGCTGTTCATGCTGGTGACCGGCATCATCTATACCGGCATCGCGACGCCGACCGAGGCGTCCGCCTTCGGCGCGATGGGCTCACTCGGCCTCGCCCTTTGGCGCCGGGCCGGCTTCAAGGAAGTCAGCCGGGCGCTCATCACCACCGTCGAAGCCTCCTGCATGATCGCGTTCATCGTGCTCGGGGCCATGATCTTCGGCTACTTTCTGACGCTCACAAACGCGACGCAAAATCTGATCAGTTACGTCATGTCGTTGGGCCTGCCGGGTTGGGTCGTGATCGTCCTGCTGCTCTTGATGTATCTGATCATGGGTTGCTTCATGGACCTGATCGCGATGCTGATCCTGACCATCCCCCTGGTTCAGCCGCTGATCGTGCATCTCGGCTACGATCCGATCTGGTTTGCGGTCATTACCATCGTGATGGGCGAGGTCGGCCTGGTCACGCCGCCTTACGGAATGAACGTGTTCGTCATTTCAAAATACACCAAAATTCCGGTGCAGCACGTCTTTCAGGGATCGATGCCGCATGTGATCGCTCATTTGATCGCAATCGCGATTTTGGTGATCTTCCCGCAAATCGTCTTGTGGCTGCCCTCCTACATGAAATGAGACGCGCCGGTTCGCGATCCCGCGAAAGACCGACGCGCTGGCGCTCGCTATCGAGGAACTTGCGCCGGCACACGACGAAAGCGGATCGCGCGCATCTCGAATGCACCGGAGCCGCTGAATATCAATCACCCGATCGGCCGGTGAGAATTCATTAACCTTACCATGCGCTTGCCAGCCTTCGCCGAACCAAGCTCAAGGTCTTCGCAACAACCTCGGGGCAGTGTGCGGTGGCGCGCGCGACGCGCGGTGCTGCCAAACGGAATCTCTCTTCGATGCGGGTGGGCTTGCGGATCAGGATGCATGTACGCCGGCTGGCGCGGCGCTATCCACGCGCGTGGCCGCTCGCCCGCGCGGCCTATATCGCTTTTGTCGCCTATAGTGTCGCCTGGGGATTCATAGCCGGCGTTCGCGCCGGACTGGTCGATTACCATCCGCAGATCTTCGCGATCGGTATGAGCGCGTTGTTTGCGGGTGCCTGCGTCGGCCTCGCTTTGCTTGGACTTCGCATCCGCTTTATCCGCCGACAGATGCGCAAGCTTGTCGTGCGCAATGATCTTCTGGCCGATCGAAATTGGGAGCTGAAGGAAGCCGAGGAGCGATCCCGCGGCCTGCTCGAATCGCAAGGCGACCTGATCGTGATACGGAAGGATAATCGCGAGATCACCTTCGCCAACAACGCCTATTGCGCCCTCGCCGGACAATCCCGCGCGGCGCTGCTCGGCACGCGCTTCGAACTGCCCTCGCTGCAGGAAGGCGAATCCACCGTCGATGCGGACGGCACGCGGCTGCAGGACCAGCGCGTGGTGAGTCCGCTCGGCCCGCGCTGGATCGCCTGGCGCGAAAGCTGGGTCCGCCCCGATGCCGAGGCGCCGGCCGAACTGCAATGCGTCGGCCGCGACGTCACCGATCGAATCGAGACTGAGCATGTCCTCGCCGAGGCTCGCGATCATTCGGAAGCGGCCAACAAGGCGAAGTCGCGTTTCCTCGCGGTCGCCTCGCACGAGATCCGAACACCCCTGAACGGCATTCTCGGCATGAGCGGCCTCTTGCTCGACACGCCATTGTCCGGCGAACAGTCGACCTATGCGAAGGCCATCAAGACCTCCGGCGAGGCGCTGACCGCACTGATCGATGAAATTCTTGACTTCTCCAAAATCGAGGCGGGCAAGATCGACATCGAAACCAGGCCGTTCTCGCTGACGGATCTGATCGAGGAAATCAGCGAATTGCTGGCCCCTCGCGCGCAGGCCAAGCAGCTCGAAATGGCTGCCTGTGTCGACGAGCGGCTGCCGCAGCAAGTAGTCGGGGACATGGCGCGGTTACGCCAGGTGCTGCTGAATCTGGCCGGCAATGCCATCAAGTTTACCGCCAAAGGCGGCGTCGCCCTCATCGTGGAGCCGGGAACGTCGCCCGACGAGATCGTCTTTCTGGTGCGCGACACCGGCATCGGCATTCCTGCCGACGCACGCCAGCGCATCTTCAAGGATTTTGAGCAGGCTGACGAGCAGACCGCGCGGAATTTCGGCGGCACCGGTCTTGGCCTGAGCATCAGCGAGCGGCTTGTTAAACGGATGGGCGGGCAGATTTCGCTGGAGAGCGCGCCGAATATCGGTTCGACGTTCCAGGTCGCGCTGCGGTTGCCGGCGGCGGCCGCGCCCGGCATCGACCTGCCGACGCCGAAACTCTCGGGCGAAGCCGTCATGCTGGTGGGCCCCCACGCCATCGAGGCCTCGCTGATCGAACGGCGCCTGCAGCGTTGGGGCGCTCAGACCTGCGCAGTCACCGACGCCGACGTCGCAATGGCACTGTTGCCCGAGCGCACCTGGTCGGCTGTGATCATCGATCACGCGCTCGGCAGCACCACGCTGCGTCAGCTCCTTACGGCGGCGAAGCGCGACACGCGGCGCGCCATCGTGCTGGTGACGCCGGCGGAGCGGCGCGATCTCGAATCGCTGAAGGCCGCGGGCGCGACCGGATATCTGGTCAAGCCGGTCCGCGCCGCCTCGCTGGCCTCGCGCCTGACCAGCGAAGACAGTTTTTCGATTGTGCCTGATCCATCGCAGACGCTTGCGCCCCTCGCGCCGTCCGCGCCGGGGCTCTCGGTGCTGGTCGCCGAAGACAATGAGATCAATGCGCTGCTCACCCGCTCGCTGTTGACGCGTCTCGGTCACCGACCCGTCATCACCATGACCGGCGACGCCGCGATCGAATCCTGGCTCGCGGCGCAGTCGGCCGGCGCGCCCTATGATGTGGTGCTGATGGACGTGCAGATGCCCGTTGTCGACGGCATCGAGGCGACGAAACGCATTCGTCAGCGCGAGGCAACCCGGGGCAGCCGTCGCACGCCGATTTTCGCCCTGACTGCCAATGCGCTGATCGAACATCGTTACGCCTGTTTTGAAGCCGGAATGGATGGCTTCCTGATCAAGCCGCTCGATCGCGACCGGCTCGTCGAGGCTCTGCAACGTGTCTCCGGCGGCGCATCCGCGACGGCCTGAGTGGCCGACCGCGCGCAAGGTTCGGTCGCGGCCTGCCGCTGTCACAATTTCGTAGGACGCACGTGATTACTGGTCTCACGGCGATTCGCCGATCGCTGCCGCAGGCTGGACCTTTCATGCAAGATCATGACCTTGTTCGCGCGTCGCTCCGGCTGATGCAGCGTTGGACGCCGGCTGCGATCCGGGCACCGGCCCAAAAATTCATGCCGGGCTGGCTGCCGGCGGGCATCCCCCTGGTCGCGCCCGACTCGGAGTCGGCACGGCTCGGACGGATCGGCTCACTCGAGGTCAGGCTGGCGCAAAGCAAGAAAGACCTCAAGCGCGCGCAACGGCTGCGCTATGACGTGTTTTACAAGAACGGCTCGGCCATTGCCGATGCAAAGACCTTGCTGGCGCGACGCGACAAGGACGACTTCGACAAGATTTGCGATCACCTGCTGGTCGTCGACCATGAGCAAAAACTGCGCGGCGACGGCGGAGCCGCATTGCCACGCAAACCTCCGGTGGTCGGCACCTATCGGCTGCTCCGGCAGGACGCGGCCGATCGACATGGCGGCTTTTATTCCGAGAGCGAGTTCGACGTCGCCGACATGATCGCGCGGCACCCGCACTTGCGCTTCCTCGAACTCGGCCGCTCCTGCGTGCTGCCGCCCTACCGCAACAAGCGCACGGTCGAACTGCTGTGGCACGGCATCTGGACCTATGTCCGCCGCCATCGCCTTGATGTGATGATCGGATGCGCGAGCCTCGAGGGTACCGATCCCGGACGCCTCGCACTGCCTCTGTCATTCCTGCATCACTTTGCCGCCGCGCCGGCGGAGTGGCAGGCGAGCGCGCATGGCAGCCGCCGCGTCGAAATGAACCGGATCGCCAAGGAAGCGATTGACCCAAAAGCGGCATTGCACCAGCTGCCGCCCTTGATCAAAGGCTATTTGCGGCTTGGCGCCTTCGTCGGTGATGGCGCCGTCATCGATCATCAGTTCGGAACCACTGATGTGTTGATCGTACTGCCGGTCAGCGCGATCAGCGCCCGCTACATCCAGCATTTCGGCGCCGAGGCGGATCGGCACGCGGCGTAAGGTGAGCGATTCGGATCGTCGACAGCAGGCGCCCTAGAGCCGTCGCAGCGAGACGGTCTCGATGACGTGATCGCCGGCTTTCTTCAGGATCAAGGTCGCGCGCGGGCGCGTGGGCAGAATGTTTTCCCGGAGATTGACCATGTTGATCCGCTCCCAGATCGACTGCGCGGTCGCAATCGCCTCGTCATCGTTCAGGCTGGCGTAGCGCTTGAAGTAAGAACGCGGATCCTGGAACGCCGTGTCGCGCAACGACAGGAATCGCCGCACATACCACTCGCGCAGCACTGGCTCCTCCGCATCGATGTAGACGGAGAAGTCGAAAAAATCCGACACGAAGGGGATGGCCTTGCCATCGCTCGGCAGCCGCCCGGCCTGCAGCACGTTCAGGCCCTCGACGATGAGAATGTCGGGCCGATTGATCTCGATCCATTCGTTCGGCACGATGTCATAGGTGATGTGGGAATACACCGGCGCGCGCACCGGACGCCGACCCGCCTTGATGTCGGTGAGGAACGACAGCAGCGCCGGCAGATCATAGCTTTCCGGAAAGCCTTTCTTCTCCATCAAGCCTTCGCGCTGGAGCACGGCGGTCGGGAACAGAAATCCGTCGGTGGTGAGGAGATCGACCTTCGGTTTCGGCGACCATCGGGTCAGCAGGGCTTGCATGACGCGGGCTGTCGTGGATTTGCCCACGGCCGGCGATCCGGCGACGCCGATGATGTAGGGCACCTTGCTGTCTTCAGAATGCAGGAACCCGCGCTGCGCGAGGAACAGCCGTCGCGTCGCTTCGACATACAGCGACAACAACCGCGACAGCGGCAGGTAAATTTCCTCGACCTCTCGGATGTCGAGGCGATCATGAAGCGAGCGCAGCGCCGCCACTTCGCTCGCCGCGAGCGTCATGGGCGTGTCGTCGCGAAGGGATGCCCACTCCTGGCGTGTGAAGACGCGATAGGGCGTGTAGTCCATCGTGGCTCTCACATCCATGAGCGAGCCTTTCTACTCGGCTACTCTCGTCTAAGAACTCTTGCGCGCAGCCTTTTCGGCCAGACCCGAGATCGAGGTGCGCGCACCGAGCGCGGTCTCGACATCGGTCCAGGACAGGCCGCGTGATTTCAGAAGAACCAGCAAGTGGTAGATCAGATCCGCGCTCTCCGCGACGATCCGCTTCGGGTCGCCTTCGACCGCGGCAATAACCGTCTCAATGGCCTCTTCGCCGAGCTTCTTGGCGCAATGCGCCGGACCCTTGTCCAGCAGTTGGCGGGTATAGGAGGTGTCGCCGCTGGCGGCGGCCCGGGCGTCGATGGTGGTTTGCAGGTCTAGGACGGTAAAAGGCTTCATCGCCCGCTTTTAGCACTTCCGGTCGGAACCGGGGAGCGCAAAAGCCCGAAAAGATTAAAATCACGGATCGAGCCGCACCGGGAGACCGGCGCGTGCCATATGGTCCTTGGCGTCCCGGATTGAATACTCACCGAAGTGGAAGATCGAAGCGGCCAGCACGGCAGTCGCGCCGCCGTCCCGGATCCCCTCGACCAGATGATCGAGCGTGCCGACGCCGCCGGAGGCGATCACGGGCACCGGAACGCTGTCGGCAATCGCCCGGGTCAGGGCGATGTCGAACCCCTGCCGGGTGCCGTCGCGATCCATCGAGGTCAGGAGGATTTCGCCGGCGCCGAGAGCGACGACCTCCTGCGCATACTCAATCGCGTCGATGCCGGTCGCGCCACGGCCGCCATGGGTGAAAATTTCCCAGCGGTCGGAACCGCCGGGGCGCTTCACCTGCTTGGCGTCGATCGCGACCACGATGCACTGTTCGCCGAATTTTTCTGCGCCTTCCTTGACGAACTCGCGGCGGGTGACCGCTGCGGTGTTGATCGAAACCTTGTCGGCGCCGGATGTCAGCAGCTTGCGGATGTCATCGACGGTGCGCACGCCGCCGCCCACGGTCAGCGGCATAAAGCAGGCTTCCGCCGTGCGCCGCACGACATCGAACATGGTGTCGCGGTTTTCGTGGCTCGCCGTGATATCGAGGAAACACAACTCATCCGCACCGGCGGCGTCATAGGCCATCGCGGCCTCGACGGGATCGCCGGCGTCGCGCAAATTGACGAAATTGACGCCCTTGACGACGCGTCCATCCTTGACGTCGAGGCATGGAATAACGCGGACCTTGAACATCGCTTCAACCTCTCCCCGCGGCGGCCGCGCGGATCAGCGCGATCGCTGCTGCCGCATCAAGCCGGCCGTCATAGAGCGCGCGTCCGGTGATCGCGCCTTCCAGCCTGTTTGCGCGCGGCGTCAGCAGTGCTTTGACGTCATCGATCGAGGCGAGCCCACCTGAGGCGATCACCGGAATCGAAATCTGCTCGGCCAGCGCGATCGTCGCCTCGAGATTGAGCCCCTTGAGCAGGCCGTCGCGCGCAATATCCGTGAATACGATCGCGGCGACACCGGCATCCTCGAATCGCCTGACGATCTCGAGCGCAGTGACTTCGGATGTCTGCGCCCAGCCCTGCACGGCGACCTTGCCATCGCGCGCGTCGAGACCGACCGCGACGCGGCCGGGAAATCGTCGCGCCGCCTCGCGCACCAGTTTGGGATCGCGCACCGCGGCCGTGCCGATGATCACGCGGCGGGTGCCCTTGTCGAGCCACGCCTCGACCGTGGCGAGATCGCGGATGCCGCCGCCGAGCTGCACCGGCATCTTGACCGCCTTCAGGATGCGATCAACCGCGCCGGCATTCACGGGCTTGCCGGCAAACGCGCCATCGAGATCGACGACATGAAGATAGTCGAAGCCCTGGTCCTCGAAACTTTTTGCCTGCGCTGCGGGATCAGCATTGAACACGGTGGCACGCGCCATGTCGCCCTGTTCGAGGCGCACGCACTGGCCTTGCTTCAGATCGATGGCCGGAAAGAGGATCACGACGCGCTGCCTGCTCCCTCCCCCCTTGCGGGGGAGGGTTGGGGAGGGGGGGTACAGCGATGGCGAGAGAAGCCCGAAGATACCCCCCACCCGGACACTTCGTGTCCGACCCGCCCC